>JAABUQ010003139.1_pt1 | contig 31006 bp, 29 predicted proteins | sample 5560001 | NCBI WGS metagenome assembly JAABUQ01 (sample SAMN10711888, study PRJNA513371) | rock metagenome | isolation source: Antarctica rocks | place: Antarctica: Victoria Land, Finger Mt nord | collected 2015-12-18 | reverse complement strand
TCGTCCAGGCTCGTCCTGGTCATGGCCCTGTCCCTCTGGAAGCCTCGAGAACTTCCAGGGTGGCACGGCCAGACACCGGATCAATCTCCGGCCGCTCCGCCGGGTAGTTCAGTCACAGACCCTAGGCTCGGCGGGCAGGCCGGTCCGGAGCGTGATGAGCGACGAGTTGGAAGCGCGGCTGGCGCCGCTCATGCGGGCCGCACAGGACGGCGACGCGGCATCCTACCAGGCCCTGCTGCGCGCCTGCGTGCCGGTCATCGCCGCGATCGCGCGCCAGCAGGGGCTGCCGCCGGACCGGGCGGACGACGCGGTGCAGGACACCCTGATGACCATCCATCGCGCGCGCGCCACCTATGATCCGCGCCTGCGGTTCCTGCCATGGCTGCACGCCATCGCGCGGCGCCGCTCGATCGACCTGCTGCGCCGGCACGGACGCAATGCCGGCCGCGAGGTGCATGATCCCGCCGCCTACGAGGGACACGCCGACGCGGCCATCGATGCGGGCGAGGCGGTCGATCGGCGGGATCGCGGCCAGGCGTTGCGGGCGGCGGTGTCGCAGCTGCCGGCCGGACAGCGGCAGGCGGTGGAGCGCCTGGCGCTGGGTGAGCAGAGCCTCGATCAGGCGGCCGCGGAGACCGGACGCAACAAGGTGGCGCTCAAGGTCAACCTGCACCGGGCGATCCACGCGCTGCGGGCCAGGCTGAAGCAGCCCGGCGAGGACGATACCTGACGATGCCGGGAGGCGGTCACTCCGCTTGGGGCAACAGGGCGGCGGCCAGGATGCGGCCGGACCGGTCCTGCAGCAGCAGCGCCGCGCGCTGGCCGGCCGGTGCCGGGGTGCGTAGCTGCAGGCCACGGCCGCTCCACCTGCCGAGCTGCCGCAGCGAACGGACCACGTTCACCTCGTCTAGGACGCGGCCGCCATTCTCGCCGCGGCCGATGCTGGTGGTATGCGCGTCGTCGAACCCGACCAGGATGAGCTCTCCCTCGCCGCTACCAGGTCCGACCTGGACGGTGAGCTGCGCGTCGCTCCGGCCGAGCCGCAATGCGATCGGGGTCGCGGCTGCCTGCTCCGATGACGCGGCGGCGAGGGCCGCGCCGACCGCATCCCGGTCCGAGCCGACCACCTGGTGCGTGCCGGCCACCACGAGCTGCGGGGTGTAGACCTCGCTGTCGAGTGCGGCGGCGTAGCGGCGCTGGCGGTCGGTGGCTTCCGCGGACGAGTATGGATCCCTCCAGCCGAGGTGGTTCCAGTAATCGACGTGGAAGTCGAGCGGCAGCAGGTCGGGACGGGTTCGCCGCAGCTCGGCCAGCAACGCGTCCGCCGGCGGGCAGGAGGAACAGGATTGCGACGTGAACAGCTCGACCACCAGGGGAGCCGGTGCGCCGAGCGCCGCCCTCGGCAGCAACGCGGCGCAGAGCAGGAGCAGCAGGGTCAGGGTGCGTCGCATGGCAGGTCTCCGCCTCCGTGGCGTGACCTGTTCGCGCGCGAAATCCGAAACGTTACCTGCGCGGGCTAACGCATCCTGGCCGGGGCGGCGACCGCGCCCCGCGCTACGGCGAACGGCCCGATCGGCAGCACCACGCGGCCATGCGCCTCGTTGATAACATCGGCGGCGGCGAGATAGAGCGCCGCGATCGCGGTGGCGAGGCCGCCATAGCCGCCGAGGTGGTGCAGCAGCGCGCTGCCGGTGAAGTCTCCTGCGGCCAGCAGGAAGAAGGTGATCCAGAGCAGTAGGAACACGGTGGAGACGGCGCGGTTTGCGCTGAAGGTGCCGAACCACATGAACAGGGTGAACACGCCCCAGAGCGCCAGGTACCAGCCGACGAAGACGGGCGGGACGGCGGCATGCGGCAGTGTCAGGAACAGCGCCAGGGACCACCAGAACGACCCGTAGGCACAGAAGGCGGTAAAGCCGAACGTGTTGCCGCGCGGCAGCTCGCACACGCCCGCCACGAACTGCGCGGTGCCGCCGAACACGAACGCCATCGCGAGCACCATGGGCATCGCGGGGGCCGGGTACCAGCCCGCGTTGATCATGCTCAGCAGCCACGTGGTGAGCGCGAATCCGCACAGTCCGAGCGGCGCCGGATTGGCAAGCTTCATGAGCGTATCTCCCGGCTATCCTCTCCAGCGGAGGATTTTACCGTTTCGACCATGGCACGCGGCATTGCCGATGGCCAGGACCCCGGAGCGGTCCCGAAACCGTATGGACTGCGGCCGGCAGTTCCGACAGCTTGGCCCCCACGAATGCGGTGGACGGGGGGCGACGCGATGGACCTTCATCTGGATGGCAAGCGCGTGCTGGTCACCGGTGCCTCGAAGGGAATCGGCCGCGCGGTCGCCCTGTCGCTCGCCGAAGAGGGCTGCGACCTGGTGCTCGTCTCGCGTGACGGCGCGGCACTGGCAGCGGCGGCGGAAGCGGTGCGTGCGCGTCGGCAGGTCTCGGTGCAGGTGATCGCGGCCGACCTGTCCCGCCAGGCCGAGGTGGAGCGGGTCGCGGCCGAGGCCGGCGCGCTCGACATACTGGTCAACAATGCCGGCGCGATCCCGCCTGGCGACCTGCTGGCGGTCGACGATGCCGCCTGGCGCGCCGCGTGGGACCTGAAGGTGTTCGGCTATATCGGCCTCACCCGGGCGCTGTATCCGCGCCTGAAGCAGCGCCAGGGCGTCGTGGTCAACGTCATCGGCGCCGCGGGAGAGTATTTCGACCCGAACTACATCACCGGCAGCGCCGGCAACGCGGCGCTGATGGCGTTCACCCGCAGCCTGGGCCGCGCCGCGCCGAAGGACGGCATGCGCGTGGTCGGCATCAATCCCGGCCCGGTCGGAACCGACCGCATCGAGACTCTGCTGCGCGCGCGGGCGCTGCGCGAGCACGGCGACGCGGCACGCTGGCAGGAGTACCACCGCACGATGGCGTTCGGTCGTCCGGCAACGCCGGAAGAGATCGCCAACGCCGTGGCGTTCCTCGCCTCCCCCAGATCGGGCTATACGACGGGCACGATCCTGACGATCGACGGCGGTCCCGGTTAAGGTTCAAGCGACACTTGAGGACCAGGCCATGGCCAAGCAGTTTCCCGGCATCGAGGACGGCATCCGGGACTTCATCCTCCGGCAGCGCATCTTCTTCGTGGCTTCCGCCGCAGCCGGCAGCCGCGTCAACATGTCGCCCAGGAGCACGGACTGCCTGCGCCTGCTCGGGCCGAACCGGGTCGCCTACCTCGACCGCACCGGCAGCGGCAACGAGACCTCGGCGCATATCCGGGCCGGCGGACGGTTGACCGTCATGTTCTGCGCATTCGAGGGGCCGCCCTCGATCCTGCGGCTGTACGGAAGCGGGAGCGTCCACCATCCCGGCCACGCGACCTACGACCAACTGCTGCTGGAACAATACGACGGTACGGCACCGGTCGGCACCCGGCAGATCGTCACCATCGACCTTGATCTCGTGCAGACATCCTGCGGCTTCGGGGTGCCGCTGTTCGAGTACGAGGGTGAGCGTACGGCGATGGACCGATGGGCGGAGGCGAGAGGCGAGGCGGCGCTGGAGGCCTACCGGCGCAAGCAGAACGTGCGCAGCATAGACGGCCTACCGAGCGGCCTGTTCGATTAGGGAAGGCTTTCCCAAGGGTTATGCGCCGGCACGTCGATGGTCCGGAAGTGGCGCAGATTCCTGGTCAGCACGATGTAGCCTCGGCTGTGCGCGGTGGCGGCGATGGCCAGGTCGACGAAACCGGGGGCGAGGCCCCTGCCCCGCGCGAGGTCGGACAGGCGGCCGGCAAGGCGCGCAGCCGACACGTCCAGCGGAAGCACGCGGGCGCTGTAGAGGTGCAGCAGCGTCTCGAGCCATTCCGACAGCCGGTCGGCCTTGTGGCTGGCATCCTCACGTTCGGCCTTGGCGATCCCATCTTCGATCTCGGCGATCGTCACGGTCGAAAGGTAGAGCTGGTCGCTACGGCTTTCCATCCAGCCGATGAGCCCCGCTGGCGGCTGCACCTCGGTCGGCGCGGCGGCGGAAATGACATTCGTATCGATCAGGTACACGGCTCAGAAGCTCGAGCCTTCGAACGGCGTAGCGTCGCGCGCCGGCAGGTCGTCGGGCTCGATGGGAGCAGTCATCAGCAGGCGTCCGAAGGATGGAACCCTGGAAAGCCGTTCCCACTCCTCGAAGCTGATCACGACCGCCTCGCGACGGCCATGCCGGGTGATGATCGCAGGTTCGCCACGCCGCGCGCCATCGACCACGGCCGACAAGCTCGCCTTGGCCTCACGCAGCTGCACTTCGCGCATCCTGACCTCCTGGTGACTACAATGGTCACCATAAGCCGGAGGCCCGCGACTGCAACCGGTTCGAACCTACCGTTCGAGCCGGGGACCCGCCGGACCCAGGGCAGCGTCCTTGTCTTCCGCCTGCATGCGGCTGCGCAGCACGTCGAGGGCCAGCAGGGCGCCGTCCTGCTCGAAGTGCCAGAAGGTCCAGCCGTTGCAGGACGGGGCGTTGGTCAGCAGGGCACCGACCTGATGGATCGAGCCGCGCACGGTGCCCGCAATCAGGCTGCCGTCGGGTGAGATGGTGGCGCTGACCCGGCGCTGCCGGTCGGTCAGCTGGGTTCCCGGGCGGAGCAGGCCGCGCTCGACCAGGTTCCCGAACGGCACGCGCGGGACTTCGCGCCGGCCGATGGTGGTCATGACGCTCTCGACCGGCAGCGGGCGTTCCCGGCGCACCCGCCCGATCGCCGCCTCGGCATAGTCCGGATGGCGTTCGATGCCGATGAAATGGCGTCGCAGGCGGCGCGCCATCGCCGCCGTGGTGCCGGTGCCGGTGAACGGGTCGAGCACGATGTCGTCCACGCCGGTGCTGGCGAGCAGGATGCGGTGCAGCAGCGCCTCCGGCTTCTGGGTGGGGTGCAGCTTCAGGCCGTGCCGGTTGCGCAGCCGCTCTGCACCGGTGCAGAGCGGCAGCAGCCAGTCGCTGCGCATCTGCACGTCGTCGTTCAGCGCCTTCATCGCCTGGTAGTTGAAGCGGTAGCGGCTCTCGCGCCCGCGCGCTGCCCAGATCATGGTCTCGTGCGCATTGGTGAAGCGCCGGCCACGGAAGTTCGGCATCGGGTTGGACTTGCGCCAGATCACGTCGTTGAGGATCCAGAAGCCGAGGTCCTGCAGGATCGAGCCGATCCGGAAGATGTTGTGGTACGAGCCGATCACCCAGATGGTGCCGTCCTTGCGCAGCAGGCGACGCACTTCGGTGAGCCAGACGCGGGTGAACTGGTCGTATTCCGCGAAACCCCCGAAGCGGTCCCAGTCGTCGTCGACGCCGTCGACCAGGCTATCGTCGGGCCGGCGCAGCTCGCCACGAAGTTGCAGGTTGTAGGGCGGGTCGGCGAATACGCAGTCGACGCTGGCAGCGGGCAGCATGCGCATCAACTCCACGCAGTCGCCTACCAGCACCTGATCGAGCGGGAGTTCCACCGTCCCGGTGCTTCTCAGCGACCGCTCAGCATGGACGCGGCTCCTGGGGAAGTGCGAGCTGGCGCACCAGTCCGAAGCTCGGGCGATGATGCCGGCTCGGACCGAGGGCGACCAGGGCGATGCGATGCGCGCTGGTGGCGTAGCCGGCATTACGTTCCCAGCCATAGTAAGGCAGCCTGGCAGCTAGGCGGCACATCAGACGGTCGCGCACGACCTTGGCCACGATGGAGGCCGCCGCGATGGACAGGCTGAGCGCGTCGCCACCGACCACGCACTGCACCGGACAGCACAGCGAAGGCGGCTGGTTGCCGTCGACGAGCACGAGGTCGGGGGGTGCCGGCAGCCGGACGACCGCCCGGCGCATGGCCAACAGGCTGGCATGCAGGATATTGAGCCGGCCGATTTCGGCAACGGATGCAGCACCGACGCCGATCTCGATCCCCGGGCAGCCTCGAAGCGCCGCCAGCGCCACGTCCCGCGAGGCGGCGGTCAGCCGCTTGGAGTCATCGATCAGCGCTGCGAGGTCAGGGGGCACGCCCGAGGCGAACAGCACCGAGGCGGCCACCACCGGCCCGGCCAGGGGACCACGGCCCGCCTCGTCGACGCCTGCTACCCGGCCACCATGCTGCGTCTCGCGTGTGTAGTCCGGCATTGCCCATCCCACCGTGACGACACGACCCGCGAATCGCGTTCGTGTCGTTCATGGTGGCATGGAAACCATCAACTTCCGGTGCAAGGCAAGCCGCCAGATCCGAAGTGGGCCTGCACGGGCCCGGTTCAGCCCCGGCGCGACGGGATCAGCAGCAGGCCGAGCAGGAAGCCGACCCCGGCGGCGATGCCGACGGCCGCGAACGGGCGCTCGCGGATCGTCGAGGTGATGCTCTCGAGCTGGTCCTGGGCATCGTCGATGGTGTCGCCGAACTGGCGCTGCGTCTTGCCGGTGAGCTGGTCGAGCTTGCCTTCGCCCTGCAGGCTGGTGTCGCCGGCCAGGCCGCCGGCAGCATCCTTGAGCTTGCCGACGCCTTCGGTGACGGCGCCCTTGGTGGTGTTCTCGTCCATATGCTGACTTTCCTGCGCTGAACATTCGCGGCCGGACGCCCGCTCGCGCCCGATCCTGTGCAAATTGCAACGAGGCCCCCGCCGTGCGAGTTCCCCGAACGGGCAGCGGGAGACGCTTGCATGACACCCCGGAAGGCCGATGATGGAAGGGTGTCAGGTGAGCCGAGCATGATCGCGCCGGGCGGGTTGTCCGCGCCCGCGCGCCTGACGGCGCTGGTCATCGCCAGCGCGCTGTTCATGGAGCAACTCGACGCCACCGTGCTGACCACGGCGCTGCCGGCGATGGCGCGCAGCTTCGGGATCGACCCGCTGCACATGAGCGCCGCGCTGACCTCCTACCTGGTCAGCCTCGCGGTGTTCATCCCGGCCAGCGGGCGGCTCGCCGACCGCTTCGGCAGCCGCACCGTGTTCCGGGCCGCGATCGCCTTGTTCATGGTCGCCTCGGTGCTGTGCGCGCAGGCGCCGAACCTGGTGTTCCTGGTGCTGGCGCGGCTGCTGCAGGGTGCCGGCGGGGCGATGATGGTGCCGGTCGGCCGGCTGGTGCTGCTGCGCACGGTGCCCAAGAGCCAGATCGTCTCGGCGACGTTCTGGATGCTGCTGCCGGCCACCATCGGGCCGCTGTGCGGGCCGATCGTAGGCGGCTTCCTGACCACCTACCTGTCCTGGCACTGGATCTTCTACATCAACCTGCCGGTCGGGCTGCTCGGCATGGCGCTGACCACGCGGTTCATCCCGCAGCTGCGCGGGGCCGGCGGCCGCTTCGACCTGCGCGGCATGACGCTGTCCGGGCTGTCGCTGGCTTGCCTCATCTTCGGGCTCGAATCCGCCAGCCGCGGCACCGGGGCGGCCGGGCAGACCATCGCGACGCTCGCGGTCGGGCTGGTCGCGGGCCTGCTGTACGGCCTGCATGCGCGCCGGACGCGGGACCCGATCCTGGACTTCACCCTGATGCGCGTGCCCACCTTCCGGCTGTCGACGCTGGGCGGCTCGATGACGCGGGTGGCCGCGGGCGCCGCCCCCTTCCTGGTGCCCTCGATGCTGCAGCTCGGCTTCGGGATGAGTGCGGCGCAGAGCGGGCTGATCACCTTCACCGGTCCGATCGGGGCGCTGTCGATGCGGCTGGTGGCAAAACGGGTGCTGCGCCGGCATGGCTTCCGCACCACGATGACGGTGAACGGCCTCACCGCGGGCATCCTGATGCTGGCCTGCGCCGGCTTCCGGCCGGGCTGGCCGTTCTGGCTGCTGTCCGGTGTGCTGTTCCTGGCCGGTATGGCGCAGGCGCTACAGTTCACCGCCTACAACACGGTCGCCTACGCGGACATTCCGGACGAGCGTATGAGTGCGGCGACGAGCTTCTACGCTACCTTCCAGCAGATGACGCTGACGCTGGGCATCTGCATCGCGGCGGGCAGCCTGGCCGCGTCGCGGGCAATCGGCGGACGCGGCGCGCTAACGCTGACGGACTTCAGCGTGGGGTTTGCGGTGGTCGGGGTGCTGGCCCTGATGGCCTCGCCGATCGCATCGCGGCTGTCGCGGGATGCCGGCAGCGAGCTCAGCGGGCACCGGCCGACCGGCAACGCACGGCTGGCATCATCCTGACCGGTCGATGGCGCGCCAGACGTGAAAACGCCCGGCACCGATCGATGCCGGGCGCGGGTGACGTCAGGTGGAGGGACGGCTCAGCCGAACGAGCGCTTGGACCACATGCTGCCGTAATTGCCGGTGCGCGGCATGAAGGCCTCGCGGATGTTGCCCAGGGTGTCGTTCTCGTCGCGCCGCTCGGAGCGGCTGTTCGACTCGTCGTTGGACATCAGGGCGGCAACTTCGAGAGCCAAGAGCTTGCGGAACATGTCAATCTCCTCTTTCGAAACCTGCGTCCAGATCGCTCCGGACGCCGCGATGGAATCAATGACCGGACATACGTGGTCTTGTGCGGAGAACGCTACCACTGCCGCGGCGCTGCCACAATCTTGCCGTGATGTGATCACGCATCCGTGATAAGTTCTCGCCTCGTTCCTGGAAACCATCCTGGATCAACGGACTCCGGCAGCCTGAAGGACATATCCAAGAAGCTACCCCCGGGAAACGGACGATCAAATAAGGCAGCGTCTCCGTCACGATTCGGAACCGCGCGAGCGGCACCTGCCCTCTCCCCGGGATTGGGCTTTCTGCTAGTGTCCCCACATTGACGGAGCCCGAACAGCCCGCCGTGCCGGCGGCCGCTTGCCATGGACCGGCCGAGGAACATGATGGACGAACCGATCGCACCGACGCGTGCGCGCGCCGAGCTTGCCAGGGCTGAGCGTATCAAGCCGGAGCTGGACAGGCTCGAGCCTGACAGGCCGAGGCGCGTCGATCCCGGACAGGAGACCCTGACGCCTGCCAAGCCCCCCGCGATGCCGCCGGGCCGCAAGCGTTGGCGCCTGCTGCCCTGGATCATCCTTGTGCTGGCGGTGGCCGCGATCGCCTGGGCGCTGCTGCGTCCGCATGCCAAGACGGACGGGCCACCGCGCCCGGGAAGTCACGGTGCCGCTGCCGGCAATGGCGACGTCCCGCAGCCGGTCGCCGCCGGCGCCGCGCGCACCGGCGACATGCCGATCACCCTGACCGAGCTCGGCACCGTCACCTCGCTGGCCACGGTCACCGTGCAGTCGCAGATCTCCGGCTACCTCATGACGGTGAACTTCCAGGAGGGGCAGGAGGTGCATCGCGGCGACCAGCTCGCCCTGATCGATCCGCGTCCCTACGAGGCCACGCGCGACCAGTATCTCGGCCAGCTCGCCCGCGACACGGCATTACTCAACCAGGCCCGGCTCGATCTCGGCCGCTACCAGGGACTGCTGCGCCAGCACAGCATCGCCAAGCAGCAGGTCGACGACCAGGCGTTCCTAGCCGGGCAGTACGAGGGCACCATACGCACCGACCAGGCGCAGATCGACGCCGCCAAGCTCAACGTCGCCTACTGCCACATCACCGCTCCGGTGGATGGCCGGGTCGGGCTGCGCCAGGTCGATGCCGGCAACTACATCACCCAGGGCCTGACCAACGGACTGGTGGTGCTGACCATGCTGCACCCGATCTCGGTGATCTTCTCGGTGCCGGAGGACAACCTCGACGCGCTGAACGCCCGCCTTCGCGCCGGCGCGGTGCTGCCGGTGGAGGCCTATGACCGCACCAACACCCGCCACCTCGCCAGCGGCCACGTCGCGGTGCTGGACAACGTCGTCGACACCACCACCGGCACCGTCAAGCTGCGCGCGGTGTTCGACAACAACGACGAGCGGCTGTTCCCGAACCAGTTCGTCAATGCCCGACTGCTGGTGGACACCCTGCGCGGCGCCGTGCTGGTGGCCTCGAACGCGGTGCAGACCGGACCGCAGGGGCAGTTCGTCTACGTCATCAAGCCCGACAGCACCGTCGAGGTGCGCACGGTGACCACCGGCGCCACCTCGGCCAACGACACCCTGATCGCGACCGGCCTCGCCGCCGGCGAGCGGGTGGTGACCGACGGCACCGAGCACCTGCGTGCCGGTTCCAGGATCACGATACCGACCGTGGCCCAGCAACGTGGCCAGGACCAGCCGGAGCCGCATCGTCCGCATCCGGCCAAGTCCGCCGGCTAACGCGAGACCCGGCTTGAACATCTCCCGGACTTTCATCGAGCGGCCGGTCGCGACCACGCTGCTGATGCTCGCCATCCTGATGGCGGGCGTGCTCGGCTACCAGTTCCTGCCGATCTCGGCGCTGCCGCAGGTCGAGTATCCGACCATCCGGGTGCAGACCTTCTACCCGGGCGCCGGGCCGGAGGTGATGGCGACGGCGGTGACGGCGCCGCTGGAGACGCAGCTCGGCCAGATGCCCGGGCTCGACCAGATGACCTCGCAATCCTCCGGCGGCGCCTCGGTGATCACGCTGCGCTTCGGCCTGACCATGAGCCTGGACGTGGCCGAGCAGGAGGTGCAGGCGGCGATCAACCAGGCCAACCTGCTGCTGCCCACCGACCTGCCGGCGCCGCCGGTCTATGCCAAGGTCAACCCCGCCGACAGCCCGATCCTGACCCTGGGGATCACCTCGGACACGCTGCCGCTGACCCAGGTCGAGGACTACGTCGATACCCGCCTGGCGCAGAAGCTGAGCCAGGTCAGCGGCGTTGGGCTGGTGACGCTCACCGGCGGCAACCGGCGCGCGATCCGGGTCAAGGTGAACACCCGTGCGCTGGCCGCGCGCGGCCTCGGCATCGACGACCTGCGCACCACCATCGCCAACGTCAACGTCAACTCGCCAACCGGCACCTTCGACGGGCCGCTGCGCTCCTCGCAGCTCAAGATCGACGGCCAGATCACCGCCCCCGAGCAGCTCGCGAGCCAGGTCATCGCCTACCAGAACGGCGCGCCGATCCGCCTCGGCGACGTCGCCACCGTGGCGGAGGGTCCGGAGAACACGCAGCTGGCGGCATGGTCGAACACCACGCCGGCGATCATCCTCAACGTGCAGCGGCAGCCGGGCGCCAACGTCATCGGCGTGGTGGACGACATCAAGTCGGTGCTGCCGGAGCTGGAGGCGACCATGCCGGCGGGCATACGCATCACGCCGCTGACCGACCGCACCACCACCATCCGCGCCTCGATCAGGGACGTCGAGTTCGAGCTGATGCTGTCGATAGCATTGGTCGTGCTCGTGATCTTCGTGTTCCTGCGCAACCTGCCGGCGACGCTGATCCCCAGCCTGTCGGTGCCGCTGTCGCTGATCGGCACGCTGGCGGTGATGTACCTGCTCGGCTTCTCGCTCGACAACCTGTCGCTGATGTCGCTGACCATCGCCACCGGCTTCGTGGTCGACGACGCCATCGTCATGATCGAGAACATCGCCCGCTACATCGAGATGGGCGAGAGCCGCATGCAGGCGGCGTTGCGCGGCGCCGGCCAGATCGGCTTCACCATCCTGTCGCTGACGGTCTCCCTGATCGCGGTGCTGATCCCGCTGCTGTTCATGGGCGACGTGGTCGGGCGGCTGTTCCACGAGTTCGCCATCACGCTCGCGGTGACCATCGTGATCTCCGCGGTGGTGTCGCTGACCCTGGTGCCGATGATGTGCGCGCGCATGCTGCGCGAGGAGCCGCACGCCTCCGGCAACGCGCTGTCGCGCCGGCTGGAGGGAATGCTCGACAGCATCATCGCCGGCTACTCGCGGGCACTGGCGGTGGTGCTCGACAACCAGCCGCTGACCCTGGTGGTCGCCACCCTGACCGTGGTGCTGACGGTGGCGCTGGCGATGGTGATCCCGAAGGGGTTCTTCCCGGTGCAGGACACCGGCGTGATCCAGGGCATCTCGGTGGCCAGCCAGACCACCTCGCTGGCGGCGATGAGTGCGCACCAGCAGGCGCTCGGCCGCGCCATCCTGGCCGATCCGGACGTGGTCAGCCTGTCTTCGTTCATCGGCGTCGACGGGCAGAACATGACGCTCAACTCCGGCCGCTTCCTGATCAACCTGCGGCCGCACGACGAACGCACCCTTTCTTCGGCCGCGCTGATCGACCGGCTCGGCCGGGAGGTCTCCGGCATCTCCGGCGTGCGTCTCTACATGCAGCCGGTGCAGGACCTGTCGCTCGACACCGCGACCTCGGCCACCCAGTACCAGCTCGTGCTGGAGACGCCGGACGCGGCCACCTTCAAGCAGTGGGTGCCCAGGCTGATGGACCGGCTGCAGGCCGAGCCGACGCTCGCCGACGTGGCCAGCGACCTGCAGGCGGACGGGCTGACCGCCTTCGTGACACTCGATCGCGCCACCGGGGCGCGCTTCTCGATCACCCCGCAGACGATCGACAACGCGCTCTATGACAGCTTTGGCCAGCGCCAGATCTCGACCATCTACACGCAGTCGAATCAGTACCGGATCATCCTGGAGGCGGATCCCCGCTTCCAGTCCGACCTGTCCAACCTGGGCCAGATCTACCTGCCCGGCACCACCGGAGCCAACACCAACACCACCGGGACGGCGCACTCGCCGACCGGCGGGCTGGTGCCGCTGGCGGCGGTGGCCTCGGTGCGCCTGCGCACTTCGCCGCTGCTGATCAGCCATCTCGGGCAGTTCCCGGCCACCACCATCTCGTTCAACCTGGCACCCGGCGCCTCGCTGGGCCAGGCGGTCGGCGCGATCGGGCGGGCCGAGCGCGCGGTCGGGCTGCCCGCGAGCTTCATGACCTCGTTCCAGGGCACCGCTGCGGCGTTCCAGAACAGCCTTGGCAACGAGCTGTTCCTGGTGCTGGCAGCGCTCGTGGCGGTCTACATCGTGCTCGGCGTGCTGTACGAGAGCTTCATCCATCCGGTGACGATCCTGTCGACGCTGCCATCGGCCGGCATCGGGGCGCTGCTGGCGCTGATGCTGGCGGGCATGGACCTGGACGTGATGGGCATCATCGGCATCGTGCTGCTGATCGGCATCGTGAAGAAGAACGCCATCATGATGATCGACTTCGCCCTCACCGGGGAGCGCGAGGGCGGCCTGTCGCCGCGCGACGCCATCGCGCAGGCGGCGGCGCTACGGTTCCGGCCGATCCTGATGACCACGCTGGCCGCCATGCTGGCAGCACTGCCGCTGATGCTCGGCACCGGCACCGGTTCGGAGCTGCGCCGGCCGCTCGGCTTCGCCATCGTCGGCGGGCTGCTGGTCAGCCAGCTGCTCACCCTGTTCACCACGCCGGTGATCTACCTGTTCATGGACGGGGTCAGCCGGCGCACGCGACGCTTCTTCGTGCGACGCGAGCGCGGCACCGGCGACGCGGCGGGACATCTGGCCGAATGAACATCTCGCGTCCCTTCATCCTGCGGCCGGTGGCGACCACGCTGCTGACGCTCGCCCTGCTGCTGTCCGGGCTGTTCGCCTACACCAAGCTGCCGGTGGCGCCGCTGCCGCAGGTCGATTTCCCGACCATCGTGGTGCAGGCGCAGCAGCCCGGCGGCTCGCCCGACGAGGTCGCGACCTCGGTGGCCGCACCGTTGGAGCGCCACCTGGGACAGATCGCCGGCGTCACCGAGATGACCTCGCGAAGCGTGCAGAACTCGGTGCAGGTGGTCGTGCAGTTCGACTTCTCGCGCGACATCAACGGTGCTGCGGCGGACGTGCAGGCGGCGATCCAGGCGGCGCGCGCCGACCTGCCGACGTCGCTGCGAAGCAGTCCGGAATACTTCAAGTTCAACCCGGCGAACTCGCCGATCATGATCCTGACGCTGACCTCGGCGACACGCACCATGCCGGAGCTGTTCGACTACGCCACCAACGTGCTGCAGCAGAGCCTGTCCTCGATACGCGGCATCGGCCGCACCGAGCCGGGCGGATCGTCGCTGCCGGCGGTGCGCGTCGAGATGAACCCGCTGCCGCTGTTCAAGTACGGCATCGGCTTCGAGGACGTGCGCGCCGCCCTCGCCTCGGCGAACGCGAACAGCCCCAAGGGCTTCATCGACGTGGACGACGCAGGTGGGAACCATGCAAGTGGCGGACGCCGCTACCAGCTCGACACCAACGACCAGGCCAGCCATGCCGCCGACTACCGCGACCTGGTCATCGCCTATCGCAAGGGCGCGCCGGTGCGCCTGCGCGACGTGGCGGAGGTCGAGGACAGCGTCGAGGACCTGCGCAACAAGGGGCTCTATAACGGCGTGCCGGCGGTGATCGTGCTGATCTACCCGCAGGCCGACGCCAACGTCGTCAAGACCACCGACGCGATCAAGGCGATGCTGCCGACGCTGCGCGCGGCCCTCCCTGGCGGCGTCGAGCTGCATCTCGCGATCGACCGCTCGGCCACCATACGCGCCTCGCTGTCCGACACCCGGTTCACGCTCGGCGTCTCGGTGGCTCTGGTGATCCTGGTGGTGCTGGTGTTCCTGCGCACCTGGCGCTCCACCCTGATCCCGGCGGTGGCGGTGCCGACCTCGATCATCGCCACCTTCGCCGCAATGTACCTGCTCGGCTTCTCGCTCAACAACCTGTCGCTGATGGCCCTCACCATCGCCACCGGCTTCGTGGTGGACGACGCCATCGTCGTTCTGGAGAACATCGCGCGGCACATGGAGGCCGGCATGGGACGGCTGGAAGCGACCCTGCTGGGCGCGCGCGAGGTCGGCTTCACGGTGCTCTCGATCACGGTCTCGCTGGTCGCGGTGTTCAGCCCGATCCTGCTGCTCGGCGGCATCGCGGGTAAGCTGTTCTTCGAGTTCGCGATGACGCTGACGCTGACCATCCTGGTCTCGTTCGTGCTCTCGCTGACCACCGTGCCGATGATGTGCGCGCTGCTGCTGCGGGTACGGGTGCGCGACGCGGTATCGGCGCCTAAGCAGGTCGGGCGCGCGGGGCGTTTCCTGGCCGGCATCTCGTCGCGCATCGAGATCGCCCTGGCCGGCATGCAGGAGGGCTACGAGCGCAGCCTGTCCTGGGCGCTGCGTCATCGCCGGCTGGTGGCGCTCACGCTGCCGCTGAGCATCCTGCTGACCGTGCTGCTGTTCCGGGCGATGCCGAAGGGCCTCATCCCGAACGAGGATGTCGGGCTGCTGATCGGCACCATACGCGGCGAGCAGTCGATCTCGTTCCAGAACATCAGCGCCAAGCTGGTCGACGTGGAGCAGGTGATCAAGGCCGATCCCGATGTAGACAGCGTGTCGGGCTACACCGGCGGCGGCGACCACGGCGCCAATACCGGAATGGTGTTCATCCAGCTCAAGGACATAGCACTCCGCCACGACAGCACCGACGCCACCATAGCGCGCATCACCGGCAGGCTGTCGCACATGACCGGGGCGCAGTTCTTCTGCCACTCGGCGGCGGACGTGCGCGCGGGCGGCCGGCAGAGCAACGCCAACTACCAGTACACGCTGCAGGGAGACAGCTCGGACCTGCTCTACGAATGGATGCCGAGGCTGGAACGCGCGCTGCAGAAGCGTCCCGAGATGACCGACGTGAGCTCGGACGTGCAGCAGGGCGGCCCCGCCACCGAGGTCGTGATCGACCGCAGCACGGCCGCGAAGCTGCAGCTCACGCCGCAGCTCATCACCAACACGCTGTTCGACGCGTTCGGGCAGCGTACCGCGTCGGTGATCTACAACGCGCTCAACCAGTACCACGTCGTGCTGGAGGTAGCGCCGCGCTTCTGGCAGAGCCCGGCCATCCTCAGCCAGATCTGGGTGAGCACCGCCGGCGGCACCGCCAACGGCAGCACCGCGAGCAACACCATACGGGTGGCGGCCGCATCCAGCTCGGCCAACGGCAGGGGCGGCGGCGGGTCGGGCGCCGCGACCGTCGGCACCCAGACCGCGGCGACACCCGGCAGCGCCACTTCGACCGGTCCGGGCGCCACGCCGGTGAGCAGCACGCAATCGTCCACTACGGGGGCATCCGCTACGGGGGCGGGCACAACGCTGTCGACCAGCGTGCAATCGCTGCAGAACAGCATCAGCAACAGCCTCGCCAACGGCCACGCCACCTCCAACGGCTCGGCGATCTCGACCTCGATGGAGACCATGGTGCCGCTTTCGGCGGTGACACGCATCGTCCACTCGACGACGCCGCTGCAGGTCAACCACCAGGGCAACTTCGTCGCCGCGACGGTGTCGTTCAACATGGCGGCCGGCAAGTCGCTGTCGGACGCTTCGCGCATCATCGACGAGACCATGCTCGCGATACACATGCCGAGCTCGATCCACGGCAGCTTCGCCGGCACCGCGGCGCAGTTCCAGAAGACCCTGGCCAGCGAGCCGGTGCTGATCCTGGCGGCACTGGCGGCGGTCTACGTGACGCTGGGCGTGCTCTACGAGAGCTACATCCACCCGCTCACCATCCTCTCGACGCTGCCCTCCGCCGGCGTCGGCGCGCTGCTCGCGCTTCAGCTGTTCGGGGAGGAGTTCTCGCTGATCGCGCTGATCGGCGTGATCCTGCTGATCGGCATCGTCAAGAAGAACGCCATCCTGCTGGTCGACTTCGCGCTCGATGCGGAGCGCAGCGGAGGCATGGCGCCGCTGGAGGCGATCACGCGGGCCTGCCAGCTGCGCTTCCGCCCGATCATGATGACCACCTTCGCCGCCGCCCTCGGCGCCCTGCCGCTGGTGTTCGGCCACGGCTACGGCAACGAGCTGCGCCGGCCGCTCGGGCTGTCGGTGGTGGGCGGACTCATCGTCAGCCAGGCGCTGACGCTGTATACGACGCCGGTGGTCTACCTCTATCTCGACCGCATGCGGCACTGGTGGAACGCTCGCTGGCAACGCAACCGGCCCGTCGGCCGCAGCCCGCTGCCACAGGACGCCCCTGCCGAATGATACGTCGATCGCCTCGCCTGCGCACTGCGTGTGCGGCGCGCCTGCTGCTGGGTGCCGCACTGACCGCCGCCGTCGGCGGCTGCATGGTCGGACCCGACTATCGTCGCGCGCGCGCGATCATCTCGCCGCAGTTCAAGGAGCTGCGCCCGGCGCCCGGCTGGCAGCGCGCGACGCCGGCGATGGCCGAGCTCGACCGCAGCGGCTGGTGGCGGATCTATGACGATCCGGTGCTGGACCGGCTGGAGGCGCAGGTCCGCCTCTCCAACCAGAACGTCAAGGTGTTCGAGGCGAACTTCCGCACCGCGCAGGCGATCGTCGACGAGGCCCGCTCCTCCCTGTTCCCCACCCTGAACGCCAGCCCCAGCATCGCCCGCAACGAGTCCGGCGTCGGCCGGTCCAGCGGCCGCGCCGGGTTCGGCAAGAACAGCTTCGCCTCCACGACCTACCAGGCCGAGGGTACGGCGAGCTGGGACCTCGACGTGTGGGGGCGCATACGCCGGCAGGTGGAGAGCGACGTGGCCGCGGCCCAGGTCAGCGCCGCGGATCTCGCCGGCGGCACGCTGTCCTACCAGGCGACGCTGGCGAGCGACTATTTCAGCCTGCGCGCGCAGGACCAGCTGCAGGACCTGCTCGACCGCAGCATCGCCGGCTACGAACGCTCGCTGCGCATCACCCAGAACCAATACGACGCGGGCCTGACCACGGCGACGCCGATCGCGCTGCTGCAGGCGCGCACCCTGCTGGAGCAGACCCGGGCGCAGGCGATCAACGTGGGCATACTGCGCGCGCAGTACGAGCACGCGATCGCGGTGCTGACCGGGCGCCCGCCCGCGGAACTCGGCCTGGGACCGGCGCCACTGACGCGCTTCGTGCCGGCGATCCCGGTGGTGCTGCCGGCGACGCTGCTGCAGCGCCGTCCCGACATCGCCGCCGCCGAGCGGGCGATGCAGCAGCAGAACGCGCTGATCGGTGTCCAGGTGGCGGCTTTTTTCCCCGATGTCAGCCTGTCCGCGGCGTATGGCTACAGCGGCAACCCGATCGGCTCGCTGATCCAGACCGCCAACCGGTTCTGGTCGCTGGGCGCCAACGCCACCGAGATCCTGTTCCAAGGCGGCCTGCGCTCGGCCGCACTCGATCAGGTGCGCTCGCAGTACGACGCCTCGGTGGCGAGCTACCGGCAGACCGTGCTGACCGCGTTGCAGGTGGTCGAGGACGACCTGTCCGGGTTGCGCATCCTGGCCCAGCAGGCGGAGGCGCAGGCAAGGGCGGTGGCTCTGGCGGAGGAGGCGGTGACGGTGGCGCTGAACGAGTACCAGGCCGGCGTGATCGACTACACCACGGTGGTCACCAGCGAGGTCACCGCGCTGAACAACGAGCAGACCGCGCTCAGCATCCAGCAGCAGCGCCTGATCGACAGCGTCTCGCTGATCCAGCAGATGGGCGGCGGCTGGACCGAGGCCGACCTGCCGAGCAGGAATTCGCTGCAGGCCAACAACCCGCTGATCCCGGCTTTCCTGGAGCGGCGCCGGAACTGATTCGGCTCGCGTACTTTCCTGTTAGAATCATATTAGTGATCCGGGAGCATGCTGCAACGACCTACCGTCCAACAAGGTGAGCGAAGCGCGTGCAACCAGTGAAAGCCAATCATGTGCGCGAAACCGATGCGGTGCGACTGAACCTGACCATCGCTGCCAAACTCGCGATCGCCTACGCCCTGTTCCTGTTGCCGATCGCCTATCTCGGATATCAGATGGTCTCCGACAAGGAGACCAATATCGGTTTTACCCGCAAGGAGATTATCGGTCTCCACTACATTGCGGTCGTTCGCAGCGTGCAGGATGCGCTGGCGCGTGGCAGCGTCATGACAGGTCTGGTCGAACAGATCAGAGCCAACGAAAAGGCGCTTGGTGCCGATCTGAAAACAGCCGCCTACACGGAAGTCCTACTGAAAGCCCTTGGCGGTTCCGACCAGGACGCTGCGATCCAGGCAGCCGTGGACCTGATAGCCAAGGCAGCCGACGGCTCCAATCTCACCCTCGATCCGGATCTGGACAGCTACTACACGCAGGACGCACTCACGGTGAAAGTGCCGGCCGCCGTGGCAAATGCCGCATTGTTGGCGAGAGCCGTCGCGAGCACGGCCGGACATGAACCCTCCGTTGCCGAGCAGGTGAAGATCGGCGTGCAGACCGGCGGGCTGCAGCCGACGCTGGACCATCTAGTCTCCGATATCGACAGTGCTGCCAGGGGCAACCCTGATGGAACCGTCGGCCGTACCGTGACGAGCCTGATCGTGAAGGTCAGCGAGGTCGCCGGACGCGTTATGGCTTCCATAGCTGACGATCGTCCAGGCGCTGATACCCGCAACATCGCCCTGCCCCTGCTCGACACGCTGACCGCAGCCGGCACGGCCGATGCCGCCGAAGTCGAGCACCTTCTAAAGGCACGCATCTCCGGCTTTCGCACGGCCGAAATGACCAGTGGCTGGATCGCGATCGCGCTCTTCCTTACCGCCGTCATCTACGTGCTCGTCGTCGTGCAGCGCGGTGCGATCAGGCCGTTGCGGGCTCTGACGACCACGATGAGCAAGCTCGCGGGCCGCAACCTGGGTGTAGAGGTCGGTGGTTTGACACGGAGCGACGAGGTCGGCGGCATGGCTCGTGCCGTGCAGGTCTTCAAGGACAACATGATCGAGGCTGAAGCACTCGCCATCCGCGAAGCCTCCAGCATCCGTGCCAGCGAGCGCCGTTTCCGCGGCCTGATACAGAATACCTCGGACATGATCCTCATCTGCGCGGCGCCCGGCACCATCACGTACCAGAGCCCCGCCGCGGGAAGCACCTGGGGCTATCCGATAGCCGGGCTGCTGGGCGAGTCCCTGATCACGCTCATCCATCCCGAAGACCAGCCGGCGCTGCGGGAGATCTGGGAGCAGTTGCAGCAATCCTCACCCGACAGTGACGAGGGGACCCGCACGACGGAGCTGCGCCTGCGCGACGAAGCCGGCAACTGGCGTCAGGCTGAACTGGTCGGGACCAACCTCCTGCACGACTCCGCCATCCATGGCCTGGTCGTTACGGTTCGCGATATCACTGAACGCAAGGCGTTCGAAAGGCAGCTTACGCAGCAGGCCTTCTACGACTCGCTGACCGGGCTTCCCAACCGAGCCCTGTTCCACGACCGCTTCAAGCAGTCGCTGATCCGCGCAGGCCATCACGAGGAAGTGGTCGGACTACTGTTCCTCGACCTGGACAACTTCAAGCTCGTCAATGACAGCCTTGGTCATCAGGTCGGTGACCAGTTATTGACCGAGGCGGCGGCACGGTTGCGGTCCTGCGTTCGCAGCCAGGACACGGTCGCGCGCCTGGGCGGCGACGAGTTCGTGATCATCCTGGAGCGGCTCGCCGGCGAAGCGGACGCCATATTGGTGGCAGAGGCCATTGCGCACCAGTTCAGCAGCCCGTTCGTGCTGCAAGGTCGTGAGATCGTCGTCACCGCCAGTGTCGGGATCGCCGTCGGCGATGCCGCCCGGGACCATGCCGACAACCTGCTGCGCGATGCGGACGTCGCGATGTACCGCGCCAAGAGCGATGGCCGCGCCCGTCACGTCGTGTTCCACCCCAGCATGCACACCGACGCCCTGGCCCGCCTCGAACTCGAGCATGACCTGCGCAATGCCCTCGCACGCGGCGAGTTGCGCGTTCACTACCAGCCGATCGTGATGATCGGCTCGGGAGAGATCAGTGAAGTCGAAGCCCTGGTTCGCTGGCAGCATCCTACCCGTGGTCTGATACTGCCTGGAACGTTCATCCCGATCGCCGAGGAGACCGGCCTGATCGTCCCCCTGGGATTGTGGGTGCTCGAGGAAGCATGCTGGCAGGTTGCGGTCTGGCACAGGCAATATCCGCGTGATGTCCCTCTGAGCCTCAGCGTGAACCTGTCGCCGCGTCAGTTCCAGCAGCCTTCCCTGGTGACGGACGTAGCGCGGACGCTGCACGATGCAGGGCTTCCTGCCGGCTGCCTCAAGCTGGAAATCACCGAAGGCGTGATCATGCGGGATGTGGAGGCCACGATCCGGACCCTGTGGGAGTTGAAGGATCTCGGTCTCAAGCTCGCGATCGACGATTTCGGGACCGGCTACTCCTCCCTGTCCTACCTCAAGCGGCTACCGATCGATATACTAAAGATCGATCGGTCGTTCGTGAGCGGCATCGGTCACGACCAGGAGGATACGGCTATCGTCCACGCGATCATGGCGCTCGCCAAGTCGCTGAACCTGAAGGTGACGGGAGAAGGCATAGAGACTGCCGAGCAGGTGGCCTTGCTGAGCGAGTGGGGATGCGACCGCGGCCAGGGCTATCTGTTCAGCAGGCCGCTCGACAGCCAGAAGGCAGGGGCGCTGCTCGGGGCAGCGCGACGAGCCCTCACCTCAGGTGCTGCGTCGGGGTCGGCTTTCGGGCTCGAAGGCATCGAGCTTGGCGGTTTCGAGCAGCGACGCGAGGGTTACCGAGCGATGGGCTCGGTTGCCGCTGCCGGCACATGATACCGATCGCCCTATTGGGCGACCGGTATCAGGATCGCTTTTGGCACGTGGCCGCCCCGCCAACCCCACGTGCATACCGGTCAGCCCGCAGGGCTGCCGGTATGAGAGGTCACTTCCGCCCTCCCGCGGCGGACTCTGGGATGCGCGCAGGCAGCCGGGGGGACAGCGCCCTGCACGGCCGGTTCCCTCGAGTCCGGCACGCTGATCGACGTGCAGGCTCCCGTAACCCCCCCTGGATCGGCCGTGTGGGGCACTGAATTCCACAAACGCTATGGGTGTTTGCAGAACTGACAGTATGATCATCCTACTCCGCGTGGTTGATTGCGGTCGCTATCTGTCCTGGAGCCCTCAATGGCCGCTGCGGCGCTGATCGATCCGCTCTACGTCCTGTCCGGTTTCGTAGTCGGCATGCTGGTCGGGCTCACCGGCGTCGGCGGTGGATCCCTGATGACGCCCCTGCTGGTGCTGCTGTTCGGCATCCATCCCGCGACCGCGGTCGGCACCGACCTGCTCTATGCCGCCTGCACCAAGACCGTCGGCACCCTGGTGCACGGCGCCAAGAGCACGATCGAGTGGCGTATGGTCGGACTGCTCGCCGCCGGCAGCCTGCCGGCCGCGACGCTCACCCTGTACGGCTTGGTCCAGCTCGGTGCCCCCAGCGACTCCGTCTCCCGGCTGATCTCGGTCGTACTCGGGATCGCGCTGCTGCTGACCTCGCTCAGCCTGGTCTTCCGCAGCTCGATCCTCCGCTGGGTCACTCGCGGCAGGCGACACGAAGCACCGAGACGCGCTGCATCGCTCACGGTGCTGACCGGCATCGTGCTGGGCATCGTGGTGTCGATCTCCTCGGCAGGCGCCGGAGCGATGGGAGTCACCCTGCTGATCCTGCTCTATCCGCACTTGCCGATCTCGCGCATCGTCGGGTCCGACATCGCCCACGCCGTACCCCTGACCCTCGTATCCGGGCTGGGCCACTGGTGGATCGGCTCGGTGAACTGGCACGTGTTCACGTCCCTGATTACGGGCTCGATCCCGGGCATCGTCATCGGCAGCCTGGTGGCCACGCGCGTCTCGGACCGTTTCCTCACGCCGATACTGGCGGGGGTCCTGCTCCTGGTCGGCACCAAGCTGCTGATCTGACGCGGCCGCAGGCTGGGCCGCCTCGCCTCCGAACCATGGCAGCCGGGAGACGTTGACGCTGCTGATTGTCGCGTCGCGGTCACCCCGAGCCCGTTGCAGGCACGCCGGAACCAGGTTTGATCATCGGAGGGGACGGATGTCGGAGCAGGCTGGCGGCAATTCACCGCATCTTGACGAGCAGGAACGCAAGCAGGCGCACGACAACACGGCTCTCGGTCCGCTGGTCATCCATGAGATCGTACGCGCACAGGGTCAGGAGGAGCTGGAACGGTCGTTCGGCGGCCTCGCCTGGTCGGGGCTGGCCGCCGGGCTGTCGATCGGCTTCTCGTTCGTCGGCCAGGCCTACCTGCAGGCCGGGCTGCCGGATGCGCCCTGGAGCCGCCTGGTCGACAGCTTTGGCTACAGCCTCGGCTTCCTGATCGTCGTCCTGGGCCAGCAGCAGCTTTTCACCGAAACCACGCTCACCGCCCTGATACCGACCCTGACCAAGCGCAACCTCGCCAGCCTGCTCGCCACGCTGCGTGTCTGGGCCGTCGTGCTGGCGGCGAACCTGGTCGGCACGGTCGTGTTCGGCGCCATCTCGGCGCAGCACGGCGTGTTCGCGCCGGATGCCTACGCCGCCATGAGCACGCTCTCGGCACGGACGATGGCGCACCCGTTCTGGCAGACCGCGGTGACGGGCGGGGCGGCAGGCTGGCTGATCGGCCTGATGGTCTGGCTGCTTCCAGGTGCCGGCCCGGCGCGACCTCTGATCATCATCCTGCTGACCTACATGGTCGCGATGTGCCAGTTTCCGCATGTCATCGCAGGGTCGGTAGAAGCCTCCTTCGGGGTGTTCGCCGGACATGCCGGCATCGGCGACTACCTGTGGCGGTTCCTCGCCCCCACCCTGCTGGGCAACACGATCGCCGGCACCGCCCTCGTCGCCCTGCTCAACCACGCGCCGATCGCCGGCGAGTTCAAGGCGGCTCAGGCAGGATGATCGTCATCATCGAACAATCCTGGAGGAACTCCATCATGCCCGCATCAGCCAGAGCCTGCCTACTCGGCGCCAGCATCCTCATCGGCGGTGCAAGTGCCGCGAGCGCCCAGCAGACCGCGCCGCAGCCTGCGCACCCGGATGCCACCGTGACCACGCCGGCACCGGGTGGCGACGCCGAGGGGGCGAAGCCGGCTGGCAAGCTCGTCCTCCTGTTCGACACCGGGGACGCCGAACTGGATACCCGCAACGAGGCGATCCTGGATCACGCATCGCGGCTCTATCGCGAAGGCCGGCCGATCATCATGATCGTGAGCGGGAGCACCGATGCTGTCGGTTCGCCGTCGAAGAACCTGCTGCTCTCGCTGCGCCGGGCGACCACGGTGGCGCAAGGCCTGCTCGTACGGGGCATACCCGCGGAGCGGACCCAGATCCTGGCCAAGGGCGAAACCAACCCTGCCGTGTCCACCGAGCGGGGCGTCGCGGAAGCGCAGAACCGGCGCGTCGAGATCACTTGGCGCTAGGAAGCTGGGCGCTAGGAAGCTGGGCGCTAGGAGGCTGGGCATTGGCAGGCCTGCTCGCGGCCAGCCCGGCGGCTGCCGCTCATGCCGCCGCGGACTCTGCCGAGGGCCAGCGTGCCTATGCCGCCGGCCATTACCAGGATGCGCGCCGGCTCTGGGCGGCCTCGGCCGAGGGGGGTGACGCGCAGGCGCAGCTCGATCTGGCCAGCCTCTACGACCTCGGCGAGGGCGTGGCGCGTGACCCCGCGACCGCCTATCGCTGGTACCGGCGGGCGGCGGAGGCAGGGCTGACGGCTGCCGAGTTCAACGTAGCCGTGATGCGTGACACCGGAGACGGTGTGGCGCGAGACACCACCGACGCCGCGCTGTGGTACGGACGCGCGGCCGCGCATGGCGATCGCCGGGCCCAGTACAACCTGGGGCAGCTCTATGCAGCGGGCGACGGCGTGCCGCGCAATCCCGATCAGGCGAGGGCATGGTTCCGTGCCGCCGCCGCCGACCTGCCCGCCGCCGCGTCGAGGCTGGCCACGATGCGCGAGCGTCCGGCACGCCCTCCCGCCGGGGGCCGGAACGGGACGCTGCGGACTGTGCAGTCGGGCGCGCCGGCCGACGGCGACACCGTTCGTGCGGTCGCAGGCGCTGCCCATGCGGCCGCTTCGGTCGAACTGGTCTGGGTGGCGCCGGCGCAGGACGTGCCGGTGCGGTTCTTCATCCAGCTCATGATCCTCGACGGAACCGGATCACGCGAGGTGTTCGCAGCCTATTCCGACGAGACTGCGATCTTGGCACCTGTCGGGCCGGTGCCCGGCCGCTATGCCTGGCGCGTCTACGCGGTCAGCCGCGACCTCAGGCAGTATGCAGCGGGCGACTGGCGGCACTTCGAGGTCCGGCCGCCAGGATGAGGTAGTGGACCGGCATCAGGCGGTGCGCTTGAGGCTGGACGCGAACCACTCCGCGCTGAGCGCCTCGACCAGGCGGTCGATGTCGGCGTCGCTGTGCAGCGGCGACGGCGTGATACGCAGCCGTTCGGTGCCGCGCGGCACGGTCGGGTAGTTGATCGGCTGCACGTAGATGCCATGCTGCGATAGCAGACGGTCGCTGAGCATGCGGCATTGCAGCGCGTCGCCGACGATCACCGGCACGATATGCGACGGGTTGGCTAGGTGCGGCACGCCTGCCTGGTCCAGCCTGCGACGCACCTGCGCCACCCGGTCGGCATGCAGCGCGCGCAACTCGTCCGCCCCGCGCACGGTGCGTATGCTGGCCAGCGCCCCCGCCGCGACTGCGGGCGGCGTCGCGGTGGTGAAGATGTAGCCGGACGCGAACGAGCGCACGAAGTCGCACAGCAGCGCCGAGGCCGCGATGTAGCCGCCGACCACGCCGAACGCCTTCGCCAGCGTGCCCTCGATCACCGTCAGCCGATCGGCGACGCCGTCGCGAGCCGCGATCCCGGCGCCCTGCGGGCCGTACAGCCCGACCCCGTGCACCTCGTCCAGGTAGGTCATCGCGCCGAACTCGTCGGCCACGTCGCAGAGCTCGGCGATCGGAGCGATATCGCCGTCCATCGAGTAGATCGACTCGAAGGCGACCAGCTTCGGCACGTCCCGCGGCAGCGCCGCCAGGCGGCGCTTCAGGTCGACCGCATCGTTGTGCAGGAATATCTGCCGCTCCGCGCGGCTGTGACGGATGCCCTCGATCATCGAGGCATGGTTGGCGGCATCCGACAGCACCACGCAGCCCGGCAGGCTCGCGGCCAGCGTGCCCAACGTGGTCCAGTTCGACATGTAGCCGGAACCGAACAGGAGCGCCTGGGCCTTGCCGTGCAGGTCGGCCAGCTCGTGTTCCAGCGCCACGTGGACCGTGCTGGTGCCGGCGATGTTGCGCGTGCCGCCGGCGCCGGCGCCGAAGCGGTCGATCGCCTCGTGCATCGCCGAAAGCACCGCCGGATGCTGGCCCATGCCCAGATAGTCGTTCGAACACCACACCGTCACGTCGCGCGGCGCCCCATCCTCGTTGCGGCCGAGCAGGCTTGATCCGTGCAGGGTGGCCCTGGGGAACGCGCCGGCCTGGCGCTCCAGCTCGGCGAACACCCGGTAGTTGCCTTCGCGGCGCAGGCCATCGATCTTCCGCTGGAAAAACGCCTCATAATCCATCGTCCGCTCCCTGCACTTCCGGCCGCCCGCCCCGCCAGTGCCGCTTCGCATAGAGCATGGCAGCCTATCCAATCTGGGGACAGGGTTCCGGACCGGCTAGGGGTGCAGGACAGGAGTTTGCCTGAAGATCGCGGCGGCTATCCCGCGGCATCGTCGCGGACGCCGGGATGCAACCGGATCTTCGCGCCGGCGGACATGGGCCGGCTGGGACCATGGCAAGGATTCGGTCTACGCGTTCACACAGACGCTGCCGGCGAGGATAGGTACGGACCGAATACTTGCCATGGTCCGGACCCGGCCCGCCGGGCGTCTCGGACGCCTAAGGTCTACCGAACTGGGACGGGCGGAAGTGCATGTGATTGGTCCGCTTTTAATTTGGAGCGTTAGCTCCCATATCTGCCCTGGTGCTGTATCGGCAGGTGGCAAAAGGTTTGGAGCGATGGCAACAGAAGCAAGCGAGAGCCTAAAGCGAGCCCGTGGCCGGCCCAAGAACTTCGATCGCTCGATTGTCCTGCAACAGGCGATGAAGCTCTTCTGGGAGCGCGGCTACGAAGGCACCTCGTTCGACGATCTGATCACAGCCATGGGCATCAGCCCGTCTAGCTTCTACAATTCGTTCGGCAGCAAGGAGCGGTTGTACCAGGAGGCCACGGAGGCTTTCATGGCGCATTCCGGCGAGTGGTTTGCTGGCCAACTCGGGGCCGCCACGGATGCGAAGACCGCCTTCCACCAGGTCCTGACTACGGCTGCACGTGAGGCCACCCTGGACGATATGCCCGCGGGCTGCATGATCTCGCTGGCCGGCACGCACGTCCCCCCAGCGCTCACCGCCTTGCGAGACAGGATGGCAGGGTATCGAGGAGCTGCGCAGTCGGCCATGGCCGATCGCATCCGCAGAGGCATCGACGAAGGCGACGTGCCGAAGGATACGAATGTCGAAGCGCTGGCCGCGTTTTATAGCGCGTTGTCCCGCGGCATGGTGGTCCAGGCACGCGACGGAGCGTCCCGCGAGCGTCTTTTGGAGATCGTCGAAGTCGGCATGCGTGCCTGGCCTTCGGCACCGAGTGAGCCCGCCTGCGCCAATCGCTTGAAGTCACGAGCGCGATCATCGGTTACGAGCGCTCAAGTCCTCACGAAATAGGCACCTTGCCGGGAGCAAGATGCGCTGGCGACGCCCCGGTAAGGGCAGCCCCTCGATAATTGTTGTCACCGCTCCAAAATTCTCCTTGATTGCAGGCCATCGCCGCGCCACCTCCAATATTATTGGAGCGACATCTCCAATTCATCGCGATTAGGAGAGTGCCACCATGGCAAGGTTCACCGACAAGATCGCCGTCGTCACCGGTGCCTCGAAGGGCATCGGCGCCGGCATCGCGAAACGGCTCGCTGCCGAAGGCGCGTCGGTCGTCGTCAACTACGCGTCGAGCAAGGAGGGCGCGGACCGACTTGTCGATGACATCGTGCAAGCCGGCGGCAAGGCGATCGCCATCGGCGCAAACGTGGCGAACGAGGACGACGTGACCCGGTTGTTCGAGGAGGTTCGCAAGGCGTTCGGCCGTGTCGATGTGCTCGTCAACAATGCAGGCGTTTACGCTTTTGGGCCGACCGAGAGTTTCTCGGTCGCGGAGTTCAGCCGACACTTCGACACCAACGTGTTGGGCCTGCTGTTGGGGACGAAGGGTGCACTCCCGCTGTTCCCCGCTACGGGCGGCAGCATCGTCAACATCGGCTCCGTGGTCAGCACGATGGCACCCCCTGCCGCCGCGATCTATGTTGGCACGAAAGGCGCGGTCGATTCGATCACCAAGTCGCTCGCGAAGGAGTTCGCGCCAAGGAAGATACGGGTCAACGGCGTCAACCCCGGTTTCGTCATCACCGAAGGGACGCACTCCGGCGGTCTGGCGGGCGGTGAATTCGAGGAAACGACTGTCGCGAATATGCCGCTCGGACGCGCGGGCCAACCCGAAGACATCGCTGCTGCAGTCGCCTTCCTTGCCTCCGACGACGCGAGCTGGATCACAGGCGAATCGCTGCGCGTCGCCGGCGGCAGCGGGATGTAGCCGCCTGGAGTACCCCGCCTCCAAGACATGCAGAGAAGCTGAAGCTCGAAGCCTCCATCTAAAATTGCCTCAATCCGTGAGAGGGCCAGTCACAATGACCAACAGACTTGCAGGCAAGGTCGCCGTCATCACGGGCGGCACCACCGGCATCGGGCTTGCGACCGCCAAGCGGTTCGTCGAGGAAGGTGCCTATGTCTTCATCACCGGCCGACGTCAGGCGGAGCTCGACCAGGCCAAGGCGGCGATCGGACGGAATGTCTCGGTCGCCCGGGGCGACATCGCCGACCTCGGCGACCTCGACCGGTTGTACCACCAGGTTCGCAGCGAGAAGGGGCAGCTCGACATCCTCGTCGCCAACGCCGGCTTCGCGGAAATCGTGCCTCCCTCGGCTGTCACACCCGAGCATTTCGACAAGATGTTCGGCATCAACGCCCGTGGGACCTTCTTTTCCGTCCAAAAAGCATTGCCGCTGATGCGCGACGGCGGCGCAATCGTCCTCGTATCCTCCGGCGCGCACATGAAGGGCGAGCCCGGCTACGTGACCTATGCCGCCACCAAGGCGGCCATCCGGTCGTTCGCGAGGAGTTTTGCGGCCGACCTGAAGGGCCGACGCATCCGCGTGAACAACCTGAGCCCGGGACTGATCGAGACGCCGATCATCGAGGGCCAATTTGCGACGAAAGAGGACGCGGACGGCTTTCGCGCGATGTTCAAGCAGATCACGCCGCTCGGCCGCGTCGGCCGGCCCGAGGAGATGGCGGCCGCCATCCTGTTCCTCGCCTCCGACGACAGCAGCTACAGCACGGGCATCGACCTGGTTGCGGACGGCGGCATCACTCAGCTCTGAGAGGCCAGCCAGTCACTGCAAATGAGCGCGGCCAAGCAGAATGGTGCCCGGCCGCCCGATGATTGCGATCCGAGCCGCCGATGATCGCGGTTCGCTACACCTAGCGGTCACTGCGGCCGCGATCATAGGAGACGGGCCATGCGTGCTGTCGGAATTGCGGCCTTCGGGGAACCGATCGACGTTGCGGAGGTCATCGATGTTGCGGAACCCGCGGCGCCGGGCGCGGGCGAAGTGCTGCTGGGCATGGACTACGCGCCGGTCAACCCGGCCGACCTGCTGCTGATCCGCGGCATTCATGCCGGTCCGTCCGACCATGCCGAGCGTGGTCGGCACTGAGGGCGTCGGGCACGTTCTCGCAGTAGGTCCTGGCGTGGAGCATCTCGCGGTCGGCGATCTCGTCGTGCCGCCGCTCTACAGCTTTACGTGGCGCGAGCGGATGGTCGTGCTTGCGCAGGATCTGTTCGCGCTCCCGCCCAACGCCGACCTGCAGCAGTTGGCGATGCTCCGCGTCAATCCGGCCACGGCGGCATTGATCATGAGCGAATATGTCTCGCTTCAGCCGGGCGATTGGATCATCCAGAACGCCGCCAACTCCGGTGTGGGGCGCTCGGCGATCGCCCTGGCACAAAAGCGTGGGTTTCGCACGATCAATTTCGTCCGACGTCCCGAGCTGATCGCCCAGCTGGAGGAAAGCGGCGGCGATCTGGTGCTGCTCGAGGACGAACACGCAGCGGATCGCATCGCCGCAGTCGTCGGTAGGGGCCGGATCGCCCTGGCGATGGACGGTGTCAGCGGGCCAGCGACCGCACGACTCTCGCACTACCTTTCCCAGAAGGGCGTGCTGGTGGGTTATGCGCTAGAGCAGGATGACGTTAAGCGGAGTTGATTTTGGTATCCGACGCGGAGCTTGATCTGATTCAAGATGCTGGCTGGGTCGGGAGGCTAGCATTGATGGCAGCTCCGTATTCGTTGGCTCTTCGTCAGCGTGTTGTCGCAGCGGTTGAGCAAGGCGGGATGTCGCGTCACCAGGCGGCGGCGCATTTCGGTGTCGGCATCGGCACGGCGATCTCCTGGGTCAAGCTGTTCCGCCAGACCGGAAGCCTGGCGTCGGGGCAGATGGGTGGCCACAAGCCCAGGACACTGAGAGGCGAGCACCGGGACTGGCTGATCGCACGCTGCCGTGCCGCGGACTTCACATTGCGCGGGCTGGTGACCGAGCTGGCGCAGCGCAGCCTGAAAGTGGACTACCGCTCGGTCTGGACCTTCGTGCATGCCGAGAAGCTCAGCTTCAAAAAAACGCTGCACGCCAGCGAGCAGGAGCGGCCGGACGTCGCTCGAAGGCGGATGCTGTGGCGGCGGTATCAGGGCCGGATTGACCCGGCGCGCCTGATCTTCATCGACGGTTGAGCTCCGAAGGAGATCGACGGGACCAAGACCAACATGGTGCCGCTGCGGGGTTGGTCGCAGAAGGGTGCACGGCTGCTGGCCGGTGCACCGTTCGGGCACTGGAACACCATGACCTTCGTGGCAGCCCTCCGCCACGACCGCATCGAGGCCCCCTGGCTGCTGGATGGCCCGATCAATGGCGAAAGCTTCCGCGTCTATGTCGAGAAGGTCCTGGTCCCGACGCTGCAACCCGGCGACCTGGTCATCATGGACAACCTCGGCAGCCATAAGGGCCCGGCTATTCGCCAGGCCATCCGGCGCGCCGGGGCGAAGCTGTTCCTGCTGCCCAAATACTCACCTGACCTCAATCCCATCGAGCAGGTCTTTGCCAAGCTCAAGCACATGCTTCGCAAAGCCGCCGCAAGAACCAAGGATGAGGTTTGCACCATGATCGGCAGTCTCCTGCACACATACACGCCACAGGAACGCGCTAACTACCTCAGGAACTCAGGCTATGACCGGGCTTGAAATCATCCCGCTCTAG
>JAABUQ010003138.1_pt1 | contig 31007 bp, 34 predicted proteins | sample 5560001 | NCBI WGS metagenome assembly JAABUQ01 (sample SAMN10711888, study PRJNA513371) | rock metagenome | isolation source: Antarctica rocks | place: Antarctica: Victoria Land, Finger Mt nord | collected 2015-12-18 | reverse complement strand
ACGACTGACGCTCGAGCGGACCCCGTACGCGGCGAGCTGACCGATGTAGGCGGCGCTCAGATTTTGACCGCCGCGGTCGGAGTGATGAATCAGCCCGGGTCCTGGTCGTCGGCTGGTCAGCGCCATCCGCAGCGCGTCGGTCGCGAGCTCAGTGCGTAGGTGATCGGCGAGTGCCCAGCCCACGACACGCCTGCTGAACGCATCCAGGATGACCGCCAGATACAACCAGCCTTCCCAGGTGCGCACGTAGGTGATGTCCGCCACCCAAAGCTCGTCCGGTGTGGCCGGATTGAAGTCGCGCTGCACCAGGTCCGGCGGCTCGCCTGCGGGCGCGATCGATCGGATAGTGGTGCGCCGAAAGCGCTTCGGGCACCGACCAGCAAGGCCGGCGGTGCGCATCAATCGAGCTACTCGCTTCTTGCCGATACGGGTGCCGGTCGCGCGCAACTCGGCGTGCACCTCGGCACACCCATATGTGCAGTGACTGGCCGCATGGACGTTGCGGATGCGATCCACCAGCACGGCATCAGTGCGAGCTCGTGCACTCGGCTGGTGACGCTGCCAGTCGTAAAAGCCGCTGGTGGACACGCCGAGCACTCGGCACAGCCGCACGACCGAAGAGTTGGCCTTCTCCGCCGCGATGAACCGGAAGCGGCTCACCGGGTCGTCTCCCGTGCGAAGAAGGCTGCGGCTTTTTTTAGGATGTCGCGCTCCTCGCGCAGAACCCGGACCTCCTTGCGGAGCTTGGTCAACTCCTCGCGCTCGGCGGTCGTCAGGCCCTCCCGACGCCCTTCATCGATCTCGGCCTGGGCGAGCCAGCGACGTACCCCGCTTTCGGCCAGATCCAGATCCCGACTCACCTGCGGGACCGACCTCCCTGAGCTGCGGATCAGCGCGACGGTCTCGGCCTTGAACTGCTTGCTGAACTGTCGGCGGGTCTTGTGCTGTGGCTCCACGTGGACACCTTTCTCGAGGGTGCTCCCCTCATCATGGGTGTCCGTCGAAGCGGGTCAACACCAGCGCTCAATGACGGTTATGTCCCAACGACTCCCACGGTTGGCGCCAACCGTGCACTTTGTGAATCCTAAGTACGCCCGTAGCGGTGTGGTGGATCCAGCTCACCCTCAGGCCCTGGTGTACGCGAACACTCCTGGCGGTCCACTCCTGCCCGGAGCGATGAACATGATGCCGAAGGCCAATCAGCTCCCACCAGATGTCGGCGGTTCGATTGCCGAGTGGCACACGCACAGCAACCTCTGCTTCTTGCTTCCGAACTCTGTGATCGATGGACTGGAGTCGCCTTTCGGTGCCTGCCCGGTTGGGTCCAGCAACGGTCCGACACCCGCCATGCTCCACGTATGGACCGTTCCCAATCCGGCCGGACCCTTTGCCGATCTGACGCCTGCCTACGTTGCGCGGCTGACAGGAGGAGGGGCCGTGTAAAAAGCGCTGGAATGCTGATGATCCCTGTAGCACTGGGGGCGGGTGGCTTGCCGAACCTCCGTCGCACGCGCCGCGGCGGATCAGGCCAAGCGGCGGACCTATGCGAGAAGTGCGAGCGGTGATCTGCGGGGTGCAGATCGATGTTGATGACCAACACGTCCCCGCAAGAGCCCTGGTACAACTCGGACCCCTCGGGCATCTTGCTTGCTGAGAAGCCAACTCAGTGCCGATCGTAGCCGATCGTCGCGGGCGTACCCCAGCTCTGATAACGCTCCAGGTTCTGCGGTACGCTCCCGCCGAGACGGCAATCAAGATCATCGAGCATTACGGTCAGCCTGTCATGTGACTGCCGTTAGAAATCTACGAAATAGGTGAACGAGCGCTCGTCGCGGCTCACGGAGGTGCGGAGCACTGCCCACTGATGTTGCTGATGCGGCTCGGATGTCTCGGCCAGCATCCATCCAAGATTGGCGAGGTAAAACGAGACCGCGCGCCGAACGCCGGGAAGCTGGTAATCATCGACGAAGATGATCCCGCCAGCTGCACAAGCCGGCCGAGATAGAAGAGGTCGACGAACACACCATCGAAGCGGTGATTACCGTCTATGAAGGCGAAATCGAAACTCATTCCCCGCCGCAGCAGGTCCGGGAGCAGGATCTCGGAACGGCCCTCGACGTGATCGACGAGGTCGCGCACTCCAGCGTCTTCGAGCAGTTGGAGTCCGCAGTTCCCGAACCGGGAGTGCTGGTAGGGGTCGATGGCTAGGTGCCGCGGGTCGTGGCCGCCGACTTCGAGCAAACCATCGCAGATGTGAAGCGTTGACACCGCATAACCGAGTCCGATTTCGATCGTCTTGCTGACCCGCTCGCGGACGATCCAAGCTCTAAGCGCCTGTCCTTCGGCCATGCTGACGGCGATCGGGTAAACCTGGTGCGTACTCCCATTTGAGCGGGCGACGACGGTGCCGTCTGCGGCGAGCCGCTCGAGGACCATTCGCACGGATCCAGGTGTCACCATCCAACCCTAATGTAGCGAGCCTGGCTGGAGTTCTTCTGATCATGCACTTCGTGCGGCGTTGAAAATCGGTCGTCGATACAGCAACCGAGCGCGCCGCCTTGCCCGATCGCAGGCGGGTAGCGTTCCGCGTCATTGGCATAGGCCCGTCGACCCCGACGTTCAACTAAACGCCCTCGAACGAGTCCTGGCAAGTCCGTGCTGGCCAGCACTCTGCCGAGCGGCGGGTTGGCGACACGGTCGCGCAGGCGCAGGCGGGTAATTGGGCGCTGAAGCCGCGCAATGTGGTGCACACGATGTGGAACGCCGGGCAGGAGCCTGCTCGTGTTGTGGAGGTGCTCACGCCCGGTGGCTCGGAGCAGTGGTTCGAGGACCTTGCAAAGCTGACGCCCGGCGATGCGGCAGGATTCGAGGCCGCCTGCCGTCGCCACGGTATTCAGTTCCTGAGCGATTCGCTCTGGACACCCAGGCTGCGCGAGCGCTTCAACTTGAAGTAGCGAAGCACAGGTGCCACCACGGAGCGCCCAGTCTAAAAGAGCTGGCTGTGCGTTGGCCTCTTGAATTCGCGAGCGCGAGTGCGAATCCCATCGCTGGCGCCGCGCGCGCTGCGGATACCCTCAGGGTGCGTTTGGGCGAGTTCATCGCGCGTACGACCGGCCGTGTCGAGCACGCCTCGTTCGACCCGGATCGGCACACGCGTGACGAGCGCCAGCGCAACCGCGTCGCTCGGCCGCGCATCGACTGCCTGCGTGCCGCGGGCGCCCTTGACGATGACCTCCGCGAAGAACGTCTCGTCGACTAGCCGCGCGATGCGGATCTCCTGCACCACCCCGCCGGCCGCTTCGAGTAAGCGCGCCGTGAACGGGAACGTGAGCGGTCGGGGTGTCTCGGCGCCCACCAACAGGATTGCCGCTGCGTCGCCCTCGAAGGCACCAACCCAGATGGGCAGCAAGCGGTCGCCGCTTGTCTCCTTGAGCATCAGTATGCTGCGGTCAGACGGAGGGTCGCTCAGTGACACGCGCATGACGTCGTCGAGTTCGACGTCAGCCCATGTTGTTGTTCCTCGTTCGAAATCCGTTGCCACGGTGTACTCCTTCCATGTTGTCCACAGCGTCTTCGCGAGTCTGCGGCGAGCGTTATGCAGCCGCGTCTTGACAGCGCCAACCTCGATTCCGAGCGTGACCGAGACCTCGGCGTAAGTCAGGCCATCGAGGTAAAACAGGGCAACCGCCGCGCGTTGGCCGCCTGGCAACGCGTCAATTGCGCTCCGGACGCAGCGGGCGAGTTCGCGTTCTTCGACGTCCGCCAGCGGCGACGGCTGCGAATCGAGCGGCTCGCGGACGGCTTGACCGCCGAGCCACGCCTCTAGCGACCAGGGGTCCTGGCTTCGCAACCGCAACCACGCGCGACAGACCTGCAGACCAATGCCACACAGCCATGCCCCAAAACGTTCAGGTTTTCGCAGCCGGTCCAGGTTGAGCAACGCGATAACGATTGCCTCATGGGCAGCGTCGTCTGCCCATGAGGCATCCCGGAGAACGCGACGACAGGACGCGACTAACAGCGGTTGGTGCCGCTGAACAAGCGAGGCAAAGGCCTCGCGGTTCGATTGCCGCGCGGCCTGCACGAACGCCGTGTCCGAGGTCTCGAAAGCCTGCATCCTTGGTCCTACCCAGATTAGTGTCGAAACGAGACTCGTGGGTTACGCTGCCACCTCGGATGCCTCCGGCTTGCGCCAACCTCGACGTTGGTCGCCGCTGTGGGCCATCCTCAGGCGGCGAGCTCCAGACAGGTGACGGGCATCCACTGCTGGACCCGCGCGTTTTCGACGGTGAGCTCGAAACCTATTTGGCATCGATCGGTGAGATCGTTGTGCGGATCGTGGTCGTGACTGTCTCAACACCCGTTCCGCTTTCGCGTCGATGGACCCCCAGCGTTCGTCGATTCACGCGCCAGCCTGCGGACCTCAGGTACCTGGAATCAGCTCCGCTTCGACACCGCCGTCCAACATCCGGCGATAGTGCCGCTTGTCAGTTCCATCCGCGGCGCCTTCGAGATCCCACGCGCGCGAAGGTATCCTACAGAACGCGACTTGGCGTGCGGTTACGACGCAACGCCGACGACCCAACCGCTGAAGCCCACCCTCGCCGTACAACCGCGACCAGCTGAGATAGCGCGCGTCCCAGCCACTCGAGTCGCGGATGTAGATGCCACCGGCGTCGTCACCGATCCCGACGAACCCGTGCCCCTCGGCGAACCCACTTCAGTAAGGGCGTTAGCATACTGGCAACGCCGAGGATTTTCGGCGGCAGCGAATCTGTGCCCGCTGGTGACCGCCGCACTCCGGCTTGGCGGTCAGTTTGGCGGTCAAATCTGGCAGTCAGGCGCGAGTCGCGAACGTTCCTCCTCACGGTCGCTTTGAAAGCCTCCTTGCATTGTGTGGCGAATCTTTGAAAGAATAACCTCGATTTCTTTCAAAGCGTCTTGGGGCTTTGAACGCCCGCTGTATTCCGTCCTCGAGCATGAACCCTGCCGACTACCACGCGCCGTCTGCTGGCGAGCTTATCCGCTCGCTTCGCGGCGACATCACGTTCGTGCCGGCTCCACTTCCGCCCGCACTCTCGTTCGACACACCGCTCGTCCTTGCAACTCTCGCGAGCGGACGCAGCCCTTAGCGAACTGGGGGGCGGCGGCCGCCTGATGCCGAATCCACACCTGTTCATCGCACCGTACCTGCGGCGAGAGGCTGTCCTATCGTCGCGTATTGAAGGTACACGCACAAACCTGGATCAGCTCCTCAAAGAAGAAGCCGCTCCCCGGGCCATTCCTGATGCCGACCTGCGTGAGGTGCAGAATTACGTTGTCGCGCTCGAGGAAGGTATCGCGCTTCTCGGACAACTTCCGTTGTCTTTGCGTTTAGTACGGGAGCTGCACGCCCGACTCATGCGCGACGTGCGCGGCGGCGCCGCGACACCGGGCGAGTTTCGGCGCGAGCAGAACTGGATCGGCGGCAGCACGATCGATACAGCCGTCTATGTGCCGCCACCACCGGAGCGCCTGGAGGAGCTGCTTGGTGGCTGGGAGATTTACCTTCACGATCGCACCTTCCCCGACTTGATCCAGATCGCACTGCTGCACGAGCAGTTCGAAGCAATTCACCCGTTCCGCGACGGGAACGGCAGACTGGGACGGCTCCTGGTTCCGCTATTTCTCATCGAGCGGGGACGATTACCACAGCCACTTCTGTATCTGTCTGGATATCTGGAGAGCAATCGGCGTCAGTATTACGACCTTCTCCAAGCCGTCAGGACAGATGGCGCGTGGCAGAAATGGATCCTCTTTTTCTTGGACGCCGTCGAAAAGTCCGCTGGCGCAGCCATGCACCAAGCGAGTGAACTCCTGCAGCTCCGTGAACAACTCCGTGTCCAGGTGCGACGAAGGCCACAGGCACTCGCGCTCCTCGATGCGCTGTTTCGCAATCCCTACGTCACCATCGCCAGTGCCGCGCGCGCACTTGCCATTTCCCTTCCGACCGCAAGAAGCGCTGTCAAAACGCTTGAGGACGACGGTGTACTTCGCGAGATCACCGGCCGATCATGGGGTCGGCTGTACGTATCCGACCCGATCCTGCGCATCATTGATCCGCCTCAAGAGTGACGCCAGGTCGGGTCGAGGCCCGACGGAAGCTGCTCACGCGGCCGCACCAGGACAACGAGTGCCAGCGCGACTTTCAGGGCCGCGCGTTCGGGGACGAACGTCGCTGGTACACCGGCCAGGTTGAGAAGTGATGCCGCTTGGAACAACGACCTCCATCACCAATGTGACAGTCGATGTGGTTCCTCTGCTCGGGGCGGAAGAGTTCTTTGAGCTCTGGTGATCGCGAGAACTGCTGGGCCGGTCCCCCACTTCAGCATCCGCCACCCCACGGCGCGATCACTGGTTTGCTACTCCGCGGTCGCGGCTGATGCATGCGGATCGCCCGGTTGGCGCGGAGTGCATTGCGCACGTCGCGATCGCACAGCTCGCGATCGCCCGCGCGCCGTCGATGCAGCTCGCCCGCCGCGGCGCGGGCTCCAGCACGAGCAACCGCTCGAATTCGATGGAGTGCAGCCAATCGTCCCCGAAGTCATAGACGTACATGAAGCGGATAGGGTCCATTCGCCCAAAGTCGCTCGTGGGACGCCAGGGAACGTCTTGGGAACGCCTTGCCCGGAAACTGAAGGCGGGTGCGGGTGTCTCAAGCGGACACGATCGCGATCTGCAGAAAGGAATAAGGCCAGTGGTGCACTCCCGCGAAATGGAAACTGGAGCCGCCCGGTTCAATCAGCCACGCTGTCTGTGCCCGAAGCAGCCAAGTACCTCGGGCTTTCAGTATCTCGCGCTTATCAAGCCTTTCGACAGGGCAGAGAACTCGATTCCTGCGCGGTACGGATCGGTACGCGGGTGAACGCCTAACGATCAGGAAGGCCGAGGCGACCCGACACAGAGCCGTTAGATTGAAGAGGTATTGAGCGAGGCTCGCGCGGCCTTCCAATTCGCTCCCAAGAAGTCTGGAGACGGCAACCCTGTCGCGCGGCAGCAGTGGCTCCTCACTGAACGGCGTATGGCAGGTTTAGGGGCCTCAGGACCCCGCTGTGGCCGGAACACGCGCCCCGCACTCCGCCGGAGTGGCTCAACAAACCGTCCGCGCACTGCGCGACATATCCGTTTGTCTGGTTCCAAAATGAAGGGATGCACGAGAAATAGGCGCACAGGTTGGCTGGTGGCGTCCCGACAACACCGCCGCGCCCACAGAAGTTGTAGCCCCAGGGGTTGGAAGAAGCGCCGCAGGAAAGCGATGGAGGCGGAGTAGCGGTCAGTCGCGGAGCCGGCGTAACGGTCGGCAAGCGTGGGGGCGTGGCCGAGACCGTTGCCACCACCGTCGGTTCGATGGCAAGGGTGTATTGGGCGGGTATGTAGCCCTCTATGCCGTCGGGCGCCCTCACCTGGTGCCAGCGCTGGCTATCGCCGTCTATGTCGTCGCCGATAATCGAGAGCGGCGTGCGATCGGGGTAGGCGCGCAACCTGTCGTCAAACATAGGTGTGTGGCGTACAGAGGCACCCAGACCGTCAGTATTGGCGACCCACACAATCTTGGACGGCGGCACCGGAGTGGCGGTGGACTGCGCCGTCGGCGGCGGTTGCGTCGTCGCTGTCGGGAGGGACGGCATCGTAGCGGTCGGGAGCGGCGGCGTAGTAGCCGTCGTCGTCGGTGGCGTCGGCTGAGCGGCTGAAGGCGCAGTGGGCGCCGTCAGCTCAAGAGCTTCGTAGAGGATGACCTCGATGACGACGCCTGGGCGCAGTTCTCGGATCCTTGGGCCGATGCCGACTATCTTGCTCGCAGGCTCGAAGAGGCGATAGCGCGGGTAGTGAAGAAGGCACCTCAGGTGATGGCCTGGCTGCAGGATGTGGCGGGTGTTCTCGCGGAGAAAGGACCCAGCGGGCTGGAGTGGACACGCCGGTCGGATTGCCGGTTGTTGTCGAGCACTACAAGAGGAGCCCGGTGCGGGTGCATTGGACAACTCCGAGCTGAGCGAGGAGGGAACTCTGGCTTAGAGAGCAAGCACCGGACGAGGGAGATCTCGACGAGCGGCGGCAGAAGAGCACCATCGCACCCAACTTTGTCCACTCGCTAGACGCCGCACACATGATGCGCACCGTGGCACGGTTGCATCGGGAAAACCTCCGGTGGTTTGGGGTGATCCAAGATAGCTACGCAGTGCATGCGTGTGACGTGCCCAGATTGCGCCAGGTTCTCCGCGAGGAATTTGGCGATGTACAGGGAGCCACTTCTTCTGAAGTTCTTGGAGGAACAGAAGGCCCCGCGCACAGCGCAATCGCCGGCGTCAGTGCAACTTGTGGCGGCGCTCAACGCGCTCGAAACGACGGCGCCGTGGTCGGGAGACCTGGACATCGAGAACGTTCTCGACGCTGGATATATGTTCTCGTGAAAAGATCGCGTCGCGCCGCACACCCTTTTGCGCTCGGCGAGCCGCCAATCGCATCTCGTACCCGCGCCCGGCAAGCATGTGACAGAAATGCGGCAATACTGGGGAGACGCGCTCCGTCTTGGCTCGATGGCGCTGGAAGCCGACGGTCTGGGGCGCGGCACGGTCCAACCTCGACCTTGTCGGCGATCTCGCGAACCGATCCCCAATACTGGCGGACGAGAATATGGACTAGCCGTTGGACAGGCGTCCCCGCCCCTACCCGGTTCACCTTCGAGCGCAGGCGCGAGCTTGCCGGCGTCGGGGCGGAGCCAGCACCAGCGACTAACCGGGCCGCAAGCAGGGTTGCGCATCGTTCTTTCGCTCGAGAACGCTGTGCCGCTCACAATGCCAGTCGGTTACCCCACCGCGGAACTCGACCACACTTCTACGGCAGTTCGCGGTAGCCGAGTGCGAATGCTCGAACCGTGGCGGCCGCCTCTTGTCGGAGCCTGGCGTTGGCGTCCTCATCGCCGGGTGCAGCAAGGAAGGAGGCGTATGCGTGGGGGCCATCCTGACCGGCAGCGCTAAACCGCTCCTCAAGCAGCGCCAGGGCCTCGCTCACCTGCGGGTGCCGGGCGACGGCGCTTCGGGCGGCTGCGCGACCCGCAGTGCGTGGACCTCCGTCGTGGTAAAGGAGAGTGAAAATCAGGTCATAGGCGTCCTTGTTCACGTGTCGGGCCTGGAACGCGAAGATCTTGAGAACGGTGTACGGCAGGACGTTTGCTACTCGAACGCTCACTCGCGACCGGCCGCCGCCATCCAGCCGCTCGCCCTCGATTTCGCGCTCAACGAAGTCGTCGCGAACCAGATGGGCACCCCGCACATTGAACGCGCCGAGTTTCGATCCAGTGGACTCTCCCTTGGGGCGAAAGATGCGGCCCGCCTCGACCTGGTCGGTCTCGCACAGGAATTCAACGATGACAGTCATCCCGTCGACGCGGCGCGCCCACGCGAAGCTGGGCTCCCTCTGCTCGAAGTGGGCCTTCTCGAGGTTGTTTTGTAATGTGCGGTACGTCTCTGGCGTCTCGTCGCCCAGGGCCAGACCGATAACAAGATCGACATCGGTCGTCCCGACATGCGCAGCCGCGCCCTCTGGAAGCTGTCCAACGAGATATCTGGGAGCTAAGCCACCCACCAAATAGATGCGCTCACGCCATGGCCCGAGCTCGCCAACCAAAGTGAGCAGGACGCGCTCGCAACGAGCTGTGGCTTCTTCGTCATAGTCCGTGTGGTACTCCTTGCTCAAAACCCGATTACCTCCTGGCGCAGATGGTCGGCCTGCTCACGACCGCGGCGGGGATCGCGCCGAAGATCGACGTAGAGCCGAAACGGGTTCACCACCCAGAAATCTTTGAGTTTGTCTCGAAAGCTGAGCGGTGTGTCGTCCCTGGCTTGCAGGAATACGACGTTCTGGCCCTCGGCGACCGGATCGGCTTGTGCCGCTGCGCGCACTTCGTCGGCTGATGCTGTAGCCGACACCCATACCTCGACAACGGGAACGGATGTAACGAACGGCGCCACCATGCTTGCGGCTGCAGCGCCCGTGAGAGCGTAATCGACGCTGCTGCGCCCGAGGGTGATGGCAAGTTGCCCGAGCATTTGCTTGGGGGACTGCGCGAGGATGTATCCCAGAGTCCTGGTGGGTCGATCGACGTTTTCCTCGGCCCAAAGATCGAGGAGCATGGTTGGATTTGTCATCCTTCGAGTACGGTTGGGGCCGGTGCCTTCGGCACTCAGGATGCCTTCGGCCTCCAATCGCGCGACGACGCGGTGTACGAGGCCCAAGGATGCTCCCGTCTTTTTGCTGAGGTCCTGGATCTGCCACGCCTGGGCGGGACTCAGCAGGAGCGCTTGGGCAATCACGCCCGCCTTCCCGCTCAGTCGTGCAGGCCGCGACTGTCGGTGGGACCGGCGGCCCTCTAAGTGGATGAGCAGACCCGGGAGTTGTATGTGCGCGTTTCCAAGACCGTCGACCAGGGCGACCCCATGCTCCTGTAGAATCTCGCGGGCCTGCGCGGTGGTGTCCTCCGCGACAAGCATTACGGGCGTGTTCGGGTGGGCGGCGGCCTTCCGGACGAGCTGCCAGGCAGTTGCGGCACTTGCTCGCTGCTTGAACTCCACGGCTATCAGTGATCGGCCGCCGGCGAAGGTCAGCACAGCGTCGAGCCCGTGATCGGCGGTGGTCCCATTCTGGACAACGGTCAGCCCAGGGATCTCGCGCAGGACCCGCAGGACCCTAGCCTCGAATGCGCCGTCTATTTTACTGATGTGTCCTTTTTCACCACTGCGGTGAAATATAGCAGGTCAGTGAGATTCGGGGCCACAGCACGCCGACAAGCCTGGCCACGGAGCCCGTTGAACGCCGCAGTTCACCGCGGCGCTAAGAGTACGGCTTTAGCGAAATTCGATGGACGGCCAGAGCTACGGGGGGGCGGTCACGACGGGGGAAGATGCGCTGGACGTCGCGTTCCGCCGTTGTCACACGCCGCCGCTCGCGATTAGAGCTTGAGATCGTCGACGATTAGTCCGTCACACCGCCGGCGGCTCGGCCATCAGCTCGTCCAGTTTGACCTCGAGCAGGCCAAGAGGAAGGGTCACTGCGCCGCGAGTTATCACTACAGCGTCACAGAATAGGCACCCACGAATGGCATCGTAAAGGCTTCGGGTCAGCCACCGCCTCTAGCCATTGCGACGAGCGAGACATAACCGAAACCTGCGAGATTATCGGCGGTGACGCATTCGTCGTACGGCACCAAGTGTCGACGTTAAGCGCCGAACCAACCGTTGAGGGCCGTCCACGGCAGGTCGCCCAACACAACGCTATTTTTACTAGTCTGGCTGCGCCGTCTGCCGTGCCTGCGGCGCTGCTTCTGCGCGCAATGGATCAATACCGTCCGCAGCGTCTATGCAGTCGTCAGTGGACGCACATGCAGGATCTGCCTACCGCGAACGGGTGCAACCTCGTGTGCTTGCAGCGTTTCCACCACTAGGGTCCGACCGTCCGCATCCATGAACTCGACCTCGTACCCCTCGCCGGCGCGGTGCACGAAGACCACAGTCCCGACATCGCCGGCTTCTAGGCCATGGGCGGGCAGATCCTCGAGCAACGCCACGGGATCCAGTTCTTTGAGCACGTCTTCAGTCACACACCCTCGCGTTCAGTCGATCGGATATGCAGTGACAAGGTGAGGCGGTGGCAGACCATCGACCAGCATCCAAATGGTCACCACGCGCACAGTCCGACCTGCGGGCGTTTCGAGGTCACCCGCACCTACGAACTTGCGGCCAAACACACCACTAGTTTCGGTCATCTCAGCCGTTGCCGCCAGTCGCAACAGAGCTTGGCGCAGCACCTCGGGGTGCTCGCGTCGGAAGCCCAGACGGATGAAGAACTGAGCCTTGCCGCGTCCCCTCGGGTGATCAGGGTTGAGCAAGTACTCGACGAGTTTTGTATGAGAGACGACGGCCTGATCGACGAACGGAAGGCTCATCGCACGCGACGCGACACCACGGAGGAGCGATCAAGATCCTACCCGCCTCGACGTACGGTCGCCATAGCCGCCAGCGCCAGCCGCCTCAGCTCAGCCTTGTACCACCCCGGGCTGAGCTCGGTGCCGTCGCCAAGTTGTTCGAGTGTGAGGGACCGGCATCCCGGTCCTCGTTGGCCAGGCCCAGCCCAGTCCAACCCGCTCATCATGTTGACGCAAGTGTCACATGCACAAGCAAGTCGCAACTCGAGGGCCGCGTCCAGCCTCGTGTCACACGCGCCGGAATTGGTCGCCACCAGAATCGCTGCGCCGCGGGGACACGGTGGCTGCGGCTGTACTGCCTGCGGTAGCGACTTTACGCCTATGTGTCGCGCAGGGCGCCAGCCCGCAGAGATGGGCAGCGACGAGGTCAGATGCTTGCTTGCCGCCACCTTAGAAGAGACGACGCTGAGCAGGAATTGCCAGGGGCGGCCTGCATGTGGTTCAGCCGGCGCCATTCCCGGCGCTTGAACGACGCCACTCATCGCGCGGCCAACCTACGCTCGCTTGCCCTCGATCGAGCAAGTGGTCGTCAGGCAAGTGGTCGGAATTGTGGTCCAAAGGCCAGAATTTGTGGTCCAACGCCAAAGAGTCTGGCACTCAGGCCCATCGAGCGCCAGTTCCAAGTTCAGTTTTTGGTGGAGCATCGGGGATTCGAACCCCGGACCCCTTGCCTGCCAGGCAAGTGCTCTCCCGCTGAGCTAATGCCCCGTGAACGGCAGATTCTATCGGCGGGGAGGGTGGGGGGACAAACTCAGGGCAAGCAGGCTGATTTGGGGGTGCGCATCGCGGGACACGGGACGGGCCAGAGCAACGTGCCAGTTATCAGATTGCCGAGCCCGCACTTGGCGCTCCGTCGCAGTCGTGGCTGGTTCTCTTGAGGGTAGGTCGCCACGGGCGAATCCTGGGATCTCGGCCCAGGCTGCATTGACAAGCACCTGCTTGTGCAATAAAGCTCTTTACCGCGACTGCGACGGCGGTCGGGTCGATCAAGGAGGAGCTGGATATTAGACAGTGGAACGTGTCGTCGATGGAAGCGGCGGGTGTGCGAGACGCGGACGTGGACTACCAGCGCGACCTGCACTTCGGCGCGTCGCCAGACGTGGTGTTCGACGCGATCACCACCCCGTACGGTATCGCCGCCTGGTGGGGACCGTCAGTGGATCGGGCGGCGAAGGTGGCGAGTTGCGCCTCGCCTTCGGCCACGACGATCCGCAGATCATCCACGTCGACACGCCGCAGCGGTCCTCGGCCGTGGTCTGGAGAGTCCTGGCGGGCGCGTGGCTGCCCGATTGGCTGGGCACCACCATCAGCTTCGAGCTGGCTCCAGACCAGGCCGAGGGGTGCCAGCTGAAGTTCCGACATCGTGGCCTCACCCCGAAGCTGGAGTGCTACGACAGCTGCAAAGTCGGGTGGGATCACTTCCTCCGGAGCCTGGGTGTCTACGTCGAGACGGGCGAAGGCACGCCCTGGGAGTCCGATCTCGATACCGCTCGTCGGGAGACCTCGGACCGTCCTCGCCTGTCGCCGACGGTGTGACACTTCCGCCCGGAGGCTCCGCGGGTATCGCCGCGGCCCAGCACCGTCGTCAGGACTTCGCTCGCAGTCTGACGCGGACATGATGAGCGTCGTACGCGCCTCCACTGATGACCACCCTGGGGACGCCTCTGGTCCGGATGCGGCCCTGCGCGCCCTGGCCGACCCGCGCCGGCGCGACATACTTCGGCTCGTGCGCCGCACGGAGCTTGCCGCCGGCCAGATTGGTGCCCATTTCGACATCACACAGCAGGCAGTCAGCCAACATCTGCGTCTGCTCGAACGCGCCGGACTGCTCACCGAACGCCGCGAAGGCGCCCGGCGCCTCTACGCATTGCGCCCGGAGGCGATCGACCAAAATCCGCGCCGTCCTGGCCGAGCTATGGCCCGACGCGCTGCAACGTCTCAAGGCCGCTGTCGAGCACAACCAACCCCACCCGGGAGACCCCGAGCCACTATGACCAGCCCCGACACGGTCACGGCGACCGTCCGCATCGCCGCGCCGCCGACGGCCGTGTTCCCGTACCTCGTCGAACCGGCGCTGCTGGCCGAGTGGCTCGGAGGCTTAGCTGAGATGGCACCCCAGCCAGGCGGAGTCTTCGCCGTCGACGTCGGCGAGTCTGTTCGAGGACATTGGGTGACCATCGATCCCCCCAGGCGAGTCGTGTTCACCTGGAGCGTCGCCGGCACCAACGTTCTCCCTCCTGGTTCGACAACCGTGGAGATCGTGCTCATCCCGGAAGGTCAGGACACGATCGTCCAACTCACCCACCGCGGCCTGCCGCCAGCGGAGCTGGGCAACCACAAATCCGGCTGGGCGAGGTTCCTCGACCGTCTCGTACACACCGCCCTACCCTGACACAGACCAAGCCACGACTCGAACCCGCCGGCGGCGCGGACCAGGCTGGAGACTGCAGCCGGCTTCTCGCCAAGGATGCGCTTCGCGTGCGTGTCAGACCCTGAGCAGCGCCACCACCACGATGGCAGTCATGCCGGCGGCCAGGGATGGGAGCATGCGGCGGGTCAAGACGGCCACCCCGAATGCCACGAGATAGGCGGCCTGGTCCCAACCGGGCGCGGCGGGGCGACCGGTCGGAGCAACGATGCTCGGGGCGACCAGCGCTCCGAGCACCGCCGGCGCTACGTATTGCAGCCAGCGCTGGAGGCGAGCGGTGAGGCGCTCCGGGATCAACACTAGGGGCAAAACTTTCGGTAGGTACACGGCGACGGCCATACCCAGGATGATCAGCAGCTCGTTGGCCGTCACGCTTGCTGGGGCCGGCGAAGCACGCGCTCGAGCGGCAGGCCCGCCAGGCTGGCTACCAGGCCAGCACACACGACGTTCCAGCCCGCTGGCAGATAGACGGCCCCGAGCACCGATAGGACGCCACCCAGCACGGCCACGACCGCCAGCGGCACCGACGTACACAGCAGGACAGTGAGCACCAGGAACACCAGCGGAAACACTGCTTTGAGGGGCGGAACCCAATCAGCTGGCACCTGGGCTCCCAGCAGGACGCCGGCGACGGTGCCAAAGAACCAGGCAGCATAGAGCGGGATCCACGAGCCGACCAGGTAGCCCGGCTCGAGAGCGGCCTTCTGGCGAGTGACTGCCAAGGCGTAGTTCTCGTCGGTGACGCAGTACGCAAGAAATGCTCGCAGCCAGCGCGAGCGGTCGACAAGCATCGGCGCCATGGAGGCGGTGATCAGGGTGAAGCGCAAGCTCAAAGCGAGGGCGCTGACGATGACGACGCCGCCTCCCTCTGGCCACAGGGGAAGCGCGGCGAATGGCCGGCGCCCGACCACACCAGGGCTGACATGAAGATTGCGGATGGGGCAGAAATACCCGCCGCGCCGGTGCTGGCGCCGAAGACGGCGCCGAGGATCAGCGTGCTTGGCGCGAACGCCAGCGCGGCCAGAAAACCATCGCGCAGGCTGGACGGCCCCGCTATGGCGTCCGGGCTACGTGACACGTGCACAGGGTACGGGGCAGCGAGCAGGGCGGGGCCACGCAGAACACCGGCGGGCGACTCAACGAGCCCAGCCGACGGCTGGGGGGCGGGGGGCGGGGGGCTGGCGCGGCGGGTGGGTTTGCGACCTGCTGCGTTCCTCCACCTGCTGCAAGCGACATACTTGCAGCATGGTGCTGGACGTCGCGCTGGTCGGCACGGGTGGAACAATGCCGCTACCCAATCGCTGGCTCTCGAGCGTTCTGCTGCGCTACGGGCGGCACCTGGTGTTGTTCGACTGCGGTGAGGGGACCCAGATCAGCTTGCGCGGGCTGGGTTGGGGACTCAAGGACATCGACCTCATCTTGATCAGCCACGTGCACGGCGACCACATCACTGGCCTGCCGGGGCTTTTGCTCACCCAGGCCAACTCTGGACGGACGGAACCGGTTCAGCTTGTCGGACCACCCGGGTTCGGCGCGGTTGTGGCCGGTCTACTGGTGGTCGCCCCGCATTTGCCCTTCGAAGTCCGGTGCCGCGAACTGGCGGCGGTTGACTCCATGGACCTGGACGATCTACGGGTCACCTGCGTTGCCGCCGAGCACCACGTGGCATGCCTTGCCTATCGGGTCGCCGTGCCCCGCGCAGCACGGTTTCTACCAGAGCGCGCGCGCAGTCTCGGCGTGGCCGTGCAAGATTGGAAGCGACTCCAGCGCGGTGAAGTGGTGAGTGGCGTGGAGCCGTCGCAGGTGCTGGGTCCGCCAAGGCGCGGGCTGTCAGTTGGGCTGGTGACCGACACGCGGCCGACGGACCCCATCGCGGCTCTGGTTTCGGAGGTGGACCTCCTCGTGTGCGAGGGAACGTTCGGTAGTGATGACGACCAGCCGCGGGCGGTAGAGCGCACGCATATGACGTTTCGTGAGGCGGCAACACTCGCGAAACGAGCCGGCGCCAGACAGCTCGTGCTGACGCACTTCAGCCCATCGGTGGTCGAGCCTGAGTCGTTCGTGGAAAACGCGCGCGAGGTGTTTGCGGAAAGTGTCGTCGGGCGCGATCACCTCACGTTGAGCCTGCGTTTTCCAGCGGATTGAGCGGATAGAGGCTCGCACGGTTTCCGGTCGGGGCAAGCTCGCCCGGGGTCGGCGCATGGCGACAGGCCAGCGAGGGCAGCGCTCGCCCGACGTAGCAAGAAAAGCCCTTCGGCCCGAACGTAGTCCGCGCGGTCGCAAGCGCCACTACCGCTCGGTGTCCGCGCGGTCGCAAGCGCCACTACCGCTCGCTGGGGTCCGCGTGGCCGCCGTTCGGGCTGCCGTTGGCTGCACGGCATCCGGGCAAAGGGCCGAACTGTGTTCGCCGCTCCGAACACACGCGCAAAAGGAGAGTCGGTGCCTCGGCACATCCGTCTAGACCTAGCTGGCGCGCTCGCCGGCCCGGCAGCGGCGGCGGCCGAGGCAAGGGCCGAGGCGGAAAAGGAACAGGGAAAAAGGGAGGCGTCTCGGTCGATGTGGTCGAGACACCTCCCTGAACTCAGGGAATTAAAGTACCGCGGAAGATGCGCGACAAGTGCGACGCGCGACTCAACGTGTAACGCCTTTGCGGCTCTCGAGGTTGGCTCCGGCACCTTGCAGCAGGGGCTCGGTGGGCCCTGAACTCACGCCAGCGCGTCGCTGCTGACCCCTGTTCGGCCGCTTTCGCCGATGGGGCCGCTAGCGGTCAACCTGCCAGCGACAGAAGGTGGAATGGGGCTTGCGTATAACCATCGGCACCTCCTTCATCCACTTCGTGGATACTCACAAGCTAGCACCGCAAGTGCCCACTGGCAAGCCATTTTTCATTAGAATGCTGCCGTCCGGCCTGGCCGAAGTGCTGTCTTGACCCATGCCCATCTACGAGTATTACTGCGCGAACTGTAAGCGGCGAGTGAGCCTCTACTACCAGACGTTCTCCGCGGCGGGCGCGGCCACGCCGGTGTGCCCGAATTGCGGCTCCGCCAGGGTCTCGCGGCTGGTGTCGCGGGTGTTTCAACTCAGAAGCGAAGACGCACAACTGGAAGATATGGCCGACCCTTCCACCTTCGGCGACATCGACGAGAGTGATCCGAAGAGTGTGGCGCGCTGGGCGCGCAAGCTCGGTCAGCAAATGGGCGACGACCTGGGTGACGATTGGGGTGAGATGGTTGACCGCCTCGAGGCGGGCGAAGATGTCGGAGACGAAGCTGGCGGCTCTGGCCCGGGGGACTTGGGGCTTGGTGAAGCTGATGCCGACGAGGTTGGAGTTGGCCCGGCCGAGTAACTTAGCGGCTGCTGGAGCCGACCAGGCGGTGAGGCCGCTCCGAGCGATCTTACGGAGATAGGGTCGGGGCCAGGGCGAGAACGGGCGCAGCAGGCGGCGTGCCGGATCGCTACACCGCGCGGGCTGGTGTCGCAAGGCTACGGCCGGGGTGGCACCAAGCACGCACCAGCGCGGGCGGCAATCCTAGAGCGGCGGTGGCTCCCAGCACCCCAACCGGACGAAGCACCCAACAGCGCGGGCCGCGAGGGTAGAGCCGCGGTGGCTCCCTGTACCAGCGGGCGCCGGGGAGAGCACGGCCGCAGCTGAAGCCAGGCACCACCAGCGCGGGCGACGAGGCTACATAGTCGGCCGCGGGGTTACAGAGCCTCTGGGGGACGAGCTGTGTATGGCGTCTGAACGGCGGCCATGGCTTGGAAATAGGTGTCCAGCAGGTCAGTCGCGTGGACCAGGTCCATGCCGATTTCGCTCGCGGCTTGGGGGAGGTCTTTGGCCCTGCCGAAGCGGCGGACGGCCAACTCCCAGGCTGGCGCGCGGTCGTTGGCTGGTAAGTGCTGGAGCGCCTCGGCCAGGGTAAACGGCGCGGCCTCTGGAACTTCCTCCAAGTGCCTCAGGCCGGCGGCTACGGACTCCAGCTCAGAGGCACGCAGTTGCATGGCGTAGCCATTCAGCGGCACCCGCAACACCGCGACGTCAGTCATGGTTGTCGGATCCTAACACGCGTCTGCAGGCCCTTCTCATACAGGTTCGGCGACGAGTAAGGTCGGGTTGATGCGACAGGTTTGGGTACGTCTGGGTGCGCTCTTCGGCGCGACAATGGTGCTGGCGCTGCACCCCTCGGGCGCGGCAGCCGCCGAGCAGAATCGTGGTGGCGACGTCGCGCGCGTCGTGCAATTGATCAATGCCGAGCGACAGTCAGCCGGCCTCTCGGCGCTCGTGCTCAGCCCGCAGCTCAGCGAGGCGGCGCAGAGCTACAGCCAGGTGCTGGCAAGCGGTACGTGCTTCCACCACACCTGCGGAGGCGTGCCCAACTTTGCCGACCGACTGGGTCAAGCGGGCTACACGGGCTGGTCGGCCATCGCCGAGAACATCGCGGCTGGCTATCCGACGCCGGCTGCTGTAATGGCGGGGTGGATGGCCTCTAGCGGACACCGCGCCAACATCCTTTCGGCTGAGTACAACGAGATTGGCGTGGGCGTGGTCAGTGGGGGGCGCTACGCAAAGTACTGGACGCAGGAGTTCGGCCGGCGGCGCGGGGTTACGTTGAACACCCCGCCGCCGGCGCCAGACGCTATTCCCGCCGACCCACTCTCGAGCAGTGAAGAACCTTGAGACGACCGAGCTAGAGGGCTCCGGGGCTTACGGCTTCGGGGGGGCTGGGGCCTGATTGGCCGGGGCCGGATTGGTGCCAGCGCCTGTATTGCCGGCCGGGGCGGGCGCCGCAGGCGGGTTGACGTTGATGGTCGTGCTCGTCGTCGGGGCCGGGTTGACGTTGACGTTCGTCGTGCCACTGGTCATGCTGCGCAGCGGCCCGGTGAACAAGAACCAGGCGATGGCTGCCAGTACGGCCAGCACGATCAACACCGTTACGAGGTTGATACCAGCGGCTGCCGAGCGGTCGCCTCTCGACTCCACCACCTCGACTGGCGGCTGGGGGTTGTTCACATTGATCTGACTCATCACTACCTCCTCTGTCTCAGGTGTCAGTAGTGCAGCACTTCGCGTGCCAGCGCGGCGACCTACTGCTGGCTCCTGGCCAGGTCGATGGTGGTGACGGTTGGTACAGGCCAGTGACGCTGGTGGATGTGGGCCACTCCACGCAGCCGCCGCACGGTGTTGGCCGCTTCGTCGGTCGCATTCTTGACGCCTTCGGCTAGGGTACTCAGATGCGGCGGCAGGTCAGGCGAGGCAGCCAGTATCTCGGCGTAGCCTCGAGCAACCGCGAGCTGATTGTTCAACTCGTGCTGCGCGGTGCGAGCAGCGAGCAGAACGCCGTCGAGCCGCGCCTGCTCGAGGGCCACAAGCGCCGAAACTGCCGTTTCCGCCAGCACCTCCAGCATCCTGACGTCCTCCTGGGTGAAGTCCCGGCCAGAGGTGCCGTTGCCAATGGCCAGCGTTCCCAGGAGCCGCGTCCCATGCAGCAAGGGCACCGCGACGGCCGGTCCGAGCTGCGCGTCGGGCAGCGTTGGATCGCGGTCAGCACTCTCCGCCCGACGCAGCAACACCGGCGCACGTTGTTCCGCGGCGCGGCCGCTGGCGCCTTCACCCAGTCGGAGGCGTTGACGCGCCAGGGCGCGAGTGCTCGTACCAATCGTCACGAGGGCTTCATCTTCGTCGTCCCAGCGTGTGACGACCCCCGCTGAGCCCTCGACCAGGGTGATCGCCTCGTTCAGGAGGTCGTCCAATAACCGGTCAGGATCGGTCTCGGCTGCAAAGCGCCGGGTTTGCCGGAGGAGGGCTTCGCGGCGGCGGTGCAGCACGGTCACGCGCTTGGCGGCAATCAGTCGAGCCTCGATGTCGGACAGGTTGAAGGGCTTGGCCAGAAAGTCGTCCGCTCCGGCCTGCATGCCAGCGATGCGGTGCTCAGGATCAGTCAGCGCAGTCAGCAGGATGAAGTAGGTGTACGGCGCACTCAGCTGCGAGCGCAGACAGCGGCACAACTGCACGCCGTCCATGCGCGGCATCATCCAGTCGCTGACGACGACATCAGCGCCTCGGGCGTTGTACAGCTCCAGCGCCTCCGCGCCGTTGGTGGCGCAGCTTGGCGCGTGTCCGAGCCCGGTCACGACATTGAGGACGATGGCCCGGATGTCTGGGTCGTCCTCAGCGATAAGGATTTGGATAGCAGCCTCCACCCCCCCCCTTGCAGCCAATGTGCCACGGCAAGCATGGAGGTGAGCCTACGGCCTTGTCCGGCCGCGAAATCTGGCTATCTGGCTGCCGCTCCGAACAGCGTGCCCACCGCGAATACGGTACCCAAAATCGCTGTCACGATCGTAAAGACGATGAGTAACGCCGCGGCGCCGATGAGGATTGTGAAAAACGTCTTGGTATTGTCGATGTCAAGCGCCTGGCGAGTGGCGATGAAGCTGGATACGAGTGTCCAGATTCCCACGACCACCGACAGAATGCCGCCGAGCACGGGAATAAAGCTGAAGATCAGCAGCACGCTCGGCGATTCGGCGAAACCGAGCGTACGCAGTAGCTCCCCGTAGGTGGCGGTACCGCCGAAAAATCGGGTGCCGACGAAGTAGACCACGTACGACCACACCGCCCAGCCTATCAGCGCGGTCAGCAAACCAGAGACCAGCCGTCCGATGAGGCCACCTGCCGACGTGCCGGCTATGCTCGCGCCAATGGCTGCGCCCAGTCCGCTGGCGACGGCGACCAGCACGACCACCAGCAGCGCCTGATTGGTAGCCGTCAGATCCGCCTCGACTTGTTCGTACAGCGGCACCTCGAGCCGCGCCGCGCGCAGCATGCGGTTCACCATGCTTGACGATGTCGCTTCCAGAGCCACAGTTGGAACCCCCTGATTTTTTCTCCAAGGATAGTACGGCCGGTAGGGAACGTTTGTTCTATACTGTACAGGCACGCCGGCTACAGTTGCATATCGAGGCTGTTGCCGGGCCGGAGTTCCTGCGAGACTCCCTGGAGAAGGCTGAGAGAGTGGTTACCGCCGAAGACCGTTTTTCCCAAGGCAAGAGCGACTACACCGCGCGCGACATCGCGGTCCTGGAAGGCATCCAGGCGATTCGCCACCGGCCGAGCATGTATATCGGCTCGATCAGCACTGGCGGCCTGGTGCACCTGCTGTGGGAGGCGCTCGACAATGCCGTCGACGAGGCGGTTGCGGGTACCGGTACCCAGATCTGGGTGGACGTCGACCGCGAAGGCGTGGTGTGCGTCCGAGACGAGGGCCGTGGCATGCCGTTCGACCTGATGACCTACCAGGGCAAGAAGCTGTCAGCGGCGACTGTGGTGATGACGGTGCCCCACTCCGGCGGCAAGTTCGCCGAGGGTGTCTACAAGACGGCCGGGGGTCTACATGGCGTAGGCGCGACGATCATCAACGCCCTGTCTGAATGGCTCGAGCTGGACGTCTGGCGCGACGGGCAGCACTTCTGTCAACGTTTCGCGCGCGGGAAACCGCTGCCTTCAAAGATCGAGCCGGCCGACCCCAAAAAACACGGAACTCAACTGCGCTGGCGTTTCGACACACAGATCTTCGATCACGAGGCCTACTATCCGCGCGAGACCCTCGAGCGGCGGCTGCAGGCGGCGGCGCATCTCAACCGTGGCCTGGCGCTGCACCTGTCGATGTGGGACGACGAACAGGAGAGCGTGGTCACCAAGACCTTCCTGTCCAGAGACGGTCTGGCCGAGTTCGTGCGGACGGCCACGCCGCCGGGCACCGAGCCGCTGTTCAGCAAGCCCATCACGTTTGTCCAGGTGCGCGACGACGTGCATGTTGAAGTGGCGCTGCTGCCGAATCGAGGCTACAAGCTCGATCTGCATTCGTTTGCCAACGCGGTCCGGACGCCTGAGGGCGGCGTCCACGAGCGCGGCTTCAAAGCAGCCCTGACGCGCGTCTGCAACGACTACGCGGCCAAGCTCGGCGTCATCAAGAACCGTGACAAAGAAGCATTCAGGCCTGAGGTGATCCAGCAGGGCCTGGTTGCAGCGATCTCGGTCAAGCTCAAGGACCCGCAGTTCGAAGGCCAGACGAAGAGCAAGCTCAACAATGCGCCCGTCGAAGGCATCGTCCGGTCGGTCGTCATCGAAGGGCTGAAGGAGTGGTTCGAAGCGCGGCCGGTGCAGGCCAAGGACTGGCTCAAGAAAATTTCGGACGACCAACGTCTGGCCAACCGATTGGCGGCCGAGGAGCAGCTAGCCCGCACCGGTCAGAAGCGGGACCAGATGGTCGACGTGGACACGTCTAAGTTCGCCCGCGCAAGCACGACCGACGCGGGCCGCGCGGAGCTGTTCATCGTCGAGGGACAGTCCGCCGGCGGCAGCGCCAAGGGGGCGCGCGACGCAAGCTACCAGGCCATTCTGGCGCTACGCGGCAAGCCGATCAACGTGATCAATGCCCGCCCCGAGCGGCTGCAGCTCAACAAGGAGTATGCGCTGTTGGCGTCGGTGCTTGGCACCGGCGTGCGCGGCGCCTTCAATCTAGAAAAGTGCCGCTACACCAAAATCATCCTGATGACCGACGCTGACGTCGACGGCGGTCACATTCGCGCGCTCTTGTTAGCGCTCTTCTATCAGGAAACACCAGGACTGATCGAAGGCGGGCGGATCTTCGTAGCGATGCCACCGCTGTACTCAGTAAAATGGAAGAGCAAAAACGTCTGGTTGCTCGACGATGATGCCTTGCGCAAATTCTACGCGCGCAACCCGGACGCGAAGACCGCGAAACTCAAGCGGTACAAGGGCCTGGGCGAGATGGAAGCGCCCGAGCTCCGCGAAACAACCATGCATCCAGCTACCCGCGTCTTGAAGCAAGTCACGCTCGACGACAGCGCTATTGCCGCTCAAGTAGTGAGCGATCTCATGGATGAATCCCGACCTGAGGCACGCCGAGAATTCCTGGCTCAAGCAGCCCGACTCACCGATCTGGACGTCTAAGCCATGACCTTCGAGACCGAGCAGATTAGACAAGAAGAGTTTTCGGCAGCGGTTCAGAACTCGTACGCGGAGTACGGTGTCTCTTCCAACGCGCGGGCCATTCCAGACGCTCGAGATGGGCTGAAGCCGGTCCAGCGGCGCATCCTGTATTTCATGTACCGCAACGGCTGGGACGCTGCGCATGAAACCGTCAAGTCTGCCGAAGTCGTCGGCACGGTCATGGGGCAGGCCCACCCGCACGGGCAAGAGGCCATCTACGACGCGGCGGTACGGCTGGCCCAGGATTTCTCCCTGCGTTATCCGCTCATCGAAGGCCAGGGCAACTTCGGCAGCGACGACGACGATCCGGCCGCGGCGATGCGGTACACGGAAATGCGGCTTTCGCGTATCGGCGAGGTCATGCTGCGGGACATCGAAAAAGACACGGTGCCCATGGTGCCGACTTACAAGCAGGACCCCCGGGTCGTCGAGCCGTATTACCTGCCGGCTCGCATTCCGCCGGCGGTCAATGGCCAGGACGGGGTCGGCCTGGGATTCGCCACGCGCGTGCCGCCGCACAACCTGCGCGAGGTGTTGTACGCGTGCATCGCGCTCCTCGACGAGCCGCAAATGGGCGTGCTCGAGCTGATGCGCCACGTCAAAGGACCCGATTTTCCGTCGGGCGGCACCGTCGTCGGCGACGAAGGCATCCGCGACTACCTGGCCACGGGCCGCGGGCGAATCGTGCATCGGGGGACCGTGCGGCTCGAGGAAGATCAGCGTGGCCGGCGCCTGATTGTGACGGATGTGCCTTACGTGGGCCGCGCCACCGTCAAGACGAGCATCGCCAAGGCGTTCAACGATGGCAAGCTGCCCGGCCTGGTCTTCGAGGGTCACATCCCTGACGAATCGAGCGACCAGAATGGCACGCGCATCGTGCTGCCGCTCAAGCGGGACACCGCGCCGTCCGAGATGCTGGTCGAGCTGTACCAGCACACGAGCCTGCAGACGAGCTTTTCGGTGCAGATGACGTTCCTGTTCGGCGCCGAAAACGAGCCCGCGCGTACACCCCGCACGATCGGCATGGTCGAGCTGCTGCGGCGCTACAACGAACACCAGATCAACGTCCTGAGACGCCGCAGCGAGTATGACCTCGCCCGCGCGCGCGACCGGCTACACCTGGTCGAGGGACTGATCGTCGGCGCCGTGCACGCCGACGAGGTGGTCAAGATCTTCCAGGCCGCCAGGGACCGCCAGGTCGCTCGGACCGAGCTGATCAAGCGGTTCAAGCTCAGCGAAATTCAGGCCCAGAAGATCAGCGAGATGACCCTGGCTCAGGTCACGCGGATGGATCTCGCCGGCTACAGGACAGAAAAGAAGGAGCTCCAGGAACTCATCTCGCATCTCGAGGCGCTCCTGGCTTCCGAAGCAAAGCTGGTCGCGCTGGTCAAGGACGAAATGCAAACAGTCGTCAACGAGTTCGGCGACGATCGGCGGACGATCGTGCTTTCGGACGAGCATGCGGCGGCGCCAGTGGCTGAGATACGCAGCGCTATCGAAAGTAAATCGGTACTTGTGGCCCTCACCGCCGAAGGCGGGCTCAAGGCCATGCCGAACAACACTTACGCCGGCAAGACCAACGCCGGAACGGTGCGGGGTGATGAGCGACTCGTCAGCGTACAGCGCGCCCAGACGACCGATTACCTGCTGTGCCAGCTTTCCACCGGTCGGGTGGCATCGGTGCGGGTCGCCAAGCTGCCCGAGGCGACCCGTGCGGCAAAGGCAGAGGCGCCACGAAACCTGCTCAGCCTGGACCCAGGCGAACGCATCGTGGCCGTCCTGCCAGTGAGCGCGTTCTCGGAGGAAGTATTCCTGATCGTGTTCACGCGCGAAGGACGCGCCAAGAAGACGCCGCTTTCGGAATACATCAAGGTTGACGAAAAAGGCTCGCCTGACCTGCGTTTGCTGGGCAAGGACAGCATCGTCTCGGCGATGGTCAGCCCGGGCGGGGGCGACTACATCGTGACGACCTCAGACGCCAGGACACTGCGCTTTTCGGACGCAGACTTGCGGGCGTCTGGGCGAGTAGGTCAGGGCGTCCAGGCCATCGGCCTTTCGGGCGGTGCGTCGGTGGTAGGAGCGGACCGCATCGGTGGCGATGACGATGGGGCGCTGTGGATAGCCAGCAGCAATGGCTTCGTCAAGCGCAGTCCGCTTAGCGACTACCCTCGCAAGGGTCGCGCTACGGGTGGGGTGGCGACGATGCAGCTTCCGCCAAAAACGCCGTTGGTGGCGGCCGCGGCCATCGCCTCCGACGCCGATGCGCTGCTCATCACGCAGACTGGCCGCACCGCGCGGGTTACGCCGGGCGAGCTGCCGCTGGTGGCGCGAGACCGCAAAGGGTCGCCAGGCATCAAGCTGGAGCCCACGGACGAGCTGAGCCGACTCGTCGTCTTGCCGGCCTGACGTCTGGACTGGCGCGCCGCTGGTCTATTTCGTGCGGAACCCCGCCGTTACGACCCAGACGATGCGTTCGATCAGCAGCATCGCCAGACCAAAGGGCAGCATGAGGATTGCCAGGATGACGTCGGGGATGCCCCAGGCGAGTCGTTGGGAGTGGGTGCCGCGGACCGGGGCGGCGGGGCGGGCAGGGTCGACCATGGCGCCGTTCGCTGCAAGGACGGTGCCACACGTGGTAGCGCGCTAGACTCCGCGTCCTCGGGCAAGGTCGGCTCCTGGAGCAGGGGTGAGCAGCACCTCGCGCAGTGGCGTTCCGTTGGCACAGGCGAAAGCAATGGTCTCGGCCGTGCCTCCGCCGGTGACGCCGGTCCATACGGCTACCAGCAGGTTCGCATCGGCCACCAACAGTCGGTTGCGTTCGGTAAAGGCTTGTTGCGGGTGGCCGCCTACTACGCGCACGTCGGCCGCCCTGGCGAGGATGGTCTCGAGCGCATTTCGGTCTTCGTCAGCCCAATCGCGTGCGAACTCGGCCGGCTCGCATGGCAGAATGAGCGTGAGCGGCGTCCACAGCGCAATGGCAGCTCGGGCGGCCCATGTGTCCACGCCGCGTTGTCCACCTACCACGAAATGGAGCTCGGGATGGGTGCGGGCAAGATCGTGGGCCACCGCATTCACCGCCGCCTCAGCAGCGAACGGCTCGTCGAACAAATCGGGTCGATGGCCGGTCCAGGCAACGATCATCGCGTCGTGTTATAAGACGCGGGTCGACAGGAGGGGCACCGCAACACGGACCAGCGTGCGGTAGGCCAGAGGAGCGGCCGAAAAGTCTCCTGGCACGGATGTCGCCCCTCTCGCGCAGTCTGTTTGAACGGAGTTCGGCCGCTGTTAGCCGGTTGGCATGCGCCTTTCGGCCGGACTCCTCGGCGGCACACCCTCTGCATGGTAGGAGGTCTGATTCGTGCCTCGCCTGTACAAGCCACCACCGGTAGTCAGACGGACGCAGGCTGTTCGATGGACACGGGGTAGCGGGCGGGGCAGCTTGCCCCAAGGTCAGGGGAGCCTGCCCCAAGGTTCGGGGAGGCTACCGGAGCGTTGGGGGACGCTGGCCGCTCGCTGGCGGCGGTTCTGGCTTGTGCCACTGGTGGGGCTGTTGCCGGTGCTCGCTGCGGTGGTGCTCGCCAACGAGGGTCGCCTTGGCCCTGCAGGCGAACAGCCGATCGTGGGCGCGCCGGGTGCCACAGCCACGCTCGATGCGGCAGCCGCGCCGGCGATTGGCGCAGCGCAGGCCACGGGCGTTGTCAGCCAGCCCAGCAATCCCACGGGCCAGGCTCCGGCCGCTTCGGCTCCTCAGGCTCCGGCCGCTTCGGCTCCTCAGGCTCCGGCCGCTTCGGCTCCCCAGGCTCCGGCCGCTTCGGCTCCCCAGGCTCCGGGCCAGCCGAGCAGCGCCACGGGCCAGGCTCCGGTCAATTCGGCTCCTCAGGCCCCGGCCGCTTCGGCTCCTCAGGTTAGGGGGCAGCCGAGTAGCGCTGGCGGCGAGGTGGCGGCCGGCCCAGCTACTCTGACCTCTACCCAGGCCACTGCCGCGCCGGTGCCGCTGGCCGCGCCAGGGCCTCAGCCTGGTGGTCAGAGCACGTCGGCCTCGGCTTCTCGGGCGGCCGATGGGGCTGCGGGCGACTCGGGCACGGTCTCGGCCGCCGTTGGTGCGGGCAGCGGGGTCTCGGGTTCCAGTGGGGCGGGCAGCGAGGTTACGGCCTCCGTTGGTGCCGGCAGCTCTGCTTCGACTGGTTCGGCTCCGGGACCGTTCCGTGCCTATGTTGTCCAGCCGGGCGACAGGCTGAGCGCTGTGGCCCAGATGTATGGCGTCTCGGCCGCCAGCATTGCCAAGGCCAGCGGCCTGCAGAACGCGGACCTGCTGCGCGTCGGACAGGTCCTGACCGTGCCCAGCCAACCGGGCTGGCTGTACCGGGTCCAGGCGGGTGAAACGCTGGACCAGATCGCGGCCCGGACGGGCGTACCTTCGGCGCTCATCGCGTCGGCGAGTAGCGTGGCCACCGACGCGGTCCAGCCTGGAGACGTGCTGCTGATTCCTGACCAATCGGCCTCACGCGGAAAATAGGCTCGGCCTTTGCCTGCGCAAAGCCACCCGCGGTCACCAGCGCAGCAGCATACAGCCAGAACAGCGCCACCGCGTGCGGGAAGTTCTGGTTAGCAAAGTAGTGGTCGAGCAGGCCCGCCACCAGCGCTCCACTCAGGGCTGCCAGAAACGCGGCCTGGACGCCTTGCAACTGCTGCCCGTGTGGCTCGGTCTGGCTGGGGTCCTGGGACCGAGCCACCCCACCAGCGCCGGTCCACCACGTCGTCAGCAGAGCCGCCAGATACATGATGAGTCCGAGCAGACCAGTCTGCTCGGCCACAAGCAAGTACACGCTGGATACGCCGGCGGTCACGTCGATGTCAGGCGACAGCCCGAACCCGATGCCGAGCAGTGGATACCGCTGCACCAGGGTGAGCGCGTTCGCGTACTCCCCTACACGAAACGCGGTGGCTCGATCGGTCGTTGAAAAACCACTCACGAAACGGGCGATGAATTCCTGCCCGTTCGGGGTCGCCACCAGCGCCAGGCCGACGATGGCGCCAGCCAGCAGAATGCGTCGGTAGCGGAGTGCGCCGATGAGCACCAGTCCGGCCGCGAGTCCCAGCCAGCTCGCGCGCGACAGGCTCAGCAAGACGCCGGCCCCGGTCGGCAGCGCCAGCAGCACCAGGCCCCACCTGGGCAGGACCGGGCGTGGCACAGCCCACTGCACCACCATCAGGGTCAGCGCCAACATCAGCGTGCCGCCGAAAACGTTTGGATCGACAGATGTCCCGATCGCCCTGAGCTGGCTGGTGTAGGTATTGTTGGGCCCGGGTACGTAGCGTAGAACGTCGGTCATCGGGTAGCCGATCACCTGTAGCCGGCTCAGCAGCGTGAGCTGCGACAGCGGCGACAACAACATGAGCCCGGCGCCGAGCGCACCCTGTACGGCGCCCGCGTACATTAGCCAGCGGGTGAGCCAGAACAGACGCTGCTCACTGGTCAGCAGCGCTCGGGCGACCAGGAAAAAGAGCAGGCTCGCCAGGAGTTTCCCAACGCGACGGATCAACTCGGGCGGGATCGGGCTTGTGGCTCCAGCGGCGAGGAAGGCGGCGATGGCTACGCTGACAAACGCCACGAGGGCGACGCCCGGTGCTCCGGGCGAGAGCCGCCACCCGCTGAAAGCGACGCGGCCCAGGACGGCCGAGAACGTGACGATCAACACCGCGTCCACGAACGTGAGCTGTGCGCCGCCGATGGGCAGCGGGATGACGCCGAACGGCAGCGTAGCCACGATTGCCACAAAGAGCCAGGCGCCCAGGAACGGACGTCGCCAGATCAAGCCAGCGATGGACAGGCTAACCAGGCCGGCAACAGGTACCAGAGGGGACGGCGCCGCGGCGGCTAGGACGCCGACGGCGAGCGCGCCCACGGCCGCGCCAACCAGCATGACGAGGCTAGAGCGATCCAACTCAGCCGTCCGGATCACGGCTCACGAGTATAGGCTTCGGCTGTCTCTTCGATGGCCGGGGGCCTTCGTAACGAGGTGCGGACCTCGTCAGATGACACGCCCGGGAGGATGAGACGCTCGGGCTCAGCTCAGAGACTGTGAGAAATTCGCCCGCCGCTGCGCGACTCTGTGTGGCGTTCCTGGATTGCGAAGTGAGACTCGCTGGCCGCGCGCGATCGGCGGAGCCCTCATACCCTCTCTGGATCCGGGGAGCGCGCGGGAGTGCCTCCTCCCTCATGCCTCTCTGGATTCGGGGGCGCGCTGGAGGGCTCAGGTCGACGTGTGTAGCTGTTCGTAGATCTTGAGGTGGGCGGCGGCGATCTGGGGCCAGGTAGTTTGGGCGGCCAGGCCGGCGGCCGACTGACGTAGCTGGGCTGCCGTGCTGGGGGTGCGGACGATCTCGAGAACAGCGGCGGCCAGGCCAGCCGAATCAGGGGCCACGGCGTACACAGCGTCGGCAACGGCTCGGCTGGCGGGCTGGGTCGAGACGATGGGCAGACCGTGCTCCGCGCACGCCAGGAGGGAGCCGCGTCTGGGCGAGGCGCCGTCGGCATAGGCAAGCAGCGCCACGTCGCCGGCCAGGAGATACCTCGAGAGCGCCTCGGGCTGGAGCCAACCGGTCCGCACCACACGTGCTCCGAGTGCATCCAGTCGAGCGTGCAGTCGGTTGGCCGTCAGACGATCGGTCGGGTCGCTGGCGCCGATCTCACCCCCCAGCAACAGGAGCCGCGCATTCGGTGTGTCTCGAAGAATCCGATCGAACGCGTCGAGAAGCAGATCCAGGCCCTTGCTGTGGTTCAGCAAGCCGAAGTACACGATAGCGAGCGAGGCATGCGTCAGCCCGAGCCGCGTTCTGAATACCGCTCGGTCGTAGCCGGCGCCGGGCGCACGGTCGATGTTGGCACCAATCGGCACCTGGTGCTGGCGGGTCGGGGAGCTGCCGAGCGACTCCAGGTCGCGTTCGTCGGCAGCAATCACAGCGTCGCTGGAGGCTGCCAGCAGGTTGACCGCGGCACGCCGTAGCCGGCCGGCTCTGGCAAACAGATACGGGACGCGGGTGTCGTGAAACGTGGTTACCACTCGCACCCGGGGTCGCAACCGCCGGAGCAGGGTCGGCATCAGGCATACGTCGCCGAGCAAGTCATACGCGCCTGCTTGAAACTGAATGTGGACCAGGCCGTCGCGCGGCGTGGTTCGCAGCAACCACACCAGCGCGCGAGCGTCCCAGTGTCGGACCTGTCGTCGGCTGAGGACGGTGCTGCGCCAGCCCTGTGAGGCAAGCGCGTGGCGCAGTCGGTGCGTATAGTCGCCGACGCCTCCGACGTCGGGCGGATACTCGCCACTGACGAACAGCAGCGGTGGGGTCACCCGTGTAGGGCGTGTCGCAAGCCACTGCCGATGACCCGCAAACGCGCCTGGCGCTCACCGACGCGCGAGCCGAGCGCCAGTTTCAGGCTCTCCTCCGCGGCCCGGCTCAGGTACTCGAACACCAGGTACGCTCGCAGGGCGGCCGCCACCCGCGGGCCGTGCCACTTCGCCGCGTACCGCAGCTTGCTCGTCTGGAAG
>JAABUQ010003137.1_pt1 | contig 31008 bp, 27 predicted proteins | sample 5560001 | NCBI WGS metagenome assembly JAABUQ01 (sample SAMN10711888, study PRJNA513371) | rock metagenome | isolation source: Antarctica rocks | place: Antarctica: Victoria Land, Finger Mt nord | collected 2015-12-18 | reverse complement strand
CGTTGGCGATGGCCACCTGCAGCTCCTCGGGCAGGTAGGGAACCTGCTCGACGATGCGCGAGAACGTGGTCTGCACGTTGCGCGTCAGCGCGATCAGCTCAGGGCTCTCGGCCACCACGTCGGGCGCGTCGTCTACCCGCGCCACCAGGTAGGGGTCCTGGGTGGCCCAGCCGGACACGCGCACGCGTTGCGCCCCCTGCACGAGGATGCGCAGCGTTCCGTCGGGCACCTTGAGCATGCGCGCCACCATCCCCATCACCCCTACCGAGTAGAGGTCATCCGACCCGGGCTCCTCCACGTCGGGCCGCCGTGAGGCGAGCATCATCAGCGTGCGATCACCGCCCAGGACATCGTTGACCAGGCGCATCGAGCGCTCCTGCCCCACGGCCAGGGGCGTCAGGGTGTCGGGAAAGGTGACCGTGTCGCGCAGGGGGAGCACCGGCAGCAGGGCGGGCAGCGCCCCGGCGAGAAGCGGCGGAGCGCCGTCGCCGCTCACACCGGCGTCCGTCTGAGCGTCGCTCACGGGCGCTCGCCCGACCGCCCGACGCCGGGCAGCCGAGCCGAGGTGCGCTCGGAGGAGCGCCCCACCGGTATGGACACCGGACGTCCGACCGGCTCCGCTCGCGCGAGCGGGAGCTCGACCTTGAGCATGCCGTTGTCCAGGACGGCGCGAATCTCGTCTGCCACCACGTCGGCCCCCAGGGCCACCACGCGACGAAACGGCCCGTGCTCGATCTCGATCTGCTCGTAGACGCGTCCCTCGGACTCGGCCGGACGACGGTGTCCGGCGAGCTGCAGCTCGCGTCCGGCGATACGCAGGTCGAGCTCCTCCAGGGCGATCCCCGGCAGGGCCGCGGTGACGATCGCGCGCGGCGGGTCATCGGCGTAGGACACGTCCACGGCCGGAGTGAAGCCCACGCGCCGGTGGGGCGCGAGGTGGGCACGTCCGAACACGTCCCCGAACAGCTCGTCGATCTCCCGCCGCATACGCTCGAAGTTCGCGAACAAGTCCCGGTCGGGCGCCACGCCCTGAGCTTAGCGAGGGGTCGCCACCTCGCGAGCGCCCCACGCCAGACATAATCGCCCGTCATGACGAGCGCTCAGGACACTCCGGTGGTCATTCTCTGCGGAGGCCGGGGAACGCGCCTGCAGGTGCACACGCAGGCCATTCCCAAGCCGCTGGTCCAGATCGGTGGGATGCCGATCCTGTGGCATGTCATTTCGCTTTACGCGGCCCAGGGGCATGAGCACTTCCTGCTGGCCACCGGCTACAAGCGCGAGCTCATCGAGCACTTCGTGGCCGACCACCGCTGGCCGCACGGCGTGCAGGTCAGCTGCGTGGACACCGGTCGCGACACCCCCACCGGGGGACGCGTCAGGGCGGTGGGCGAGATGCTCGGCCGCCGCCGCTTCGCGGTCACCTACGCCGATGGCGTGGCCGACGTGAACCTCGCGGCGGTGTCACGGTTCCACGACGGGCACGACGGGCTGCCACGATCACCGTGGTCCGCCCGCTCCTGCAGTTCGGCGTGACCGACATGGACGATGCAGATGGGCGCGTGCTGGGCTTCCGCGAGAAGCCGCGCTCGCAGTGGCGGGTCAACGGCGGCTTCTTCCTGTTCGAACCCGGCGTCCTGGGCTATCTGTCCCCGAACAGCGTGCTCGAGCGAGCGCCCTTCGAGCGCCTGGCGGCCGCCGGGGAGCTGCACGCCTACCGTCACGAGGGCTTCTGGGAGTGCATGGACACCTACAAGGACGCCGTCGAGCTCAACGACCTGTGGGAATCCGGTACGGCTCCCTGGCGGGTCTCCGCCGCACATCCCTGACGCGGACCGCGAGCTCGCCCCCCGTCGACTGACAACCTTTGACGGTGACCTCACTGCAGACCGCTACCGCCGTCCTGGGGGGCCTGCTCATGGTGGGGGCGCTGGCCTCGGGACTGGCCCGCCGCTCCCTGCTGTCCCTGGCCTCGGTGTTCGTCCTCGCGGGCTTTGCCCTGGGACCGGGGGCGTCGGGCATCCTGGGCTTCGCCGCGCGGTCGCCGTTCGTCCACGACCTGGCCTATTGCGCACTCGTGGTGATCCTGCTGCGCGACGGCCTTGAGGTCGAGGGCGAGATGCTCCAGCGCGCGTGGCGTCTGCCCCTGCGCAAGCTGGTGCTCGCCATGCCGATCACCGCCGGACTGGTGGCGCTGTGCGCTCATCTGTTGGTCGGCTTGAGCTGGAGTGAAGCGCTGCTGCTCGGCGCCCTGCTGGCGCCCACCGACCCGGTGCTCACTTCCACGATCGTCACCGATCAGCGCGTGCCCGCGCTCGTGCGTCACTCGCTCAACCTCGAGTCCGGGCTCAACGATGGTCTGGCCCTGCCCGCGGTGCTCGCGCTGCTGGCCGCGCTGACCCCGGCCGCGCAAGGTCACTTCGTGTGGTGGCACTTCGTCAGTCGCGACATCGGCCTCGGTCTGGCCTTCGGGCTGGCCTGCGGGGGGCTCGCCTCCCTGCTCATGCCCCGGGGCGCGCCGAAACCGCGCAAGCTGATCATCCCCGAGCACCAGCGCTCCCTCTACGTGCTGGGCGTCGGCTTTGCCACCTACGGCGTCACCGTGGTCTCCCTGCGGGGAAACGGACTCATCGCCGTGTTCGTGGCCGCCATCGTGTTGGGCGTCCGCCGCCCGGACCTGCGCGGCGACTTCGAGCGCGGCGCCAACGAGCTGGTGGAGGTCCTCAAGCTCGGGATCTTCGTGGTCTTCGGCTCACTGCTGACCCTCCACGGGTTGTTGCACGACGGCTGGGCGGCCGTGGGAGTCGTCGCCCTGACCTTCCTGGTCATCAGGCCCGTGGCGGTATGGGCTTCCCTGGCGGGCACCTCCACCGACACCCCCACCCGCCTCTTCCTGGGCTGGTTCGGGCCCAAGGGGGTGGCCACCATGACCTTCTCGCTGCTCGTGCTGGACGCCGGCATACCGGGCGGCTCGCGGATCTTCGACCTGGCCGCACTCGCGGTCTTCTGCTCGGTGATCGTTCACGGCCTGAGCGACACCCCGGGAGCTCGCTTCATTGCGCGTCACGCCGCACGCGTGACAGAGCGCGACCACGGCGAAGTTCCCCGCCCGGCTGGCACCCAGGTCGTGGCCCGGCCCTGAATTCAGGGAGCGCAGGCCGCACCCGTCGAGCAACTCACGGCGACCAGTGCGCTGTTTTCGGCGCACGGCCCTCGCTCAGGCGTGCAGCGCCGCCTGCTCCTCCGCCGAGGGGAATGCCCACGTTGCGCGCGTGCGCGGCTCGGCCCGGAAGACCAGCCGCAGCTGCCTCGGCGGGCGCAGCTGCGCCTCGTTGGGACGAAAGGTCGCACAGGGCTCATCCAGGCCCAGGGCGCAGAGCAGGTTGGCGCCGAAATAGCAGTTCTGACAAGTCACCTTGGGTGCGGCTCGCTTGCTCTGACTCCTGGGCACTGACTCCCCCTGCAACGGTTGCTTGACGGTCTGACAGGGCGCATCAAAGCAAGCGCAGGCAACGTGCTCAAGGCCTCGCGATGTCGCTTCCCGCAAAACGGTCGAAATTGCTTGTCGGGCAGGGAAATAGCTGCAAATTGACACATTCGCTGGTGCTTCGAAGACGACGAAGGCGCAAACTGCGGCGTGCGGGGTGCGAACGGGGGCGAGCGACTGCGCCACGAGGACGACGGGCTAGGCGGCGAGCCCGAACGCGTCCTGTGCCTGGTCGGCGACGTGCCGGCCGATGGCCAGGCAGGAGGTGGCCGCCGGGGAGGGCGCGTTTCGCACGTGCAGGGCGCGGGGGGTGGTCGAGAAGACGAAGTCGTCGACCAGGCGACCGTCACGCCCGAGCGCCTGGGCACGGACGCCCGCCCATCCCGGCTCGGCGTCCTGGCGGCCGAGCTCGGGTACGAAGCGCGCCGCCGCGCGTATCAGCGCTCCCACGGAGGCGGCGTGCCTGAGCTCGCTCAGCCCGGTACGCCAGAAGCGCCCGAACAGGCGCCACGAACCGGGCCAGGCCAGGGTGCCGGCGAGGTCGGCCGGACGCACGCGTCCCAGGCGGTAGGCGTCGCGGGCGCCCGCCAGCAGGGCGGTGGGGCCGACGAGCACGTCGCCGCTGAGGTGGCGCGTGAGATGGACGCCCAGGAAGGGAAGCGCCGGGTCGGGCACCGGGTAGATGAGCGAGCGCACCAGGTGTCGCCGCTCTGGCGCCAGGCGCAGGTAGGCGCCGCGGAAGGGCACGATGCGGGGATCGGCCGGGGCGCCCGCCGCGACGGCCAGGCGATCGGCCCACAGGCCCGCACAGAACACGGCATGGCGAGCCTGCAGAGTCCCGTGGTCGTGCTCGAGGGCGATCCCGTCGGGACGCGTGCTCACGCCGCGCACCGCGCAGCCGGTGAGCAGCGCTCCCCCCTGCCCCTGCAGGTCGACCGCGAGCGAGCGAGCCACCGCCGCGAAGTCGGCGATTCCGGTGGCGGGGGAGTGCAGTGCGCCGACACCGCGGGCGTGGGGCTCCAGCTCGCCTATCTGCTCAGCGTCCAGGCGGCGCAGACCCGGCACGCCGTTGGCCTGACCGCGGCGCTGTAGCTCCTTGAGTCGACCGAGCTCGTCGGGAGCGGTGGCGATGATCAGCTTGCCACAGCGCTCGTGGCTGATCTGGTGCTCGGCGCAGTAGGCGTACAGCTCACGCGCGCCGGCGGTGCACAGGCGCGCCTTCAGAGAGCCCGGCTGGTAGTAGACGCCGGCGTGCACGACGCCGGAGTTGTGCCCGGTCTGGTGAGTCCCGACCCGCGTCTCGCGCTCGAGCACGCACACGCTCAGGCGCGGGTGGCGGCGCGAGAGCTCGCGCGCCACCGCGAGGCCGATGATGCCGGCGCCGACCACGGCAAGATCACATCGCGCAGGCGGCGCGGCGCCCGGCGGCTGGTCGTTGCCCGCCACGCCCGTGCACTGTAGAGAAACCGATCAGCGACGCCCCACGGCGGCGGCGCTCCGCGTCATGACCGGTCCCCCGGCCCGGCAGAGCCCCCTCGCAGACCCTTGGCCGGCCCACGGGCTGCCCTCGTCATCATCACCGCCATGCGTGTCCTGCTCACCGGCGCCAGCGGATTCGTCGGATCGGCCCTGGTGCCGCGCCTGCGCGCCCAGGGCCACGTGCTGCGCGCCCTCGCTCGCGACCCCGCGCGCGTCCAGGCGGCTCTGTCGCGGCTCCCCGGCCCTCCGGGCGATGATCTGGAGGTCGTCACCGGGGACGTGCTCACCGGCGCAGGGCTCGACGCCGCGCTGGTAGAGATCGAGGTGGCCTACTACCTGGTGCACTCGATGGAGGCCTCGAGCGACGGGCCCTTCCCCGAGCGCGAGCGGCGCTCGGCGCAGAACTTCGCCGCGGCCACCCGACGCGCGGGCGTGCAGCGGGTGATCTACCTGGGTGGCCTGGCTCCCCAGGGCCACGCCGCCTCGCGACACCTGGCCTCGCGCCTGGCGGTGGAGGAGATCCTGCTCGCGAGCGCGCCCGACTCGCTGGCTCTGCGCGCCTCGATCGTGATCGGGGCCCGTTCGCGGTCCTTCCGCTTCCTCGTGCATCTGGTCGAGCGTCTGCCCGTGCTGGCCCTGCCCCCGTGGCGCGCCAACCGCACGGCTCCGATTGACGCGCGCGACATGCTCGAGCTGCTCACGGCAGCGGCCACCTCGCGCGAGGCGGCCGGACGCTCGCTTGATGTGGCCGGCCCGGAGGTGATGACCTACGGCGCGATGATCACCCGCATCGCCGACCTGATGCTGGTCGGACGGCCCCGGCTGCGTCTGGGTCTGTCCGCCACCCCCGTGGCCGGTCCGCTGGCGGCCGCCATCGCCGGTGAGGACCCCGAGCTCATCCTGCCCCTCATGGAAGGACTGGAAAGCGACCTGCTGCCGCGCGACGACGATTCGGCGCGGCTTCTGGGCGTTCGCTTGCACAGCTTTCAGGCCGCGGTCGAGCGAGCACTGCGCGACTGGGAGGCGGCGGAGACCCTGGCCGCGCGCTAGGGGGAGACCTGGGGGGCCGGATCACGGGGTGCCGCGTTAGGGTTTGCGTCGTGAGCGAGGTCACCGCCTGCTTGGTCATTCCCGCGCCCCCGGCACAGGTGTGGGAGCTGATCATGGACCCCGCCCGCCTGGGGGACTGGGTGACCATCCATCGGCGGCTGAGGAGCGCCGACCAGGGCCCGCCGCGAGACGGCTTTGCCATGGATCAGGAGATCTGCCTGCGCGGGGTCCAGTTCCGGGTGCGCTGGGAGCTGGCCGAGTGTCGCCCCGCCGAGCTGGCGATCTGGGAGGGTCGCGGGCCGGCGCGCTCCCGAGCCCACACCGAGTACCGCCTCAGCGCCCAGGGCACCGGAACACGCTTCGATTACCAGAACAGCTTCAAGGCCCCCCTTGGTCCGCTGGGAGCCGTCGCCAGCCGCGCCTTGGTGGGCGGCGTGCCCCAGCGCGAGGCCAACCGGTCACTGGAGCGTCTGCGCTCGCTTTTCTAGAGCGCGGGCGACCGGGGTAGAGCGCCAGTGGTTTCTCGGCGGCGAGCACGCAGCGGCCTCGCCGGCGCGCGCTCCCCTATGCGAGCGCGCGCTCGAGTACGCCTGGTGAGCCGCTGGGCATGCGCGCCATGGCGCTCTGGAAGGCACGCACCACGTCCGGGTCGAACTGAGTGCCGGCACAGCGCTGCAGCTCGGCCAGCGCAGCATCCCGGCTGCGCATGCGTCCGTACGGTCGCACGTTGGTCATGGCGTCGAAGGAGTCACAGACCGCGACGACCTGCGCTCCGCGGGGTATCTGTGCCCTACTCTTGCCGTCGGGGTAGCCGCCGCCGCTGCTCGCCTTTAGCTGCGGGCAGCGCAAAAGAGGCAAGTGTTGGTTGCATAAACCTTCTCGGCTGACCGTATGGGCGCTCGCGACTCGGTACATTCTCTCTTCACAGAGTCATTGCTTTTCGAGCGAAGGAAGAGGTTAGGCAACTTGTCAGACTTTCTTGACGCAAAGAGACGCGAGATCAACGAACGGCTGAAGGAGCTTCGTCCGTTGATCGACGAGTACCGGCGACTGGAGGCGGCCGCGTCCGCCCTGGACTCCGTCGAAGGAACCGGGAACGGTCGCGCCAGCACGACACGACCACGCCGGCGCGGTCGGCCTCCAGGCGGACGTTCGGCAGGATCCACGGGCGCGCGACCCGGTCGCCGCCGCGGGAGCGGTACGCGCGCAGCGGAGGCACTGAGCTTCGTGCAGCAACAGCCTGGGATCACCATCCCGGAATTAGCCGAGCGGATGGGCATAAAGCAGAACTACCTGTATCGCGTCCTGCCCGGCCTCGAGCAGGACGGAAAGGTGAAGAAGCAGGGACGCGGCTGGCACGCGGCCGCCGCCTCCTAGGCGTGAGGGCCCGGCCGCACCGGCCGGGCCCGACCCTAAGCCGGCTCAGCCCGCGTCCCGCCAGCAACCGGCGCCGCAGCGACGGGACCTAGATCAAGCCCTGCTCGCTCACCGTGTCGCGCTCAGAGGCCAGCTCGGCGACCGAGGCGTCGATCCGCTCGCGCGAGAAGGGATCGATGTCCAGTCCCTCCACGACCGTCCACTCACCGCCCTGACACGTGCACGGCAACCCGCACACCAGCCCTTCGGGGATGCCGTAGGAGCCTTCCGAGACGACGCCCATCGAGACCCAGTCCTCGCTGCCGTGGACCCAGTCGTGCACATGGTCCACGGCGGCCGAGGCGGCCGAGGCGGCGCTGGAGGAGCCGCGCGCCTCGATGATGGCGGCGCCGCGCTTTCCCACCCGGGGTAGGAACTCGTCCGCGATCCAGGCCTGGTCGTCGACGACCGCCGCGGCCGGCTCGCCCTTGACCTGTGCGTGGAACAGATCGGCGTACATCGTGGGTGAGTGATTGCCCCACACGCTCATGCGGGTCACCTCGTTCACCGGCACGGCAACCTTGGATGCGAGCTGGGCGATAGCGCGGTTGTGATCGAGGCGCATCATCGACGTGAAACGTCGGCGCGGGATGTCCGGTGCGTTGTTCATGGCGATCAGGCAGTTGGTGTTGGCAGGATTGCCCACCACCAGGATCCTCACGTCATCGGCGGCGTGCTCGTTCAGCGCCCTGCCCTGACCGGTGAAGATCTTTCCGTTCTCACTCAACAGCTCCGCACGCTCCATGCCCTTGGTGCGGGGGCGCGAGCCCACCAGCAGGGCGACGTTGACGCCCTCGAACGCGTCGTGGGCGTCGTCGTGCAGGTCCAGGCCCGCCAGCAGCGGAAAGGCGCAGTCGACCAGTTCCATCGCCACGCCCTCCAGGGCCGACATGGCGGGTCCGATCTCGAGCAGCTTGAGCTCAACCGGTCGGTCGGCCCCCAGCAGCTGTCCGCTGGCGATGCGAAAGAGGAGGCTGTAGCCGATCTGGCCGGCAGCTCCGGTGACGGTGACGCGTGTCGGTGTGCTCACTTGTGTCTCCTCACTTCAGGGTGTGGATGGCCTGCCCGGCGACTGACTCGTGGCTGTAATGCCTTCAGCCACCCATCTGCGCGATCACCGCGTCGGCGAACTCAGACGTACCCACGGCGCTCAGATCATCACGCGTGGGCTTGAGGTCATAGGTGACCTTGTCACCCTTGCGGATCAGCTCCGCGATCGCCCCTTCGAGACGATCGGCCGCCTCGCGCTCTTCCAGATGGCGCAGCATGAGCATGCCCGAGAGCATCAGGGCGGTGGGGTTGACCCGATTCTGACCCTTGTACTTGGGGGCCGAGCCGTGGGTGGCCTCAAACACCGCAGCCTCGGTTCCGATGTTTCCGCCCGGCGCCAGCCCGAGGCCGCCGATCAGGCCGGCACCCAGGTCCGAGACGATGTCTCCGTACAGGTTGGGAAGCACGATCACGTCGTACTCCTCCGGGCGCGACACCAGCTGATTGCACAGGTTGTCGATGATGCGGTCCTCAAACTCGATGTCGGGGTGACGCTCGGCCACCTGGCGCGCGACCTCGAGGAACAGCCCGTCTGAGAACTTCATGATGTTGGCCTTGTGGGCTGCGGTCACCTTGCGCCGCCCGTAGGCCTCGGCGTAGCGGAAGGCCTCTTCGACTATGCGCTCAGAGCCCATTACCGAGATCGGCTTGACCGAGATGCCCGCGTCATCACGCACGTGCTCGCCCAGCTCTTCCAGGGTGGCCCGCAGCCTGGCGTTGCTCTCGCTGCCCTTCTCGAACTCGATGCCTGCGTAGAGGTCCTCGGTGTTCTCGCGGACGATCACGATGTCGGTTTCCGGAAAGCGGGTGCGCACCCCCTCGTAGGCCTTGCAGGGACGGATGCAGGCGAACAGGTCAAGCTCCTTGCGCAGGAGAACGTTGACCGAGCGAAACCCGGAGCCGACCGGCGTGGTGGTGGGACCCTTGATGCCCACCCCGGTGCGCCGCAGTGAGTCCAGGGTCGCGTCGGGGAAGGGGTTGCCGTGGGCCTCGTACTCGTCCACGCCGGCTTCCTGACGGTCCCACTCAAACCGCACGCCGGTGGCCTCGAGCACCCGGCGGGTGGCCTCGGCGAGCTCGGGGCCGGTCCCGTCTCCGGGGATTAAGGTCACCTCATGGGCCATGCGCGATGAGTCCTTTCGTCGACTTCCAGAGACAGAGCGGGCGCGAGTCGGGCGGCGATGCTATCGCTGCTCGACGGTGCGTCGGGCGCGTGCGCCTGGACGCCGTCGGTCTGAGTGCGCCAAGATTGACGGTGAGGAGCGGGTCAGAGAGCCCGGAGCTCCAGCGCCCGAACAACTCGAGGAGGACATCAGTGGCCACCGCCCCCGCAGTCGCGCCGCCCACCGCAGCCCAGACGGGGTCCGCCGCCGACTCCTGCACCGGGGAGCGTACGCCGTCGACGCCGGCCCCCTACCGCACGCACGCCGTGGACAACCAGCCGCCACCGCTGGCCGGGATCGACCTCTTCTCCACCCACATGGCGCTCGTCGAGGCCACCGACCGCGAGGGAGCCGAGTGGGTGGGTCCGCGCGCCGCCGAGCTGGGGCGCGTGGTCGGCTCCGAGCCCTTGCGCTGGGGCTTTGAGGCGAACGAGAACCCCCCTGCACTGCACACCCATGACCGATGGGGCAACCGCATCGACGAGGTCGAGTACCACCCGGCGTGGCACCGCCTGATGGCCCTGGGGGTCGAGAACGAGCTGCACTCCCTGCCCTGGACATCAACCCAGCCCTTCGCCCACACGGCGCGAGCAGCCCTGTACATGACCGCAATCCAGGCCGAGGCGGGATTCGCGTGCCCGATCACCATGACCTACGCGGTGGTGCCCGCCCTGCGCGCACAGCCCGAGCTCGCGGCCCGGTGGGAGCCGCTCATCACCTCGACCGCGTATGACCCCCGCCTGGTGGCCGCTTCTGCGAAGGGCTGCGCCATCAGCGGCATGGGGATGACCGAGAAGCAGGGCGGCTCAGACGTGCGCGCCAACAGCACGCGCGCGGTGCCCCTGCACGGCGGCGGCCCGGGGGGCGAGTACGAGTTGACCGGGCACAAGTGGTTCTGCTCGGCGCCCATGAGCGATCTCTTCCTGATGCTCGCCCAAGCGCCCGAGGGCCTGTCCTGCTTTCTCGTTCCGCGCGTGCTCGATGACGGCCGGCGCAACCCGTTTCACCTGCAGCGCCTGAAGGACAAGCTGGGCAACCGCTCCAACGCCTCCAGCGAGGTCGAGCTGCACGGCACCTGGGCGCAGATGGTGGGCGAGCCCGGACGGGGGGTGCGCACGATCATCGAGATGGTGGGCCACACGCGCCTGGACTGCGTCATCGGAACGGCGGCCGGGATGCGCGTGGCGGTGACCCAGGCGATCCACCACGCGACCCATCGCAGTGCCTTCGGGCGGCGCCTGCTCGACCAACCTCTGATGCGCAACGTGCTCAGCGACCTGGCCGTGGAGTCCGAGGCGGCGACGCTGCTGGCCATGCGCCTCGCGCGGGCCTACGACGAAGCCCACGTTGACGCCCGTGAGGGCGTCCAGGAGTCCGCGGCGCAGTTGTTCAAGCGTCTGGCCACCGCGGTCGGCAAGTACTGGGTGTGCAAGCGCGCCCCCAACCACGCCTTCGAGGCGCTCGAGTGCCTGGGTGGCAACGGCTACGTCGAGGCGTCGGGCATGCCGCGTCTGTACCGCGAGGCGCCACTGGCCTCCATCTGGGAGGGTTCCGGAAACGTCATGTGCCTGGACGTCATGCGCGCCATGGCCCACCAGCCACACTCGTGGGAGGTCTTCCTGGCCGAGGTCGACCAGGCCCGCGGAGGCGACCGGCGACTGGACGGCCACGTGGACGCTCTGCGCGCGCAGATGGGCCACCCGCAGGAGCTCGAGTTGCGCGCACGGCGGGTGGTCGAGCAGATGGCACTGGCCCTGCAGGGCTCGCTGCTGGTGCGCCACTCACCGTCCGCGGTGGCCGATGCCTTCTGCGCGTCGCGTCTGGACCGCGACGGCGGCCTGGAGTACGGCACGCTGCCCCCCGGCAGCGACCTGGAGGGCATCCTGGAGCGTGCGCGACCCTACGCCTAGCTCGTGAGTGCGACCGGCGCTGCGTTCGCCCGGGACGGACGGTAGGCCTGCAGCCAGGCGCCCAGCTGCTCGGGCGACATCGGGCGTCCGAGAAAGTATCCCTGGGCCAGCTCACAGCCGAGCTCGGCCAGCTGCGCCCAAGTGCCGGCGTGCTCGACGCCCTCGGCGACCACACTCATCCCCAGGTTGCGCGCCAGCTGCACGGTCGAGCGCACGATCACCGAGTCGCCCCGGTGACGGTCCATGCGCGAGACGAACGAGCGGTCGATCTTCAGCGTGCGCACCGGCAGGTCACAGAGCCAGGAAAGCGACGTATAGCCCGTGCCGAAGTCGTCGATGGCCAGGGTGATGCCCAGCGCGTCCAGGCTGGCCAGCACGGCCCTGGCGCGCGGCGGGTCAACCATGATCGTCGTCTCGGTGATCTCCAGCTCGAGCGCGTGAGGGGGGACCCCGTGGCGGGTGAGCAGGTGCGCCACCGCGGCGGGCAGCGTGTGATCGAGCAGGTTGCGCGTCGAGAGGTTGACCGCCACGGTCATCTCGCGTCCGTCGTCGCGCCAGCGCCGGCACTCGGCCAGCGCCAGGTCGAGCACGTGCAGGGTGAGCGGACGCATGAGCCCGGTGTGCTCGGCGACGGGTATGAAGGCGCCCGGTAGGAGCAATCCCCGGGTGGGATGGTTCCAGCGCACGAGCGCCTCCACCCCCACCACCGTGCCGGTGTCCAGGGCGGCCTTGGGCTGGTAGTGCACGATCACCTCGCCGACCTCCATGGCGCGTCGCAGGTCGGTGACCAGCGACAGACGCCCGCGGGAGAAGGTGTCGCGCTCGGCGCTGTAGACCTGGACGCCGCTGCGCGCCTCCTTGGCGCTGTACATGGCCACGTCGGCGTGCTGGAGGAGGACCTCGGCGTGATCACCGTGCTCGGGGTGCACGGCGATGCCCACGCTGGCCTCGAGCTCGAGCCCGATGCCCTCGACCTCGAAGCGCTCGAACAGGAGGTCCCGCATGCGCGTGGCCACGGCGATGGCCTTCTGCGGACCGGCTCGCGAGACCAGTACCGCGAACTCGTCGCCGCCCAGCCGCGCCACCAGGTCGTCGTCGCGCAGCTCGTCGGACATCCGCCGGCCCACCATGGTCAGCAGCTGATCGCCGCTGTGGTGCCCGAGCGTGTCGTTGACCTCCTTGAAGCGATCCAGATCGATCAGCAGCACGGCCACGGCACCGTCACGGACGATCGCCTGTTGTACGCGCTCATGAAAGAGGATGCGGTTGGGCAGCTCGGTGACGGGGTCGTGCAGGGCCCGGTGCTCCTGCTCGGCCTTCTGCTCACGCAGGCGACGAACCGCCTGGGGCACCGAGCAGAGCATCAGCAGCTGCAGGGCTGAGACCGTAACCAGGAGGGGCATCACCAGACCGTGGGCCACAGCCAGGGCCAGGTCTCCCGCGGTGAGCAGCACCGCCGACAGTGCCCAAGCGATGGCCACGCGATTGCCCAGGTGCATTGAGGGTTATTCGGCCTGGGGGGCGGGCGCCTTGACCTGCGCCAAGCTCGTCAGGTCTGGGCAAGTCCGCTCAGGCTGGCCGGCGATGGCCAGGGCAGCGCGATCTGAACGACCCGTCGTCGTGATCAGTATGTGCGAGCGCCAGGACCCACGCGGGCTGCGCGCGTCACCGAACGGTGGGCGCGCTCCCGGGCCTGCACGCGGTAGGCACCTACCGGCAGATGGCCGACCAGGCGGCGAAAGCGTCCGTGGTTGTCGGCGCGCAACGTCAACGTCCGCGCCCTGCGCGCGCCGCGCCGCGTGAAGCGCAGCGTCACACGGTCGCCCGGTTGCGCGCGGCCGGTGACGACCAGCAAGCGGCGGCCTGAGTGGCGCACGCGCAGGCCGAGGCGCACGTGTTGTCGGCGCCCTCGGCGCCCATTCTCAGACCCTGACGAGAGGGGGCGACCCGCGCTCAGGGCGGACGTCGAGCCGCCGGGGCCGGGCGCCCCGCCGGCCCCGCCCCCACCGCCCGGAGGTGGAGGCGAGGCGACAGCGGGGCAGTCCTCGGAGGCGCCCTGGCGCGCACCACGGGCAAGCAGCGCCCGCGCGGACGCCGGGCGGACCGCCGCCGGACCAGGTCCGGGTAGCGCCGCCGAGGCGCGGAAGGGCTGACCGTGGGTGGCCAACCACTGCTGGCGGAACTGCTGCCCGGGGAAGCGGTCTTGCAACGACCGCGGGGTCGCCGCGGCTCCGAAACGACGTACCGCCTGAGCGTGCAGCACGGCTCGCGTAGCCACAGAGGCGGCGGGTGGAGAGGGTGCGATTGCGCTGAACGGCCTGTTGTCGGCGCGGGCAGGATCGAACAGAGAAGCCATCGGTCGAGCGCTGGCGTCATGGGCGGTCAGCGGCGCCAGTCCGAGGATCTGCTCCACCGTGCGCAGCATGCTCAGGTGGTCGTAGGGTGCGGCGGTCTGTGTCCCCGCGCGCACGTGGGGGCCCACCACCAGGCCAACCGAACGGTGCGGATCGATGTGGTCCATTCCGTCCTGAGGATCGTCCTCGGCCACGAACACCGCCGAGGACCGCCAGAAGGGGGAGTGCGACAGGGCATCGACGATCTGCCCAGTGGCCAGATCGTTGTCGGCCACCTGGGCCTGCGCGTCGGGCGTGCCCGGCAGCCCGCTGGTGGTGTGGTCCTCGGGCAGGTAGAGAACCTCGAGCTGGGGCAGCGAGCCGCGCGCCACGTCCTGGGCGAACTGGCGCTTCCAAAAGGCCACGCGGTCGGTGTCCTTGACGGACGGATCGAAGCCGAACCCCGGATAGTCGTGAACGATGTGAGAGTCCAGGGCAGGGCTGATGGCCGCGTCGGTGTTCTGATCGTGGCGGTAGAACTCGCCGTAGTCGCGGAAGCTGATGCCGGCCGCCAGGGCGCTGTCGAACAGGTAGTTGGAGGGTGCCCACAGCGTGTTGTCGTTGTTGCCCAGCTCAGACCCCGGACGCTGCGCGCCGCCCAGGTTGTAGGACTGCTCGGAGAAACGCTCGACCCAGTCGTTGGAGACGCCGCCCATGAGCACCTGGTGGCCGGTGTCCGACACCTCTTGGTCGGTGGTGAAGTTCTGCAGCAGAGCGAAGCGCTCGGCCAGCGCGTGCGTGTTCGGCGTGGTCGATCGTCCGTACATCACGTAGGCCGGCATCCCACCGGGCTCGTCGCCGAGCTCGGCGTCGTAGGTCTTGTTCTCCCGAATGATGTACAGCACGTGCTTGATCGGAGCCAGCGCCGCGGTCGAACAGCGGCTCGGGGCGACCTGGTCGTTGACGGCCACCTGCGCGCTGTCGGCGCTCAGGGTGGCGGCGTCGGGCAGCGGGATCTGCTCGAGCGCTCCCAGATTCTGCGGCATGCCCGCCGTGGTCGCCGACCCTGCCTTGCCGGCAGTGACGAGCAACTGGCCGCGGACCTCGTCGAGAGTCACCGCGGTGGGATAGCGCGCGGTGGGGATGCGCCCATCCACGGTCCACGCATCGCGGCCTGGGACACGCCTGACCACCGCGACAGCGTTGTCGGCCGACAGCGCCACATAGGCCCTCTGACCGTCGGCGCTGAGGGCCAAGGCGCTGGGCTCGGCCCCGATTCCGTCCTGGCCGCTGAGCCTCACGCGCGCGAGCACCCCGCCGTCTGAAGGACGCAGCACGACCAGCTCATCGTCGAGTGAGTCCACCACCAGCAGGCGCGAGCCATCCCGCGTGAAGGCCAGCGCGGCGGGCTGGCGCCCGGTGAGGATCGTGCGCAGCACCTGCATGCTCGCGGAGTCCACGATGCTCACCGAGCCACCGTCCTGGTTGGCCACCGCCACCAGCTGTCGCCCGCCGGCCTGGGGGCTCACCGCGAGTGCCAGGGGGTGAAGACCGACGGTGGCCAGCGTGCGCGCGCCGGTGAGCGTGTCGTAGCGGACCACCTTGTTGCCCTTGCCGCCGCCCCGGTCGAACGGCTCGCTGGCCACCAGGGTGCGGGCGTCGGCCAGCGCCACCACGTCGCCGATGTAGCCGCTGCGATCCGCGGGGCCACTCAGTGGATTTGCGTTGCCCACCTGGTAGGTGGCGGTCTGCACCGGGGTCGGCGTATCGGTAAAGCTACGCGCGGTCCCGGTGGCGCCCCCGGCGGCGTAGATCGTGCCCGTCGGGCCGACGAACACGTGTCCCGACTGCGCGTCGGGCGTCTGCGCGCCGGGGGGGCTGGTGGGCACGGTGGCCGCAGAGAGCGAGGGATTCGTCGCGTCAAACGCCTCGACGTAGTCCTTGGTCTTGTTGGCGTCGGCGACGATCACCCGTTGACCCGCGGCGTCCAGGGTCGCGCCGCCCGGAAACTGGCCCGCGGTCGCGTACAAACGTCCCGCCGGAGTAATGGCACGGTGATCGGGGCTCGGGGAGACCGTCGCTCCGGGGGCGGCGAGGGACCCCACTGGTGCGAGCATGGCCGCGAGAGCCCCGGCGAGCAGAGCAGCGCCGGATCGGCGCGTCCACGCGCCCACCACGGTCATGCCCTCACGCGCCACCGCGAACCACCACCCCTAAGAACAGCGCACCGGTCCGCGGCCGATGTCGCAATCCTGTGTACCGACGCCCGCGCCCGCCTAACATGCCCATCCATGGGCCCGGCGCGCGGCACCTTCCAGCTTGCCCGGGTGTTCGGCATCCGCGTCGGGGCCAGCGCGAGCTGGTTCGTCTTCCTGTTCGTGGCCATCTACGTGCTGTCGAACTACTTCCACAGCGTGCTCGGCGGCACGCGGGCGACGGCCTACGCGGTGGGGGTGGGAAGTGCCCTGGCCTTCTTCGCGTCGCTGGTGGCCCACGAGCTCGGCCACGCCCTGACCGCGCGCCGCTTGGGCTATGAGATAGACGGCATCGACCTGTGGTTCTTCGGGGGCGTGTCGCGCATGCGCGGCCAGGTGACCAGTCCCGGGGACGAGCTGAAGATCGCCGGCGCCGGCCCCGCCGTGACCCTGCTGGTGGTGGTGGTGTGCACGCTGGTGGGCACGCTGGTGGCCGACAGCCACCGCTTCCTGGACGTGGCGCTGGCCCGCCCCGACGTCACCACCACCCCGGCCCTGGCCCTGCTCAGCTGGGTGGCTTCGATAAACGCGCTGTTGCTGGTGTTCAACCTCGTGCCCGGCTTCCCGCTAGACGGCGGGCGCATCGCCCACGCGGCGATCTGGCGCATGACCGGCAATCGCGATCGCGGCACCCGGATCACCGGACGCGCTGGTCAGGGCTTCGCGCTGATGTTGGCCGCGCTGGGCGTCTACGGACTCTTTCATCGTGACGGCTTCGGACCGCTGACCATCGTACTCGCGTTGATCCTCTACCAGGCCGCCCAGGCGGCCGTGGCCCAGGGGGCCTTCGGCCAGCGTATCCAGGGGGTGACGGTGGGCGACATCATGGATCGCCGGCCGCCGACGCTGACCGGGGAGATGACTCTGCTGGACGCCCAGGCGCGCTTTGAGGGCCACACCGAGCCGTGGTTGGCGGCGGTGGACTCAGACGACCACTTCCTGGGACTGCTCTCCGCCGCGCGGGTGCAGAGCGAGATCGGCGAGGGACGCCCGGCGCTGGCGGTGGCCGACGTGCTCGACGACGACCCCAAGGCACGCATCGGGGTGGGCGAGCCGGTCGAGGCGCTGCTGGCCAACGAGGGGCTGCGCCGGCGGGGAGCCCTGGTCGCCGTGGACGGTGACGGAATCCTGGTCGGGATGGTCACGGTGGGACAGCTGCGCCGCGTGCTCTCCCCGGCCCGGGGCTGAGGCCCCGGGGCCGGATAGAGTTCGCCTGCAACCGAACGTGAGCCCGCGGGAGAACCATGCCAGCACATGACGTCTTGATCATCGGGGCTGGCCTCGCGGGCCAGCGGGCAGCCCTCGCCGCCGCGCAGGCGGGGGCCACCGTGGCCATCATGAGCAAGGTCCACCCCGTGCGCTCGCACTCGGTGGCGGCGGCGGGCGGCATCAACGCCGCGATCAACATCTCCGACGACTGGCACTCCCACGCCTATGACACGGTCAAGGGCTCGGACTTCCTGGGCGACCAGGACGCGATCGAGATCATGTGCAGCGAGGCACCCACGGAGGTGATGCACCTCGAGCACATCGGGGTCACCTTTCACCGCAACGCCAAGGGCGAGCTGGACCTGCGCGCCTTCGGCGGCGCCTCGATGAAGCGCACCGCGTACGTGGCCGACATCACCGGGCAGGCGATCCTGCACGTGCTCTACGAGCAGCTGCTCAAGCACCACGACACCGTCGATCGCTTCGAGGAGTGGTTCACCACCTCGCTGATCCAGGACGCCGACGGGCGCTGCGTCGGCGTGGCCGCGCGCGATGTGCGCAGCGGGCGAATGGAGACATTCGCGGCCAAGAACGTGATTCTGGCCTGCGGGGGCGCCGGACAGGCCTACCGCCCGACGACCAACGCCCTGATCGTCACCGGCGACGGGATCGCCATGGCCTACCGCATCGGGGCGCCGCTGATGGACATGGAGATGGTTCAGTACCACCCCACCACGTTGGTGGAGAACGGTCTGCTCATCACCGAGGGGGCGCGCGGCGAGGGTGCCACCCTGCTCAATTGCGACGGCGAGCGCTTCATGGAGAAGTACGCGCCCAACAAGATGGAGCTCGCCTCGCGCGATGTCGTCTCACGCGCCGAGCAGACCGAGATCCTGGAGGGACGCGGCGTGGGCGCCGACGGCTCGGGCATCTACCTGGACGTCACCACCGTGCCGCGCAAGCGCACCCTGGAGGCGCTGCGCGAGATCGTCAACATCGGTAAGGACTTCGCCGGCGTGGACATCACCCGTGAACCGATCATGATCCGCCCCGGCCAGCACTACATCATGGGCGGCGTGAAGACCGACGCCAACGGAGCGACGCCCATCGAGGGCCTGTACGCCGCCGGCGAGGTCGCCTGCGTATCGGTGCACGGGGGCAATCGCCTCGGGGCAAACTCGCTGCTGGACACGCTGATCTTTGGTCGCCGCGCCGGCGAGCACGCGGCCGAGCGGGCCAAGGGGTTGAGCATGCCCCCCTCAGACGACGAGCAGCTGCGCCGCGACAGCGAGATGATCGACTCGATCATCTCGCGCGAGCGGGGCGGACGGCGCGTGTCGGAGATCAAGGAGGAGCTCGGGGACACCATGAACCAGTACGTAGCCGTGTACCGCGACCACGAGGGCCTGACCAAGGCGCACGAGATCGTGCGCCGTCTACGCGAGGAGACCGACACGGCGTGGATCGACGATCGCGGCACCGTCTTCAATCAGGACGTGCTGGGGGCCATCGAGCTGGGCTACATGATCGATTGCGCCGAGGCCACGGTGGTCGCCGCGCTGGAGCGCCAGGAGTCGCGCGGGGCTCAGTTTCGCACCGACTTTCCCGAGCGCAACGACGATGAGTGGCTCAAGCACATCGACATCTCGGCCAACGGGGCGGGCCCAGAGGTCACCTACTCCCCCGTCACCATCACCCAGTGGCAGCCTGAGGAAAGGAAGTACTGATGGCCGAGACGCACAAGCCGCCGGAGGAGTTCACCCTGCGCATGCGCCGCTATGACCCCGAGTCGGGGGACGCCCCCTACTGGGATGAGCACACGGTGAAGCTCGAGCCCCACCGTTCGGTGCTGGAGGGCATCCTGCAGGCCAAGGCGCGCTTTGACGGCTCGATCGCCATCCGCTGCTCATGTCGTGCGGCTATCTGCGGCTCCTGTGGCGTGCGCATCAACGGCGAGCCGGGGCTCGCCTGCCACACCCACCTCGACCACGCCAGCCAGGCCTCGGCCGAGGGCGACGGGGTGATCGAGATCGAGCCGATGGGCAACATGCCGGTGATCAAGGACCTGATCGTCGACATGGACGTGCACTGGAGCAAGGTCCAGCGCGTCACGCCCTGGCTGATCAACAAGGAGCCGATACCTGAGCGCGAGTACATCGTGGCGCGCGAGAGCATGGTCGACATCACCCAGTCGATGGCCTGCATCCAGTGCGGCGCGTGCGTCTCGGACTGCCTGTCGATGGAGGTCGACCCCGACTTCATCGGGCCGGCCGCGTTGGCCAAGGCCTACCGCTTCGTGGGCGATCCGCGCGACGACCAGCACCAGGAGCGCCTGGAGGACCTCGCCCAGGACCCCGCCGGCATCTATGACTGCACGCACTGCTTCAAGTGCGTGGAGGCGTGCCCCAAGGGAGTCAACCCGATGGGGCAGATCATGCGCCTGCGCCGTCGCGCCGGCTCCGACTACCACATCAACGACGACAACAACGGCTACCGCCACGAGCACGCCTTCGTCGACAACATCAAGAGGAACGGGCTGCTGCACGAGGCCGATCTGCTGCCCGACTCCTACGGGGGAAAGTTTCATCCCCGGGCGGTACCCGAGCTCCTGAGCTCGCTGCCGGCGATCACCAAGGCGCTGGCGCGCGGCAAGGTCACCCCCAAGAAGGCCCTGCTCCACCAGCACAAGGCCGACAAGCAGGTGCGCGCCTACTTCGACACCATCGACGGGCGCGAGGAGCGCTTCGAGCTCAACCTGTACATCTCAGGGTACGACGAGGACGCGCAGAGCAACGGGCCACAGGCGGCGACCGCGGTCAGCGCCGGCGACGACGGGACACCCTCGGCGCCCGGCTCCTCCTCTCAGGGCGCCGCCTCGGAGGGCACGGGCCCATGAAGGTCGCCTACTGGCCCGGTTGCGTGAGTCGCGGCTTCACCCCCGAGCTGCACGGAAGCATGGCCAAGGTCGCTCCCCTGCTCGACCTCGAGCTGATCGAGCTCGATCGCGCCTGCTGCACCGGCGCCGGGGTGATCGCCGAGCACAACCAAGAGCTGGCCGACACCCTGAACGCGCGCACGTTCGCGCTGGCCCAGCAGACCGACGGCGAGCTGATGATGAACATCTGCTCGACCTGCCAGGGGGCCCAGACCGAGTGCCAGGAGCGCCTGGACGCCAACGCCGAGTACCGCGAGCACGTCAACGGCACCCTGTCGGCCGAGAGACTGCACTACGAGCGCGGGCTGTCCAACAAGAACTTCCTGTGGCTGCTAGTGGAGGAGATCGGCCTCTCAGAGCTCAAGGCACGCGTGCGGCGTCCGCTGACCGACCTGCGGGTGGGGCCCTTCTACGGCTGCTACATCGTGCGCCCGCGCGATCGTCTGTCGATCAACCCCGAGCAGCCCCGGGATGAGTACCTCGACTGGGTCATCGAGGCACTCGGCGGAACGGTGATCGACTATGCGGGCATGCGCAAATGCTGTGGCTTTCCCATCATCACCATGAACAAGCAGGCGTCACTCAAGCAGGCTGGGCGCCATCTGGGTGACGCCGCCGACGCGGCGGCGGACTGCCTGGTCACGCCTTGCCCGCTGTGCCACCTGAACCTGGATCTGCAGCAGCCCCTGGCCGAGCGCCAGCTGGGACGGACGCTGAACATGCCGGTCCTCCATCTGCCCCAGCTGGTCGGACTGGCCCTCGGCCTCGAGCCCAAGGAGCTGGGCATGAACCGCCACGTCGTGCGCCCGACGTCGGTGATCGACTGGTCCACCGCGGTGGTGGGAGCAACCGCGGCAGGCTGAGGTCTCCTTTTTGTCGCGCGGGGGCCCGCGTTGCGTGCCGGCCTCGCTTTTTCACCGCCGGCCCGGGAATGCGGGCCGCGGGCGCTTTGCGCTCAGACCAAGTCGGCGGCGAGGGGCAGCGGGAGCTCGTCGGTGAGCCGCTGAAAGGTGGACAGGGCCTGCGCGGTGACCTGGTCCATGTTCAGGTACTGATAGCGCGCCAGGCGCCCGACGAAGGTGACGTCGTCCTCGGCGCCGGCCAGGGCCTCGTAGCGCTTGTACAGCTCCCGGGTCGCGTCGGTGGGGATCGGGTAGTAGGGGTCTCCCTCGCTGCGCGGGTACTCCAGCGCGACGGTCGAAGCGTCGGCGCGCTGCCCGGTCAGCCAGCGAAACTCGGTCGTGCGCGTATGGGGGACGTCCTCGCTCGGCTCGTTGATGGAGGCCGAGGGTTGCACCAGCCCCCCGCCCGGCGTGGCCCGGGTGCGCAGCTCGAACTCCAGGCTGCGGTAGGGCAGCTCGCCGTGGCAGCGATCGAAGTACAGGTCGACCGGCCCGGTGTAGACGGTGTGACGCCGCGAGATCGCGTCGCGCACGTCGAAGAAGTCGGTGCCCAGGCGCACCTCGATGTTGGGGTGGTCGAGGATGCGGGCGAACATCGCGGTGTAGCCGTCGGCCGGCATCGCCTGGTGATCGTCGGTGAAGTAGCGATCGTCGGTGTTGGTGCGCGTGGGGATGCGCGAGGTGACCGACGCGTGCAGCTCTGAGGGGTCGCGCTGCCACTGCTTGCGCGTGTAACCGCGAAAGAACTTCTCGTACAGGTCGCGCCCCACCTTGGCCACGACCGCGTCCTCGGAGGTCTTGAGCAGCTCGCGCGGCTCGGCGCGCTGATCGTAGAAGGCCTGCACCTCCTGGTCACTGGCCAGCGCCAGCCCGTAGAGCTCGTTGACCGTCGTGCGGTTGATGGGGATGGGCAGCAGCTGCTCACCGACGCGGGCCAGCACCCGATGCTCATACGGGCGCCACTCGGTGAACGCCGACAGGTACTCGACCACCTTGTCCGAGTTGGTATGAAAGATGTGCGGGCCGTACTTGTGAACCAGCACCCCGTGCTCATCCACGTAGTCATAGGCGTTACCCGCGACGTGCGCGCGCCGGTCGATGACCAGCACTCGCTGGTCGCACTGGCTGGCCAGGCGCTCGGCCATGATCGAGCCGGCGTAGCCGGCCCCCACGACCAAAAAGTCAAAGTCCTCGGCGTTCATCAGATCAGACCCCGCTCGGGGCGCGGCCGGGGGCGTGGCCCGGACGCGTGGACCCCGAGGACGCACCGATGAGACCGCGCTCGTGGAGCAGCTCGGCCAGCTGAACGGCGTTGAGCGCCGCGCCCTTGCGCAGGTTGTCCCCCACGATCCACATGTTCAGGGTGCGCTCCTGACTGGGGTCACCACGGATGCGTCCCACCAGCACGTCGTCCTGACCTGCCGCCTCCAGGGCCAGCGGGTAGCGCCCCGCCGCGGGATCGTCGATCACCCGCACGCCGGGGGCGGCGCTGAGCACCTCGCGCGCGCGCTGGGGCGACAGACCCCCTCGGGTCTGCACGTTCACCGACTCGGAGTGGCCCACGACCACGGGTACGCGCGCGCAGGTCGCGCTTATGCGCAGGTCGTCCAGACCCATGATCTTGCGCGTCTCGGCCATCATCTTGCGCTCCTCGGTGGTGTAGTCGTCTCCGTCAGCGAAGCTCTCGACCTGGGGCAGCACATTGAAGGCGATCCGGTGGGGGTAGACCTGCGCCGCCGGCGGCGCGACCTCGTGGAGGACGGCGTGAGCCTGGGCCTGGAGCTCCTGGACCGCGCGCACGCCGGTGCCCGAGGTTGACTGGTAGGTCGACACCACGATGCGCTCGAGGGTGGCAACCTCGTGCAGCGGCGCCAGGACGAGCACCATCTGCATGGTCGAGCAGTTGGGGTTGGCCACGATCCCACTATGGGTCTCGATGTCGGCGGGGTTGACCTCCGGTACGACCAGCGGAACCTCAGCATCCATGCGCCAGCACGAGGAGTTGTCGATCACCACGGCGCCGGCGGCGGCGAAGCGCGGCGCCCACTCACGCGAGACATCGGAGCCGGCCGAGAACAGGGCCACGTCGAAACCGTGCACCATGGCGGGCGCGAGGGCACGCACGGTCAGAGGTGGCGAGCCGGGGGGGCCGTCGAGCGTGTGGCCAGCCGAGCGCTCAGAGGCGAAGGGCACCACCTCGCTCACGGGAAAGCCGCGCTCTGTGAGCAGGGTCAGGATGACCTCCCCGACCGCGCCGGTCGCGCCCACCACCGCCACCCGGTAGCCCGCCCCGCTCACGTCGTCCCCCGGGGCGCGAAGGGCTCCTCCGGGCGCGTGGTGTCCGCGCCCGAGAGCGCAAAGGCAGTATGCAGGGCGCGCACGGCGTTGGGCACCTGCGCTCCGGCGATCACGCAGGAGATCTTGATCGGCGAGGTGGAGATCATCTCGATGTTGATGTGCTCGTGTCCGAGAACCGCGAAGACCTTGGCCGCCACGCCGGGATGAGAGCGCATGCCGGCGCCGACGATGGACACCTTGCCCATGTCCTCGTTGGCGGTCAATTGGCCGATGGTCTCACCCACCATGGGCTCGAGAGCCATGCGCGCCATCCTCACGTCGTCGCGCGGCACGGTGAAGGCGATCTCGGCGCGGCCGCCGGCGGAGGTGGGCTCGTTTTGGACGATCATGTCCACGTTCACGTTGGCCTCGGCCAGGGCTCCGAAGATGCGCGCCGCCGTACCCGGCCGATCGGGTACCCCGACGAGGGTCACGCGGGCCTCGACGGTGGAGTGGGTGACGGCGGTGATAAGCGGCTGTTCCATGGTCTCACTCTCGGCCAGGACCACGGTACCGGGGCCGTCGGCAAAGGAGGAGCGACAGTGGATGCGCACGCCGTGGTTGCGAGCGTACTCCACCGAGCGCAGCTGCAATACGCCCGCTCCCGAGGCGGACATCTCCAACATCTCCTCGAAGGACACGGCCGGCAACTTGCGCGCGTCGGGCACGATGCGCGGGTCCGCGCTGAACACACCGGCGACGTCGGTGTAGATCTCGCACTCCTGCGCTCCCAGCGCCGCCGCCACCGCCACCGCGGTGGTGTCAGATCCTCCCCGCCCGAGCGTGGTCACGTCATGGGCGGTGGACACGCCCTGGAAGCCGGCCACGAGCACGATGGCGTCCTCGGCGAGCGCCTGGCTGATGCGCTCAGCCCTTACGTCGAGGATCCGCGCCTTGGTATGCGAGGTGTCTGTCACGATCCCCGCCTGTGAGCCGGTCAGGGAAATCGCACGGTGGCCGAGGTCGTTGATGGCCATCGCACACAGCGCGCAGGAGATGCGCTCGCCCGTGGACAGCAGCATGTCCATCTCGCGGGGATCGGGACGGTCTGACACCTCGCCGGCCATGGCGATCAGCTCGTCGGTGGTTTTGCCGCGGGCCGACAGCACCGCCACGACGCGATGGCCGGCCTCGCGCTTCTCGACGATGCGCGCCGCGGCGCGCTTGAGCCGTTGGGCATCGCCCACCGAGGTGCCTCCAAACTTCATGACCATCAGCCCCGGCACGGGCGCAGAGGTTAGAAGGTGAGCCTGCCCCGCCTGCCCCGCCTGCCCCGGCTGCCCCGGCTGCCCCGGCTGCCCCGCCTACCCCGGCTGCCCCGCCGTTCCGGGTCCGAGGGACCGGCGCCCCCGCCGGCGTCCACTGAGTCCCGCAGCGAAGGCCGCGTCGTGTTGCCCTTCGGCTTGCGCCGGCGCCTGCTCGCCGCCCAGCTGGTGATCGCCCTGCTCGCCGGGGCGGGTTTGGCGCTGCTGCTGCACTCCGGGCACTCCAACCGCCCCGCGCGCGCGCCGGCTCGCGCGGGCACGTCCCCGGGGAGTCCGTCTTCCGCGAGCGCGGGCGCGGGCGCGGGTGCCAACGGAACGTCGAACTCGCAGAGAACGGTCACGCTGCCCCTGGACAGGGCGGTGGCCCAGCTCTTTCTGATCGGCTTCGCCGGCACCGACGCGCGCTCGCCACTGCTGGCCAGCCTGCACGCGCGCGACTGGGGCGGCGTGGTGATCGACCCCAGCAACTTCGTCGACGCCCATCAGCTGAGCGCCCTCACCGGCCTCGTGGAGCGCAGCGTGGCCCAGGCACGCCACACGTCCCCGTTCGTGGTCGCGCGCCAGGCCGGGGGCAGCGCTTCGACCTTCCCGAATCTGCCTCCCGTCCCCCAACCGCAGCAGGGCACCGGCGGCCGCAGCGCCGTGGCCCAGTCCCAGGCCATTGCCACGGCCAGGGCCCTGGCGCGGGTCGGCGTGAACATGAACCTGGCCCCCAACGCCGACCTGGCCTACGAGGGCGGGTTGGGGGCCGATCGGGCCTTCAGCTCGGACCCGGCCGTGGTCGTCAAGCTGACGGCCTCGGCTCTGCGCGGCTATCGCATGACGCGGGTGATCTCGGTCCCCGGACCGTTCCCCGGGGAGGGAGCGGCGGCGCAGGACCCGGCCTACGGCGTGGCCAGCGTCGGCCTGTCGCTGGCCCAGCTGCAAGCTCGCGATCTCAGGCCGTTCGCCGCCGTGGTGGGACAGGCTCCGGCCATACAGCTCTCAGACGCGCTGTTCACAGCGCTCGATCCGGTGACGCCGGCCACCCTTTCGGCGCCGGCGATCGCGCTGCTGCGTCACGGGCTGGGCTACCGGGGCGTGATCGTCTCGGGCGACCTGCAGGCCGCAAGCGCCGCCGGCGCATCGATCGGCCAGGACGCCGTCGACGCCCTGCGCGCGGGCGCGGACATGCTCTACATCTCCGGCGACGCGGCCGCCCAGGACGCGGCCTTTCGCGCCGTGCTGTCGGCGGTGCAAAGCGGCCAGCTCAGCGAGCGCCAGATCGCCCAGTCGGTGGCCCGCGAGCTGGCGCTCAAGCGCGTCTACCGTCTGGTGCGCTGACCCCGGGTGGTGGTGCGGCGAGCGCAGACCGATCGCGATCATCGACGTCGCAGGACGCCACGCCCGGGCCGGCCTCGTCCCCTCAGAGGGCGTGGCGCCCGGCCAGCGCCTTACCGAGGGTGACCTCGTCGGCGTACTCGAGGTCGGCGCCCACCGGCAATCCGCTGGCCAAGCGGCTGACGATTAGTTGCGGGGTGCGCTCGCGCAGGCCCTGGGCGATGTGCAGCGCGGTGGCCTCACCCGTGGTTGTGGGATTGGTGGCCAGCACCACCTCGCGCACGACGGCGGGCGCCGCATCGCTCACCCGTCGGTAGAGCTCTGCGATGCGCAGATCCTCAGCGTCAACCCCGTCGATGGGCGACAGCGCGCCCCCGAGCACGTGGTAGACGCCGTGGTACTCATGGGTGCGCTCGAGCGACACCACGTCGCTGGGCTCCTCCACCACGCAGATCAGCGCATGGTCGCGCCGGCCGTCCTGGCACACCCGACAACGGGGCTCATCGGCCAGGTTGAAGCAGACCTCACACAGGACGATGCGCTCCTTGACCTCGGCGATGGCCCGAGCCAGCGCCGCGGCATCCTCGTCGGACGCGCGCATGATGTGAAAGGCCAGCCGTTGGGCCGTGCGGGTGCCGATGCCCGGCAGTTTGGCCAGCTCGCTGACCAGCCGGGCCACGGGTGGGGCGAAGGTGCTCATGGGCCCTGAGGCAGCCTAGAAGCCCGGCAGGCCCAGGCCACCGAGGCCGCCGAGGTCCATGCCCCCCGTGGCGCCGCCCATCTTGCTCGCCGCCAGCTCCTGGGCCGAGCGCAGAGCCTCGTTCACGGCGGCCAGGACCATGTCGGAGAGCATCTCGACGTCGTCTGGGTCGACGGCGCCGGGGTCGATCTTCACCGCCTTGACCTGCAGATCGCCGGACATGGTGACCGTGACCATCCCTCCCCCCGCTGACGCCTGTACCTCCTCGTCCTTGAGGGCCTCCTGGGCGGCGACCATGTCCTTCTGCATCTTCTGGACCTGCTGCATCATCTGTTGCATGTTCGGCATCTTCGGTTGGGGCATGAGCGACTACGCGCCTTCCTGTTCGGGCTGGTCGGGGGGCAACTCCTCAGCGTCAAACTCAGCCTTGAAGCGTCGCACCCACTCCTCGCCCGTGGGCGGCGACGAGGCGGGGCTCTGGCCCTCGGGGAGCTCGCGCAGCTCATAGACCGGACGCAGACGCCGGCCGGTCACCTGATGCAGTGCCTCGGCGACGGCCGCGCGGTTGGGGGCAGACTCGGCCTTCTTCTTGACGAAGGCATCGGTCAGAGCAAAGGCCACGGTGACCTGCTCGCCGGACAGAGCCACTGGGCGCGCCTGGGCGATCAGCGCCCCCAGCAGCGAGTTCTGAGCGCGCGTAGCGTCGATCACGGCCGGCCACACCGCGGACAGCTCGGCGAGCTCGTCGCTCGCCCCTGAAACGAACGGCGCCCCGGCGACGGCGTCCGGCGGGGAGGCGGCGTCCCCCTCCGACCGTGCCCGGGCGACGGTCGTCTCGACCTCCGCTTCGACGCCGGCCGCCTGACCGTCGGAGCACCGCTCGGCCACGGCGAGCTCCGTCGCCTCCCTCGAGTGAACAGCGAGCGGGGCCGGGTCAGCGGGCGCCACCGGGGCGCCTCGGGAGACCGACGGCCGGACGACGACCGGTCCGGAAGGAGCCGGTCCCGAGGCGGCCGACGCGACGGACGCGGGCGCCGAAGGCGGGACCGGGGCGTGGTGAGCGCTCGGCGCCGCTCGCGTCGGCTCGACACGGCTGACGGAGCCTCCGTTGCCCTGCGAGGAGGGCGCGACGGGCTCAGGGCCGCCGCCCCCACGCGAGGCGAGAGCTTCCTCGAGGCGCTCGATGCGCGCCAGCAGCGCTCGCGTGGACCCGTCCACGTGGGGCGTGGCCGCCTTGACCAGGGCCAGCTCGAGCTGGGTGCGAGGATCGGCGCCGGCGCCCACCGCCTCCAGAGCAGCGGCCAACAGCTCGAGCACCCTGATCACGGCTGAGTGGGGCAGCCGCTGGGCCTGGGCCAGCAGCGCGCCATCGGCCTCGGGCGTGAGCGACAACTCGTCAGGAACCGCACCCAGGGTGTGGACCACGAGCAGCTCTCGGGCGCGCACCTCCAGGTCCGACGCGAAGGCGTTGGCGTCGTGGCCGCTCTCGGTGCACCGATGCACGACCAGCAGCGCGCGGCGGGCGTCGCCGGCACCGACCGCTTCGAAGGCCTCCTCGACCAGCTCGGCGTCGGCCACGCCGAGGACGGCGAGCACGTCCTCCAGGGCGATCTGCGGCCCGCTGTAGGTGACGAGCTGCTCAAGCGTTCCCAGGGCGTCGCGAAAGCTGCCGGTGGCGGCGCGCGCCAGCGCCCCCACTGCGGGGGCAGGGATCTCGATCGACTCCGCGGCCGCCGCGCGCCGGATGACGCCGGCGATCTGCTCCACCGTGGGTCGCTGGAAGTCGAAGCGGTGACAGCGATCGACAACGGTGGCCGGCACCTTCTGCGCCTCGGTGGTGGCGAGCACGAAGATGGTGTTGGGCGGCGGCTCCTCGAGCGTCTTGAGAAAGGCATTCCAGGCCGCCGAGGAGAGCATGTGCGCCTCGTCGAGGATGTAGACCTTGTGACGACCGGACACCGGCGCGTAGGCCACGCTGTCCCGCAGGTCGCGGATGTCGTCGACCGAGTTGTTGGAGGCCGCGTCCATCTCGATCACGTCCAGCGAGGTGGCGTTGGCGATCGAGCGACACGATTCGCACACTCCACAGGGCTCGGTGGTGGGACCCTGCTCGCAGTCCAAGCAGGCCGCCAGGATCTTGGCCATCGAGGTCTTGCCGGTGCCCCGCGAGCCGACGAACAGGTACGCATGGTGCACCTTGTTCCGCTCGACCGCATGGCGCAGGGTGCGTACCACCGGCTCCTGCCCGACCAGGTCGGCAAAGGAGCGCGGCCGGTGGCGGCGGTACAGAGAGGGCGCGCTTGACACCGAGGGGTCAGTCTAGCCTCGCCAGGGTGGGGCGAGCGATGGGGCAGCGGTGCGAACCGGCGCCGCGGACGGCCCTCGCGGCGCGACCGGCGCGTCGCCCACGGTCGCTCCCGCGGGGCGCCGGATAGCGTCCGGCCCCGTGGGCACCCGGGCAATCTCTCGTGCGCGCCCGCTGGGCGCCCTGGTGATCGTGAGCGTGATGGCCGGCGCCCTGCGTCTGGTCAGCGGCGTGGGCTTTGCCAACTACGACAGCCTGTACGCGCTCGTCTGGGGTCAGCAGCTATCTCGCGGCCAGGTTCCGCAGTACGCCATCGCGCTGGCCCCGACCCCGCACCCGCTGGTGGAGGCGCTCGGACTGATCCTTTCCCCGCTGGGCCCGCATACCACCGAGCAGGTCGCGGTCGCCCTGGGCTACCTGTCCCTGAGCGCCTGCGGCTGGGTGATCTTTCGCCTCGGCGAGTGCTGGTTCGGCCGAGCGACGGGCGCGCTGGGGGCGCTGCTGCTGCTCACGCGGGTGCCGATCCTCTCCTACGGAGCCCGCGCCTACGTCGACGTGCCGTACATGCTCTTCGTGCTCAGCGCGCTGCTGGTGGAGGCGCGTCGACCGAAGGCGGGCGCGCCGGTGCTCGTGCTGCTGGGGCTGGCAGGGCTGCTGCGACCCGAGGCGTGGGCCTTCTCGGGGCTCTACTGGCTGTACCTCGCCCACCGTCCGCGCGCCGATGGGCGCCGGCGCGAGCTGGTCCGCCTCGCGGCCATCGGGGCCGTCGCGCCGGCCCTGTGGATGGCCAGCGACGCGCTCATCACCGGCGACCCGCTGTGGTCGCTGCTCAACACCCGCCACACCGCTCACACCCTGGTCCGGATCACCGGCATCGCCAACGTCCCTGTGTACATCCCGCGGCGGATCGGCGAGATCCTGCGCCCGGCGGTCCTGGTCGGGGCAGCGCTGGGCGGGGTGCTGTCGTTGTCCTGGCTGCGCGCGCGGGCCCTTCCGGGCGCGCTTGCGGGCGTCCTGGCCCTGGCCGTCTTTGCCGCCTTTGCCACGCTGGGGCTGCCCATCAACACCCGGTATGCCTTCCTGGCCAGCGCGCTGTTGTGCGTGTTCTGTGGTGCCGGGGCCTGCGCGTGGCGGCGACTCCCGCTGGGCGACCGGCGCCGGCGGGGCTGGGCGATCGCCTCGATTCTCCTCGGCCTGGCCCTCCTCGCCCAGGTCCCCGGGCAGTACCGCAGCGCCGACCGCGAGCTGGACAATCTCGCCGCCCAGCAGGTCATCCAGGACGACCTGGTGGCCCTGGTGGGCAGCCACGCGCTGTCCCCTCGCTGCGGGCCGGTGGGGGTACCCAATCATCGTCCGGTCCCGCTGCTGGCTCTGCGCCTGCGCACGAGCCCCAACGGCGTGATCAGCGCTCAGGTGAGCCAGCTCACCCGCGGCACCTACGTGGCGCCGGCCAACGCCGCGGTGACCGCCCGCTACACGCTGGACCCCCATGACCCGCGCCGGCTGACGGCGGCGGTGCCGCCGGGCTTTCGCCTGGTGAGCAGCAACCGCTCCTGGGACGTGTACCAGCGCTGCGCGTGAGCACACAGGTGGACCGTGCACCCTCCGTCGAGGCCCGGTCCCCAGGTTCCTGAACGCCGAAAGGGGCTCCGGCGCGGGGGCTCCCGTTGCGCCTGCCGGTGACCGCTTAAGGCTGCTTCCTTCCGGACCTGACCTGGTTCACGGGCCGACACCGCACGGGACCCGAGCCATCGACGCCCCGATCGGCGGGGCGACCAGGGGTCGCGCCCCTCGAAAGGGAGTTCAGCCCCGCTAGAGCGGATTGCGGGTGCAGGGCACCGCTACCTCCCCGCCTAGCACGGTCCGTGAGAGATCGTAGTGCACGCGGGGTCCGG
>JAABUQ010003136.1_pt1 | contig 31016 bp, 32 predicted proteins | sample 5560001 | NCBI WGS metagenome assembly JAABUQ01 (sample SAMN10711888, study PRJNA513371) | rock metagenome | isolation source: Antarctica rocks | place: Antarctica: Victoria Land, Finger Mt nord | collected 2015-12-18 | reverse complement strand
TAGAGGTGAGGCGCGCGGCGCAGCCAGCGGCTGTGGTAGACGCTGGCCTCGGGACGCTGCACCGCGCGCCCCACCGGGAAGGTCAGGTCCGTGTCGGGCAGGGCGGCCTCGTCGAGCGTCACGCCCAGGCTCTTCACCACGTCCAGCGCGCCCTCCATGGCCCTGGCCACGGCCGGGTCGAGTCCGTCGAAGAAGTAGGGGCGCGCCACGCCGGCGCGCAGTCCGCCGACGATACCCTTGTCCAGCGCATGCCGGACCTGTGTCGGCCGCTCCGTCCCGGCGGTCATGGCATCCAGCAGCAGGGCGGCGTCGGCGACGCTCCGCGCGATGGGGCCGGCATGGTCGAGCGACCAGCTGAGCGGGATGACGCCGTGGCAGCTGACGCGGCCGTAGGTGGGCTTGAGCCCGACGGCGCCGCACAGCGCGGCCGGGAGGCGGATGGAACCCGCCGTGTCCGTCCCGACCGCGCCGAAGGCCATGCCGGCGGACACTGCCGCGGCCGAGCCGCCGCTGGAGCCGCCGGGCAGGTAGGCCGCGTCCCAGGGGTTGCGCGTGGGCGCGGTGATCACGCCGTAGGCGAACTCGTGCGTGTTGGTCTTGCCGATGATGATGGCGCCAGCCGCGCGCAACGCCGTGACCAGCGCCGCGTCGCGCGCGGCCACGTTGCCGGCCAGCACGCGCGAGCCGGCCAACGTCGGGACGCCGGCCACGTCGACGATGTCCTTGATGGCGATAGGCACGCCGTGCAGCGGCCCCAGTTCGGCGCCCGAGGCGACGGCATGGTCGGCCGCGCGGGCCCGCGCCGAGGCGGCGTCGGCCATGACGGTCACAAACGCTTTGAGCACGTCGTCGTAGCGCGCGATGCGGTCCAGGACGGCGTCGACGAGCGCGACAGAGGACACCTCGCCCGCGCGGACCTGCCGCGCCGCTTCGGTCGCCGTGAGGTAGCAGAGGTCATCGAGCGCCATCGGTCGTCTCCTCGCTGGTCATGGGTCCAGGCGTGGTCCCGGTCGTGTTGGCGCCCTCGGTGTGCGCGGACGTGTCTGCCGTCGAGGCGTCCGCGAGATCCAGGGAGTTGGGCGCAAAGGTTGCCGTGGGCGTCCCGTCGTCGAGGACGACAGCGCGGATGCGCTGCATGGAGCGCAACTCTCGCCTCAGCGGGTCAACCAGCAGGGCCGCGCGTTGTGGGGTCAGAGGGAGCCCGGCCAGGCGTGCTAACAGCTGGACATCATCCGTCGTGATGTTGGCGCCGGGCGGTTCACCTCGCTTGGCAGGATGCCCCTGGCTCTGTGTCATATCTATCCCTACTCCGCATCATCATCTCATGCCGCGCCATAGCGTACCACAAAATGCCGCGGACCCTCCGTCACCAGTCTCAGTTGCACCCGAAAGTCCTCTTGACTCTATGGCGCCGTAGGTGGATCGTAGTAGTAAGAGGCATTGTGCCCTCTCAGCCGATCTTGCCCGTCATGGCAGAGGGATGGGAGCCGTGTGCTGCCTGCGAGCCCATGACTTGGCTCGGTACAATTGATGCGGGAGAGACCGTGATGGGCGGATACGAGGGCCTGGCGGCAACGATGGTCGATGGGGAGGGCGCGCTCCGTCCCGTGGGCATGCGCCCGCGCCGGCGTCCCCTCCAGCGCCGCGCCGGGGTACCGCACTGGGCGGACCGGCACAGCGCGTCGCTCGCGGACGCGGTCGACAGGCTGCACGCGGTTCTCGACGTCTCGCGCGCTCTGAACTCGCTGGACGACGAAGATGAGCTGCTTGAGTTGATTGTCTCCTCGGCCTGCCGCTGTCTGCGCTACCGCAGTTGCGCCATCTCGGTGCGCGATGAGCACGGTATGTTCTGGTATCGTGCGACCGCCGGCTGCTCACCCGAGACCGACCGCCGGTTACGGACACTCTCGATGTCGTCCGAGGCGTTCGATATCCTGCGCGCCGCCGCGACCCCCCTGGACTCCGTGCTGTATGTCCCGCCCGGACACAGTATTCGCGCGCATCCCGCGCTGCGCTCGTGCTTTATTGAGACGGAAGCCTCGTTACCGGGCTCCGAGTGGCGGACGGGCGCGCTGCTGTTCATCCCCCTGCTCGGCGTCGACGGCGAGATCATGGGGTTCCTCAATCCGGACGATCCGCTCGACGGCGCACTGCCCGCGCGTGGGCAGATCGAAGTTCTGGAAGCCTTTGCGCACCAGGCGGTCACCGCGCTCCACGTCGTCCGCGGGCGCGCGGCCGAGCGGGAGCGGGCGCGCGGCGTCGAGGCGCAGCGGCGCCAATTGGAAGGCCTGCTGCAGGCCAGCGCCAGCGTGCGCGGCTCGCTGCAGCTCGACGACGTGCTCCAGCAGATCGCCGTCGCCATGACCAGCGCGGCGGAGTTCGGCAGCGTGGTGGTCTACCTGCGCGATGCGGAGGACAACCTTCATGTGCGCGCAAGCGTTGGAATGAGCGCGGAGGAGGACGCGCGCCTGCGCGCCACGCCGGTCCCGCTTGCCGTCTTCGGGCAGATCATGCAGCCGGAGATGCGCGTCAGCCGCTCCTATCTGTTTGACCATCGCCGGCACGCGGCGACGCGGGAGTTGGACGAGGCCCTCAGCATCCCCGCGCTGCCTCCCGATTGGCGGGAAGGGCAGTGGCACCCGGAGGACGCGCTGACGGTCCCGCTGGAGAATCGCGACGGGCGCCACATCGGCCTCGTCTCGGTGGACGAGCCGCACGATCGCGGCTACCCCGACCTCGCGCGCATCCAGGCGCTGGAGCTCTTCGCGGACCACTGCGTCGTCGCCGTCGAGCAAGCGCGCCTCTATGAGGACATGCAGTCCCTGGCCATGACGGACGCGCTGACCGGCCTGCCCAACCGCATGCTGCTCCACGACAGGCTGACGCAGGCCCTGGCGCTGGCCCAACGCGAGCGTACCCCCCTGGCCCTGCTGCTGATGGACCTCGACCGCTTCAAGGAGGTCAACGACACGCTGGGGCACCACTACGGCGATGTGCTGCTGCGCGACGTTGGCAATCGGCTGCGGATGGTGATCCGGGCGTCCGATACCGCGGCGCGGCTCGGCGGCGATGAGTTCGCGGTCGTCTTGCCGTCGACCGATGAGGCCGGCGCCCTCGCGGCGGTGGAGCATATCCTGGCCGCGCTGGAAAAGCCGGTCATCGTCGACGACCACGGGTTGGACATCGGCGCGAGTATTGGGGTCGCTCTGTACCCCGCCCACGGCGCCGATACGGCGACGCTGTTGCGCCGGGCCGACGTGGCCATGTACGTGGCCAAGCGCTCGCGTAGCGGCTTCGCCATGTATCGCGAGGAGCAGGATGTCCATAGTCCGCGGCGCCTCACGCTGATGAGGGAGTTGCGCCGACGCCTCGACGAAGGGGCGCTGCACCTGCACTATCAGCCCCTGGTCGATCTGGCCCGGAACCGCCCGACGGCGGTCGAGGCGCTGCTGCGCTGGCCCCATCCCGAGCGGGGTTTCGTGCCCCCCGACGAGTTTATTCCCCTGGCGGAGCATACCGACATTATCGTCCCCCTGACGCGCTGGGTGCTCGAGACGGCGATCCGCCAGTGCCGGGCGTGGCGCGACAGCGGGGTCGGACTTGGCGTGTCCGTCAACCTCTCGGCTCGCGTGATGCATAATGCCCATCTGCCCGGCGTCGTGCGGGAGTTGCTGCAGCGCCACGATGTCGCGCCGGAGCGTCTGACGCTGGAGATCACGGAGAGCGCGCTGATGGTCGATCCGGACCAGGCGCTCAAGGTGCTCGGTCAGCTCGACGATCTCGGCGCGCGTATCTCGATCGACGACTTCGGCGCTGGCTATTCCAGCCTGGGCTACCTCAAGCGCCTGCCGGTCCACGAGGTCAAGATCGACAAATCGTTCGTGCTGAGCTTGGGCGCGACCACCAACCTGAAAGACCAGGCGATTGTGCGCTCGATCATCGCCATGGCGCACGCCCTGGGGCTTGCCGTCGTGGCGGAGGGCGTGGAGCGGCGCGAGACCTGGGACATCCTCCGCGCCCTGGGCTGCGATCTGGCGCAGGGCTACTACATGAGCCGTCCGCTCCCGCCAGCCGAGTTGGACGCGTGGTTAGAGGCGCGGGCCACTGATGGCAGCGGATTGAATGGCGCACGTGCTGCCTTTGGCGTATAACGCGCCGTCGACAGGGCCATTTAGTTTTCGGTCATGCACGTTGTTCCCGGGGGTAGGGGCGTAGTGCATACGCCCGGCGGCAGCGCAATCTGGGCGTATGCACTACGCCCCTACGCCAATCTGGCCGTCCTCCCGTGAGAACTAAATGGCCCTGTGCCGTCGACGCGGAGCTCGCCATCCGGCCGCTTCGCATCGTACAATGCTCAATAGAGCCTATGACAAATACTTATAAACACGACCCGCGGCTGACTATCGACGCGGTTAACGCGCTTGATCGCGACGGATTCGTGGCCCTGCTGGGCGGCCTGTTCGAGGGGTCGCCGTGGATAGCGGACCGCGCGTGGCCGGCGCGGCCCTTCGTCAGTCGTGCCGCGTTGCACGAGGCGCTGTGCGCGACGATGGACGCGGCCCCGAGCACGGAACAGGTCGCCTTGATCCAGGCGCACCCGGATCTGGTGGGCAAGGCGGCGCTGGCGGGGACGCTCACGCCGCAGTCGGCGCGCGAGCAATCGGCGGCCGGGCTCGACCGCCTCACGTCCGCGGAGGTCGACCTGTTCGCGCGGCTCAACGGGGCCTATCGCGCGCGCTTCGGGTTTCCGTTCGTGATCTGCGCGCGGCTCAACAAGAAGGAGGCTATCATCGACGGGCTACGGAACCGGGTGGCGAACACGCGCGACGAGGAAATCCGCACTGCTCTGGGCGAGATCGCCAAGATCAGCCTGCTGCGCCTGGAGGACATCGTGGCGCCGGATAAACATGATGAATAATGATGTCTATCGCTACGACATCAGCTATGGCAAGGTATCCGTGCCCGTCTACCGCGTCTACGCGCGGCCGCTGGCGGGCGCGCGCGCCATCCCGGAGTCGCCGTTTACCGGGCGCTCTAACGAGTTGATGGCCCTGGAGGTCGACGTCGAGGTCTTTGGCGACAACTTCCTGGCGTCCTACACGCAGGGCGATAACAGCGGTGTCGTGGCCACCGACAGCATGAAAAACTTCATCCTGTCGCAGGCGCTGGCCTACGACGGCGCCACGCTGGAGGGGTTCCTGGACATGCTGGGCCACGGCTTCCTGTCGGCGTATCCACAGATGCACGCGCTGCGCCTGACCGGCCGCGAACAACCATTTACAGCCGTCACCGTCGCCATGCCGGCGGACACGGACACGGGCAATGGCGCGGCCTTCGAGGCCAGTCCGGTGTTGTTCGACCACACCCGCGGCGGCCATGCCTTTGGCGAGCTGGACTACCGGCGCGGCGGCGCCGACGGACAGGCGCCGACGCTGACGGGACATCGCTGTGGCCTCGCGGGCCTGCGGCTGGTCAAGATCACCGGCAGTTCGTTCACGCGCTTCGTGCGCGACGAGCATACCACGCTGCCCGAGCGCGCCGACCGCCCGCTCTATATCTACCTCGACCTCTCCTGGACCTACACCGACCCCGCCGCCATGCTCGACGGCAGCCACGCGGCCTACGTTCCCGCCGAGCAGGTGCGCGACCTCGTCTGCGCTGTGTTCCACTCCTTCGTCAGCGAGTCGATCCAGCACCTGGTCCACGAGATGGGCGCGCGTCTGCTCCAGCGTTTCCCGCAGCTGGCAACGGTCGGATTCGCGGCGCAGAACCATACGTGGGACCCGGTGGCGCGGTCCTCTGATGACCCCAGGGTGCGGGTCTATACCGATGCTTTTGTCGCCTACGGGCTGATCACCCTGACTATGAGCCGCGACACGGGTGGAGAGGCACAGTCGACCGGCGGCGATAGCGGGTTTGGGGACGGAGGCGACTAGACGATGCCTGGACGCCTATCCACGCATGCGCTGGATACGACGCGGGGACGGCCCGCCGCCGGGCTGCGTCTGGACCTGTATCGGCTAGACGGCGTACCGGACTCGCGCGATGGTCGTGTCTTGCTCAAGACCGTGCATACCAACGCCGACGGACGCACCGACGAACCGTTGCTCGTCGGCGACGCCGTGCAACGCGGGGTGTATGAAATCGTCTTTGCGGTCGGCCCCTATTTCGCCGCATACAGTGCGGGGGAGGAGCCATCCGCGTCGCGGTCGGACGCGCTACCCTTTCTCGACACCATCCCGATCCGCTTCGGCATCGCCGACCCGGAGGCAACCTATCACGTGCCGCTGCTGGTCTCGCCCTGGGCGTATAGCACCTATCGTGGAAGTTGAACCCATGATTGACCTTGCCGATGCTGTGCGGGTGATGGACCGCTGCGAGGCGCTGGCCCGGCACAGCGAGGAGCAGGGTCGGCTGACGCGTCGCTTTGCCACGCCCGCTCTCGCTGCCGCCGCTGGCGAGGTGGCCGCCTGGATGCGCGCCGTCGGGATGGGCGTGCGGCGCGACAACGCGGGCAACCTGATCGGGCGCTACGAGGCGGCCGAGGCGGCCGGCGCCATCGACGGCGCGTCTCCTCATCCCCGGACCTTGCTGCTGGGCTCGCACCTGGACTCGGTGCGCGATGCCGGGAGGTACGACGGTCCGCTGGGCGTGCTGATCGCGCTTGCCGTGATCGAGCGTCTGCACGCCCAGGCTCGGCGCCTGCCGTTAGCTATCGAGGTGCTGGCCTTCGCCGATGAGGAGGGGCTGCGCTACGGGACGAGCTACCTGGGGAGCAAGGCGCTGGCCGGCGCGTTCGATCCGACCCTGCTTGAGCGCGTCGACGACGATGGTGTGCGCATGGATGAGGCCATCCGCGCCCAGGGGGGCGATCCCGCCGCCATCCCGGCCGACGCGCGGGCGCGAGATGACCTGGTGGGGTACTGCGAGGCGCACATCGAGCAAGGGCCGGTGCTGGAGGCGGAGGGGTTACCGGTCGGCGTCGTTTCGGCTATCGCCGGCCAGGGCCGCTTCACGGTGACGTTCGAGGGGATGGCCGGCCATGCCGGGACCGTGCCCATGGCGTTGCGTCACGACGCGCTGTGCGCCGCCGCCGAGTTCGTGCTGGCCGCGGAGGCGCTGGCCCGCGAGACGCCGGGCCTGGTGGCGACGGTTGGCCAATTGGTTGTCGAGCCCAGCGCGAGCAACGTGATTCCCGGCCGCGCCGTCCTGAGCCTCGACGTGCGCCACCAGGACGACGCCACGCGCCTGCGGTCTTGCGACTATTTGCGCGCAACCGTCGGGCGCATCGCGGTCAACCGTGGGGTCGCGGGGCGGTGGGACGTGGTGCAGGAGGACAACGCGACGCCCTGTGATCCCGCGCTCGGCGACGCGCTGGGCCGGGCTGTTGCCTCCCTGGGCCTGCCCGTGCGCCGCTTGCCAAGCGGCGCGGGACACGATGGGGTTGTCCTGGCGGCGCTGTGCCCCGTGGCCATGTTGTTCGTGCGTTGCCGCGGTGGCATCAGCCACCACCCGGCGGAATCGGTCACGGTCGAGGACGTGGCGGTGGCGGTCGAGGCGCTGGCACGGTTCGTGGAGATCCCCGTCTTCTGAGTCCGCCCAACATCGAAGGCCGAGTCCCGCCTCGCCTGCGGTCGGCTTGACCGAGGGTAGCGTGCGCCGCGACTGCGCCAGCGGGTTTGGGCTCTGCAGCAAAGGAGGGGCGCGGCGCATGTCAACCGTGGCTCCGCCGTTGGCGGTGATGGCCGCCGTATAGACGCCTGGCAACAGCCGGTTGGTGTGCCCGCTGTTGAGGGTAGTCCCATCCGGACAGGCCGCGCCAGGGCAGGCGGCGGCCGGCGCGGTGGGCGCGGGCAGTGTGGCCAGTAGATCCGCCGTGGCGGCCTGGGGCGTCAGCAGCGTGCCCTGCACTGTGCTGTTGTTGTTCCGCACGCCGCCCTGGACGACGATGGTGGACGCGCTGAGCGTGGCGCTGTTGAGACACAGCGCGCTGCCGCTGGTCCCGTCGATGGTCGCCGTGCCGGCCGCACCGACGGTGGCGCCACTGTTGAGCAGCAGATGGCAACTCGCGCTGTCCTGGCTCAGCGCCAGCAGGTTGCCGGCCGCGAACAGCGTGACCTTGACCGACACGGTCCGCGCCGCGGACGCGCTGACCCTGTCGTTGGCGGTGATGCTGACCGGGTAGGTCCCGGCCAACGCGGTGACCGTGCCCGAGACCGTGGCGGTCCATTGCCCGGTCGCCTGGTTGAACGTGGTCGGGCCGATGCTTAGCCCGGCGGGTAGCCCGCTTGCCGTCAGCGTCACCCCATCGCCGGGCTCGACATCGGTGGCCGTGACGGTGAAGCTCAGCGTCCGCCCATACCGGGCGCTCTGGGGGCCGGGGACCGCCACGACCGGGGGCACGTTGGCGATGCCGAACGGCGTGCCGCCCAGCTGGGTCAGGCTCGGCGTGCTGCCGGCGGTGACCGTGATGGTCGTACACCGCGTCGTGGGGTCGTAGCTCTGGGTGGAGGCCGCGACCCAGCTGGCCGTGGCGGCGTTGTACCAGTACGCCTGCTGCCGCCCCGCAGCGCGCAGTCGACGATTCGCATACTGCTGTAGGCGCTCCCCGGCGCCACGTAGGCGTCGACGTAGCCGCCGCTGGCGGCGAAGCTCGGTGTGGCGCCGGGGTTCGCGGCGTAGATCGCCACGGCGACGGTCCCGCTGCCGCCGGACCCGTTCACCGTCACGCTGTCCGCGCTGTTCGGCCCCGCGCCCCCGGTGGTCGCCGTGCCGTTGGCGCTGCTGCTCTCGCTCGATACGGCCGCGCCGGCCGCAGTGACGAAGAGCGGCTGCGGGTTGGAGGCGCCGCCGCCCGGCGCGGCATTGACCACCGTCACGCGCAGCGTGGCGGCCTGTGCGATCGCCGCGGCCGGGATCGTCACCGTGAGTGTGGTCCCATCCGTCGCGACCGCGGACGGCGTGAGCGTCGTGCTCGTCCCGCCCGCAGTGGTCACCCGTACCGTCGAGCCCGGCACGAAGTTCGCGCCGCTGACGGTCAGGGCGACGGCGGCGCCGCCGGCCTGGACCGCCGCCGGCCTGAGGCCACTGGTGGCTGGCAGGGGGTTGGCAACGTTGAGCGTGAAGCTCTGCGTGGCGTCGGGCTGTGCCCCGTTGTGGGCGGTCACCGTTAGGGGATAGCTGCCGCCGGCGCCGCGGCCCGCGGCGCCGCCCAGACTGGCAGTCCCGTCCCCATGGTCCGTAAAGGTGACGCCGCTCGGCAGCGCGCCGCTCTCGCTGAGCGTCGGCGCCGGATAACCCGTCGTCGTCACGGTGAAGCTCCCGGCGCTGCCCGCCACGAACGTCGCGCTGTTCGGGCTGGTGAAGGTGGGCGCCTGCGTTACAAGCAGGTGGGTCGTCAGCGTGGCGACGGGCGCGCCAGGCAATCTCCGCCACGGTTCCGCTTTGCCTTGAGGGGTGCAGCTGTCTTGCCGCGTGGGACGTTCGTCCGTCCGGCGAGTAGCCGCCCAGACGGGAGGACGCGTGAGATCCGCACCGTTGCCGATCCGGAGGCCGCCATCGAGCGCGACACCGCCATCTACCAGCAGTCATGCGCCCGCGGTCACGGCTTTCAGCTCGTCGAGCGACTCTCGAACGAGTCGCGACAAGTCTGGCTGGTCGGTCTCGTTGACCCAGCGTTCAAACGCGACTCTGAAGACAGCGACCCCTGCCTCGGCGGTCAGACTCGCGGCTGGGCCTTTGACGCCGCGCCGGCGCAACGCGTCGGCCAGCGCGGAGGCGAGCGCTGCGAGCTTGATCAGCTCGCGCTCGCGCAGCTCAGCGTTCGCCGCAATGACGGTCTGGCGCTGCAGGGCGCCGTCGCGACGCTCCTGAAGCAGAGCGCAAGCGGCCTCGAGGGCCGCGGCGACCGCCTCGATCGGCGCCGCGGCAACAGGCGCGCTGGCGACGGCGCCCACCATGAACTCCTGCAGCGCGCCCGCGCCCCAGAACAGCACCTCGCGCTTGTCGGCGAAGTGCCGGAAGAACGTGCGCTCCGTCAACCCGGCGCGCTCGGCGATCTCCGCGACGGTGGTGTTGTCAAACCCGCGCTCGCCGTAGAGAGCGAGGGCCGCCTGCTCAAGCCTGCCGCGGCTGTCCGGCTCCCAGCGACTCATGCCGTCCTTCTCATTCTCGTTGTTGTCAGCGACTGTCATAACGTGGTATAGTAGTGACGTCAGTGTCTGACAGCGGCCTATCCGCACGAACCCGGGTCGGCTGTATGCGCCGAGACAGAAAGGAGACCGTCATGCCCAGAGTCTATCACACCGGCGCCGCGCTCACGGGACGGCCGGCCGGCGCCGCGGGGAGAGCCCGGCCGGGCGCCGGCCATGACCCCGCGGCCATGACCCCGCGGCCATGACCCCGCAGCCAGGGCCGTGGCCATGCGCCTGATCGACCAGCGCGGCACTGACCCGGTCGACGCCGGACTGCACGTCACGATCACCACCATCCTATTCACGGAGGGACTCTAATATGCGTGTCTTTGTTACCGGCGCGTCCGGCTGGATCGGCTCCGCCGTCGTTCCCGAGCTCATTGGCGCGGGCCATCAGGTCATCGGACTGGCTCGCTCGGATGCCTCGGCTGACGCCCTGGCCGCCGCCGGGGTAGAGGTGCAGCGCGGCACTCTTGACGATCTCGACAGCCTGCGCAATGTAGCGGCCGCCTCGGATGGCGTGATCCACCTCGCCTTCAAGCACGACATCGCCTTCTCGGGGGACTTCCAGGGCGCTTCGGATGCGGACCGCCGTGCCGTCGAGACGTTCGGCGAGGCGCTCGCCGGATCTGATCGACCGTTTGTCATCGCCTCCGGGACGCTCTGGATCGCGCCGGGGCGCGTGGCGACCGAACGGGACGGGCAGAGTCCCGACCCGGCGATGGTCGCGCTGGGCGGTCCGGCGACCCGGCTGGGCACGGCGCAACTGACGCTCGCCCTCGCGTCCCGCGGCGTCCGCTCGTCCGTGATGCGCCTTCCTCCGACGTGTCACGGCGACGGAGACAACGGCTTCATGGCCACCCTGGTCGGCATCGCCCGTGACAAGGGCGTCTCCGGCTACATCGGCGATGGGTCCAGCCGCTGGCCCGCCGTGCATCGGCTCGATGCCGCGCACCTCTTCCGCCTTGCGCTGGAGAAGGCCCCGGCGGGATCGACGCTGCACGCGGTCGCGGACGAGGGCGTGCCGGTGCGCGCCATCGCCGAGGTGATCGGGCGGCATCTGAACGTGCCGGTGGTCTCCATCTCACCGGAGGACGCTGGCGCGCACTTCGGGTTCCTGGCAGCCTTCCTCGGGGTCGACAGTCCGGCCTCGAGCGCCCTGACTCGCGCCCTGCTGGACTGGCAGCCCACGCACCCCGGGCTCATCGACGACCTCGACCAGGGCCACTACTTCAACGACTGAAGGGGCCCTCGGTCATCGTGACTCCCGCGCTCATCACCGGGGCGTCTCGCGGTCTGGGCGCCGCGACCGCCCGCCGGCGCGGGGCGGAGGGATGGACGGTCTTCGCTGGCTGTCGCGCTCCGGAGTCCGCGGGCAAGATGCTCTCCGAGCTCGGTCCGAGTCCAGGCCCGGAACCGCTGCCCTGGATATCCGGCCGATCTCCCTTGACGGCGGCGGCGATGTCACCGTCCCCGCCGCTGTGAGAACTGAAACAACGGAGGACGACGTGGCGAAAGTCTTCATCACCGGATCGTCGGACGGGCTCGGCCTGATGACGGGCCAGTTCTTGGCCGCGCAGGGGCACGCGGTCGTGCTCCACGCCCGCAACGAAGCGCGCGCGAGGGACGCGAGGGACGCGCTGCCGCGCGCCGAGGCGGTGCTGGTCGGCGATGTGTCGACGCTCGCGGCCATGCGCGACGTCGCCGACCAAGCCAACGCGTTGGGCCGCTTCGACGCGGTGATCCACAACGTCGGCATCGGCTATCGCGAGCCGCGCCGCGTCGACACCGTCGACGGTCTGTCTGAGTTGTGGGCCGTGAACGTGCTCGCGCCTTACGTGCTCACCGCCCTGATGCCGCGGCCCGGCCGGCTGGTGTACCTCAGCTCGGGCATGCACCTCGGTGGCGACCCGAGCCTCGACGACCTGCAGTGGTCCCGGCGTCGCTGGGACGGCAGCCAGGCCTATGCGGACACCAAACTTCACGACGTGCTGCTCGCTTTCGCCGTGGCGCGGCGCTGGCCGGACGTCCTGTCGAACGCGGTCTCGCCGGGCTGGGTACCGACGCGGATGGGCGGCCCCGGCGCGCGCGATCTCTCGCTGCAGGACCGCCTGCTCGATGACGGCCGTGCCCTCTCCGGTGTGGCGCTGACCTGAAGCGACTTTGCGTCTGCTCACGCGTATACAACCGGTGTCGAGATGAACGCACAGCCGCTTTTAGAAACGCTTGTGGTACCAGCGCACGCCATGTCTTTCGTCGCAGTCTGCTACCCCCGACTTTTTGGTGCTCTCGTGGTGTTTTCAAACCCGCGCTCGGCTGGCCGTTCAGGGCCAGGGCCCGCATCATCTGGCGGTGCGCCTCCTCGCGGTAGGGGTCCAGCGCCGCCTGGCGCGCGGCGGCCAGGTAGGCTTGCTCGTACTCTTCGCGCCGCGTGTAGGCCTCGGCCAACCGATACAAGGCCTGCATGAGCTGGTGGAGCGTTGCCTCCCGCTGCAGGAGCAGCCACTCCTCGAACTCCGGCGCATCGGCCAGCGCCAGCCCGGCGAGCAGTTCGCCCCGGTAGAGCGCCGTGGCCTGGACCAGGCGCGCGAGGCGCCGATCGCAGGCTCGAGCTGGCCATGGGCGTGCGCGGCGACGGCGTCCAGCAGAGAGCGGAAGGTCACCGCATCCACCGCGCACGCCGTGGCATCGAGGGCCACTGCCTGACGATCGCCGCGCAGCAGCCGCGCGGCCACAGGACTCCGGCGCCAGGTCGTCGAGCGCGCGGCGCGGCCAGTGCAGGGTCTTGCGCAGGTTACTCAGGGCGGCCTCGGTGGGTAGCTCGGGCCACAATAGCGCGGCCAGGGAGAAGCGTCCGTGCATCCGGCCAGCCTCGAGGGCCAGATAGGCGAGCAGGGCGCGCCTTATCGGTCGGCAGTGCAGCTACCGGCCGCCCGTCGGCGCCGATCTGAAAGGTTCCCAGGAGCGTGATCTTCACAAGCGCCATACATTGATTATAGTCACTTAAGACGCCCTCATGTCGTTGCACTCGCCGCCGCGTGACAGCCTCGGAGAATTCGCCAGCAGGATCTTCGCTCTTTCTACCCTTTGTAGAGGTGTCTAGCCGGGCACAGTAACAAACCCCGGGGTTCGGCGCCAGCGCGGCGCCGGGAAAGGACCGCCTGGGGTAGCGCGTTGGTATAATAGCAAAATGCTACATACAGCGCAGCGACGCACGAGCGGGTGAGCGGATAGGGAGGACCGATGGATCAGCGGCAGCCCGAGTACAGGCACATCCTGGTGGGCGATACGCCGGACGGCGTGCGCACGCTAACGCTTAATCGGCCTGAGCGGCTCAACGCGGTGAATACCGAGCTGGCGGACGAGTTGCCGCGCGCCCTCGACGCCGCGTCCCACGACGACGCGGTGCGCGTGGTGGTCATCACCGGCGCCGGGCGCGGCTTCTGCGCCGGTCTGGACCTCGACCCCGCCAATATCGCCGCGGTGATGGCGGCGCAGCAGGGCAACCGTGTGGAGAGACTCGACGACCTTGGCTGGGTCGGTCGTTGGGCGCTGGCCCTGGTCGGCTGCGACAAGCCCGTTGTCGCGGCCATCAACGGCGCGGCCGCGGGAGCGGGCCTTGGCCTTGCCCTTGGCGCCGACATCCGTTTGATGCGCGCCGGCGCGGTGGTCACCACGGGCTACACGCGGCGCGCCCTCTCGCCCGACGCCGGCGTGACCTACTTCCTGCCGCGCCTGGTGGGCGCCTCGCGGGCGGCGGACCTCATCCTGACGGCGCGCGACGTCGACGCGGCGGAGGCCGAGCGCATCGGGCTGGTCAGCCGCGTCCTGCCGGCCGAGACGTTCGAGGACGAGGTGCGCGCCTATGCCTCGCTGCTGGCCGTCGGGCCGCCCATCGCGCTGACCCTTACCAAGCGTCTGCTGGCCGCCTCGCTGGACACCGACCTCGTCACCCAGCTGCGGGCCGAGCTTTCCTCAATCAAGCAGACCTTCCTGACTCAGGACGTGGCCGAGGCGATGCAGTCCTTTGCCCAGAAGAGGAAGCCGGCGTTCAAGGGGGAGTGACGAGTGGCTAGTGGCTAGTGACGAGTGGGATAGGTCGAGCGAGTGATGAGTGGCTAGGGCCGAAGCTATTGTCGGGTGCTACCGCATGGCGAGTGCAAGTATCTATCCACGACGATGCCATGATCCGACCTCACTCGTCACTAATCACTAACCACTAGCCACTCAATGGTGGCCGGCGAACACGGCGGCGATGGGGGTGATGATCATGCAGAGGAGCGCCACGATGCCAATGAGGGCAAAGATGCGGCGGCCCCAGACACCATAGCCGTAGCCGTAGCCATAGCCGTCGTCATGGTTGCCGTCGTCGCGATCGTCCCAATCGAATGGAGGCGGGGAGCCGGGCGGCGTCCCATCGGACGATGGCGCCGGCGCGTTCCATGGCTCGCCGAGGCCGTTGTGTTCCAGGAACTCGTCGACGTTTATGCGTTCGCGCTCAAGTACCGCCATGCCGCTCTCCTTCTTCGGGTATCCCGCGTTGCATGTTTTGCATCCTGTGATACTGACCCGTGGTCGTCCGTTGGCGCCGCGCCGCTCCCGTCACCTGGGTGGGCGTCGGGTGACGCGCCTACTTGCTAGGATTAGGATATAGCATGCGTCGCGGTTTCTGGAAGGATAGCGAGCGTGGGACGGTGGACGGCGTGACCGGGCTCACGTTGCTGCTCGTGTTTCTCGGGGGAGGAGCCGGCGCCGCGTGCCGCTATAGCATCGGCCGCCTGGTCGGGCGGCGCTACCATGGCGCGTTCCCGCTGGCTACGGTCGCGATCAACGTCAGCGGTTGCTTCGTCATGGGCCTGCTGCTGACGCTGCTGGCGCGGACGTACCACGATGTCGCGTTACCATCCGCATTGCTGGCCACGGGTTTCCTGGGCGGCTACACCACCTTCAGCACCTATGCGCTGGAGAGCGTCGTCCTCCATGCTGACAGCAAAGCGTTGCTGGCGCTGGTCAACCTCGTGGGTTCGGTCGCGGCCGGCCTGCTTGCAGCGGGAGCCGGAGCCGGTGTCGCCCGGCTGTTGTGACGCGGACCGCTTCGCTAGACGTCGAACACATCGGCGAGGGGCTGCGAGAAGCCCGGGATGACATCCTCGCCGTCGAGCGCGTCGCCATCGTCTAGGCGCTTGGTCACGGAAGGGCGCATATCCTCATGCCTCGGGCAGAGATTGCCGGGAAGACAGCTTTGTAACAGCGATTGCTACCAGAGGGGTCGTAGCCGCAACGGCGGGTTGCCGGCGCCCGTGCCGGCGACGATGCGTCCCAGGTCGGCGCGCAGGTCCGCCATCTTCTCGGCGCCCACGATCTCTGTCCAACGGCGCTCGGCGTCGGCGAAGAAGCCCTCGGCCGTCCTGATGCAGTCCCAGCCGCGCCTAGTCAGGACCACGATCTTGGCGCGGCCGTCGCGCGGATGCGGTTGGCGCTCGACATAGCCTCGCTCCTCCAGCGCCAGGAGCCAGGCGGCCAGAACCCGCTCCATACGCAGGACCGCGAGGAGGTCATGCTCCAGGTGGCCGGAACGGTCACTGTGACCGTCGACGACGAGCAGATCGAGCTCTCGGCCGGTGATGTCCTGATTGTCCCGGCCCACGCGGCCCATCGGGTCGTGAACACGGGCGCCACGCCCGCCGAGTGGTTGCTGGTGGCGCCGGCGGGGATGCGCTTCTTCAACCCGGCGGGCGAAGAAATCAAGCCGGCGTTTATCGTGTAAGACACGGTTCAAACAGATCGGCCCGTTCGGCCCGTGTTGCGCCTACCGCGGGCCCACATTGTCAAGATGCTGCTGGCGAACCTCAAATATTGGGTAACAAAACGGGCAAATCGAGGACTGCAATGCGAGCAATAAACGAGGGTTTGGAGCATCGGACGCGTGCCCTTCAGTCGTCTGAGATGCAGCGGGAAGGACGGCAAGGGAACGCGTGTGACGGGAGCGCGCGCACGTGGTTGCCCGGCCAATGCACGAAGGCGCGGCCGTGATGCGGGATGAGAGCGGCCTCTCTCGTCGCCATGAGAGGGGGTCGGCGCCGCGTCCTTCGTGATCGACGGGGATGCGCAACGGGCGCCGCGCCCGCGCGGGAAGACGAGCGCGCTCTGGGCGCCGACGACGGACAGCGGGGGGCACGCTGTCCTCACCATCCGCGTTGCCCAGGCCGCCTGTTCCGTCTGCCCCGCCCGGCCACAGTGCGTCCACGCGCCCCGTCCGCGGGCGCTCTCGATCCGTCCGCGCGCCCCGTTCGACGCCTTGCGGGCGGCGCGTCACCGTCAGCCGACGCAGGAGTGCAAGGAGCGCGACGCGCGGCGGGCAGGGAGCGAAGGCGCCATCTCCCACGGGGTCGGCCGCGGCGGCCTCCGGCGGCCGCGCTACAGCGGCCTCGTCAAGACACGCCTCCTCCATCTGCTGATCGCGACCGCGCTCAACGTCGTGCGCACGGCCGCCTGGGTAGCCGCTATCCCACGCGCTCAGACCCGCCGCTCCGCCTTCGCCGCTCTCTATGACATCGCCGCCTAATGCCACGTCTCAATCAGAGGGTTCGCCAGCAGCATCTTTTGCCTATAGCCGCTATGCCCAATGGTGGCAAGGACGGCGTGCTGTTCCCGCGTCAATCGATCCGACGCTGCGTTGCTAGACGGATCGAAGAAAACAGATAGTAGGTCCCGAGACATCTCGAAGACGGCCGAGCTGAGATAGGACCGCTCGTCCACCTTCAACAACGCTGTGAGCACGTCCCATTGCTCGTCGGGCGTCAGGGGAGTGCTCGCGCCGCCGCGCCGCCGCGCCTCGCGTCATCGAACAGCGCCGGCAGGAAGGGGCGCAAGGTCAGATAGCTGCTCTGACCGCTATCCAGGAAGTTCCTTGCCATGATCGCTCGCGCGGTAAGCATGTGATCATAAGCGCATCCATTGTATGTCGTTTTTGTCTACACCCGACCGCAGTCGCCCTGTGGCTGACTGGTCCTTGGTCCTCCGCCCGACCCCTAGTGCAGAATCAGAGGGCAAAGTGTGATGCGGTGCGTTCCTCAACCGACCGCAGTCGGTGTGGTTTGCCATCCGACACATGGGATTGGCCCCCGACCAGCTTCGCTTTGCGGACTGGACCGGGACTGGCCGCGGCCAGTCCCAGTCCAGCCGGGCAGTCGTAGGTGATGCGCTCGTCAGACGGTCCTTTTCGCCGCAACGATGGTCAGGTCGCCCAGGACTTCGCTGATGACGACCGGGTCGACCTCGCTCAGGGGGACCGTGTCGAGGTCTTGATAGCCTCTATAGCCGCTTGGTCCCGTGATGCCGCGCACGAAGACGCAGGCGTCCAGCGTCTGGTCATCCCAGTCATCTATGTAGCCGACGGGCACGCCGTCGCGGTAGGTGAGCACGGCCGTCACGCCGGCAGACTCGAACGGCTTGCTGTGCTCGTCGAAGACGCCCGCGTCCATCGGCGTGCCGCGCACCCAGCCCAGCCGCTCCAAGGTGAAGACGAGCGCCTGAGGCGCTATTTTCAGGTCTTTGTAGCGCGTCAGCTCCCGCGCCGCCTCCTCGTCGGGTTCCAGGTGATAGAGAGGGCGGCCCAACTGCGGGAACGGCGGGACCAGCTCGTAGTCGGATAGCGCCTCGCCCCACGCCGACCGCTCGTCCGCGGAGAGGCGCAGCGGATGGACAATGCCGATCGTCCCCTTGTCGTCGAGCGCGAATGGCTCATCCTTGCTGTCGGCGTAGCCGCCGTCCTCGGCCAGGCGAAACGTCCCGGTGAGCGCGCCGTTGTCGTCGTAGCGTCCCCAGATCAACAGGCGCGCCAGGTGGGTCATCAGCGGGTGGCGCGCCAGCAAGGTCTCGAACTCGGTCGGGGTCCAGCGGCGGCCGGTAACCATGGCCTGCTCCAGGCGCACGGCCTGGACTTTGGCCACCTCGGCGACTCCCTTCTTGAGCAGCTTCCAGTCCTCCGCCGCCCGCGCGGCCAGGGCGGGATCGTCTTTCGCCGTGGGCTTTGGCAGGGTCGGCCGCAGCGTGCCCTTCTCGTCGCGCAGCAGCGGCGTCATGCCCGGCCCCAGCGCGAAGGTGAAGCGGCGTCCTCCCACGTCGAAAGTGCGCGATCCCCGCTCATCGAGGTCGCAGTCGGGGACCACGCGGTCCTCCAATTGGGCGCGGGTCAGGCCCTGCGCCCGCGCGATGTCCTCCATGGCCGCCTGCGCCTTGGCTTGTATGCCCTTGAATTTGACCTTCTGGGCGATCCCGCTGATAGCCATCAGCGCCGCGTCGCTGCCGATGGCGCGCAGGCACTCCAGGCCCAGCACCGCGCGCTGATGCTGGCTCTCGCCGGGCCAGGCGCGCACCAGCGGCGTGAGCTTGAGCGCGGAGGCGTCGCCGCCGAGCAGCCCCACGGCCTTCAGGGCCCAGTTTTCCCGCGGCGGCGCGCCCTCGATCAGCCATGCCTCGAATAGGCGCCGGGCGAAGAGGTCGAGGGACGCGCGGTCGGCGTGCGCCTTCAGGGCCGACACCAGCGGATGCGGCGCTTCCAGGGTGCTTTGCGCGAGCGCGTCGAGCAGCGCCGTCACCTGTACGTCGGCGAGCCGTCGCCCATCGACCACGACCGAGGGCAGGTCGTCCGCCGCTATCCAGGTCGTCCGCTTCGACGGAGCCGGCGCTTTGACCGTGGCCAGCGCCGTGCGCAGCCAATCGGGCGTCGTCGCCGCGTCGAACGGGACGAGGTCGCGATCCACGCCAGCCAGCGCGGCGCGGGCTGGCGCCGCGACCTCGAGCGGCTCGCGGTCGAGGGCGGCTATGAGCGCCAGCCCGAAGCCGCGGCGTTGGAGACGGCGCAGGAACTCGACCGCGGCCTCGGCCAGGCGGCCGCGTCCCGCCGCGACGGGAATTAGCCCGGCAATTGTCTCGGCGGGGCGAGCCTCCAGCCACGCGCGGGCCAGCTGGGGCGCCTTGGACGAGAGCATCAACTGGAGCATGTGCGGCGCCGCCTCCGGCGCGGTCACCAGCGCGAAGACCTCCAGTAGAGCGACGGCCTCATCTTTATTGGAGATAGCTAGGATGCTGTCGCGCACGTAGTCCAGGGCGGCGTATTCGGTGTGCGCCAGCCAGGCGCGGACGTGCTCCGGGGTACGCAGCTTCAGCCGGAGACGGCGCATTTCGGTGTCGACGGCGTGGGCGGAGCCAAGGCCGAACACAATCTCCTGCGGGTGGTTGTAGTAGTCGTCGTGCCACATCGTCTGACGTCCCCACCGGTCGGCGGCCCAGCCCTGGACGAGGTTGCTCAACTCTTCGTGCAACCCCACTGACGCGGCCAGGAAGAATGGATGAGGTGGCGTGGCATAGTGGTCGTCCGGCCATTTTGTCGGGTCCAGTACACTGCGGACGCGTTCGCGCGCCTGCTCCTTTTCCTCCGCACTCAAATAGGGCGTAACGAACGCGCGAAAGCCATGCGCCAGAGCCTGCTCCGCGACAGGGTGCTTGTACTGTCGATCCGCAGGGTCCCAAGCGTCGTCAACCAGGAGGTCGACGACGGTGTCGAGGGGGAAGATACTGACCAGGAGCGACAGTACGTCGGGAGGCAAGATGATTGCCGCCTCGGTAAAGTAGCCGAGTGTCGTCCGCGCGTCGTCGAGGCCGAACTCGGCGGTGTCATCCTGCTCCCCTAACTCGTCGGCGGCCTCGTCCACCGTCTTTGGATCGCGCACAAGAGTTATGGCGCGAAGCCAGAAACGGGCCTCATTCGATGTCGGTGCGAGCGGGATCTTAGCGAGAGACCAATCGTACCCGGTCCACCCGTAGGCGTGAACCTGACGTAGTCGGGTAAGTGCCGCGGCTCGGTCGAATGGCGCGGGGGCAGGTCGGTGCAGTGGCTCCACGTGCCGCCACGTCGCCCAATACCAATCCTCGGGCGCAAGGTCGATGGAGCGGCGCGGTTCGACTGCGGGCGCTGTCGCGTCCGACTCGGGCGGTGCGGCGGAGCGCGCGGCCATGCCGACCATCCCCTCTGTGGAGGCCGGGGCGTCCGCGTCCTGCTGGGCGGTCCCGCCGCCAGGGACGATCTCGACGTAGCCCTTCTTGAGCTTCTCGGCCACCAGGCGGTTGTACGCCGCGCGCGCCGCGTCCGCGGTCCCGTGCTCCTTGACCTGCCGCTGGCCCGCGGTCCCGTGCTCCTTGACCTGCCGCTGGCCCGCGGTCCCCAGGCGCCCGAATTGCACGGCGGTCGCCGTGCCCTGCAAGGCGATGCTCCAGAACTTATCGGACGCGCCGTCGGCGTAGTGGAATGTGCGCGTATCGTCGCTCATCGCCTCCTTGCTCCCTGCGTTGGTTCATGTCACTTCTCTCAGCGCGCGCTCGGCGCCTCTGTATAGGTAATCGGCAATGTGGTCGTGTTTCCGTCCTGCTATTCATACTCGCGGCGAATGGCTAATGCCCGGTAATATAACATATGTCGCCATGCGTGACGCGATGTCCTGCCGCGCCGGGTCGGAGCGTGCGGCCCTGAGCGAGGCCGGTTTCGGCTACCCCAGCGTAGCCCATCATAGACTGGAGTGGCGCCGGACGTGGCTCTATTATAGAGCCATCGCGACATGATAGTAGTTGTGGGAGGGGACGAATGCGACCTGGAATCCGCCTGGCCGGCCTGATTGCCGCCGCGACGCTCGCGGTCATCGGCTGTTTGCACGCGGTGTGGGCCACGGGACGACCCTGGCCTGCACGGAGCAAGGAGCAGTTCGCGGCCACGGTGCTGGGTCCACTTGCTCAGGGTAAGGCTGGGGCGTTGCCGTCGGCCGGCCCGACCTGGGTGATAGCCGCGCTGCTGTGGCTGGCCAGCCTCACCCTATTGGGACGCATGGGGCTGTGGGGACGTTGGTTGCCGCGCTGGATGTTCCGCCGGGGCGCCTGGACGCTCACGGCGGTGCTGATGGTCCGCGCCATCGGCGGCTTTATCGCATCCGCGTGCTCGGATGCGGTCAAGGCCACGCCGTTCGGGCGCTGGAACGCCCTGCTGTACTCGCCGCTGTGCCTCGTCCTGAGCCTGCTCTGCGCCCTGGTCGCGTCCGCGCCGGAGACGCCCACGGTACAGCTTTGAGGAGCCCTTTCCTACCCCGCAGCGTAGGTCACGGTCCCGCGCCCTCCTGACCGCCATTGGGTGTAGACTGGGGACACCGGGCGCGCGACGATGAGCGCGACGAGACGTATGGTCACGGATACTATTGGGAGACGAGGAGATCGACGACGATGAACGGCTTGATCATGGATTATCAGCTGACGGTGTCCGCGCTGCTGCGGCGCGCCGAGGCGCTGTTCGGTCCCAAGAGGATCGTCAGCCGCTTGCCTGACAAGAGCTACCACCGCTATACCTACGCCGACATGGTCGACCGCGCCAGGCGGCTGGCCGTGGCCCTGCAGGGCCTGGGGGTGCGGCGCGGGGACCGCGTCGCCACCCTGGCCTGGAACCACCACCAGCACCTGGAGGCCTACCTCGGCATCCCCGTGATGGGCGGAGTGCTGCACACGCTCAACCTGCGGCTGCACCCCAATGACCTGACCTACATTGTCAACCACGCCGAGGACCGCGTGATCCTGGTCGACAAAGTGCTGCTGCCGCTGCTCGCGCAGTTCCGCGACGCGGTCAAGGCGGAGCACATCGTGGTCATCTCCGAGGATGGCGAGGCGCCCGAGGGCATGCTGTCCTACGAGGCGCTGCTGGCCGCCGCCGATCCCTCGGCCTTCCAGGACGCCGAGCCGGAGGAGCGCGAGGCGGCGGCGATGTGCTACACCTCGGGCACCACCGGGCGGCCCAAGGCCGTGCTCTACTCGCACCGCGCCATCGTGCTGCGCTCGTTGGTCGCCGCGCTGCCCGACATGATGGACCTTTCTGAGCAGGACACGACCTGCCCCGTGGTGCCCATGTTCCACGCCAACGCCTGGGGCATGCCCTTCACCAGCACCCTCATCGGCGCCAACCAAGTGTTCCCCGGCCCCAACCTCGATCCCACCAGCCTGCTGCAGCTCCTGCAAGACGAGCGCGTGACCATGACCGCCGGCGTGCCCACCATCTGGATGGGCATCCTGCAGACGCTGGATAAGACGTCCGGCGCCTACGACCTCTCCGCCCTGCGCACCATGATCGTGGGCGGACAGGCCGCACCGCGCAGCCTGATCGAGGGCTTCCGGGAACGGCACGGCCTCAACGTGGTGCACGCCTGGGGCATGACCGAGATGGCGCCGCTGGGCACCGTCTCGCGCCTCTCGGGCGATCTCCACGAGGCTCCGCCGGCAGAGCAGTACGCCTATCGCGCCACCCAGGGGCGGCCCGGCCAGTTCATCGAGGTGCGCGCCCGCGGCGGCGAGGGTTTCGTGCCCTGGGACGGCGTCTCGATGGGCGAGCTGGAGGTGCGCGGTCCGTGGGTGGCCAGCGCCTACTACAACAGCCCCGAGGGCGACGACCGCTGGACCGAGGACGGCTGGTTCCGTACCGGCGACATCGTGACGCTCGACGCGCGCGGCTACGTGCGCATCCAGGACCGCTCCAAGGACGTCATCAAGTCGGGAGGCGAGTGGATCAGCTCGGTCGAGTTGGAGAACGCCCTGATGGGCCACCCCGCCGTGGCCGAGGCTGCCGTGATCGCCATCCCGCACGAGCGATGGGGCGAGCGGCCGCTGGCCGTGGTGGTGCTGCGCGAGGGGCAGGACGCCGACGAGCAGGCCATCCTGGCCCACCTGGAACCCGACTTCGCCAAGTGGTGGATCCCTGACGGCGTCGCCTTCGTGGCCGAGATTCCCAAGACCTCCGTCGGCAAGTTCCAGAAGTCCGCCCTGCGCGACCGCTTCCACGACCACTCGTCCGCGCCGAAGGCGACCGCGCCGCGGGGAGCGACCAACTAAACGAGCCGCGCATGAACGCGCGTGGACGCATAGAGAGACGGATGTGCGTCGTGGTGTACCGTAACGCTAGAGCACAGCAGTCGTATTCTTGCATGGCAAAGGATAGTTCATGGCCACAGAGGTAGTCACCGACTCGGGCAAGGCGCGCGACCCCTACGTGTTGACCGACGACACCGAGGAGGATTTGGTGGGCACGGACCTGCACCAGAGAGCGATCCGCACGCTGTGCGAGAACCTGTTACAGGTGCGGGAGAAGCGCGGCGCGCCCTGGCACGTGGGCATGCAGTTGACGACGCTGATGGGCGATGTGCCGGGCAAAGAGGATTGGCAACCGAGCCCTGATATCCTCGTACACCTGACCGCGGGGCTAGGTGATCTCTCGTCGCTCGACGCGGTGGCGCTAGGCGCGCCTCAACTGGTGATCGAAGTGTTGAGCAAGAGCACCTGGAGGTACGATATTGAGGCCAAGAAGGACGCGTACTGGCATGCAGGTGTAGAGGAGTACCTGGTCTTCGATCCGACGACGGATTACCTGGGAACGGACGTGCAGGCCTGGCGCCGCGCGTCACGGGGCTTCGTGCCCTGGCGCGCTATTCGCGCTATTGCCCGTGGCCGCTGGCACAGCCGTGTCATCGACGTCACGTTTCGCCCTCAGAGTATGTTGCTGCGCGTGATCGACGGTGACGGGCAGTTGATGCCTACCCTGGGCGAGGCCGTGCGTCTGGCCGAGCGCGAGCGGCGCATCGCGCAGCAGGAGCGGCTCGTGGCGCAGCAGGAGCGGCTCGTGGCGCAGCAGGAGCGGCTCGTGGCGCAGCAGGAGCGCCAGAGAGCTGATGAGGCGCAGCGCCTCCTGGAGCAGGAACGGCTGGCGGCGGAGCAAGAGCGGCTGGCGGCGGAGCGGGAGCGTCTCGCAGCGGAGCGGGAGCGACAGCGAGCCGATGAGGCGCAGCGCCTTACCGAGGAACAGGCGCGCCAGATCGCGGCGCTCCAGGCAGCGTTGGAGGCACGGCAACGCGGGGAGGAGTAGGCCTTACCTGGCTTGTACCGTCGCTAGGACGCCTGGCAAGTACCATGCTGGACACAACATCAGAGAGGAGAGGGATATGGCGGAGATGCGAGAGGCCGTGATCGTGGAGGCGCTGCGCACGCCGGTGGGGCGGCGCAACGGCCGGCTCAAGGAGTGGCATCCGGTCGATTTGCTGGCCCACACGCTGGCGGCGCTGGTGGACCGCGCGGGCATCGCGCCCGACCTCGTGGAGGACGTGATCGCGGGCTGCGTCAGCCAGGTGGGCGAGCAGGGGCTCAACGTGGGCCGCAACGCCGCCCTGGCCGCCGGCTTCCCCGAGTCGGTGCCGGGGACAACCGTCGACCGGCAGTGCGGCTCCAGCCAGCAGGCCGTCCACTTCGCCGCGCAGGGCGTGATGAGCGGCGCCTACGACGCGGTGATCGCCTGCGGCGTGGAGAACATGTCGCGCGTGCACCTGGGCTCGACGGTCGACCACGGGCCGGGCCAGCCCTTCGGACCGCGCATGGTGCGGCGCTACGAGGACGGGCTGGTCCCGCAGGGCATCAGCGCCGAGTTGATCGCCCAGAAATGGGGACTCGGCCGGGGCGACCTCGACGCGCTGAGCCTGCGGAGCCATCGCCGCGCTGCCGCCGCCACGCTGGAGGGGCGCTTCGAGGGTCAGATCGCGCCGGTCCCGGTGCGCAACGAGGACGGCGGCACGACGATAATGGACCGCGACGAGGGTATCCGGCCTGACACGAGCATGGAGAAATTGGCCGCCCTCAAACCGGCGTTTAAGCCGGACGGGATGGTGACGGCCGGCAATTCCTCGCAGATCAGCGACGGCGCGGCGGCCATCCTGATTATGGAGCGCGGGCTGGCCGAGCGCCTGGGGCTGCGTCCGCGCGCCCGCTTCGTCTCCTTCTCGCTGGCCGGCGATGATCCCATCTTCATGCTGACCGCGCCGATCCCGGCCACGCGCAAGGCGCTCGACCGTGCCGGCCTGACCCTGGACCAGATCGACGTGGTGGAGATCAACGAGGCTTTCGCCAGCGTGGTGCTGGCCTGGCAGCGGGAGACCGGCGCGGACATGTCCAGGGTCAACGTCAACGGCGGCGCCATCGCCCTCGGCCACCCCCTGGGCGCCTCGGGCGCGCGCCTGATGACCGCGCTGCTGCACGAACTGGAGCGCACCGGCGGCCGCTACGGCCTGCAGACCATGTGCGAGGGCGGCGGCATGGCCAACGGCACGATTATCGAGAGACTGTAGGCAACCCTCACCCCCAACCCCTCTCCCGACCGCGGGAGAGGGGAGCGAAGGCGCCCCTTTCCCCCAACCCCCTGCCGCGGGAGAGGGGGCAGGACCGAGATAGCGAAGGAAGCGACACACTATGCAGTTAGCAGGCAGGACATTTCTGGTGACGGGCGGCGGCTCGGGGTTGGGCGCGGCGTGCGTGCGCGAGTTCGCGGGTGCGGGCGCCAACGTGGTGATCGCGGACCTCAACGAGGAGGCGGGCGCGGGCGTTATCGCCGACCTTGGCGCCACCGTGCGCTTCATACGCGCCGATGTGACCGACGAGGAGAACGTGCAGGCGGCCATCGACCTGGCCTATGAGTCGTTCGATGGTCTGCATGGCGCGATCAGCTGCGCCGGGGTGGCCATCGCCACGCGCGTGGTGGGCAAGGAGGGGCCGCACTCGCTGGACTGGTTCGCCAAAGTGGTAGGGGTCAACCTGATCGGGACGTTCAACGTCATCCGGCTGGCGGCCAACGCCATGGTGACCCGGAGCGGCGCCGCGGACGCCGCGGACGAGCACGGCGTCTTTGTCAACACAGCCAGCGTGGCGGCGTTCGACGGGCAGATCGGCCAGGCCGCCTACTCCGCGTCCAAGGGCGGCGTGGTGGGCATGACGCTGCCCATTGCCCGTGAGCTGGCGCGCTACGGCATCCGCGTCATGACCATCGCGCCGGGCATCTTCGACACGCCGATGCTGGCCGGCCTGCCCGAGCCGGCGCGGCAGTCGCTGGGCCAGCAGGTCCCGTTCCCGGCGCGTCTGGGCAATCCCTCGGAGTACGCCCTGCTGGCGCGGCACATCGTGGAGAACCCCATGCTCAACGGCGAGGTCATCCGCCTCGACGGCGCGATCAGGATGGCGCCGAAGTAGGCGGAAAAGGGGCGATCATCCCTATATCGTCGGTCGCTGTATGATACAGACCAGGGGAGCACGCGTCCCTCCAGGTTCACGCAGTACGAGAGGATTGAGTTGCCATGCCACCGACGGCTACCTCCGACGAGATCAAGCACGAACTAAAGGCGACACTCGCTGCCCGGCGCGATGTCGGGACCGAGTACGACGATCACTTCGTCGAGTCGTTCATGGACAAGCTCAAGGCACAGGTCGTCCAGGAGGTGCGGGCCGAGGTGCGAGCGGAACGGGCGCCGGCGCGCGTACGCCAGCCGATGACCGTCGAGCAGCGCCTCAGGGTGGCCGTCATCTCCATCGTCTTGCTCTTTATCCTCCTGTCCTACGCCGTGCTGAGAGGTTTCTCGTATTCCTATTACGGTGGCAATGAGAAGGCGAACATGCTGTGCTTTGCGTGCGGCTGTGTCATCATCCTCTACAACGTCGCGATCAACATCAGGCTGCGCATCAAGTAGCCGAAGAGTTGTGCGCCTAATTGAAGGCGACAGCCGCCGGAACCCGTTGTTTGCAGTGTCACGAGCCATGGTGAGATACGGAAGGTAAGGGAAGGAGCAGGCGCCATGCCGCCGACAGCCACATCTGAAGACATCAAGCACGAACTAAAAGCAACGCTTGCCGCCCGGCGCGATGTCGGTGCGGACTACGACGACCACTTCGTCGAGTCATTCATGGACAAGCTCAAGGCACAGGTGGTCCAGGAGATGCGCCAGGACGCGCGCGTGGCCCGGGCGCAGTCACGCCCTGTGATGACGGTGCAGGGCCGGCTCACCGTCGCGCTGGTCTCGATGGTGTTGATCCTGGTGGTGTTTGGCATCGGTTTCATCTGGCCGCATCCGTCCTACGACGCGGCCAATCCCCTGGGCTGGTCCATGATTTTAAGCACCCTTATCATCCTGGTCAACCTCGCCTTGAACGTGAGATTGCGGGTCAAGCAGTAAGATGTGCGTGCGACGACGCGCAGGAAGCTGTGGGGCTGCTGCCTTCCCTCTTCTGCAGTCGGGAGAGCCGGTTGGGTTGTCGGCTCCGCAGAGCCGAGAGACCAATCCGCATGGGATGGGGGTGAGGGTTGCCCACGCGGATAAGATAGCGACAGGGAAAAGTGTAAGATGACCGACACGATTCCGCAGCCCATCGCTGCAAGCGACGCTAGCGCGCGGCCCGATGGGCAGGAGACGGCCGCGACGGCGACGGCTAGACGCAGCACCAATGTGGTCGGCGAGCAGTTCCCGCGCGTCGATTTCTATGCCGTGGACGACCTGCTGGAGCCGGAGGAGATCGCGGTGCGCGACCGCGTGCGCGCCTTTATGGACCGCGAGGTCGCGCCCGTCATCGCCGGCTATTGGGAGCGCGCCGAGGCGCCGATGTGGCTGCTGCCGCGCCTGGCCGAGCTTGGGATCGTCGGCGGCTCCATCGAGGGCTACGGCTGCCCCGGCCTCAGCGCCGTGGCCGAGGGGTTGGTGGCGACGGAGTTGGCGCGCGGCGACGGCAGCGTCGCCACCCTGTTCGGCGTGCACTCCGGCCCCGCCATGTACTCGATCTACGCCTGCGGCTCGGACGGGCAGCGCGAGCGCTGGCTGCCGCCGATGGCGCGCGTGGAGACAATCGGCGCCTTCGCCCTGACCGAGCCCGAGGTCGGCTCGGACGCCGCGCACGCGCGCACGCGCGCCCGTCGCGACGGCGACGGCTATGTGCTCGACGGCGCCAAGCGATGGATCGGCAATGGCCACCTGGCGGACGTGATCGTGGTGTGGGCGCGCGACGACGAGGATAAGGTGGCCGGCTTCCTGGTGGAGCATGGGACGCCCGGCCTCACCGCCACGCTGATGGAGGGCAAGGGCGCGTTGCGCGCGGTCGACAACGCCGACCTGACCCTGGAGGGCGTGCGCATTCCGATGGAGAACCGCCTGGGCCGCAGCCGCGACTTCCGCGAAACGGGCCGCATGCTGATGCGCACCCGCTATACCGTGGCCTGCGGCGCGCTGGGTCACGCCATGGCCTGCTACGAGGCGGCGCTGGCCTATACGACGAAGCGCGAACAGTTTGGCCGGCCCATCGCCGGTTTCCAACTGGTGCAACAGAAGCTGGTCGGGATGCTGGCCGAGATCACGGCGATGCAATTGCTGTGCTGGCGGCTGGGCCGCCTGCTCGACGCCGGGCGCATGACACCGGAGCAGGCGGCGCTGGCCAAGCTCAACAACGCGGCCAAGGCGCGCGCCATCGCGGCCGCGGCGCGCGACCTGATGGGCGGGAACGGCATCTTGCTGGCCAACATCGTGGCCCGCCACCAGGCCGACCTCGAGGCCGTCTACTCGTACGAAGGGACCGACCACATCCAGACCCTGCTGGTCGGCCGCAAGATCACTGGTATCTCCGCCTTTAGTTGAGTGGCTAGTGGCTAGTGGTTAGTGACGAGTGAAGTAGGACGAGTGGCCAGTGACGAGTGAGGTTGGGGACGAAGGGCGGTCGGGCCGGCATCGACAGGAACCCTAATTAGGGCAGATTACTCACAGCCTGTCGTCCGACATCCGACCGCAGTCGGCCCGTGGTTTGCCATGCGACCGCAGTCGCAGGCTCCATCTCACTCGCCACTCGCCACTCGTCACTCCACGACGAGGTAGCTGTAGTCGGCGTTAGACTCTTGAAGGGCGGCCAGGGGCACCAGTACGGCGTTGATGCCGTGGATGATGCCGTTGTCGACGGTGAGATCGGGCTGGATGACGGTCGCGTTGTCGATGCGCGTCGCCGTGCCGCTGCTGTCGACCTGCAGGTCGCTGCCCTGAACGGTGGTGATCTCGTTGAGGCCGTCGAGGTCCTCCGCCGAGTAGCGGCCGGCGGCGACATGGTAGGTCAGGATGGTCTTCAGCGTGGACGTGTCGTGCAACAATTTATCCAGCGCCCCGCTGGGCAACTGGTCGAACGCTTCATCCGTGGGGGCGAAGACGGTGAAGGGTCCGGGTCCGTTGAGGGTGTCCGTGAGGCCGGCGGCCTGGACCGCCGCGACTAGGGTGCGGAAAGAACCCGCGTTCTGTGCGGTCTCGACGATGTTCGCCATATCTCCAACTCCTCCTCGTATCCTTCTCGTATCCTTGAAAGAAAAGGCTGCCGCCGATGTAGCGGCAGCATAGTGGGCGGCAGCACGTTTCATGGTACCACTATGACGCGCGGGCTGCTTGAATGAGCGTCGGACGGCGAGAGCGTGGCGGACCGGAGACCTGTTCAGTAGGCGATACAGCCATTTCCATCTGCCCACACTCTCTCCATCTGGCGACACACTATGATAATATAACGAAAAGGTTGTGAACAATGGACGACACAGTAGTTGCAAGAGGTAGGCCAGCGTGTGACGTGCGTGAGCAGAGATAGGTTTGGGCCATTGGTAGCGACGGACCTGGAGCAGCAACAGCAGATAATAACCGAGAGAGGCCCAGGGGACAGGCCCAGGGCCAGGACGCCCCTGACCATCTTGTCCGGCGGCGATGCGCCCACGAGAGCGATGCTCCGTTTCTTGCTCGAAGATGTCGGCTGCGCGGTGATCGAGGTGTCTTCGCCGAACGCGCTGGCCGCGTCCATCCCGCCGCTCGACGCGGCGCTGCTCGTCCTGGTGATGGGAGAGCGCGAGGACGAGACCCTGGAAGGGCTGGTTGCGCTGCGCCGTCAGGGAGGCATCGTCCCCGCGGTGTTGCTGACGCGCTCGCCGAGCCGGGACCTGCGGCGGCGTGCCTTCGCATTGGGTGTGCAAGACATCCTGACCTTGCCCGCCGACGCGCGAGAGTTGCAAGAACACTTGCGCGCCGTCCTGGGTGAGCGGGCGCCGCAGGCGCCCGTCCACCAACCGGACGCGCAGATCGTGCGCGCGGGCGGCCTGACGCTGCGCCTGGACACTCGTGAGGTAGCCGACGGACAGGGATGGCGCGTGCAGGTGACGCGGCGTGAGGCCGACCTGCTGCGCGTGCTGATGCGGGCGCCGGGTCAGGTAGTCCGCTACTCCGAGCTCGTGGAGAGCATGTGGGGGGAGCAGGGGAGCGGCAATCATAACGCGCTGGCGGTCTACGTGCGCCGTCTGCGGGCCAAGTTGGTGCGGCCTGAGGCGCCGCGCGGTTATGTGCGCACGGCGCACGGCGAGGGGTACGTCTTCGACGGGCGGTCCGTTCCGCGGCTCCCTCGCGTGGGGCGCCAGGACGGATCATCCGACCGCCAGGTGCTCGTAGTCGACGACGATCAGGCCACCCGGATCCTCATCGCGGAGGTGCTCCAGCAGGCGGGCTACACCGTCGTCTGCGGGGTCGGCGCGGAGGGGCCGACGCTGGCGCGGCAGACACACCCTATCCTGATCCTCCTGGACATCAACATGCCGGATATGGACGGCATCGAGGTGCGCCGCCATTTGCGCGCCAGCCCGCATACCGCTGGCATTCCGGTCATTGCCCTCTCTGGTGGAGGCAACCTACGCCGTCGCGCCGACGAACTCGGCGCCGACGACTACCTGGCCAAGCCATTCTCGATCGACGAACTCCTCCTGCGCGTCGAGAAATGGGCCGGGAGAACCAGTGGTTAGTTGCCAGTTGCCAGTGGTTAGTTGCCAGTTGCCAGTTGCCAGTTGCCAGTTGCCAGTTGCCAGTTGCCAGTTGCCAGTTGCCAGTTGCCAGTTATCAATTGTTGGTAGCGCATCGCTACAAGCCGCCATCTGGCAACTGG
>JAABUQ010003135.1_pt1 | contig 31025 bp, 30 predicted proteins | sample 5560001 | NCBI WGS metagenome assembly JAABUQ01 (sample SAMN10711888, study PRJNA513371) | rock metagenome | isolation source: Antarctica rocks | place: Antarctica: Victoria Land, Finger Mt nord | collected 2015-12-18 | reverse complement strand
GGGTGATCAGCTTAAGGAGACTAAAGCCACAATCGCGAAGGAAATAGTAGATTAATCATGGTGGCAGACTTTTTCTGCTAGCTCCTGTTCGATAGCAACCTCGCTTTCCCTAATATAAGAGAAATCGAGGTTGCTAGTTCTGGGTAAAACTCGTAAGCACGAACCTTCCAGGTAGAAATTTGCCAGATTTGCTGGTGCGCCCTGTCCGGGAGCGGTGATGCTGATGTCATTCGATTCACTTGCATACCATCCTTTGAATGAAAGCACTTATGAGTCAGCATTCGTCAGGTTTTGGATGAAGCCTCAGGCGAGTGTCACATCAGGTGACAGGTAAACGTCTTGGATGGCGTGAAATAGCTTCACCCCCTCTTCAAAGGGACGCTGGAAGGTCTTGCGGCCTGAGATCAGCCCAGTACCACCGGCTCGTTTGTTAATCACAGCTGTGCGAATCGCTTCGGCAAAGTCGTGTTTACCAGAAGCACCACCGGAGTTAATTAACCCAACGCGACCACAGTAGCAATTCAGCACTTGGGTAGAGCGATCGCTTACCGACCAAATCCGCTCTATGAAGTCAGGTCCCGGTAGATGCAGTAGATCTTTAGAAACTTTCGCTTTGTATGTGAGCAGGTCTTCTCCTTCTTCACCCAGCCACGACTCGATGGATTGGGGCGCAGATAACGTCGCCGTCATAGAGTTCTCCTCAAAACTTTACTCTCAAGATATTGGTCGCCAAGATAACTTTTTAAACAGGCGACAATTGCTTGATCTTCTCTTCTAACGATGCCATCAACGAGTTGAAGGGCTGAACAAACTTGTCAATGCCTTCTACAAGTAGTTCATCCATCACTTCGTCCAGATTGATATTGATGTCTGGATCTTTGAGACTTTCGCTCAGCTGATAAGCTTCTTCCACCCCTGTCTCAATCCGGGCTTGCGCATCGCAGTGGTCGGCGCAGGCTTCAATCGTACTTGGCGGCATCGTGTTGACGGTATCGGGACCGACTAGCTCATGGTCAAATTATCCATCCAGATACTCTGACCGTATTGTTTGATCTCGATTAGATGATTGGTTTTTTTTGTTGCCTTGTTTGTCATTTTTGACTCCGTTTTTGCCTCAACAGTAAATCTCAGATTGAACCCTTATGCAGTTTTGGCGAGCGGCGAATCATTGTAGTGTCGGTTCTAGCGCAGACTTTCAGGCTACTACCACCAAATCCGGTATAATGTACGCACCCATAACCCCAGCGCTCACGCAACCATAAGTACATTTATACAAATTAAAATATTACTTTTCCTACATTTGGGCGCATTGAACCCAGATCTGGGTAACTTTTTATGATTAATAAATAAAAATAATTAGGGTAGATATGTGTGTCTACCCTTCTCGTTCATTCTATGCTAACCCTAACATTTAGCTAAAAAAGCCTTAGCTTTCTCCATCACTGCGGTTGACATCTCCCTGATTAATAACCACGTCTATGAGTAAGTACGGGGGGTTCTTGCTCCGGCAGCAGCTCCAATCATCGACGCGACTAAACCCAATAAGGAGCCGAATACAAACCCCCAACTGGCCTTAGAGGTGTTGGCAGCAATGTCACGAGCTTGCTGTGCAGTTATGGAAGGCACATTGTTCGGTACATTGACTGCTCCCTGCTGTACTTGATTGGCAATTGCCCCAGCGTTGGATGCAGCGACGCCGAATGCCCCCGTTATCCCACTGGCCAACAGCCAAGATCCTATTGCCAAAGTCGTCGCCCAGAGAATGGCACCATTTAGCAGGGCTGTAGTGCGGTTCATCGGTCCGCAGCTACGGGCTGTCACCCAACCAGCGACGAACAGGGAAATAAACAAGCTGATGATTGCCCAAATCCCGATATTGGTGCCAATGCTACCGGCATTCGTTCTGGGTGCACCTGAATTGGCAATACCGGTAGTTCCGATAGCAGCACCCAGAGCACTCAAAACCAATTGAGTCGCTAAGGCAATCACCAGACCTGAAATAATCGGACCCCACCTGACGCGGTCATGGTAATCAACAACTCTATTGGTGACGGCAGGTTCAGAAATAAAATTGCCAGCTGGTTGGTTTACGTATGACATACTAGATCTACTCCCTTGCTTAGTTAATAACATTACCCCATGAGAGGGGGTACACTTTGACTCCGCACCAGCAATATTGTTTAATTGAGCTTCTAGCACCCTTGGTCACTGCTGCTAGAAGCTCATCTACTAGATTGGGAATCGTTAGCTACCGACCAGTTGTCTTTTAAGTGTTTGAATTTCTTGAGACAACTCCTGCCGCTGCGACGTTTTAAGTAAGTAGCGGTTAACGAACCAGAGTGAGTAGCCAATACCAACCAACTCAAAGGTCGGTGCTAGCAGTGGTATATCATTCAAGGCACCCAGTACCGCTAGGGCTACTTTGACCGTGATAATCGCTGTAACAATTAGAGCAATGGTGATAATTGGCTGCTTGTATTCATTAAAAAACCTACCCAAATAATCGGGCAGCTGGGCGAAAAAGAGGGAAATTTGTGTACCAATCCGCCGCCATTGCTGCTCAGACTGAGCGGCAGGTGGTAGCTTTGCCAAGAGAGCTGGTTCTGATGCCCCTATCACCTCTGGTTCGGTTTGATCGATGTATTCCGGTTGTTGCTGTTGGGATTCCATAGTTTTGATTAACTAAATACACTGATACCGGCTACGGCTAAAGCTCCTGCGATCGCCGAGGCAGCGAGGGAGGTAAGAGCCGTATTAAATAGCCACCAGGCAGCCCCGGCTGCGGCTTTTTTGGTTTCTTCTGCTTGCCGAGTCGCTTGCTGCTTAAACGCAGAAATACGTTTTTGAGCTTCTTGCTGGATGCGCTCGGCTCGTTGCAGCACACTATCGCGCGTTGATTCAATCTGGTCAATGATCCGATTGGCATCCGCCTCAGATATATCCTCACGGGAACTGAGGACAGCAACTAGGGTGTCACGATCAAATTGGCTAAGGCGATCGCGCAGAGCCTCTAATCCAGCTTGCGGGTCATCAAAGACTTTGCTGACGTCTTGCTTGATGGCGTCATAGTTAAGTTCGGGACGCTCCAATGAGTTGAGGTAGTCCCGGATTTTGCCAAAACTCCCATCAATCACCGATTGGATTTTTTGCTGAATCTTCTGAATTTGCTCTACAAAAGAGTTGCGCACCGATTCGATTTGATCGGCAATCCGGTTTGCTTCCTCCTCGCTGATATCCTCCCGTTGTGACAGAAGTGCCACCAGGGTGGAACGGTCAAACTTCGAGAGGCGATCGCCCAGATTCCCTACCCCTGCTCGTGGATCTTGGAGCAACACTTGCAGATCGCGCTTGATCGCTTCTGGGTTGAGTTCTTCTTTGTTGGTGTTACGCAAATAGCTTTCGAGATTGGCTTCAAAATCGAGCACCTGTTTTTGAGCGCGGCTTGCCAAGCGTTGGGGTGCTTTGACTATGCTATTAATAGATTCTTGCACCTGATCAATGAGCTGATTAACTTGCTCTTCACTCAAGTCTTCCCGTCCCGCAAGCAGCTTGACCAAGGTTTCGCGATCCACATGAGAAAGTCGCTCACGTAGGGCATTAGCCCCCTCTTTGGGGTCATCAAGTAATTTGGCTAAATCTTGCTTGATGCCTTCTGGGTTAAGTTCTTCCAGGTTGGTCTTGCGGAGATACTCAGCAATTGTGCTCGTGGTTTTGTCGTACTGCTCCTTAGCTTTGCCTGCTAATTTTTGCGGTGCCTGTAGGATATTATCCCGTACTGCTTCAATCTGATCGATGACTTGATTTACCTGCTCTTCGCTCAGATCTTCACGCTGACTCAGTAGTTTCACCAGCGTATCGCGGTCAAATTGAGATAGCCGTGCCCGTAGCGCGCTTAGTCCTGCCTGCGGATCCTCTAGGAGAGTTTGCAGCTCACGCTTGATGCCTTCGGGATTTAGTTCTTCTTTATTGGTATCGCGCAGATAGGCTTCTACCCTTTGCCGTAGCTCTTCTGCTTTAGATTTAGCCGCATCTTGAAGTTCCTGAGCCGTTGTCAAGACGTTATCGCGGGTACTTTCGAGCTGATTAATGACCTGATCTGCTTCCTCTTGGCTAATGTCCTGACGTTCCTTGAGCAGTTGCACCAAGGTATCGCGGTCAAACTGCTTGAAGCGATCGCGCAGGGCTTCTAAGCCCGCCTCTGGGTCTTCTAGAAGCGTTTTGAAATCGCGTTTAATGCCTTCTGGGTTCAGTTCTTCTTTCCCGGTCGAGCGCAGATAATTTTCTACTCGACTGCGGAGGTCTTGCGAGTGTTGTTGAGACTCAGCATTTTGAACAGGACCCAAAACTTCCATCCGAATGCCTTCAAGCTGATCGGCAATATCCGTGACTTGATTGGGGAGAAAATCACCCCTAGAAGTCAGCTTTTGGATGAAATACTCCCGATTTAGTTGCTCTAGTTGTCGTCGAACTGTTCCTGGATTAGCTTCAGGATCGTAGATGAGGTCTTTAAATTCCTTCTTGATCGTTTCTCGGTTCAGGTGCCAACGATAAGATTTAAGCAGGTAGTTATCTACATCTGCCTGGATACTGTTAAAGGGCAGCGCTGGTACCTTGTCGGCAACCTGATTCCCCAGCTTGTTCGCTTGTTCGAGCGCCTTATCTTTGAGCGAATTCAACTGCTCTGAGATTTTATTAACATCTAAATCCGGCGCTTTATCTTTGAGCGAATTCAACTGCTCTGAGATTTTCCCAACATCTAAATTTGAGAAGTCTACCTTTTCTAGCGCTGTCCCTATAAGCGCGTTGACGCCGAACTGCATTGCCTGGTTCATCAAGCCAGTGCCTTGATTTCCTTTGTCTTGTCCGCCTCCAATCAACCCAGCCAGCTGTGTAGTTAGCTGATTCGACTGCAGATCCTCTGGAGTGGCAGATTTTATGAGGTTGAGCAATTCAGCATTCGGATCTTGCTGAGCAGGATTCCCTACCACTTTCTGCCAAACGCCTTCGAGCTGGTCTGCGATTCGATTGATATCTTGTTTAGAGAAATCTGTGCGACTGCTAATTAAATCCACAAACGTCTTGCGATCAATGTTGCGCAGCAGATCACTCCCGGCGAACGATTGCAAGTCTGAACCACTGAGGATCTTTTCAAATTGACCTCGAATTTGATTTAGATCTAGCGACGGCAGCTGCAGAGAACCCAAGGAACTCTGTAGCGTCTCGCGGATACTGTTAGGGTCAATTCCCGAAGTCAATTCGCGTCGAACTGCAGCTGTAATTTCCTCGGCAGTAGAGACAACCTGATTTTTGGCAACATTAGCGCCCAGGGCTGCGGTTGCCGTACCCATAATTCCTTGCAAGCCTGAAGTGGCAGTGCTGACAACAGAACCAATTAAGGACCCCGCCGCCGTCGAACCGATCCACACTAGCACGAAGAAGTACGTAGACCAGATTACTACGCCAATAATTGCCCCCAGAAGCGTACTATCAACCAAGCTAAGTTTCACCGCTAGAAAACAAGCGATGAATAACGCAATGCTGACGGTAACTAAACTCCAAAGCCCTACTGCGGTCGAGATTTTGCTAATCGTACCACCCAAGCTCTCTGACTCATTATGATCAGAATCTGATTGACTCCCTCCTAATGATGAAATTCCAAAGGCGACAGAGAAGTTTGTTAATAGTAATTGGAAGGCAAAGGCCATCATCACTCCCGCGACCAAGGCCACCAAAAATTGAGGACCTGAAAAGACAAGCGATGCCTCTTCTGGAGTAATACCTTCCTGAGCCACTGGAATCTGTGCTACCCCAAATTGGGTATAGCACCATTCCAGACCAATTCCCACATTTTGAAACATGATATTTTCCTCATTAACGTTTAAGTACACATTGCCACTTCTAATGGTGGAGATGTCTTACTTATCAGCCTAGCCCTCAGCTTACCTTGTCTTCGAAGCTACAGCAAATGTATTTGATTTCTAAAAGTATAGGCAGAGCATAATATGTGCCCTGCCTGTACTATTTTGTGGCTTAAACGCGGTCAGGTTTTATCTGCTCAGAGCCATCCACAACTGGACGCCCCTCAGTATGAAGATCCAACTCTTCTCGACGAAGCGTTTCTTCGGCGTTAACCGTTTCCCGATCTACTTCTTTTCTGACTTTGACTTCCTCACGCACAAAGGCTTCTTTATGGATGTCAGCAGTCTCTTCGTAAGTTTCCATGCGCGCCACTTCCCCTTCACCGAAGTGAACACTACCAGGAGCAACTGCCTTTCCAGCATCTGCTGGAGTAACTCGCTCAACCACTACTCGCTCTTTCTCGATCGGCACTGAAACTTTTGCGGTTTCGGTTTCAACACGCTTACCAATCGCTACTTCCCCTGTCTTAGCACGGTTTTTGTTTGCAATTAGCCGTTCTTCGTACAGTTTGATGTTTTGGTGATCCCGATCATTCAAATCGTACAAAGATGCGTGGCTAGCCTGAGCAGCGGTAGCGCCTGTTGTAGAAGCAGTAGGGCTATACACCCCTCTCACCTGCTGTTCTTGATTGTCATCAACCGCCATATTCTCGTTGTACTCAGGCAAAGCTTCCGCTTGCTCTTTGGTCAAACTAACAGAGACGCGACGGGCGTTGTGATCGTGCTGGGCACGACCCATTGGCAGTAAGACTTTCTTGCCAAAAATCCAGAAGCCAATTTCAAGCACCAGATAGCGGAAATGACCCTGCTCATCAACTAGCACATCGCTGATTGTGCCAATCTTATCATTCGTTCCCTGTGTATATACATCTAGCCCATTGAGGTCATCGCCCCCAAAAGTTTGACGGTAGTTTGGATCAAAATCCTTGACTTTTAAAAGAGCCATGGTATCCTTCCTCGAATTGTTGATATTGTTTACGAACGTAGCTTCTTGTTGTGTAGCGATCGCCGAATAGCGTCAATCACAGCAAGTTTTTGGTTCTATTACCACTCTAGACGTTCCCAGACCTACAATCGTATCGCCTTAATTAGTAATTTCCCTACTTGTTTAAATATAATCTCAAGCTTAAAGTCCTTGGCTGCAAAGGTTTTTAAAAAATAATTGTGACTAGGTTCTAGCGTTTTTGTGACTAGGTTCTAGCATTCTTTGTAATTGTAGAAAAACAATTTACAGCAAGGTTTCTAGGCAAAGTTGTTTTACTTTTTTAGACCTTACATATAATCTATTATTAACCACGGGTCAACTCAGTCAAAGTTACAGTATCTTCAGGTGTAATTCGGAAAACGTGTTTTCTAGTATAAACTTTTGTAACCTGAGCCAGCTGGGCCGTAGGTGGAGGTAAAACTGCTGTTACCCAGATATATTCCGAAAATAGATTGGTTTTGTTGCAATGACTATATTGCACTTTGCTAATAACAAGGATTTCTTCGCTTGCCGCTGCCAATTAATTTTAATCTTAAATTAAGATAAATCTATCTTTTTGCAGAGATATAAGACTACTTTTTTAGATAAAATCTATCCTATTAAGGATATTTTAGAAGATGCTGATATCGAATTTGAGGAAAAACTATGATTAGAAGCTTTTTAACCGTAATAACTACTGCTCTCAGCCTGCTTCTTGTTGACTTGGCTGTCCCAGGGGTAGACATCGCCACTTTCCCGGTTGCGTTGATAGCCGCCATTTCTATTGGGGTTGTCAATGCAGTTATTAAACCAACACTATTAAAGTTGTCCCTCCCACTGAATTACTCAACCTTGGGACTGTCTTCAATAGTTGTTAATGGTGTGTGTTTCTGGTTGGCCGCAATTCTAGTACCTGGATTCAGGTTACACGGAATTTTAGCTGCTATCCTAGGTCCAATTGTATTATCGTTTGTTAATACTTTTCTGAGTAATTATCTGGCAGAAAGGTATCCGCAGTTAAAGGGTCAGGAAAATATTTCTTTACCTGAACAAACAAATGAGCCCGGTGTTCAGCAGTAGAAAGCGGATTGAATAAAAAGGGGCGAAACCTCGCCCCTGTGAATAGAAGATATCAAATTATATTTGTCTAGACAGATTTTCTATTAGCAGGAGGTTCCTTGTCCCGTACTACTTCGGCGGCTAATATTAGCAAGTCGCTCAAAACACGTCGAATCCCTCGTTCTTTCTTAGCTACTGCCGCACCAGCGTGACCTAACTTTTCTTCCAACTGCTCTCGCTTTTGCAACGCCTGCTCCACTACTGGTTCAACCTGAGTCCGAGTTTGGTTGTACCAAGTTGTAGCCTGATCCAAATGCTCCTTAATCTCCTCGTGTCTTCCTCCATAGCGTGCAGCCAAGTTTGCTCGTAGGATCGCTAATTGACCCTGAAGGTGAGCATATTGCCTTTGCATCAATGCCACTTCTTCACTATTCTTGAGTGCATTAATTGCTGAGGCAATTGAGTCTTTAGTAACAGGATTAACCTTCTTGTCCTGTTCGATGTCAGTTAATAGACCATCAATTTCCTGCTGAAGTTCGTTTTCTTCAAGGTCTATTCTGGCTTGCAGCCGCTTGACTTCCTCTTGAGATTTGGCAATTGATTTTCGTCGCCAATTGGTAATTCCTTCAATTGCTCCCTCAATCGAGGCAGTAATTTCTTCTTTAACTTCGCCACCCTTTTGTTGCAAGTTATCGACGGCTGCGGAAACAGCATCTTTAACTATCAGGCGGACATCGCTAGTACCGTACTTAAATTCTGAAGCTACCTGAAATACTGCTGATTCTACAATTTCTCGAATTCGATCAGATCTTAACTGTCCTATTTCCTTAGCCTGATTGATATCAGTATTAATGCGCTCCTTGAGCTGGTTATACATTCGGGCATCGGTTTGAGCTGAAGGCTGATTCAATAATTGCGCCAGTGTACCTTGATGGGAGGGCTGAGCAAAATCATCAAAATTTTGGTAATCCTTAGCATCATTTTGGTCATTCAGCACGAAATTGGGGTTTGGTTTTTGAACAGGAAGGTCAGGATTACCACGAGCCAGCTCCTCCATGATTTTGCGTTTCTCTTCATCGCTAATAGACATTTTAGCCACTCCTAGTTTTAATTGAGGTGTAACAGCGGTTTTTCGGGTTAGGTTTCATCCACTCGCCACGAGTCGTTGGTTGGTCGTAGATGAGGGCGGATGCGTTCGGTTGATGGTCGAAGCATCCAGCGGCTATCCCCCGTTCTGGCATCATCTTGCGACAAATCTCCGTAGGACAGTGCATACCGACAGTACTACCGTAGATTGAGCAAAGATGATGTCTGCTTGATTACGACGCCATTTAAACTGTATGCCGGTGTGACCTAGTTTGTTTGTAACCAATCAGCAATCGGCTCGATCAGCTTGAACAAAGTCGTCAAATTTTCGTGGTATTATCGATGATATCCACTGGGACTGATCTTTGGGTGGTCTTCGTTTCAACGTGCTTTCCAAGGTCGACCTCACCAGTCTTAACCTGCTTGTTGTCTGCAACCAGCCGTTCATCTAGCTTGACGCTCTGATTACCAGTTGGCTTGACTTCCTGGGCTGTACTCTTTACTGCGTCTACTATAGCTGGCTTGACCTCTTGGGCTGTATCCTTGAGTGACTCGGCTACACTTTTTACAGTTGGCTTGACTTCCTGGGCTGTACCCTTGACTGCGTCTACTATAGCTGGCTTGACCTCTTGGGCTGTATCCTTGAGTGACTCGGCTACACTTTTTACAGTTGGCTTGACTTCCTGGGCTGTACCCTTGACTGCGTCTACTACAGCTGGCTTGACCTCGTCAACTGCACTCTTGAGTGACTCGGCTACACTTTTTACAGTTGGCTTGACTTCCTGGGCTGTACCCTTGACTGCGTCTACTACAGCTGGCTTGACCTCGTCAACTGCACTCTTGAGTGACTCGGCTACACTTTTTACAGCTGGCCTGGCCTCTTGGGCTGCACCCTTTACTGCTTCTACTACAGATGGCTTGGCTTCCTCAACTGTATCCTTGACGGCATCTACTACACCTACTACAGATGGCTTGACCGCTTCAGCTGTATCTTTTACGGTGTCCCCTACATTTTCTACAGTGTGGCTAACACTCTCACCTACACTCTTTACTGCGTCCACTACACCTTCTACAGTGTGGTCAACAGCCTCAGACGTACCTTTACCAATCAAAGCACCAGCTACAGCGCCCGCTACAGCACCAACGACTCCTCCAACTCGACCACCAACTAGACCACCAATCGCTGCTCCAGCTATCCCAGCACCTATACCTGTACCTGATGAATCAGCATCGTGTTGCTTTTGCTCGATTTCAGTATTTTCGTCATGCTTATCCAAAGGTTGCTTGTTTTCACTCATAATAATCATTTCCTTGTCAAGAAGGGTTTAAGGTCATTTTGTGGAGATTTTATATACGAATTTAACACTTTCAGCAAAGGTTGAAACTAAACTAAAGGGGGAGATCGATCTCTACCTGGTCAGTTTTTAGTTGTAGAATTCAGCTTTGTGTAGTCCTAAATATATAGCGATACCTCAGATTTACTAACAACAAGCCAAAACACAAATGCTTAGACTGTGGCCGACATTATAAACATATGTGTGACTAGTTTCTAGCGTTTTTGTGACTAGTTTCTAGCATTTCCTGTAAGGGTTCAGAACCAATACTCAGCAAGTTTTTTGCCAAATTATCCTACTTTTTTAGACCTTACACAGTTGAAATTGGGGGTAGTTATATCTGCTAAAAAAGTGTTTGCCGCTGCAAGGAAGTTATGTAAGCAGATTCTATTGCTGCTCTGGGATTTTGTCTAGTTCCAGTTTTTTGACCAGCTGGGGCAGGTCTTTCTGGCAGACATGACGATGACCAGTCTCGATGGCATCAACCCAGGATATGCTTTTCCCCATTGTTGCGGCAAAAAACGCCCTAGACCAGCCTTTAGCTTTTCTAGCTTCTCTGATTACAGTGCCTGATGGGGGCAGGTGTTGGCGCTGCTTTTTCTGGATATTAATTGCTCGTTGCTGGTCAGGTAAGGTCAAGCTACTTAGAGCTTCGCTTGGTAGATGAAAACGCCATTTAGTATTGAGCAGCTCACTCCAGAAACCTATAGGCCTTTTAGTGCCATTATCATTTGTCAACCAAGCTGGCCCTGTTTCAAGCTCCAACTGCCATCCAGCTTCTTTAAGTACTTTTAAGTCAGTTTCAAAGTCATCAGCCAGTTGCCGACGAAGCTGCCTGTCGTGCTGAGCTTTTGCCACTCGCTCCGGACCGTAAGCGATCTCCATCAGGGTTTTTCCGCTCAGAGAGTCACAGAACCCAGGTTTGATCCCGAAGGTGAGCCAAATCAGCATTCTAGCCGCACCAGCATTTTGTTTGCCAATGCTGAATAGTTTTTGGACGGTTTTCTTGGTGATAATTCCTGTGTGGCGGTAGTACTCAGATTTGTTGAGGAAGTATTTCGTCCACGCTCCAGGCTTGCCGATTACTCTTAAGCCGGTCAACCTGCTATTGCCAGCCTGATCAGTATTAAAGTCTCGGAGTACAGTGATGTCCCAGATCTTTAAATCGGCAACGGTAAAAGCTCCTACCTGACCAGATTTAGGCCATGCAATACAGGCAAGTACCTGGGCTGGTTGCCGTAAGAGGTCATACAAAATTTTCAGCTGTTCTTGCCTGCATAAGTCCCGGCGTTTGATCAGACCTGTGTATTCGAGTAGTTGCCTGTCATCAATTACAAATTCGTCTGACCAGGGTTGCTCAAGGGTTGCTACCTCTGCACAGTAAATCAGGTGAATAGCGCCCGCCCTCGGGTCAAATTTGTCGATAACAGCCAGCGCTGCTTCTTCAGTCAGGGTTTCTGGATGCGGGTTTTCTGGATTGTCGGTTACGTAGTAACAGATTTTTCCTTTACCGCCAGAGACTTTTTTTTCGTAGCTCAGAGTGCTGCTAGAGTCAGCTTTCCAGGGTAGATCCATTTTTTGAGATAAGACTTCACCAACGCCGCGCAAAACTAGGGACAAGGCAGCAAAGTTAGTCTTACCGTCAGAAAACAAGGAGGCTTTCTTGAAGGGTTGGGTTTTTGCTAGGCGCTGCTGGTACTTTAACAGTAACTTTTGAGCAATTTGATCAACTATGCCTTTAGGGCGACTTTGCTCTTCTAGCTCATGTTCTGGTTTCGCTGTCGGTTTCTCAAGGAATTCTGATTGCTCAGAAGTAAGATCAGCCGCGTTTGGATTCGACCGCCGGAAACTGCCTATTTTTCCTACTATCTGCTGAAATAGAGGCCATCTGGTGCGTAACGCTTCTGCTACCTGTTTCATTTCTCTAAAACACCCCGCTTAAATCACGGCGTAATTGTTCTTGACCGAAACGGTGACTACAAGCCAGACGCTCCAAGCGGCTGATCTTATGCAGCATCAATTCCTGGCAAATTCAGCTGGGTTCTGGTCCCGCCGATGCTGAATGGGAATGGGTGGTCCCTGGCGATCGCCTGCTAGGGCGGCAGTTGCCTCCAGGGATTCTCTTAGTCGCTTGGCGGCATAGATCGACATATCTCGTGGCACGTTAATCCGGTCGCGCAAATATCGCAGGGCAACATCTGACCCCGGCGACGGTGGACAAGCTTGGCGGGTGATCATGGCGGTTAGGGCACACCGCAAGGCTTGATCAACCAATGGGTCATTAGCCGGGTTGACGCGAATAATATTGGCGCGGTGCTTGAGCACGCGGTGGAGCGCCTCAGTCCGGGAGGTTTCAGGCTCTGGGTATGTCACATCGGGTAGCCCATCCCAGGGTCCGTTGTCCACTCGCACTTTGTTGATTTGCATCTGAGGTTCGCCGTTCTCCCAGCAGCCACCCATCTGGGGCGGCAAATCATGCACATGCGTATGGAAGTCGCTCTGAGTTCCCCGGTAGGTGGGTCGGCTTTCCATCGCCGCAAACCAGTCAGACAAGCGCGGGTTTTCCTCGCGCAGGGAGTAGCCCTTGTAGTAGTAGAGACTGGCGTTCATGCGTTCGACATAGGGTGTGAAGATGACATCGACGGTGCCAAACTCCTCAAGGAAATAAGCGGACGGTGTGGAACCCAGGGCAGCCTCGACCTTGGCGACTACGCCTGTGAATTGGTCGCGGTTGTGCTGCTCTTGCCGTACCGAACCAGCGGGATAGCACAACCAAGCACACCAGGCTCTAAATAACAGCCGCTCCAGTTGCCGTAGGGGAAGCACCTCCGCGTGTTTCATGCCTAGCCCCAGGGGTCCAAAGACCTGTTCCAGGGCAATCAAAATGTCATCGCTTTCAGTGATAATGCGACCGTCTAGAGCGATGGCGGGGAGCATTCCCGATCGCACCTTGCGCTTGTACCAGCTCTCTTTTTCCCCGTAACAGAACATAGTTACTTTTTCGATCCGGTAGGGGATTTGTTTCTCCTCCAGCCACAGCCAGATTTTCTGGCAGTAGGGGCACCAAGCGTGGTTGTCGCGGTAGAGCGTCACGCGCACATCCGATTCAGTCAGTCCAAACAGACGCAAACGGGCTTGCGCGTTAGTTGTCCCATTGACGGTATCGACTTGAAAGTCCGTGAGGGCTTCTAGTTCTGACCAGCTTAGAGGGGCTATGGTCGTGGCAGTGGATGTCATGTTGAGATCAAAGTATCGCTCTACAAATGTTTTGTGCTTCAGGGGGGTTGCCTGCTGTCAAGAGGCTTTATGTTGCTTTAACGCTGCTCCTTAAGTTTAACCTCAAGCAACACAATGCCTGATCGCCCTCATCCAGATGAAAGTATTGCGCTTGTGCAGCGCAGTTTTGAAGTATTGTCTGCTATTGTTAATCGGCCTGAGAATATTCAAAAATTTGCTCTCAAATACAAAAACCAATATTCGAGTAGTACTTACACTCATGCCCCCCTACCTAGTTTGGATCATGGCGATCGCCAGCGGTGCCACGGCCGCCAACCTTTATTACAACCAGCCCCTGTTGGCAATCATGGGGCAGAGCTTTCAAGCAGAGCCTCATGTGATCGGGTTCATTCCTGTGGTGACTCAAATTGGGTATGCGATTGGGATTTTGCTGTTTGTGCCCTTAGGTGACTTAACAGAGCAACGCCGACTTATTGTAATTATGCTAGGTGCAACGGCAGTGACATTGGCATTGGCAGCGAGCGCACAGAATCTCAGCTGGCTGATCGCAGCGAGCTTTGGCATTGGGATGACGGCGATCGCTGCTCAGGTCATAGTCCCATTAGCCGCACAACTTACCCCACCCCCAGATAGAGGCAGGGTAGTTGGCACGATCATGGGCGGATTGCTGATCGGCATTCTCTTAGCGCGAACGGTGAGCGGATTTGTGGGAGCTATCTGGGGTTGGAAAGCTATGTACTGGCTTGCGAGTGGGCTAATGGTAGTATTAGCAATCACCTTATCAAGAGTTTTGCCTAGACATCAACCAGCGCTGCAAGCCTCCTACCCAAGATTAATGAGATCTCTGGAGAGTTTAATTCGCACGCAGCCTGTATTGCAAGAGGCGTCTCTGATTGGAGCCATGTGCTTTGGAGCATTTAGTGCTTTCTGGACGACGCTGGTGTTTTTTCTAGCACAGCCGCCCTACCACTACGGCAGCGAAGTCACTGGCTTGTTTGGATTAGTAGGAGTCGTAGGAGCATCGGCAGCTCCCCTGGTGGGCAGACTGGCAGACCGCAGCAGTCCAAGGTTAACTGTGGGATTAGGAATTACCATCACTCTAATCGCATTTGTGGTATTTTTGTTTCTAGGACACAAATTCTGGGGATTAATTATCGGCGTAATTTTGTTAGATTTGGGTGTCCAAAGCGCTCAAGTTTCAAATCAGGCAAGAATTTATAGTTTGCCAGCAGAAATGCACAGTCGTCTCAACGCACTCTACATCATGTTTTACTTTGTTGGAGGCGCTCTGGGGTCATTTCTAGGCGCATATGGCTGGAGTCGTTGGCAGTGGAACGGAGTTTGTGGTCTGAGCTTACTAATGTTAACAGTTGCCCTTGTGGCCTTCTTTAGGAGTAGGCATCGCCATATTTCTGCCTGAGTGCTGCGTTCAGCTCTTTTGGCGGAACCACAATCTATCTAGCGACTGAGGTTTTGCCTCAATAAATCCAGTTTATTGGTAAAAGTAAAAATCGTAACTTAATTGTGCAACGCCAAGATTCTAGCTATCCCAGTGTTTTGAGAATTGGTGCGCCGGATACCCGAGCCTAGCAAAGTAGTGTCACAAAAAGGAGTAAAGACGAAATGAATGTCATTGAAATGTTAGAAGCGGATCATGGCAGGATTAGAAGCCTCTTCTCAGATATTGAGGGTACTAATGATAGCCAGGAAATACAGGATTATTTCGACAAAATAGACAACATTTTAACGATACATGCTCAAGCCGAAGAGCTAGTCCTCTACCCGGAATTACGCAATTACGAAGATACTGTGGAACTGATTGAGCAAGGCCATCAGGAGCATACCGAAAGCGATCAAATGGTTCTGGCAATTAAGTCTAAAAGCCCGAACGAATCTGAATTTAAACAAAAAGTTAGTGAATTACAAGAGTTTATCCTGAATCATTTGGATGAAGAAGAGAAAGATCTCTTTCCCAAAGTACGGCAGTATTTGAACGATGAAAAACTGGAGCAACTTGCTACTCAGCTTAAGGAAACTAAAAGCAGTATAGTGGACAAGGTAGCGAGTCAATCATAGTTGGGTATGCTACTGGAAGGTTACAACCGGATTTCGGGTGTGCGATCGCGGCTGACACTGACTCAATGCCCGAATCAGTTCCTCTAGCCGGATCGGTTTGCTGATGTAGTCATCCATGCCCGCTTCCAGGCACTCTTCTCGGTCGCCTCGCATGGCATTGGCGGTCATGGCAATAATCCAGGGACGGTTTGAATGCGACCATTGCTGGCAAATGCAGCGAGTGGCGTTTAAGCCATCCATTTCTGGCATCTGCACGTCCATCAGCACTACATCGTAGGGCTGGCAGTGCAGGGCTGCGAGCACTTCTAAGCCATTGCAAGCCTTATCAGCTCGATATCCCAGCCGCCGCAACAGGAGTAGGGCGACCTTCTGATTGACCAGATTGTCTTCGGCTAACAGAATCCGTAAGGGGAGCTGTTCAGCTAAGTTTGGAATGCTCTGAGTCAAGGCAGGCTGGGGTTGTTTGATCTTGATTACCTGTTCAGCAAAGATGTGTTGTAAGATATTGTAGAGCTGAGATTGTTTGATTGGCTTGTTGATCAAAGCCGCGAAATCAACATGGAGTGCCTGGGTAGAATCTGACCTTGATAGACAGGTCAGCATCACCAAGGGCAACTTCTGGCAGTGGGGCTGCTTGCGAATTTCTGATGCTAGGGTCAGACCGTCCATGTCTGGCATCTGCATGTCCAGAATCGCCATGTCAAAAGGCTGTGCCTGACGAATGCATTCCAGAGCCTCTGCTCCAGATGCGACCGCATGTATGAGCATCCCCCAAGACTGCCCTTGCAGCGTCAAGATTTTCCGGTTGGTAGCGTTGTCATCCACAATCAGCAGCCGCTTACCCCTCAACTGCGGCGGGAAACTGTGATTGTCCAAGTGCAATGAATCAGGAATGGATCTGACAACCACCGTGAAATAAAAAGTGGAGCCTGAGCTGACTTGACTCTCGACCCACATCCTGCCGCCCATCAGTTCACTCAAACGTTTGCTGATGGCAAGCCCTAGCCCTGTGCCACCATAGTGCCGCGTGGTCGAGGCATCAACCTGACTGAAGGACTTGAATAGGCGGTCCATCCGGTCAGGTGGAATGCCGATACCAGTATCCTTGACGGCAAATTGAATTTCGTAAAGAGGGGATTCAACTCCAAATTCCCCTCTGCCCCTCTGCTCCTCTGCTCCTCGGCTCAATTCCTGGGCTGTTACCGAAACCACCACTTCCCCAGTCTCTGTAAATTTGACCGCATTACTGAGCAGGTTCACCAAGATTTGGCGCAGCCGCGTCACATCCCCCGCAATCATAGGCGGCGTTTGTCGCTCGATTAGGTAGGCAAGCTCTATGTTTTTTTCTGCTGCCTTGGGGGCGAGCAAGTCAAGCGAGTCTTCGATACAAGAAAACAACTCAAAGGGCTGTTCCTCTAATTCCAGCTTACCTGACTCGATTTTGGAAAAGTCCAGGGTGTCGTTAATCAGGGTCAGTAAGGCATCGCTACTCCGGCGGATTGTTTCAACAAAGTCGCGCTGCTGGGGCGTTAGTTCGGTATCAAGTAGCAATCCTGTCATGCCAATCACCCCGTTCATCGGGGTGCGGATCTCGTGGCTCATGGTGGCCAAGAAAGTGCTTTTGGTTTGAGAGGCGATTTCAGCCACTTTGCGAGCTTGTTCTAAAACCAGATTTTGTTGCTGCAATTCGGCTTCTGCCTGTTTGCGCGCCGTAATATCGTTGTTGATTTCAAGCACGGCCATTCCCTGCCCGTCCTTACCCCGCTGTAATGCCCAACGGCTAGCTACCACGATGGATGTGCCGTCACGCTTGCTATGAATCAGTTCACCTTCCCAGCGCTGTTGACGCAGAAGTTTGGCTTCGAGCTGCTCCAGCGGTTGCGGAAATTGGGTTTGTAGGAGCCTGTGGGATGTTTGTCCCAAGGCATTTTCTTTAGTCCAGCTGTACATTTTCTCTGCACCCCTGTTCCAAAAGCGGATAGTGCCGTTCAGATCACGGACTATGATGGCATCATAAGCTAGGTCAAGCAACTGAGCTTGCTCGCCTAATAGCTGCGATTGTTTCTCCAGAATCTGGCGCTGAGCTAAGATCAGAACATGAAAGTCGATTAAAGCTAAGCTGTTGTTTTCAAAAATAACAACAATTGGTTCATAAAGGGTTTTTGCCGGACGGCTTAGAGCAAGTTCGACTGCTTCATTGATGCCACAGGTAGCAGAAAGCTCCAGCATGTCAACCTGAGCTACACTTAGATAAACTCCTAAAAACTTCTGAATTGGCCGCTGGAGATAAAGCTCTAAACTATAGGCTCGACTCATCCACTCAAAGAATTTTTGCCGTGAAATTACTGTCAATATTTGCCAGTTATCAATTATAAATATTCCTGGTAGCTCTGGCTGCTGATCAAATTTTTCAAAAACTTCTTGACCCAGAGTAGAATAATTGACTTGGCAGCTGTAAAACGGCAGGTCTGCTAAGGTAGCAGAAGCGGAAAGTTGGTATAGCTCAACGGGAGCAAGCATAGGGCAGATTTATTGGTATCCAGTCCATTAACTGTTAGTTGGCACCATGAATTAATCCTCAACCAGGTAGCCTCACATGACAAAAATACAATATCAACTTAGCGCTCTAATGCTCATCGTTCAAGCGTAATTTTACTGATAATTTTGGTCAATTTTCCTATCACCACTTAGGTGTTTATGATCATACAGATGCTTTTGGACGCATGTTACGAAGCTGAAAGCTTGAACTGGGAAAAGCTTATAGCAGCTTGGCGTGGCAAAGCTGCTATAAGCTCAAATCAAAAGTTAGTGAGGTGGTGAGAAGACCCTTTAGGGTGCGCGTTTACTTCCGACCGCCAAACCATTTAGCCGTGATCGCTCCCAAAGCTGCTCCTACTAGCGGGTTACTAAGGAACTTCACAATAGCTGGTTGCTCCGCTAATACGTCTCGGAAGATGTCGGGGTGGCTGTGATAGGCAAAGCCAGCCAGTTTGCTGACATCATCTGCGCTCATGTGATTGGGGTTATGGGTTGAAAGACCCAACTGTTGCTCTAGATGGCGCTCATCCAGCCCTCTTTGCTTTAAGTGCTTAAAAAATGCGCGCGCCACATCATTCCGTTCATTTGGCTTGATTTGGGCGATCGCTTTTTGCAGTTCTGGCTCCATCTGGGTGGTCGGAATTTTATCTGGATGGAAAGATTTACCAAACAAGTGGCGACGCTCATCATGCGATGAACGCTGGGCAAAATCGTCAAAATTTTCGTAATCCCCCGTTGTCGCCGCTGGGGCATCATCAAGGGATTCAGCATTACCTTGAGCCAAATCGTTCATGATTTGACGCTTGTACTGTTCACTGCTAGACATTTTTCCTTATCTCCTTTTTCAGCTCAAACTTGGCGGCAAAATTACGTTGATTAAACTCAGAGGCAGCAGATTAAACCACCTCTGAGTCAAGATTTATTCGTACTCAATCTTTTGTGACTGAGTGTCATACTTAGCGGTCAAAATCAGTTTTTTGTCAGGGGCATACATCAAGATTTGTAAGTCCTGATTCGGGAAATTCCGGCGAAAACCTTGGGCTAGCGATTTCGCTAAGGTCTGTACTTCATTCGGCTTAACTTGAGGCGTAATCACCACACCTAACTTGTTGTTGTCACGCACATAAGCATCCTGAACCAGTCCGTTAGCTGTTTTGACAATCCAAGTGCCAAACTCCTGTCCAGCTGCGGTATTACCGAGTTCTAGTTGGGCATAAGTGCCACTGCGGGCATAAGTGCCGCTGCTGCCAATGACTGGTATTGTTGGTTGCTTGGCTTGAACCGCCCCACTACAGGCGGCAGTCGTGGTAAGGACTAAAACCAAGACGAGAGCCGTCAAAACTTTGCGAAAGTGCTGAATTAAACTCACTTCAACCTCCTACAAAAAGCAAATTGGGTAAACACATTCTCTCAAACACGCTCCACAGCGAATGTGGCTTAAATACGGTTCTTGGGCAACCGATCAGAGCCTTCCACAACTGGGGTGCCTTCAGTATTAACGTCCAACTCTTCTCTACGAATTGTTTCTTGTGCTTGAACCGTTTCTTGATCCACCACTTTCTTGACTCTGACTTCTTCACGTACAAAGGCTTCTTTGTGAATGTCAGCAGTCTCTTCGTAGATTTCTACATGTGCCACTTCCCCTTCACGGAAGTCAGCGGTGCCAGGAGCAACTGCCTTGCCAGCGTCTGCTGGAGTAACTCGCTCAATCACAAGTCGCTCTTTCTCGATTTGCACTGAAACCTGTTTATTTTCGGTTTCAACATGCTTCCCAACTGTTACTTCTCCGGTTTTGACACGTTTTTTGTTCGCAACCAGCCGTTCTTGGTACAGTTTCAGGGTTTGATGATCCCGGTCATTCATCTCGTACAGAGACGAATCTTGCTGGGCTGCATCCACAGATGCCTGAGTGCGATATACCCCCTTCACCCGCTCTTCATGGTTGTCATCAACACCCATGCGCTCGTTGAACTCAGGTAAATTTTGCGCTTGCTCTTTACTAAGCCCTACTGCATAGATACGACCTGCCTTATTGTCAATCTGAGAACGACCAACTGGTAGCAATACTTTCTTGCCAGCAATCCAGCCGCTTATATCAATGACCAGATAGCGGAAATGACCTTGATCATCTACTATAATATCGCTTACTTTACCAAGCTTTTCATTATTTGTTTGGGTATAAACATCCATCCCTTTGATGTCATTTCCCTGAAAACTTTCATTGTATTGTGGATCAAATTCATTAATTTTTAGAAGTGGCATTGCCGTTGACCTCAAAGCTTTTGACTTGATTTAGTATATATGATAACGACATGATTTTTCTCTCTTCCTAAAGTATGAATTACCTCAGTTATCAGGCTAAAAAATGTCACTTTTTTTTATTTTATACCATCACTAATATCCAGCGATCGCCTCCTTGTTCTGGTCACAATAGCTTTCACTTCGGGAGAGAATGGAGCAGTTTTCTCAAAGCAGTGTTAGAGCTTAAAACCCGTTTTATCTGCGAATTTATTAAGTAGTTCCGGTAGCCTATATTACCTACTTCACGAGAGTTTTGCTCAAAGTACTTAAGTTTTAAGAGAGCAATTTTATTCTGAATCGAATTGTATGGATTGTTTTAGAAAGTGGCTGTCTTGCGGGGATAACTTAAATAAACGGCAAACCTTAAATCACTCTACCTCAAATCCAGGGCTACAGGTAATATACAAGAAAGCGTTGCCGAAGGCTAGGTTGGCCGTTTAATCATTAAGAATGTAAGATCAGGCTGTAATTCCCTGTTTATAAAAGTTTTCCAACAATAGGTGTGACTAGGTTCTAGCATTTTGTGACTAGGTTCTAGCGGGGTTTGTAAAGTTGCAAACCTAATGATCAACATGGGTTGCATGCTAATTAAGCCTACTTTTTTAGACCTTACATCACTAAATAGGGCTGGTGGAAAAGAGAGCAGGGGTCATGGTCTCCTTCTGCCTCTTAAGGTTGGTATATTTAACTTCGAGGTTTAAATTTATGTCTTTAGGAATAAAATAAAAAATACCAAATGGAGCCAAAGACTGATGCGAGTTGTTTTTAGGTATGAGTAAGATGATAATAAGTACAGAATCTAATACTAAAAAACCGATGAAAAGCTTTGATCTACCCAAGATAGTTGGCTCCGGTGCCCTGCTCACAAGCTTGTCTATTCTGCCTTTAGCTCTGCCTGCTTCTGCTCAGACCACCACTAGTGGAACTACTGCCGGTGAAACTACTCAGCAAACTACTACTACTACTACTACTGTAAATCCTGCAAATAGTCCTAATGGTTCTGCTGTAAACAGCACCTCTAACCAAAACAATCGTTATGTAAGAAAAGACCGTGGTTTTGATTGGGGTTGGTTAGGATTGCTTGGTCTGGTTGGTCTAGCCGGTCTAGCCCACCAGCGTAAAGAAGCAGAGGTTTACAGCGAGCCTAATGTAATGAATAGCCCTGTTACTACTGAAGAACCAGTGCGTTACAGCGAGCCTACTGAAATGAATAGTCTTGGTAATACTAAAGAACCAGTGCGTTACAGCGAGCCTACTGAAATGAATAGCCTTGGTAATACTAAAGAAGCAGGGCGTTACAGGGATCCCAATGCCAAAAATATTCCTGATAATGATGGTACTAGAAATAGGTAAGATTTAAATGGAGCTAAGTTGAGAAACTTGTCTCCAGGCAGATAGCACCCTTGCAGATAAAGCTTTAAACTCCTTTAAGGAGTTATGGATATAACCTGAGGAAAAACAGCATGGCACTTCTAAAAATTAAAGACTTTGATCCAAACTACCACGACACTTTTGGTGGCGATGACATCAAGGGGCGTGATATCTACACGCAAGGAACGGAGGAAAAGATTGGCACAGTTGAAGATATTCTGGTTGATGAGCATAGCGGCGAGTTCCGCTACTTACTGCTTGCTCTAGGTATGGGGACTATGGGCAAGAAAGTACTACTACCAGTGGGTCGTTGCCGGATGAGCCCTAATGCAGAGCGAGTTTATGCCAGTCTGACCAAACAGCAAGCAGATAAGTTACCTGAGCTTGAGCCAGAAAGGCCAGTTGATTACGATTATGAGGAGCGGGTAAGAGGCGTTTATCGCACTGACGCTACTCCTAGTGTCAGCCCCACGGTACCTCTAGAGGCATCATCACAGCTGGATACTACAGCAACTGCCGCTTCTATGACAGGCTCTATGGCAGCTGGGCCAAGCTCGCCCACTTACAACCGCGATACCTACGGCTACCACGAAGAACCTTCTCTGTACGGGATGAATCACCAGGATCATCAAACGCTCAAACTGTACGAAGAACGGCTGGTTGCGAACAAAAAACGCATGAAGACAGGGGAAGTAACGATTGGCAAGCATGTTGAAACCGAAACTAAACAGGTTTCAGTGCCAATCGAGAAAGAGCGAGTTGTGATTGAGCGAGTTACTCCAGCAGACGCTGGCAAGGCAGTTGCTCCTGGCTCTGTTGACTTCCGCCAAGGGGAAGCGACACATGTGGAAATATACGAAGAGACTGCTGACATTCGCAAAGAAGCCTTTGTGCGTGAAGAAGTCAGAGTCAATAAGGTCGTAGAACACGAGACAGTTCAAGGGCAAGAGACGATTCGTCGAGAAGAGTTGGATGTTAATACTGACGGAACCCCGGTTGTAGATGGCTCTGCTCGGTTGCCAAAAGATCGTATTTAAGCCACATTCGTAACGATCGCCTTTGAGCAAGTAGACTCAACGTGGGGGCGATTAATCAATCGCCCCTTTATTCAAACCCCGCAACCGGCTTCGACTCAACGGTTAAGTTCGGCAGTCCTTCCAGTTTTTCAATCGGAGAGGGCTCGGCTACCTCCGGCGGCACGAAGATGGTTAACCCTCCAGGGATACACTCGACATCGATGGGCGTGGTGCCAATAATTTCCCCATCAACCACCACTTTTTGTACAGGATCGGTGCGTACAATCACCCGTCTCGCTCTTAGATACCCAATGTCATCCCGCTCGGCGGCGGCACTATCATTCAATGCGGTTCGCACTAAGTAATAAGATGCCGCGATCGCACTCGTCCGACTTAAGGGTGCCACCACGGTGATATCCAGCAGCCCATCATCAAAAATTACACCAGCTGGACATTGGGCTAAAATTGACGTGGGCGGTGCCGCATTCGCCACCGTCACTGCCGATGCCGTCACAGTAATCACTTTGTCCTCAGTTTCAATCTCGGCTTCAAAGGCTTCCAACTCTCGCCACTCTTGAAGCCCAGCCATCACGTAGGCAAGCACCCCAAAGCGCTTTTTTGCCTCCCTAGAAGCTCGCTCTACCGTTTCGGCCTCAAACCCAATCCCAGCTAGCAACACCATCGGCAAACCATTACACCGAGCGGCATCAACCACCCGCGTGGCACCCCCCAAAATCGTCTTGCAAGCGGCTTCAATCGTGTCTGGAAGCTCTAAAGCCGAAGCAAAGGCGTTGGCTGTTCCGCGAGAAATCACGCCCAGGGGAATATTCGTTCCCACCAGGGCGGCGGAAGCAGCAGACAGAGTGCCATCGCCACCGGACGCAATAATCATACTCGCACCCTGAGCGATCGCTTCAGAGGCAATTTTGTCTGCATCCACTTCTATCGTCGTCAACCGAATATCTAAGTCAAATTCCGGCTCCAAAAGCCTTCGGATTGTTGCCAAATCTTGGTCTGGGTCGTTTTGACCGGAAACCGGATTAAAGATCAGGCAGGCTGCAGATCGGATCATATGCAAATTTGAACCACTAAGAATCTTTTCAAATTAAACCCGAATTTCTCCTACATAAAGCACATAGGCCAAACGGCAAACCCACAGGGCAGTGATGAAGGACGCTACTGCCTTTTTTACAGTTCTCTGCAACCAGCCGTCACCTTTACTGTCATGTTCACCGTCGGCTCAAAACCAACGCTTAAAGCTTAGGGTTGCTTAGCCTTACCAGGTGTTCTACTGGTCGGCGGGGTCGCCGTAGGGGTCTTCGCTGGCTGGACGGACGTTACCAAATTGCCCCTGCTCCTGGTTGGCGGGGTCGCCATAGGAGTCTTCGCTAGCTGGGCGGACGTTACCAAATTGCCCCTCAGCGGTGTCAGACCGTTGTTCATCCTCGTTGGAACCGAGTATAGCATCCTTAGCCTTGCGCAAAAAATCTTCTACCATGATTCATCTCCTAAATACATTCGTACTGTAACAGCTGTATGGATAGTCAGACCTCTTCCAAATAGCCGTTATGTTTCTTCGGGTTACTGTGCTGGGGCTGTACCCAGGCCACTTAGGTCGCGGCCTGTGGCTCTGCCGTTATAGCCCTGGAAGTCATGGTACTGTTGCGCCTCCGACTGCGGGACTTGAATGCCACCCCGGGGTGGTGTTACATAGTGAGCCCGATGCTGGGCATCACGATAGTAGACGCGCCCGTTCTTGGAAAGATAGTACTGCCCATTCTTTCCCTGCCCTTGCGCGTTCTGATGCCTTTGGTAGAGATAGTAAAGGGCGGCGGCTCCGCCTAAGAGCACGAATTTCTGCTTATTCGTTAATCCCTTATCCAACTGGGGTAAGTTAGCGGGAGGACGACTGTACACAGTTGCATCATGCGTATCGTCAGTCAAAGCTAGCAGTGTACTACTCTTGGCACTTCCTGAGCCAGTAAAAACTGTAAGCGTTAGGATTGGGGTTAGCAACAGCGCCGTTGGGCGCCACCGTCCACGGTCTTGAAATATTTTCTCCATTTCTCTCTTAAGTTCGCTCCTTGTCCACTGGGACTAACATGTATGTTGTCTGAGTTTCAGCCTGCGCACCTTTGGCTACCTTTCCAGTCTTGACCTGCTTGTTGTCTGCAACCGACTGTTCATACACCGCGTCCACTGTACCTTTTACGGTGTAGTTAACATCCTCCGCTGCATTCTTTACTGCGTCCACTGTACCTTTTACGCTGTGGTTAACACCGTCAGCTGCACCCTTTACTGCATCCACTGTACCTTTTACAGTCTGGTTAACACCGTCAGCTGTATCGTTGAGAGCCTCCCCTACACCTTTTGCAGTGTCGTTAACATTATCTGCGACACTCGTGAGAGCGTCCCCTAGATCTTTAACAGTCTGGTTAGCACTTTGAGCTGCATTCTTGACTACGTCCCCTACACCTTTTACAGTGTGGTTAATACTCTCAACTGTTCTCTTATTAGCCAAAGCGGCAGCTACTGCGCCCACTACAGCACCAACAACTGCTCCAATCGCTACTTTAGCTAACCCATTACCCCTGAGTGTGCCTACTTCCTGAGCATTGGCTTGACCCGTAAATAGGTCAATTTTTTCGTCTTGCTTATCCAAAACCTGCGCGTTGTCACTCATAATCATCGTATCCTTTGTACAAAACTGATTAACGCCCATTTGGTTATACGACCAAAAAGCGACATGGTTAAGGTATTACTGCAAAGTCTGGGCGGAGTTACAGGGTATTGGTTTTATCGATCACGTTAGGATCTTGGGTATCAACGTATAACTCTTCGCGACGGATTGTATCTTCGACTTCAACAGTATCGTGTTCCACTTCTTTACGAACGCTGACTTGTTCACGCAAGAAGGCTTGCTTGTGAACGTCAGGTGTCTCTTCATAAACGCACAGACGTGCAATTTCCCCTTCATGGAAGTCCGCTTCACCAGGAGCTACTGCTGTTCCAGCGTCTACAGGGGTAGTTTGCTCAACAACAAGTCGCTCTTTGCGCAATGGGACTGAAATCTGGACCATCTGCGTTTCAACGTGCTTTCTAATGCTGACCTCAGCAGTCTTGACCTGCTTCTTGTCTGCAACCAGCCGCTCTTCATACAGCTTGAAGTTTTGATGCTCCGATGGCAAGACATCCTCAGCTACACTCTTTACCGCGTCCACTGCATCGTTGAGTGTGTTGTTATTAACACCCGATGTACCCTTGAGAGCGTCCACTGTACCTTTTGCAGTTTGGTTAATACCCGACGCTATACCCTCACCTCTACCCTTGAGAGCGTCCACTGTACCTTTAACAGTTTGGTTAACACCCGACTGCGCACCCTTAAGAGCGTCCCCTACACCTTTGAGTGCGCGGTTAATACTCTGGGCTGTTTTCTTAGTAGCTAAAGCGCCCGCTAATGTGCCCAAAGTAGCACCAACGAGTCCTGCAATCGCTAATTTAGCTAACCCATTACCCTTGTCTGTGCCTACTGGCTGAGCATCGGCTTCACCCCTCACTAGGTCAACCTTTTTGTCATGCTTTTCTAAAGGCTGGTTGTTCTCACTTACAATCATCGTCTCGTTTCCGACAATCGCTGTTTTAGCTAACTCATCACCCATGGCTGTGCCTGCGGGCTGAGCATAGGGTTGACCCGTAACCAGGTCAACATTTTCGTCATGCTTAGCCAAAATCTGCGTGTTATCACCCATAAAAATCGTCTCCATTTGTACTAAAAGTGCCTGGGTAAATTACTCTTCATGGAAGTCAACTTCACCAGGGATTACTGGCGTTAGGTGCATCTACAGGGGTAGTTGGCTCAACAACAACTTGCTCGTTGTTCACTGGGACTGAAATTTCGGCTGTCTGAGTTTCAACCTGCTCTCGGATGCCGACCGAACCAGTCGTGACCTGCTTGCTGAGTGCAACCAGCGGTTGCTCTAGCTTAAGGCTCTGATGCTCAGATGGCTTGACATCCGATGCACCCTTTAGTGCGTCCACACCTACTACAGATTGCTTGGTGTCCTCAGCTATATCCTTTACTGTGTCTAATACACCTGTTACAGATGACTTGACACCCTCAGCTATATCCTTTGATGCATCCACTGCACCTCCGATGACAGCGTGGTTAACGCCTTCAGCTACACTCTTTACCGCGACCCCTACACCTTTTGCAGCGTGGTTAACGCCTTCAGCTACACTCTTTACCGCGACCCCTACACCTTTTGCAACGTGGTTAACACCCTCAGCTGTTCTCTTATTAGCCAAAGCGCCAGCTAATGTGCCCAACGTAGCACCAATAAGTCCTCCTATGAGTGCTCTAGATAACCCAGTACTCATACCTGTGTCTGCTGGTTGAGCATCGGGTTGAGGCGTCATCGTAGAAGCATTTTCGTTTCTAGGTAACTCAGCACCTGTGCTTGTGTCAAGTGAACGAGCATAGGGTTGACCCGTCGTAATGGGGTCAGCATTTTCGTCCTGCTTATCTAAAGGCTGCTTGTTCTCACTCATAATAATCCTCTCTTTTGTACTAAAACTGATTAACGTCCATCTGGTGCAGAGCGTTATCTGTTGTAAATATTACAATCACTGGTAACGACTTGCACTGAACTAAAGAATGACATCGCCAAACACCTAGTAAGTCTTTAGTTGTAGACTTGATGGTTTCAGGTTTGTAGCTCAAATTTTGTTACTTTACCCCGCATTGGCCGAGCCTGCCGTGTAGCGGCGAATTCTTGATTTGATTACTACTATAGCGCTCTCAAAACTACAGTTCAGAGGCGCTATAGCAGTGTATCAGTACTGATAAAAATGTAAGGGAAAGCTGAAATTCTTTTACTGCAGAAGATTAACCAAAATATGTGTGACTAGGTTCTAGCAATTTTGTGACTAAGGAAGAGCGATTTTGTGACTAGGTTCTAGCAGTGGTTGTAAAGTTGCAAAAATAATACGTAGCAAGGTTTTTAGGCCATTTTATTCTACTTTCTTATGTCTTACATTTCTGAAATAGGGCTGCTCGACTCACAAAAGTGCCCAAACTGCATGAAGTCAGTCGCCAGGAAGAGGGAGACGAGCCAATAATTTATTATTGTTTAAAGGTATACAGGGTAAGCGCATCTAATTTTGTAATTAAAAATAGAGATATTTTGCTAAAATATGTATGCAGTGGATAAATTTGAGGAAGAAATGTGTTAAGTATTACGCTAATAAGCAAAACGTCTATTTCACATTAAGGGCAGTCTCATGGCATCAGGTTTCAAATCTCCAAAATCTTACGACTAAAAGCTCAAAAACCTTGAGTATAGCCAATGCGACTGCACGTAACCGTTCAGGGGGGGATCAAAAAAACGTCCAATATGAAATCACACGTAATCAGTACGAAAACCAGTCTAGATTGGATTTATACCGGATAATTGTGAGTAGTCAAAAGTGCTATACTGGTCTGCAAATTGTCTTTTAGACATTTTAGGTACGATATTTTGATGCGCATAAAACCCAAAGCTTTTGCTTAGCAAGGCTTTGACGTTTATGCGCATGATGTACCCCCCCGTGAACGGTTACGACTGCACTTACAGAAAAAATGGAATTAGTTTTTAGCGATGAAGACCCCCGTGTAGAAAGAACCCGTGCCCATTTATTAACTGATATTTTAATCATCGGGATTTTATCCGGGAAAAGCAGGAGGTAAGGGATGGGAGGACATGGAAAATTATGGCTTGAGCAAATCCGATTGGTTGGAGCAGTTTTTAGCCATACCAAATCGTATCCCCAGTGTAGATACTTAACGACTACGTGTTTGAACCAATAGACCCAAAAATATTTGAACTGTGCTTCCAACGTTGGGTACAATCTGTAGTTGAGACAGTAGGAGCCCAGGTGATTACCATCAATGGCAAGACCCTAAAAGGTTCCTAAGACAGAGAAAAAGGTTCATCAGCTTTACATCTAGTCAGTGTATAGTTAAAGATTGGTTTGACCAAGCAATTGTCCAAGGGTTTGAAGGTATTACTAGTGGACTCTGGATGTCACATTCAATGAAGATGCTTGCCGGGTTCGTACTGGACATGCACCACAGAATCTTGCTCTGCTGCGACGGATTGCCCTTAAGCTCAATCCCAACTTCCATTTGGCAGAATGGTTTGCGTAATTTTGACCGGACCACTTACCCTTTCAACTGGAGTTTAGACTAGGGCATGGAAATGACCCCAGCGATGCTGGGTTAAAGAAGTTCACACCATAAAATTACGAAAATACTTAAATTAAGCAGATGTGGTAGTCTGCTTACGAGGTCTAGAAGTACGTTTTTTGACAATAGGATAGCGAATTCTACGCTGACGCGGCTCCTCGGTTTTCCAACCAGGAGATTTTCCTCGGGGTTTTGGAGGTATGGCAGGTGTGTCAATCACCCTTCGGGTTCGCAGTCGCTACAACGGGGGGAACCCCCGCAACGCGCTGCTCACCGCTAAAATTCCTCCCATCGACTGCTCAACCCTTCCAGGGGTTAACTTATCAATTGATTTTTGCCACGGCAGAGGGCGATCGCCAACAATATCACGAGCTAACCATAGTTCCCAAGTGATCATCGGCATCAAATCGCTCCACCGCTCGCATTGTTTCGGTGTAGCAAATTTAGGGGCAGTCCAATGCAAGCGTTGCTTGAGAAATCTATTGCCTTTGGTCAACCGTAAAACGTCGTAGGTAGAGCATATATACTTCATCTAAGCTTGGCATCTGTTCTCCCACCCATGCCAGCCACATAGGTTTAACTACCCGTACTGAATTCTCTTCATTGAAACGTTCAACCAAAACTATTGACATTGAGTGTAAAGCAGCTGCTCTAAACTGCAAATCATGCCATACCCGAATTCGTAAACAGCCTAAATGGCAAGGGTTGCCAGCGATATTATCTGTGAATTTGACAATGAAGACACTAGAAGCCTTGTCAATCAAGGCTTCTAGTGTCTTCATTGTGAATCGAGTCCGTCCACCTTTCAGCATCTCGAAGTTAGTTCTTATCCATGGGTCTAGGGAAGAACAGTCGGCTTTGGCAGTTTAACCGTTGGAAGTTTAGGTGCTGAGCTATTTGGCGTCCTTCCTGATTTATACCCAGACTCCCCCGCTACGGCAGAATGTTGAGGTTCTTGAGAATTTCCAGGGAAGGTTTGGATTGTTTTCTCCATCGGTTTGGGGTTTACAAAATCTACGTCTCCAATTCGTGAAGCCTCCGGGGGGACTCTAAAAACCGTAGTATTTGGATAGTCTACTGCTTCCCCTGATGGTGTAGATCCTGATGTAGCTCCCGACTGAGCTAAAGCCAATGAACCCGTAAACAATGAACCCGTAGACAAAACGAAAATAGTTACACCAAAGGATTGACTTTTCATTTTTTCTTTTCCTTAAAATTAACTAGGTAAACATAAATAAACAGAACTGTGTAAAGAAATGTAAAAGTCACCTTGGTCAGGGTTGCGATCAAGAATTGAACCGAAACCGCTCGGTCTTGTATCTACCTCGCTGACCTCTGGCTTTTACTCCCGCAATCACTGCCATTGCCAAGTCATACTCGTGTTCAAACATGCGTCCAGCAATCTCATCGCTCTTTAAGTGATGCCACTCCCCTTAAATCAGATTCATTTCAGAGCAGTACTTGGGTAGAAAAAACAAGTACAGTCCCTTGCTTGCCGATACTCGGATGCGCTCCTGCACCAGAATACTTGTGTGGATGGGGCCATTGTCCTGCACTACCAGAGTGATTTGACCAGTCTTGACGAGTCGCACCAGAGCTTGCTGTGCTTCCCAATCCATCATCTGAATGTAACTGGTTCTAGTGGATTTTGTGGTCGTTGCCGATTGGCGGTATGGTGTCCTGGTTGGGAAGCTATACGGGGCATGATAAGATGGGCGCATCCAGGATGGGTAACAAAAGCATTGAAAAGCCAGTGTTAAGTGAAGTCTTGTATGAAACCTGAAGGGGTGACAAGGAGGGCTACAACACTTATAGGTTCAAGGTTTCAGGTATTCATGGTATAAAGAAAAGAGGTCTAGCTTTGTCAACAAGACCTCCTTAATGATAAGATGCCTGAATTTT
>JAABUQ010003134.1_pt1 | contig 31042 bp, 30 predicted proteins | sample 5560001 | NCBI WGS metagenome assembly JAABUQ01 (sample SAMN10711888, study PRJNA513371) | rock metagenome | isolation source: Antarctica rocks | place: Antarctica: Victoria Land, Finger Mt nord | collected 2015-12-18 | reverse complement strand
GACGGCGCGTACGATGGTCATCGGGAGGTCCCTTGGGCCGGGTCGCGGTTGCTGGACACAACACGCCCCGGTCTAAGGGCTTCCCTCCCGAATTGCCAGGCCCCGCTCTTAAGTCCGGTCGTATGGGCCTCGCTTCGCTCGACACCACCCTACATGATCAGGTTTTAAATCAAGGAGGGAAGGCAATTAGCTCCAGGGCTGGACGGTCGAGCCTCCGAAGATCATCCGGTTGACCTCGGGGGTGAAGACCTCGTAGGGGAGGCCGAGGTCGGGCTTGCTGGGGTCGTCGAGGGCCTTGAGGTGCTCGGGGGCGAGGCGGATTTCCAGCGAGGCGAGGTTGTCGAGGAGCTGGTCGACCTTGCTGGCGCCGAGGATGCTGGAGGTGATCCCGGGCTGGGCCGAAGTCCAGGCGAGGGCGACCTGGGCCATCGGGCGGCCGACCTCGGCGGCCACCGCTCGGAGGGCTCCGAGGACCCGCCAGTTGCGCTCGGTGAACAAGCGGTCGCCGAACGGGTTGGGGCCGGCGAGCCGGCCTTCGCCGGTCGCGCCGTTGCCTTCGCGTGCGTATTTGCCGGCGAGGAAGCCGGCCGCGAGCGGGCTCCAGGGGCAGACGCCGAATCCGCACTCGCGGGCGGCGGGCAGGTGCTCGCGCTCGGTGTTGCGCTCGACCAGGGAATACGCGAGCTGCATCGCGATCGGCCCGGGGATCGCGTGGGCCGTGGCCAGCGTGGCCGCCTTGGCGGCGTACCAGGCGGGCATGTTGGAGAAGCCGAAGTAGCGGACCTTGCCGGACCGGACGAGGTCGCCGAACGTCTGCATCACCTCCTCGACGGGCGTGACGACGTCCCAGGCGTGGAGCCAGTAGAGGTCGATGTAGTCGGTCTTGAGCCGGCGGAGCGAGCCCTCCAGCGCCCGGTGGATGTTCTTCCGGCCGTTGCCGCCGGCGTGCGGGTTGCCGGCCTCGGCGTTGAAGGCGAACTTGGTGGCGATCACGAGCCGATTGCGGAGGCCCCGGGCGGCGACGTAGCCGCCGACCAGCTCCTCGCTCCGGCCCTTGGAGTAGACGTCGGCGGTGTCGATGAAGTTGCCGCCGGCCTCGACGTAGGCGTCGAAGATCGCCCCGGAGACCTCGTCGGGCGAGCCCCAACGCGGAGTCCCGAAGGTCATCGCGCCGAGCGCCAGCGGGCTGACGACCAGCCCGGACCGGCCGAGGGTCCGGTACGCGGTGAGGCTCATGAATTCTTGCCTTCACATGGGAATGGGGACGTTGGGGAGGTGTGATCGAGGCCGGGCCGGGGGTCGCGGTCAAGTACTCCTCCGGCCGGCCTTCGAAGGCTCAGGCCCGCGCCTCCTGGAGCTGCTGGGCGCGGGACTGGCTCCACATCCCGAGCATCCAGCCCGGGTATTCGGCGGGGAGCTTGCTGACCTCGTCGAGCGACCGGAGCTCGTCGGGGGAGAGGGCGACGTCGACGGCCCCGAGGTTGTCGACCAACTGCTCGGCCCGCTTCGCCCCGAGGATCACGCTGGTGACCCGGGGCTGGTGCAGGAGCCAGGCGAGGGCGACCTGCGCGACCGAGGCGCCCTTGCTCGCGGCCAGGCCCGCCAGGACGTCGATGACGTTGTACGCCCGGTCGAGGTCCACCGGGGGGAAGGCGAAGGTGGCCCGGCGGGCCCCCTCGTCCCCCTGCCTGTCCCTGGTATATTTGCCGCTCAGGAGGCCCCCCGCCAGGGGGCTCCAGACCAGCAGGCCGACGCCCTCGTCGGCCAGCATCGGCACGACCTCGCGCTCCAGGTCCCGGCCGGCGACGGTGTAATACGCCTGGAGCGAGGCGAACCTCGCCAGCCCGAGCCGTTCGGAGATCCCCAGGGCCTTGGAGACCTGCCAGGCCGCCCAGTTCGAGACCCCGATGTAGCGGACGAGCCCCTGCCGGACCAGGTCGTCCAGGGCCCTGAGGCTCTCCTCGATCGGGGTGGCGGGGTCGAACCCGTGGAGCTGGTACAGGTCGATGTGGTCCATCTGGAGCCGGGCGAGGCTGGCCTTGGCGCCGTCGATGATGTGGCCGCGCGACGACCCCCGCCCGTTCGGCCCCGGGCCGGCCTCGCCGAAGACCTTGGTCGCGACGACCACCTGGTCGCGCCTGATCCCCAGGTTCTTCAGCGCCTGCCCGGTGATCCGCTCCGAGTCGCCCGCCGAATAGGTGTCGGCGGTGTCGATGAAGTTGATCCCCGCCTCGATCGCCCGGCCGAGCAGGTCATCCGCCCCGGCCTGCTCCACCGTGCCCATGAACTTGTACTGACCGCTGGCCCCGAAGGTCATCGTGCCGAGGCACAGCTCCGAGACGAACAGCCCGGTGGACCCTAATCGGTTATAACGCATGCAAGCTCCTCGAAATGGGAATGATGGCCGGATATCGGGATGCTCAGCTCAGGTCGATGACGATCTTGCCGAAGAGGCCCGGCGACGACTGGGCCCGATAAGCGTCCTTGGCCTGCTCGAAGCGGAAGGTGCGGTCGATCGGCGGCCTGATCCGGTGGTGGTCGATGGCCCGCGACATCGCCCGGAATCCCTCGGCGTCGCCGACCGCGATGCCCCGGACGGTCAACGCCTTGCCCATCAGGAGCATCGGGTCGAGCGGCTCGCCGAAGGTCATCAGGCCCATCACCGCCACCTCGCCGCCGCTGCGGAGGGCCGCCATCGACTGGTTCAGCGAGCCGGTGCCGGCGGCGTTGACCACCCGGTCGACGCCCCCGGTCCGCTCAAACACCGCCCGACCCCACTCCGGGACGTCCCGATAGTTGATGACGTCGCTCGCGCCGAGGGCCGCAAGCCGCGCCCGCTTGGCCTCCTGGCTCGTCGTGGCGATCACCTCCGCGCCGGACGCTCGGGCCAGGACCAGGGCGAAGAGGGAGACGCCGCCGGTCCCCAGGATCAGGACCTTGCCGCCCGGCCCGACCGGGCGATCCCCCCGGATCGCGCTCCAGGCGGTCAAGGCGGCGCAAGGTAGGGTCGCCGCCTCGGCGAAGCTCAAGGTCTCCGGCGCGGCGACGACGCGCACCGCCGGCAGGACGACCTGCTCGGCCAGCATGCCGTCTTCATCGAGCGAGCCCAGGCCGCGGCCCATGTTCGGGTGGGGCGGCCCCTGGAGGCGGTCCCGGAAATACAGGCCGGTGACCCGGTCGCCGACGGACCAGGCGGCGACGCCCGGCCCGACGGCGTCGACCTCGCCCGCACCGTCCGAGATCGGCACGAGGTCCCGACCTGGCGCCCGCCAGCTCGGATCCTTCAGGCCCAGCAGGTCGCGATAATTGAGCGACGCCGCCCGGACCCGGATGCGCACCTCGCCCGGCCCAGGCTCGGGCGACGGCACGTCCTCCAGCACCAGCCCGTCGATGTCGATGGCCCCGGCCTTCAAAACCCAACGCCGCATGTCGCGTCCCTCCTGGAAACCCTTGATCGACGCCCATTCCCGACTTCCCGGACCGGGACAGCGAAGATTCATAGCGTTCGATACAGAAGGGGAGGGTACGCGGCTTGTCAGCCGGTGTCAAGGCGTTTAATATCGATTGCTATGAAAGACGAAACGACTCCAACCCGGCGGAAGATCGGTCGGCCGCTCTCCTTCGACCGGGACTCGGCCCTGGAGCGGGCGATGCTCCTGTTCTGGCGGTACGGCTACGAGGCGACCTCGCTGGGCCAGTTGACCGAAGCGATGGGGATCACCCCGCCGAGCCTGTACGCCGCCTTCGGCGACAAGAAGCGGCTGTTCCTGGAGGCGGTCCGGCGGTATACCTCGGGGCCCGTCACCGCCCTCGGGATCATCGAATCCGCGCCCACGGCCCGGGATGCGGCCCGGGCCTTGATGGAGGGGTCGGCCGTCGGCCTGACCGGCGCCGACACGCCGGCCGGGTGCATGCTGATCAGCGCCGCGACGAACTGCTCGCCCGCCGGCGCCGACGTCCAGGCTGCCTTGGCCCAGATCCGGCTCAGGAACGAGGCCGCCTTGCGGGCGAAGATCCAGCGCGACGTCGACTCCGGCGTCCTCCCGGCCGACGGCGACCCGACCAGCCTCGCCTCGCTGACGATGGCCGTCATCCAGGGGATGTCGACCCAGGCCAGGGACGGCGCCGAGCGGCCCAAGCTGCTCGCGCTGGCCCGGCTGGCGATGCGGGCCTGGCCCGAGGAGGCCCGCCGGATTAGGTCGCTGGAATAATCGAAGGCTACTTCATCATTCGATCAGGCGGGAGATGGCCCAGACGTGGCAGTCGGCGTGGGGTTCTTCGGGGTGGAGCCGCCGGAGGTCATCCCGGATCGCGAAGGCCCGGGCTCGCGAGGTCAGCAGGCCGAGCGGCGACAGCTCGTGGTTGGCGAAGACGTCGGGGAAGCCGCCGCAGTTCGACAGGGGACTGGCCGTCATCGCGTAATCGATCAGGTCATAGCCCAGGAACTCGAAGGCGGGCCCGGTCGGGTCGGGCTCGGGGTCGGCGGCGGGTTCGAAGGCGACCCGGAGGATTCGCCGGTCGGGGATCTCCCCGACCGCTTCGAGGAGCGTGGGGAGGTCGAGGAAGAGGGGCTTCCCGTAATCCCTCTCGACGACGAGGATGATGTGGGACCAGTGGTCGTCGAGGATCTCGGGCAGGACCGAGGGGCAGAGCATCGAGTCGAGCGAGACGAGTTCTTCGAGCTGCGTCAGCCCGGACCAGGCGATGTAGTCCGTCCAGGACTCGCCCTGGCTCGGGCCGAAGGTCTCGGTGGCGATGTACCCGGTTGTCATGGCGTCGCTTCTCGCCCATCCGGGGATTCAGAACTTGGGCACGAGCTTGGCCCGCTCTTCGAAGCGGGCGGTGTGGACGTGGTGCCACTCGTTGCGCTGGACGGAGAAGCCCCGGTTGATCTCGTCCTGGGCGAAGTCGGCCCAGGGGGTGTTGGGGTGGTTCTCGATGACGACCTTGCAGAGCCTGAGGGCCTCGGCGTAGACCTTCTCGGTCTTCTCCTTGGGGGCCTTGTCCTTGTGCGAGTGGTCGAGCGACCAGGCGACGTAGAGCTCGGGCGAGGGGAGCTTCTCGGGCTTGGGGGGCCTGGCCTGCATCTCCAGGAGGTTGGCCCGGTATTCATAAGCCTTGATCTGATAGATGACGACCTGGGCCAGCATCAGGTCGTAGGCGGCCCGCCAGCGCTTCTCGGGCTCCTGGTTGCGGAGCTTCTCCATCGACCGGAGCCGCTTCTCGATCTCGATCAGGTTGTTGAGCCGCTGGGAGACGATCGGCAGCTCCTGGGCGATCGCCGGGACCAGCTCGTCGGGGATGACCGGCAAGTGGTGGCGGAGCGGGTAGGTCCGGGTCTCGGTGATGATGTCGAAGAGGGTCCGGCGAAAGTCCGACTTCGACCGCCGCTCGAGGTAGGCGCCTCGGCTCTCGTAGTCGGGGACGTACTCCTTGAGGGTGCTCATCGAGTAGGCCTTCTCGCGCTTCTTGACGCGGAGGCCTTCCTCGCTGGGCAGGAGGAAGTAGATCCCGCCGGTGTCCTTGGCCAGGCGGGCCAGCTCGTAGGGGGCGAAGCCGGAGGGCATCTCGTCCCATCGGGGGTGGATGCCGTCGTACTGGAGGGCCTCGACGTCGGCGGTCTCCGGCCCGCGCTGGATGCCGACCCAGTAGACGTCCTTGGTTACCGGGTCGGTGTAGGCGATGGTGAGGTGGCTGGTGCCGAAGAGGGCCTGGCGGCCGATGACGTAGATCGGGACCTCGCGGCTGACGGCGGCCTGGCGGGCCTCCTCGACGTAGGCCCCGTCGTCGCCCGACTCGTCGGTCACCAGGACGATCAGGAGCTTGCGGTCCTTGGAGATCAGGTTGCCGTAGTGGCCGATCACCTTGGCGACCGCGGACATCGTGTTTTCCTTGCCGGTCGCGTCGACCCGGAGGCGGTCGATGGCGTGGCCGATCGCCTCGATGTCGATCGTCGGCTTCTCCTGCTCGAAGTGGACGTCGTCGCCGAAGCCGACGATCGCGTGGGTCAGCGGCGGGACGTTGGACTTGCGCCTGGGCTTCGACCCGTCGGCCCCGGGGACGTCGTCGGGGGTGTTGATCTTGAGCTCGTTGACGACCCGGTCGAACTTCCGCTTCACTTCCTTCTGGTCGTCCCGCATGCTCTCGGACTCGTCGAACATCCAGACCACGGTGACCCGGTGCTGGGTGAGGTGGCGGAGGATCTCGCGGGCGACCTGGTCGAGCGCATCGCCGATCTCGCCGGCCTCGAAGGTGACGTCGCCGCCGATCATCCCGCCGCCGCCGAGGTCGCGGGTCAGCTTGGGGGACATCATCTGGAGCCCTCCCGGGGCGGCGATGTTGGCGATCATCGGCAGGCTGGTCTTCTCGCCGATGGGCCGGCCGGCGCCGGACACCTTGGGCGTGCTCGAAGGGGGGGCCGAGCCGATGTTGGTGGCCAGGCCGATCCCGGGCGTCGAGGAGTTGACGTCGCCGACGGCGGACTCGCGCGGGACCTCGCTGGGGTCGGCGTAGATCTTGGTCAGCTCCTCGGCCGAGCCGGGGTTGGCGACGAGGGCCGAGTCGAGGTTGGCCAGCCGCTTGACGACCTCGCCGGAGGTGGTCGCCACCGCCGCGAGCGTCACGAGGATGCCGACGTGGATCGCCGCCGAGACCGCCCAGGCCGGCGCGTCCCACCGCCTCCGGGGGGCCCGCCGCTTCCGGCTGAGCTTGGGCCCGGCCTCGGCCTCGGCCGGGGTCGCGGGCTTGCCGGGGTCGGCGGCCGGGCTCGCCGCCGGATCGGTGGTGGGCGCCATCGCGAAAGGGGGGGGCTCGACCTCGATGGTCGAGGCCTCTTCGGGGTCGATCGGGCCCCCGCGGGCCGGCTTAGGAACCGATGTGTTCACTGACATGACGCTTCGTCCCCAAGGTCAGGAGGGGCCGCGGGGGCCGGCCCGTCGTCGGCGACATGTGGAGGCCCGGATGCGGGTCGGCCGGTGGCGGCCGGCGGGCAGGACGGAACGGGTCGTGTCGAGGTGGCCGGGCGAGGTGCGCTGCGGTGCGGCGGCCGTTCCAGCGTAGCAGGCCCCGAGGCCGGGTCCAAGGGCCCGCCCGCCCCGGTCAGATCTTGGGGACTTCCTCGGGCTTGGCGTCCTTCTTCATCGCCGCCTTCTTCTTGGCGGCGACCTCCTCGGCCTCGGTCCGCTTGGGCGGGGGCTTGACGTAGGCCTCGACCCACTTGAAGCCGAAGGCGTCCTTCAGCTCGCGCTGGGCCAGGAGGGACCAGGGGGTGTTGGGGTGGTCCTCGACGACCCGCTTGAGCAGGGCCTGGGCCTCCTTGGCGACCTCGGCCACCTTGGGGCCGGAGAGGATCTCCTCGGTCGGCGCGAGCCTCCAGGTGTTGGACCTGGCGTCCTTGAACTTGGGGGCGTCCTTCTTCATCTTGGCGCAGGCGGTGTTGTACTCGTGGCAGCGGATCTTCATGGCCAGGAGCCGGCCCCTGGCCAGATCATAGTGCGCCCGCCACCGCCTCGAAGGCTCGCGGTCGCGCTGCTTGACGACGGCGGTGATCGGCACCAGGGCCTCGTCGATCGTGTAGGCGATCCGGGCGACCTGGTCCTGGTTGGCGAGCATCTGCTCCTTGAACTCGGGGCTGTCGGCCGCCGGGAAGTTGAGCGACGGCTGGCCCGGGAGCGACTGCTGGGTGATCCGGGCGGCCTGGATCACGGCGGCCCGGATCGGGTCGGCCTGGAACCCCTTGGCGTACTCGCGCTCGCTGACCCAGTCGGGCCGATACTCGCGCATCCGGTTGGGGTCGAAGGTGACCCGGCTCGGGCCGAGCCTGGTGATGAAGTAGATGCCGTTGGTGGCGCCGGCCAGGCGGCTCAGGGCGTAGGGGCCGAAGCCGGCGTCGAGGTTGCCGTACTGGTCGCCGCCGTACCAGAAGGGGATGCTGACGGTCTCGGGCACGACGCTCTCGGGCCCCTGGCGGACCGGGAGGTTGCGGTAGGTCTTCTTGGTCTTCGGGTCGGTGTAGTCCATCCGCCCCTCGGACCGGCCGAAGAGGGCGGGGGAGCCGAGCACGTAGACCGGCACCTTGGCCTTGGAGGCGGTCGAGATCGCCTCTTCGAGCAGGTTCTCGTCCTCGCCCACCTCGTCGGTCACGACGATCACCAGCGTCTGGTACTTCTGCCCGCCCGGGTCCTTGTACCGGCCCCACTTGGTCGCGGCCCAGCCGACGGTCGAGAAGGTCGACTCGATGCCGGTGGTGTCGAGCGGGACGTCGCGGATCGCGGCGACGATGGCGGACGAGTCGTTGGTGGGCTCGGGGAGCATCGGCTTGTGGTCCTTGCCGAAGGCCACCACCATCGTCATCAGGGCGTCCCCCTGGGCGACCTGGTCCTTGTCGAGCGCCGCGATGTGGGAATACACCTGCTCGATATGCTGCGCCAGCTTCTCGCGCTCGGCCACCAGGCTGCCCGAGGCATCGAAGGCCCAGACGACCAGGGTCTTGCCCCGCGCGAGCTGGTTGAGCAGCTCCTGGGCGATCCGGTCGACGGCCCCCTCGACGTCGCCGACGTGCTCGGCGCCGCTGCCCTTGATCGCGACGGTCTGGCCGAGTTCGGGGGCCGAAGGGGTCACCACCTCGCCGGGCCGGGTGATGTTGACGTTCACGGCCATCCGGGCCGATTCGGAGTCGCTTGCCGACGTCGGCAGGGCGACCGGCGAGGCGCCGGCCAAGGGGAGGGCGCTGAGGGCGGGGGCGGTCGAGCCGGCCGGGTTGGGGATCACCGTCAAGCTCTGGTCGATGTCCTGGATCTCGGCCTTGTCGAAGGGCGGGATCTCGGTGTCGACGACCTGGCTGGTGATCTCGCGCTTCAGGTCGACCTGGGCGGCGATCCCGATCGCCGCGAGGGCGGCCAGGATCGCCAGGTGGAACGCTAGGCTCACGCCGAGGGCCGGCAGCTCGCGCCGGTATCGGGCCAGGTGCAGGCCGGGGAAACGAGCGTCGATCCGCCGGATCAGTCTCGACCACACGGTGCGGCACCCCCTCTGAAATCGGCCCCGGCGACCGCGGCCCCCCGGCGCCGGGCCCGGGAGTCCGGTCGCGCCAATCGCCGACGCGGGACCGGGCGGGTACCCGACGGCCCACTGACTCCATCCATCATCGTAATGGTTGGAAGGGGTTACGGGCAACGGCCCCGGCCGTGACTTTCCCCCGGTCGGCCCGTCGTCTCCGCCCTCAACGGTATTAGCCTAGGTCGCGGCGCGGCCCCTCGGGAGGGGGAAACGGAGACGGCCGGCCCCCGTTCGGCAGAACGAGGGGCCGGCCGCGAAATGGGTCGGAGAAGCGCCGATCGCCCGGATCTCAGGACTTGGGGGTGTCGGTCTTGGGGGGCTCGGCCGGCGCGTCGGCCTTGGGGGTCTCGGTCGGGGTCGGCGCGGGGGCCGGGGCGTCGGTGGAGGGCTTGGTGTCGGCGGGGGCCGGGGCCGCCGTGTCCGAGGGGGCGCCGGGCTTGGATGTGGGGCTCGTCGTCGGGGTCGTGGCGCCGGCGTCCTTCTTCTCGTCGACCGGCGGGTTGCAGCCGATCAAGGCCACGGACAGGAGCGAGCCGGCGGCGAGGGCCAGGGTGCTGAAGCGGGATTTCATCGGGAATCTCCTCGAAGTCGTGATCGATCGCGTCCGGGCGGCGGGTGCGACCGGCTCCGGAAGACCCGGGCCGAAAGCTATCCTCGACGAGGGACGCCCCCCGTTGGGAGCCCCAACCCCGCGCGCCCTTTGGAAGTGGACGCGTGGCAGAACGCACGCCAGATAGTTACGCAAACCGAAGGCCAGTTGTCCAGCACCCGCCGGCCGATCCGCGCGGGTCGGGCCGGGCGGGCGGCGGACCTCCGGGGGAAAATCGAGCAAGGGGGGGCCGTCCCGGGCCAGTCCCCCCGTAAACTTCCGGTCGGAGCCTCGGGGTCCGCGGGCAAATCGCGAACGATCCGGAAAAGTTTCGTCCGCCGACGGCCGAGGGGCCACTCTTGTTACCGTAGTCGATGGGGCGGGGCCAGGATTGTCCCCCGCAAGGGTCGGCCGGGTCGGGCCGGGAGGCGAGGAGCGATGGTGGATGAACGGATCGGTTCGGCTCCCTTCGCGGTGCGGGACGAGGCGGCGTTCGAGGCCGACGTCCGGCGGTACGGGCCGATGGTCTATCGCGCGTGCCTGGACATCCTGGGCGACCGGGACGACGCCGAGGATGCGTTCCAGGCGACGTTCCTGGTGCTGGTCCGCCGTTCGGGCTCGATCCGCGAGCCGGGCGCGACCGGCCAGTGGCTCTACGAGGTCGCCTGCCGGATCAGCCGGAGGGCCCGGGTCCGGGCCGCCAGGCGTCGCGAGCAGGAAAGGCGGGCGACGGTCATGAGCGAGTCGGCCCCCCCGCCGGATCACGCCGTGGCCGACCGCGAGCTCCGGCCGATCCTCCACGACGAGATCGGCCAGTTGCCCTCGAAGCTCCGCGACGCCATCGTGCTCTGCTACCTCCAGGGGCTGACCGTCGAGGTCGCCGCCGGCCAGCTCCGCTGCCCGCCGAGCACGCTCAAGAGCCGCCTGGCCAAGGGCCGCGACCTGCTCCGCTCGCGCCTGGCCCGCCGGGGGCTGGCCGCCTCGGCCCTGCTGCTGCTGCTCTTCTCGATGACCGACCAGGCCAACGCCGCGCCCGCCGAGGCCCTGGTCTCCCGGACGGTCCGCTCGAGCCTCGACTTCGGCGGCCCCGAGACTCCCGGCCAGGTCGTCGCCCTGGTCCTGGAGGAAGAAAGCGAGTGGACCCCGCCCGCCCCGAGGGCGACGACCCTGTTCCTCCTGATCGCCCTGTTCTCCCTCGCCTCCCTCGCCGCGGCGCGGCAGATCAACGTCGACCGCCCGGCCCAGGCCGGGCCGCCCGCAACCGCGGCACCTGCCTTGATCCCGGGAGCATCGCCCGCCCCGAGGGCGACCGGGCAGGCCTCCTTGGACGTTGCCACCCGGCGCTGCCCGTTCGAGTGACGCCGGCCTCGGCCGGATCGCCCGGAAATCGCGGACCCCGAACGCCCGGCTTCGCCCGGGCCTCGGGCCCCCGCGCCCATCGGCGGGCGCCCCCGCCCTGTCCGCGATCCCGACCCGCCTTGGAATTGACATCCCGCGAGGTCCGGCCCCGGCTCGTCGCCGGACCGGCACCCGCGGCGGAGGATTCTCGATGCTCGCCAATGCCTTCCGAGGCCCGCTGATCGCCGTCGCCCTGCTCCTCGCCGTCGCCATCCACCCGGCCCGGGCCGATTTCTACACCCAATCCAACCTCGTCTCCGACGTCCCCGGCCTGGCCAGGACGCTCGACCCCAACCTGAAGAACCCCTGGGGCGTCTCCAACGGCCCCGGCGGCCCGTTCTGGGTGTCCAACACCGGCTCGAACACCTCGACCCTCTACGACGGCCAGGGCACGCCGGCGCCGCTGGTCGTGTCGGTGCCCGGCGGGCCGACCGGCCAGATCTTCAACAACAACACCAACGACTTCAAGCTGACCAACGGCTCGTCCGCCGCGTTCGTCTTCGACACCCTCGGCGGCGGGATCTACGCCTGGAACGGCAAGGCCGGCACCGTCGCCGAGTCCGAGGTCACCGCCCCCGGCGCGGCCTACACCGGCCTGGCGACCGCCCGGGTCGGCGCCGACAACGTCCTCTTCGCCGCCGACGCCGCGGGCAACAAGGTCGACGTCTACGACAACTCCTTCAAGAGCCTCAGCGCCACGGGGGGCTCCTACTTCGGCAAGTTCGTCGACCCCACCCTGTCCGGGAGCTCGGGCTACTCGGTCTTCAACGTCGTCAACGTCGGCAACACCCTCTTCGTCACCTACCAGAACAACGCGAACGGGTCGGGGCTGGTCGACAAGTTCGACCTCAGCGGCAACTTCCTCGGCCGGTTCGCCGGCAACGGCCCCGGCGGCCCGCTGCTGAACCCCTGGGGCGTGGTCCTCGCCCCCTCCGGCTTCGGCCAGTTCGGCGGCGACCTCCTGATCGGCAACAACGACGCCGGCACGATCGGGGCCTACGACCCCAACACCGGCGCCTTCCTCGGGACCATCAACGGCCCCGACGGCAAGCCCCTGGTCAACACCGGCCTCTGGGCCATCACCTTCGGCAACGGGGCTCGCAACACCAACCCCAACACCCTCTACATCTTCGCCGGCATCAATGGGGAGAAGGACGGCCTCTTCGCCGCCATCACCTCCGTCCCCGAGCCCGCCTCCGCCCTGATGCTCGGACTCGGGGGCGCCCTCGCCCTGGCCGGCGTCCGCCGCCATCGCCGCAAGCGGTCCGCCGCCTGATCGATCCGATCCGCCCCGCCTCGAAAATTGAACCCGGCGGCAGTTCACCCCTCGGCTTCGTGGTCGGGGGACCCGAGCTGCCGCCGGGTTTCCTCGTCGAGCCGCCTTCGCCTCGGCGAGGCCGGGACGTGACCAGGTGGCCCGGCGGCTCAGGGCGGGGCGTCGTCGCCTCCTTCCCCGTCTCCCACCGTCGCCCCGGGACCGAGGCGCCCGAGGAGGGCGGCGGCGAGGGCGATGTGCTCGGGGATGTTCATGGCCTCGGCGCGGACCTGGCCGGTGAGGCCGAGGCGGTCGAGGAGGTCGTCGACCTCGTCTTTGTCGGCCCATCGGTCGCGCCAGAGGCTGTAGAGGACCCGTCGGAGGTTCTTGCGGCGGTGGAGGAAGATCTGGCGGACGGTGTTGTGGAACCAGGGGAGGTCGCCGATGGCGGCGCGCTTGGCTGCGTTCGGGACGAGGGCGACGATGGCGGAGTCGACCTTGGGGCGGGGCCAGAAGACGCTCGGGGGCAGGGTCCGGACGATCGTCGCGTCGGTCAGGGCCTGGACGAGCACCGAGAGGGCGCCGTAGTCGTCGGAGTCGGCGGGGGCGAGCATCCTCTGGGCGAGCTCGAGCTGGATCGTGGCGACGAGGCGCTCGGGCCTCAGCTCGGGGTGGACCAGGAGGTTGCCGATGATCGGCGTGGCCGCGTTGTAGGGGAGGTTGGCCACGAGCTTGAACCGGCGGTCGGGGGCGATCGCCAGGCCGGAGCGGACGTTGTCGAGGACCTCGGGGTTGAGCCGGTTCTTGCCGGCGAGGGCGTCGAGGTTGAGGACCCGGACGTTGATCATCCCCCGGGTCGCCTCGGCGGTCAGGGCGGCCATCGCCGGGTCGATGTCGACGGCCACGACCGTGGCCCCGGTCTCGGCCATCTGCCGGGTCAGGGCGCCGGTACCCGGGCCGACCTCCAGGACCACGTCGCCGAACCCGACCCCGGCCGCCTTGACGATCAGGTCGTGGATGTTCAGGTCGATCAGGAAGTTCTGCCCGTACCGATGCCTCGGCGCGATCCCCCGCTGGGCGAAAAGGTTGCGGAGGTACGACATCGTCTGGCGGGAGGGAGGCGGCATGGGACGTGGAATCCTCTCCGTCCGGGCTGCTCGGCGAAAGCGCCGAAGGCCGGATCAGGCTGTTCGCTCGCCGGAGTTCGTGGGGTAGCCGATTTCCTCGATGTCCGCCGCCAACTCCACCATCGAGGCGTTGGGATTGAGCCGCGACACCAACGCCCGGGTCAAAGGCTTGTGGGCGTAGACGTGGCGGACTTCCGCCAGGCCGACGTCCTGCTCGTAATAACCCTCGGCCCAGGCCCGATACGTTTCCGGCCGACCGTCGAGCGGTGCCAGCAACCCGAGCGAGCCGTCGGGATCGGGACCAGCCGGGAAATCGATCGCCCCGACTTGCCAGGACGCATCGCTGTTCCTCCGCCAGAGGCAGAAGGTGGTCTCCTCGATGGCGAACGCCGGTTCTTCCAAACTTGAGACGAACTCCGCCGGGACGGAATCGAGGACGCTAGGCCAGACTCCCGGCCGAGCCCGTTCGAACGGCGACATCGGCGCCTCGTGGGCGAACCCTTTGAAGAAGCATCCCGCCTCGTCGAACAGGGCGAAGAAGTGGTCGCCGGAGCCGTCCCGCATCGAGCCCATCTGCCTGCCGGCCGCCCAGTGCGCGTTGAATGAGTAGTACCGCGACTCCCAGGCCGGGCTGAGGATGGCGTCGAGCATGGCCATCGACTGGAGCAGGCGCCGAAGCCCCGCCACGTCGGGGAGGCCGTTGTGCGAGCGCGTCGAGATCATCGGCCCCCCTTGGCGAGGTCGGCCCCCAGGAGCTTCTGCACGTGCTTGGCCAGCATGTCGACCTCGATGTTGACGCGGTCCCCGGGCTTGAGCGTCCCCAGGGTCGTGGCGGCCAGGGTGTGGGGGATGAGCATGATCGAGAAGCGGGCGGCCTCGACGTCGACGAGGGTCAGGCTGACGCCGTCGACGGCGATCGACCCCTTCGGGACCATCAAGGGAGTCCAGGCGGGGTCGAGGGCGAAGGCGAGGAAGTCCCAGTCGCCGTCGGGCCTCCGCTCGACGAGCCCGGCGGTGGCGTCGACGTGCCCCTGGACGAAGTGGCCGCCCAGGCGGTCGCCGACCCGGAGCGACCGCTCCAGGTTGACCGGGTCGCCCGCTCGCTTGGTGCCGAGGTTGGTGCGCAGGAGCGTCTCGGGCCCGGCCTGGACGTCGAAGCAATCCCCCTCGAAGGCGACGACCGTCAGGCAGCAGCCGTTGACGGCGATGCTCTCGCCCAGGGTCAGCGGCCCATCCAGGCCCGGCCAGAGCAGCCGGAACCGCCGGCCCGACCCCTCGTCGACCGCCCGCTCGACCTTCCCCAGCGCCTCGACCAATCCCGTGAACAACGCGGCATCCCTCCCGGTGCGGCCTTCGGCGGCGGCCGGAGATCCGGCATCCCGACCGATGGTATCAGATCGAGGCGCGGGTTAGAATCGGGCCGGGCAACGCCCTCCCATCCCCACCCCGACCCCATCGAGCCCGGAGGCCATCGGATCATGATGCCGCCCGTGAACCGCCGCGAATTCCTCGCCCAGGCGACCGCCGCCACCGCCGCCCTCGCGGCCGTGCCGTCGGCGATGGCCTCGGCCTCGCCCGCGTCCGCCATGTTCCCCAGGAACGAGCTGCCCAAGGGGGCGACCGACCGGGTCACCCTGGGCAAGTCCGGCATCCAGGTCTCGCTCGTCGGCATGGGGACCGGCAGCCACGGCAACAACCAGGCGAGCAACCAGACCAAGCTCGGCGTGAAGGAGTTCACCCGGGTCGTCCGCCACGCCCTCGACCGGGGCGTGACCCTCTTCGACGTGGCCGACCAGTACGGCTCGCACGTCTACCTCCGCGAGGCCCTCAAGGGTGTGCCCCGCGACAAGTACGTGATCCAGACCAAGACCCACGCCACCAACCTGCTCGACGCCAAGAGCCACCTGGAGCGGTACCGGATGGAGCTGGGCGTCGACATGATCGACATCGTCCTGCTCCACTGCATGACGAAGAAAGGCTGGCCGGCCGACCACACCGGCTCGATGGACTACCTCCGCCAGGCCAAGGCCGAGGGGATCATCCGCGCCCACGGCACCTCCTGCCACGGCATGGACCCCCTGGTCACCTCGGCCGCCGACCCCTTCGTCGAGATCGACCTGGCCCGGATCAACCCCGAAGGGCTGATCATGGACGACAAGAAGCCCGACGAGGTCGCCTCCCGGCTCGAAGAGATGCACTCCTCCGGCAAGGGCGTCATCGGCATGAAGATCCTCGCCGAAGGCGCCTTCCGCGAGCCCGCCCGCCGCGACGCCTCCCTCCGCTACGTCCTCGGCCTCGGGACCGTCGACAGCTTCATCATCGGCTTCGAGACCCCCGACCAGATCGACGACATCCTCAAGCGGACCACCGCCGCCCTCGCCGACCTCCAGGCCCGCAAGGGGGCCTGATCAGTCATCGCCGGGCCGTCGGGGGAGATCTTCCCTGGCGGCTCGGCTCGCCCTGCCGATCGTCGCGGATGTGCCTCGCGCGAAGGATTTGCCGCCCGTGACAAATGCCGAGTACGAGGACAAAATCAAGGCTTGCCAGTGGTCCGAGTTGGAGTCGCTGCATGCCGGGATCGTGGCCCGTGACACCCCGGGCTGGGCCGCGGGCAAGGCACTCGAATACTTGATCGCCCGCGCCTTCGAGCTGGATGGTGCCAGCGTGCGATATCCTTACAACGTCCCGATTGATGGCGAGGTCGTGGAGCAGATCGATGGGGCTGTAGTGGCTGGTGGCCTCCATTGCCTGCTCGAATGCAAGGACGAGAGCAAACCCCTGGCGATCGCCCCGATCGCGAAGATGCGCAACCAACTCCAGCGGCGGCCGGCGGCGACCTTGGGCCTGATCTTCTCGACATCCGGCTACACCAACCCGGCGCAGATCCTGGCCGGCTACCTGGGGAGCCAGACCATCCTCCTCTGGCATCCCGAAGAGATCGAACTGGCCGTCCAGGGGAACCGGATCGTGCCCTTGCTCGAAGCCAAATATCGCATCTGCGTCGAGGACGGGCTCCACAGCTCGAATACCGCATTCCTGGGGGGGCTCTGATGGTCCACGTCCTCGTCGCGTCGAATACGTCCGCCATGCTCCTGAGGAAATTGATGGCCCCCGAGCAAGGAGCCGGGCTGGTCAATGTCCGCTCCGCCCATCCGGCCTCTTCGCTCTACTCGGCGGCGAAGACGCTGCTCCAAGTCCGCGGCGAGCCGGTGGCGATCGTCCTCGACGCCGACTCGACCGAGCCTGCGATGGCGGCCCGAGCCCGCGACGAGGCCGCCGAGGTGATCGGCGAGCCCGCCGACGCCCCCGCGTTTCGGATCTTGGTGGCCGTTCCCGCCCTCGAATCTCTGCTCTTCCGCCGCCCCGAAGCCGTGCGTCGCGCCTACGCCAACACCCCTTCGGAACTGATCGACCTAGGCCTCGTGAGTCCGGGAGACGCGTTCCGCAAAATGGCGGGAGCTTCCGATCGCCACCAGGCTGCATTCTCGATCATCACCCAATTGGACGCCGAGGATATCGCCGCACTGCGTGGCGTGTCCCCCGCGAGGGAACTCCTCGAATTCCTCGAACAACAAGAACGCATCGAGGCCAAGGGCAACGCCCCCGCCACCGCTCCAGCTTAGACAGGAAAAAGGGTCAGGCCCCGGGGATTGGATCGGAACGTCTACCGGACGAGTCGCGGGTTCATCCGTGCGGCCCCGGGGAGCCCCCCATGATCGACATCACCTCAAAGCTCGATGACGTCAGGTCGCTCGGCCACGTCTGGACGCCCGAGCAAGTCCGCCGCGCGCTTTCGGCCCTGGCCGCCCTCTGCCCCGGGGGCACGGTCGATTGGGAAGAGGGCGACGAAGAGTGGGGGCGGGTCATCTCCCGAGGCGAAGTCGCGGCGTACGTGAGTGCCAGGCGGCCCCTCGCCTTCATCCTGTCCCATGATGAGGCCGAGGTCCGGCAAGTCTCGTCGCGCCTGGGCCTCGTCGCGATCGCCGCGGACGATTTCGACGCCCCCTCGTTCCGCGTCGCACCTTCGGCCCTGGCCCACCTCACGCAAAGGGCCCTGACCGAGCACGTGTGCTACGACAAGGCCTCCGTGAATGACCTCTGGTATGCCACCGTGTGAAGATCGCCCAAAGGGCGTCATCGATCTTCGCCGGGCCGTCGATGGCATCCTTCGGGGCGAGGCAGAAAAAGGGGGGAGGGCCCGGGTGCCGCCCGGGCCCTCCGATGGGGATGCGGTCACTTCCGCGCGAGGAGGTCCTTGATGGCCTTGCCGACCTCTTCGCGGAGGGTGGGGGAGTAGCCGACGTGGACGTCGGCGACCTTGCCGGTTTGGTCGATGATGATCAGGGTCGGGAAGCCCTGGACCTTGTACTTCTCGGGCAGCCCTTCGGCCTTGAGGGTGGGGTAGTTCAGCTTCATCTCGTCGACGACGAGCCGGGCGTCGCCCTCGACCCGGTCGGTGTTCATGCCGAGGATCGCGACCGGCTGGCCGGCGAAGTCGTCGGCGAGCTGCTTCATCTGGGGCATCGCCCGGATGCACCAGCCGCAGCCCCGGTACCAGAAGTCGAGGACCACGACCTTGCCCCGGTAGGCCGCGAGCGAGTGCGGCCTGCCCTCCAGGTCCTTCGTGTCCCAAGCGGCGGCGTCGCGGCCGACGACCTCGGCCCGGTTCTTGGCCTGCTCGGCGTAGTAGGGGCCCATCTGGGCGTGGTTCTTGAGCAGGGTGTCGAGCTGGTCGCGGAGGATCGGGGTCGCGATCGCCTCGCGGGCCGCCTTGAGCGTCGCCTCGCCCCTGGCCAGGATCGCCTCGGCGCCTTCGACGGCCTTGCCCGCCTCGGTCGCGAGCGCCTGGTAGGCCCGGCTCGCCTCGAAGTAGCGGTCGGACTCGCGGGCGAGCGCGGCGAGGCGGTCGGGGGCCATCTGCTCGACCGACGTGAGTTCCTCCGTCCCGGTCCCCTTGCCGTTGAAGCCGTAGCCCTGGGCATTCTCGGTCTCGATCCGCCCGACCAGTCCCCGCCCGGCGTCGAAGGTGTACCGGGCGAGCGACGAGGAGAGGTAGATCTTGTCGGTCGGGCTGTGGGGGACGCCTTCGAACGTCCACTCGGCCCCCTTGGCCTGGCCCGAGGGCTTGAACTCGGTCCGGGTCCCTTGCCTCGGGTTCGACTCGTCCCAGCCCCGCTTCGCCTGGTCGGCGTCCGCCGGCAACCTGGGGAAGATGCTCGACGGCTCGACCCGGTAGCCGAACGAGTCGTTGGCGACGATCCGGCCGTCGGGGAACAGGTCGCAATAGGCCATCGAGACGTCCGCCGGGCCGTTGCCCTGCTTGCTCCCGTTGTAGGTCTGGGTCATCTTGCTGGTGACGCGGAGCAGGAGCCGCCAGCTCCCGTCGGCGTTGGCACGGAGGACCCAGGCCCGCCAATCGGACTCGGTCCCGAGCGAGCCGTTCTCGTACTTGAAGTCGCTCGTGCCGCGGTAGCTCAGCTCCTGCCCGGGCTTGAGCCGGTAGCGCGGGACCGGGCCGGACGCATCGTCCGCCGCCGTAGTCGCGATCGGGACGAGCAGGAGCAAGGCCGAGAGAAGCCTGGGGCCGGTCCTCGTCGGGTGATTCATCGCTGCCTCCGGGTTGCGGGTTCGAGATCCCTGGCCCCGTTCTAACCCCCGGCAAACGTCCCGGTAAAGGGTTAAGTTTGGGAACGCTCCTGCTCGATCTCGGCGAGGATGAGGTCGTCCTCGGGAGTCCAGTGGGGCTCCATCGCCCCGGCGGAGTTCTGGAGCCCTTGCCCCGGTCCCGACCCGGGCCTGAGAACCCGGATGATCACGACGACTTCCTGGCCCTCCATCAGGCCCAGCTCCTCGACGAGCTCGATCGTCTTACCGTGGATGAAGCCCCGACTCGGCTTGACGCTCATTGTTCGATACCTCGCTTCGTCCGGCCCGAGGGTCGGAGGGGATTGGGCCCGCCCTCGAAATCGTCGGCGAATGGCATACCCAGATGATACCGCCCGGGCGGGACGGCCGCACTTGCGATCCCGAGTGCTCTCGGATCGCCGATCGTCGGGGGTCGATCCGACCTGGGCGGCCCGGGGCGGTTGGCCTTGTCGGTCGGGGTCGGGGGCGATCTAATGGGCCGGGAAAGGCGCATCGAGTTGGCTTGGCGGCCGAGGGGCGAGGGATCTCCCCCCGGATCTCGTCGGGCCCGGAGGCTTTTCCCGTGCAGGACCGCATCGCGTATCAGGGGATCACGTTCGACGACGTCCTGCTGGAGCCGGGCTACTCCGAGCTCCTGCCCAAGGCGGTCGAGACCAGGACGCAGCTCACCTCGCGGATTCCGCTCAACCTGCCGATCCTCTCGGCGCCGATGGACACCGTCACCGAGGCGGAACTGGCGATCGCCCTGGCCCAGGAGGGCGGCCTCGGCGTGATCCACAAGAACATGTCGATCGAGGAGCAGGCCCGCGAGGTCGACAAGGTCAAGCGGTCCGAGAACGGCGTGATCGTCGACCCGATCACCCTGCCGCCGGGCGCCACGGTCGGCCAGGCCCGCGAGATCATGGGCGGGCACAACATCTCCGGCGTGCCGATCACCGTCAACGGCAAGCTCCGGGGGATCCTCACCCGCCGCGACCTCCGCTTCCTCGAATCCAACGAGCTGCGGATCGAGGAGGTCATGACCAAGGACAACCTGGTCACCGCCCCGGCCGACACTTCGCTGGAGGAGGCCGATCGGATCTTGACGAAGAATAAGGTCGAGAAGCTCCTGCTGGTTGACGATGAGTATCGACTGAAGGGCCTGATCACGATCAAGGACATCGACAAGCTCCATCGCTACCCCAACGCCTGCAAGGACGCCCGGGGGCGGCTCCGCGTCGGCGCGGCGGTCGGGGTCCACGACTACGAGCGGATCTCGTCGCTCCTGGAGGCCGACGTGGACGTCCTGATCGTCGACTCGGCCCACGGGCATTCCAAGAACGTGATCGACACCGTCCGACGGATCAAGAAGGACCACGACATCGACGTCGTCGCCGGCAACGTGGCGACCGCCGAGGGGACCCGCGACCTGATCGAGGCGGGGGCCGACGCGGTCAAGGTGGGGATCGGGCCGGGCTCGATCTGCACCACCCGGGTCGTCTCGGGCGTCGGCGTGCCGCAGATCACCGCGGTGTACAACGCGGCGAAGGCCGCCGCCGGCCGGGTGCCGATCATCGCCGACGGCGGGATCCGCTACTCCGGCGACATCACCAAGGCCCTCGCCGCGGGGGCCCACTGCGTGATGATCGGCGGCCTCTTCGCCGGACTGGCCGAGAGCCCGGGCGACACCATCATCTACCGCGGGCGGAGCTTCAAGACTTATCGAGGGATGGGCTCCCTCGCCGCGATGGCCAAGGGGTCGCACGAACGCTACCGACAGGACGGCTCGCGGTCGGACACCTCCAAGGCCGCCGCGCCCCAGAAGCTCGTGCCCGAGGGGGTCGAGGGGCGGGTCCCCTACAAGGGGCCGCTCGCCGAATACGTCTTCCAGCTCGTCGGCGGCCTCAGGGCCGGCATGGGCTACTGCGGGACCCGATCGATCGAGGAACTCCGGACCAACGCCCGATTCATCCAGGTGACCGGGGCCTCGGTCCAGGAAGGCCACCCCCACGACATCGTGATCACGCAGGAAGCCCCGAATTACTCCAGCTTCTCCAACGAGCACGAAAGCGGCCGGCCCGTCTGAGGCCCGAACCGATTCCTCGGGGCTTCCGCCTTGACGGATCGGCGAGATCTGGCCACCATCCGCCCCTTCCGTGAGGGCGACCGCCAGGGAAGGTCGGGTCGCTCGCCGTCCGATTGAGCTGTCGGTCGCAGTGTGCAGGATGGAAACGCACGAAAGCCCGGGGCTCGCCGACTTGCGGCGGTCCGGGGCCAGCCAAGCAAGGAGGCATGGCTTGCGTCGCCCCAGGTTCGCTCTGAGTTCGGCGTTCGCGGCGCTCGGCCTGATGGCCGGGATCGCCCCGGCGCAGCAATCGTCCCGGGCCCCCTCGACCGGGACCTCGCCGTCCGCCTCGGCCGACCCCGTCGACCCGATGATGGTCTCCAGGCCGGCGCGGTACTCGCTCCGCAACGGCATGGATTACCTGGCCTACCGCGAGTATGACCGGGCCCTCGGCTTCTTCCGGTCGATCGAAGGCCGCCAGGACGAGCTGTCCCCCGCCGAGCAACTCCAGCTCAAGAAGGGGATCGCCCGGGCCCAGGAAGGGAAGCGCGAGGCGATCAACGGCAACCGCTCGGTGGCCTCGACCAGGCCCCGGGCCGTCACCCAGGCCGGCGGCTTCGCCCTGGCCAAGCCGGCGGCGGCCACCGACGGCATCCAGCTCACCGGCGCCGTCCAGCCGCCCGCCGGGCCGGCCCAGGCCCCCGCGCCGGTGGTCGCACCGGCACCGGTAGCGATCCAAACCCCGGCCCTGGCCCCGAGCCCGCTGCCCGAGCCGGCGCCGATCCCGGTCCCGGCGGTCCCGGCCGAGGTGGTGGCGGCCCCGGCCCCGCTGCCCGAGCCGAGCACGACGTCGGACGGGCCGGTGCCGATCACCCTGCCGCCGCCGACCCACCTGGCCGCCGCGCCCGGCGAGTCGCGCGAGGCCGTCTTCGGCACCCAGCCCGCCATGCCGTCCCCGGTCCCCGCCGACGGGCTCGACCTACCGGCTTTGCCCGCCCCGGCGGCGTCGCCGGCGGCCGAACCCGCGCCCGGCCCGGTCGAGACCCCGGCCCAGTCCCCCGCGCCGGCCCAGGCCACCCTCGAACCGAGCCCGAGCCCGGCCTCGACGCTCGAACTCCCGGCGTTGCCCGCGTCGGCCCCCGAGGCCGACCCGTCGACCTCGCCGGCCCAGGCCACCGCCCCGAGCGCGGGCGAGCCGGCTGCGGCCCCCTTGCCGCAACTGCCCAGGCCGGACGAGCCGGCCCCGAGGCCGGCCCCGGGCCCCAACGACTCGCCCCCGGCCCAGCCGGCCGCCGAGCCGCCCCCGGCGGCCGAGGCACCCCCGGCGGCCGACGCGTCCTCGATGCCGAACCCGGCCGTCTCGGGCGAGGAGATGACCCCGACCAACCCCCGGTCGGCCTCGATCCTCAGCCGGAGGCACCGCGAGGAGATCGAGCGGATCGCCCAGCGGGTCGGAAGCGCCGCCCCCGGCGAGCCCGGCGGGACGCAGCCGGCCGACCCCAACGCGGGGGCCGCCCCCACCCAGGGGTCGACCCGGCTTGAGCTGATCCGGGCCCCGAGCCCGACCGAGGCCCGGCCGCTCCGCCGGATCCCCGTCCCCGAGGAATTCGTCCCGCTCGGCCCCCGCGAGTGGAACCCGAACCGGAAGTACTGGGCCCCCGCCGGCACCTGCCACATGATCCTCTACTTCCAGGACCCCGTCCTCGAACGCTACGGCCAGGGGGTCGAGCAATCGCTCGGGCCGATCGGCCGCTACTTCTCCTACCCGCTCGACGACCCCAGGCAGTCGAATCAGCGGAACCAGATCCTCCAGCCGTTCTACTCGATCGGCAAGTTCTGCTTCCAGGTCGGCACGCTCCCCTACAAGCTCGTGGTCGACCCGCCATGGGAGGCCGAGTACGACCTCGGCTACTACCGGCCCGGCGACGTGATCCCGCCCGACACGATCATGATCACCCCGACCGGCGTCGGCCCGCCCCTCAAGGGCCGGAAGTATTGAGCCGAGCCTCCTCGAGCTCGCCCGATCGTCCTCCAACCGCCCAGAGGCCCCCGGCTTGAAACCCGGGGGCCTCTGGGCGTCGACGTCAATGCAGTTGGGACCAAAGGTGGATATCCAACAAGAATCCATCTTTTTTTCGGGAACTCGGGTTACTCCACCCGCCCGTTCGTGATAGCATGGCCAAGTTCGGAAATCGGAAGCGGAATTCCGGGGAGACGACCTCCGATCGACCACGAAACGAAGAGTCCGCGGCGATTTGGAAAGGGGGGTGCATGCAAAATCTCGACGGTGCGGTCTGGGATGCCGACTGGCAGGCCGAGCGGGTGACGCTCGGCCGGCATTTCTTGAGGGATATGGAAGAGCTCTGGCGCCAGCTCCTCAAGCTGGCGGCGGTGGTCGAATCGGCGCTCAACACCAGCGTGCGGGCCCTGTGCGACGGCCGGGCCGACCTGGCCGCCCTGGTCCAGTCCGGCGACGGCTCGATCGACCGCTGGGAGGTCCAGGTCGAGCGGGATTGCCTGAAGGTCCTGGCCTTGCACCAGCCGGTCGCCTCCGACCTCCGCCGGGTGGCCGCCATCCTCCGGATCAACAGCGACCTGGAGCGGATGGCCGACCTGGCCCGGCACATCGCCAAGCGGGCCCGCAAGCTGACCGAGGAGCCCGTCGGCCGGGCCCTGCCCCGGGGCCTGGAGCTGATGGCGACCGAGGCCCTCGAACAGGTCCGCGAGAGCCTCGACGCCCTCACCCACGGCGACGTCGACCTCGCCCGGGCCGTGATCGCCGGCGACCGCAAGATCGACCGCCACCGCCGCCTCGTCGTCGAGCAGCTCAAGCAGGGCATCCGCGACGACCCCGACCGCCTCGACTCCTGGCTCCGCCTGATCAACGCCACCCGCAACATCGAGCGCGTGGCCGACCACGCCACCAACATCGCCGAGGCCGTCGTCTACCTCAAGGAAGGCGACATCATCCGCCACGACGCCTCCACCGGCCGCTTCGCCAAGCCCTGATCCTTCCCCTCCCCGCCCCTCGGACCCCGGCCGCCCCGCCCCATTGACGGCGGTGCGGCCCGCCCCCGCTCGACCGGCGAAACCCCCGCCAAATCTTTTCGGGACATTCACTAGCCATCGCGGCGACCGGTGCGAGAATGGGCACCCGGACCGATCGATCATCACTGGATTTGTCGAATCCAGGAGGAGAATCGACGCTCCGGATATCCGCCCCAACCTCGGGCCTGGCGCCCGCTCGTTCGAAGGAGGCCGGGGCCCCGGCCGGCCCCCCCTCGGCGACGCGCCGGCCCTTCGGAGCCGCCCATGACTCGCACCCGGCCCGCGAACCGATCGGGATTCACCCTGATCGAGCTGCTGGTGGTCATCGCCATCATCGCCGTCCTCATCGCCCTGCTGCTGCCCGCGGTGCAGGCCGCCCGCGAGGCCGCCCGCCGCTCGCAATGCGCCAACAACCTCAAGCAGATCGGCCTGGGCATGATGAACTTCGAGAGCGTCAACAATTACCTGCCCCCCGACATCGATTACAACTCCTACGCCGACCCCGACCCTTCGGCGCGGATCACCTCCAACGGCCAGGACCGGGCCGGCTTCCTGACGCTGATCCTGCCCTACATGGAGCAGGTCAACATCTACAACCAGATCAACCTGAGCCTCTCGGCCTTCGACCAGCTCAACGTCCCGGTCGCCTCGGGCGGCTCGGCCTCGCTGTTCCCCGGGATGGGCCAGAACTCGGTCTACTCGACGGTGATCAACACCTACATCTGCCCCTCGTCGCCCGCCCCGGCCTCGATCAACTACTACAACGCCTGCTGGAGTAGCTATGGCAACGGCTCCGCCGCCCCTTCAACCAGCCCGCCGACCCAGATCTGGGGCCGGACCGACTACTTCCCCGTGCCCGGGCTCCACAAGGAGCTCCTGGCGACCCTGGGCTACCCGGCGGCGGCGATCACGGCGCTGACGACGCGGGATTGCGCGGCGCTGGGCGACCAGTCGTCCTCGAACGCCGCCACCGGCGCGATCTACACCCCGGTCCCCAAGACGACCATCGCCGGCGTCACCGACGGGCTCTCCAACACCATGGTCGTGCCCGAGGATTCGGCCCGGCCGATCGGCTACAACAAGTTCCGGCGGATCTACATCTCGGAGCAGGACGGCAAGCCAGTCGACGGGATCATCGAGCCGGTCAGCTCCGCCGGCGGCGCCTGGGCCGACCCCTATTCGTTCGCCCACCTCGGCGGGGCCAACACCCTGGGCATCCGCTTCAACGGGGCGACCTGCATGGTCAACTGCTCCAGCAACAACGAGATCTACGCCTTCCACCCCGGCGGGGCCAACATCCTCATGGGCGACGGCTCGGTCCGCTTCCTCAAGGAGACCGTCAACGCCAACGTCGTCGTCGCCCTGGTCACCCGGGCCAACGGCGAGGTCATCAGCGCCGACTCGTTCTGATCGGGCCCGGGCCGGCGGCGGGCCCCGCCCCGCCGTTGAGGACCGCCATGTGGACGACGCGCTGGTCGAAGGGGAGGAAGCCGGCGGCGTCGTAGAGCTTGCGGGCGGGATGGTTCCGGGCGTCGACGGCCAGCTCGAGCCGGGGGACGTGCGGGCGGGCCAGGTCGAGGGCGTCGGCCAGGGCGGACCGGCCCAGCCCTCGGCCCCTGGCCGGGGGGGTCAGGCCGAGGTAGGCCACCTCCCACGAGGGGCGATCGGGGACCTCGGAGAGGAGCAGGATCGCGGCGGCCTCGGGCTCCCCGGCCAGGGCCCCGACCCGCCAGCGCGAGGGGTCGAACCGGCCGGCGGCCCGGTGGCTGGCCATCACGTCGTCGAGCGAGCGAATCCCTTCGAGCTCGGGCATGTCCAGGCTCCCGGCGTAGGTCGCCTGGAGGACCGAGCGGAAGGTGTCCTCGGTGTCGGGCCCGTACGGGCTCCAGTCGAAGCCCGGCCGGCCGGGGTCGCGCGCCCGGGCGATCGGCCGTGCGGTGTCGCGGTGAAGATAGGTCAGGAGGGTGATCCTGGGCAGCCCCCCCCGGGCCAGGTCGGCCGAGGCCGTCCTCGGGGCCGAGGCGTCGACCAGCGCCTGGGCGATCCGGAACCCTCGGGCCTGGAGGTCGTCCAGGGCCCCCCGGATCAGCCCGGCCGCCAGGGCGGCCCGGCCCCAGGAGGCGACGACCTCGGGGGCCCAGACCGCCGCGGCCCGGCCGGCCAACGGCTGCGTCAGCAAGGCCCCGACCACCTGCCCCCGCCTCCGGGCCACCCAGAGGCCCGACAGGTCGATCCGCCCGGCGTCCGCCTCGGCGAGGGCGTCGGCGACGAGGTCGGGGCGGAGCGGGCTCGACACCCGCCGGTAGAGCACTTCCAGGGCGTCCGCTCGCCATTCCGGCAGGCAAGGCGTGATCATGCGGGTCGGGCAGCTCGCGGGAGGGATGGAGGCGGGTGGGAGGGCGGGCCTCGGGCAAAATCGGCCGCCGCCGGCCGGAAAGATTCGGCGGCCCGGGCCGGGGTGGCGTATAAGGGGCCGGCGGCCCGCCGCTTTGGGGAAAAGGCCCAACGCGGGGACGCCCCTCGGACGTATCATAAGGTGCGGCAGGAGGGCACGCGATGCGAAAGCCGACCGAATCCGGACTCCCGGCCGCCCACAAGGGCGATGACGCCCCCTGGGACCACGCCCCGCCTCCGACGCCCGGCCTGGTCGAAGAGACCGGCGACGCCCGGCTGGTGCAGCAGGCCCGCGACGGCGACGATCGGGCATTCTCCGTCCTGGTCGGCCGCTACGAGCGGGCCCTGATCCGGGTGCTGTTCCGCCTGGTCCGCGACGAGGAGCTCGCCCGCGACCTGGCCCAGGAAACCTTCTGGAAGGTGTACAACCGGCTCGACCGGTTCGACACCGCCCGGCGGTTCGGCCCCTGGCTGTTCCGGATCGGGGTGAACCTGACGCTCGACACGCTCCGCAAGCACGAGCCGCCGCCGGCCGCCTCGATCGACGCCTCGGCCCCCGACGGCCGGAAGGCATTCGACCTGCCCGACCCCGACCCCCGGGTTCGGGCGGAACTGGTCCAGGAGGTGCACTTCATCCTGGAGAAGATCCCGCTGGCCTATCGGACGATCTTGATCTTGAGGGACCTCGAAGGCTTTTCGTCGGCGGAGGTGGCGGCCATCGTGGGCCGTCGCGAGGCCACGGTCCGCTGGCGGTTGGCCAAGGCCCGTGACCAGTTCCGGGAACATTGGGAGCGTCGCCAGGATTTGACGCGGAGGAGGGCGGATCATGGGGAATGAACACTGCCGCTGGGTCCGGGAGCGCCTGCCTCTCCTCGTCGGCGGCGACCTCGGGGTCGAAGATCGTCGCGGGGTCGAGCGGCACTTGATCGGCTGCCTCGGCTGTCGGGGGCAGCGGCGGTCGCTCGACGGGGCGCTGCTCGCCCTCCGGTCCGCCGCCTCGAACCCCCCCGCCCGGCCCGAACCCCCCTCGCTCTGGCCCGCCCTGGCGCTCCAGATCCGCCAGTCGAGGCACCTCCCGCCCCGGCCTTCGTGGCCCGACCGGCTGTCGAGCCCGTTCCGGGTCGGCCTCGGCTTCTGGCCCTCGGTCGGCATGGCCCTCGGCCTGGGCGGCTTGATGGTCGGGGTGCTCAACCTGGGCCACCGGAATTCCCGGAGCCCCGCCTTCGACGTCCCCTCCCAGGCCAGCCCCGTCGTCCAATTCGAGCCGGCCCCGCCCCCGGCCCCCAGGGCGTTGCCCATCGGGGCGGACCGGCCCGGCGTGCTCGTGACCAAGGACTCGACCAAGGCCGGCGCCGACCGGTTCGCGGCCCCGCCCAGCCTCAGGATCATGTACGACCTCGAACACGGCACCCCCGTCGGCCCCGGCAATCGCGACCCCCAGCGCTCTTATTGAGCGAAGCGGATTCGACCGTCGGACCCTCCCCACCCCCTCGGCGTCCCCACCCTTGACCTCGGTCAACCCCCGATCACCCTCGCTTTGGTCCCCGCCCTGGGCCTGGCTCCTGCCGATGGCGGCCGGGCTGGCGCTCCTGGCCTGGCCGAGATCGTCGCTGGAGCGCCCCCCGGCCCCGACGGCGGGGGCGCCCCCTTCGGCCGAGGACCGCGGTCGCCAACTCGCGGAGGTGATCGCCCGGACGGTCGCCTCGACGGTCGCGCTGGAGTACGGCGACAAGGACCCTTCGGGTCGGCTCAGGGTGGCCACCGGCGTGGTCATCAACGGGCAGGGGGAAGTCCTCTCGATCCGGACCGACCCGCCCGGCTCCGACGGCCGGGGGGCGTCGGACTGCCCCGAGATCCGGGCCCGCGACGCGGCCGGCCACGTCCACCCGGCGCGTTGGATCGCCGCCGATCCCGAGACCGGCCTGACCCTGCTCCGGGTCGAGGCCGACGACATCCGGCCGATCGCCCCGGACGACCGCGAGCCGCTCCTCGGCGAGGAGGTCCTGGTGATCGGCACCCCCTACGGCCTGAGCCATTCGGTCAGCCGGGGGCACGTCGCCGGCCTGAACCGCCGGGTCGGGGTCGGCCCCTGGCCGCTTGGCGGCCTGATCCAGGTCCAGACGCCGCTCCACCCCGGCGACAGCGGGGCCCTGCTGGCCGACCTCGACGGCCGCTGGCTCGGGCTGGTCCGGGGGGTCCTGGTGCCCGACGGGCCTCCCGGCAAGTCGGGCCCGGCCGCCCCGGCCGCCGCCCCGCACCAGCTCGACGACGACCTCGGCTTCGCCATCGCCGCCGAGGATGCCCGCTGGGTCGCCGACCAGCTCCGGACCCTGGGGCGGGTCGACCGGGCCTATCTCGGGGTCCGCCTGGCCCCCGAGGCCGCTTCGCCGACCGGCCCCGAGCCGGGCGCCGGGGTCACCGACGTCGTCGCCGACTCCCCGGCCGCTCACGGCGGCCTCCGGGCCGGCGACCGGATCGTCGCCTTCGACCGCCGGCCGATCCGGACGGCCGACGACCTCACCGACCGCCTCGACCGGACCCCCGCCAACGCCGAGGTCCGCCTCGAAGTCGCCCGGCCCGGGTCCCTCGCGAAGCTGACCCGGACGGTCCGGACCGCCGCCCGACGGGCCATCGCGGCCATCGCAGCTCCTTCGCCCCCGCCGCCGCCCGAGCCGCCCGCCGACCCGGCCCGAGAGCGGATCGAGCGCCTCGAACGGCGGGTCGAGGAGCTGGAGCGTCGCGACAGGCCGGGCGCCGCCCCTTGACTTGATCGGGCCGACGACTCAGGCCCGCCCGGTCAGGGTGAGCAGGACGACCTCGGGCCGGCAGAACAGCCGGACCGGGGGCGTGATGGTGCCGACCCCCCGGGTGACGTAGACCGGGCAGCTCGGGCCCCGCACCAGCCCCCGGAGGTACTTCTGGCCGTACCTCGACGGGACCCTGGGCGCCCCATAGCCGGGGATCACGACCTGGCCGCCGTGGGTGTGGCCGCTGAGCATCAGGCCGACCCTGGGGTCGCGCAAGGTCTCGGCGACGTCGGGGTTGTGCGAGAGCAGGAGCACGGCGTCGCCCCCGGTCGCCTCGTCGCCGACGGCCCTGGCCACGTCGGGCCGGCCGGTCCAGAGGTCGGCCACGCCGGCCACCCGGAGCCGGGCGCCCCCCTCCTCGATCCACGCCCCCGAGTTCCGCAGGAGCGTGATCCCCGACCGCTCCACCCCGGCGATGCTCTCGACCAGCCCGTCCCAGTGGTCATGGTTGCCCAGGACCGCGAACCGGCCCAGCCTGGCCTTCAGCCCGGCCAGATCCTCATGCACCGGCGCGATATATCGGTGGCCGGCGTGGGTATAATCACCGCCCAGCGCGATGATGTCCGGCCCGAGGGCGTTGGTCGTCGCCACGACGTGCCGGACGTAAGCCCTCGGCACGAACGGCCCGTGGTGGACGTCGGCCAGGAACGCCACCGTCGTCCCCTCGAACGGCGCCGGGAGGTTCCGCAGCCGGACCGTCCGCCGGGTCACCCCGAGCCACTTCGCCTCCAAGAACGGATAAACCCCGCCCAAGACGACCGAGCCGATCGCCGCCCGCGTGGCCCATTTTCGCCGGTTGATGTTCATGAATCCGCCTTCGAGGATCGTTCGTGCCCCATCGGCCGCCCCGGGCCGGATCAAATCTCGGCCTCGCCCTGTTCGCCCAGCCTGATAAGTCGCTCGACGATCACCCCGTTGTGCCGCCGATCGCCGGGCCCGCCCAGGCAAGCGGCCTCGATCCAATCCAGGTGCTCGGCCAGCTCATGCCTCGTCGCTTTGCGGGCGATCAGCTTGCAGATTCCTGGGACATACCCGTCATATTCATCGCGCAATCGAAGGTTTCCGGAGATGCCGAGCGGGTCCCACGCGCGGAACTGGAGATCGCGGATCGCCTCGTCAATGTCTCCTTGCACCCTCCCGGCGACCTTCCATATTTGCCCAGCCTCCTCAAGTAGTGACCAGTTGTCCGTCCCGGATGCCGAGCGTCCGGCGAGCCCGGGACTTGAGGATGGCGAGCAGGTCGCCGGCCTTGCCGAAGGCGTGAACCTCTTCCTTCTCGGCGACGGAAAGGGCGTCGTCCTGGTTCCGGACGGCCAGGTCGTGCATGCGGGCCTTGTCCCGGTCGCTGAAACCGAGATCGAGGAGATGTCGCGCCAGGTCGGGGGCGAGCTGGCCCCGTTCGTCGACCAGGACCCTGGCGAGGATGGTCACTTCGTCCTCACCAGGTCGATTCGCGATGGTGCTCATGGGAAACCCTCCGCGTAAGTGGCGCCCCCATCGCAGCATAACACGATGGATTGTCCGGGGGAATCGGGGTCGAGCCCGCCGATCGGCCGGACATCCCGGACGTTGCCCGAGGGAAACGAGCGTCCGACCCGGCGCCGCCGGGTCGGGCCCGCCGAGTCCCGGGAGGGCCGGGGCCCCGGCGGTCGACTCGGGTCGGCGGCCCGGGATCGG
>JAABUQ010003132.1_pt1 | contig 31050 bp, 32 predicted proteins | sample 5560001 | NCBI WGS metagenome assembly JAABUQ01 (sample SAMN10711888, study PRJNA513371) | rock metagenome | isolation source: Antarctica rocks | place: Antarctica: Victoria Land, Finger Mt nord | collected 2015-12-18 | reverse complement strand
GGCGCAGTGGCGCCGTTCAGCAAGGCCAGCAACGCTCCGGCCAGGGCCGCGACAGCCGCTGCCAGTACGTAGGCGAACAATTTGAGCCCCAGCACGGGGATACCGATGAACCGCGCGCGGTCGGCGTTGCTCCGCAGCGCCAGCCAAGCGCGACCGAGCGGCGAGAGGCGTAGGGCTAGGGCGGCGGCGAGCACCAGCAGCAGAGCGCAGTAGATCACCCAGTAACCGGCTGCCGGGCTGAATACCTGCTGGCCCGCGAGGGTGGGGATCGGGATGCCCTGCAACCCGTCCTCCCCGCCGGTCCATCGCGCCGCCACGAAAACCAGCGAATAGAACACCTGGCTGAGCGCGAGGGTGAGGATGGCAAAGGTCTTGCCTATTTGGCGGACTAACACGGTGCCGAAGACCGCGGCGACGCAGGCTGCGACGAGCATGGTGACCGGCAGGACGATCAGCAGCTCGGGCGACACCACCTTGGCGAACAACCCGGCCGTGTAGCCGCCGATGCCGAACCAGGCCGCGTGCCCGAAAGAGAGCAGCCCGGTGTTACCGATCAGCAGGTCGAGGCTGAGGGCCACGATCGCCGCGACCAGGGCCTGCGACCCCAGCGTGACCAGGAAAGGCTGTCCTGCGAGCAGTAAGGGAAACGCGGCGCCGAGCACGACCACGGCCAGCCCGATGCCCCACTCCAGGGAGAGTCCAGGCCGCCGGGAATCTGCGGTGACCGGCACCGAGGCCGCCGTGGTCGTCATTCCGTGCGGCCCTCCCCGAAGAAGCCGCGCGGCCAGTGGATGAGCATCGCCATCATCAGCACGAAGAGGAACATCAGCGCCGCCTGGCCGCCCAGATAGCCCTCGCCCAACACGATGATCAGCCCCACTACGTAGGCGGCAACGATGGCGCCGCGCAGGCTGCCCAGTCCGCCGAGAATGACGGTCATGAAGGCGAGGATTAGGATCTTGTCCCCTACTGTGGCAAAGGCGGTGAAGATCGGGGCCGCCGCGACGCCGGCTAGAGCCGCCAGTCCGGCGCTGAGAGCGACGACCGAGTGCATAAGGTGTTCGCGGTTAATTCCAAGGCAAGCCCCCATTTCGGGATCGTCGTTGGCCGCGCGGACCCGCAGTCCCCATCGCGAGTTGTTCAGAAAGAACAGCAGCACGATCACGGTGGCGACGGCCAGGAACGAGACGAACAGCCGGTATGCCGGTAGGGACGCGCTGGCGATGTGGACCGTGCCGGCGAGCATCGAAGGGGGCGGAAGCATTGTCACCGCGCGACCGCCGAACTCGTAAAGTACGCCGGTGATCAGCAGCGCTAGGCCGAAGGTCAGCAGCAGGCTGTCCACCATCGGACGGTCGCGGATGCGGGCCAGTATGGCCCAGTCCAGCAGCAAGCCCAGCACGCCAACGAAAATCGGCACCACGACCAGCACCAGCCAGAACGAGGCCGCAGAGGAGGCGAACCAGGCGCCGGTTACCGCACCGATGCTGAACAAAGCGCCGTGCGCAAAATTGACGATTCTTCCGACACCGTAGATCAGCGTCAGCCCAAGACTAAACAGAAGAAGAATTGATCCCAGAACAATCCCGTTCAGGGCGAGCGACAAAGCCAGCATGCTTCCTCCCAGAAGCAACGGACAGTGCTAGATTTGGTCCGCCTAGTGAAATCCGGCGAACGTCCAGCTCCTTGTTCAAATCTTGTAACCCGATCGTAGCTGTGTCAACATTATTTATGTTTCTGTAAATGGCTTGGGTCGGACCGATGGTGATGCCATGATGCCAACTGAGGGTGAATTCGGCCGCTTCCGTGTGGACTCGGCGCGGCGGAGATGCTGCGCTTGGACCGAGTCCGGAGCAGCCGGCTGCTCCCGGTGAGCGCGCGCTGGACACGTCTCCTTGGGTGGGTGTGGCCGGGCGGTGCGGTCGAGGACATTAAACTGACCGGTGCAAGCTTCAAACCTTGCCACGTGGTGGATGGCGTTGGGTTGGCGCCGAGCCGAATCAAAACCGTCCTCGGCCGCGGTTATATCAACTGGCGCGTGCTCTGACTCGAATGTGGATCGGAGCGGCTCGGTAGCGTGTGCTGGCGCTTCTCGATGATGTCGAGGAGGGCAGGATGACGATCTCGATCACCCGATCGGAGCATACGGCGACGGACTTGCGGCGCGAGGCGGGACGGACGTTGGATGCGCGGGCGTCGCGTTGGATGCTGGCTCTGGCGCTGGTCATGGAAGGCCAGAACCGTGAAACAGCGGCGCGGCAGTGCGGGATGGACCAGCAGACGCTGCGCGATTGGGTGCATCACTACAATGCCGACGGCCTGACCGGGCTCTCCGATCGGCCGCATGGCGGCGGTGCCTGTGCAAAACTGACCCAGGCGCAGGCGGCTTCAGTGGCAGCGTGGGTGCGTGCCGGGCCGGATTTGGCGACCGATGGCGTGGTTCGCTGGCGCGTGGTCGATCTGCGGCAGCGGATCGCGCGCGAGTTCGGCGTCGAGCTGCACGAGCGCAGCGTGGGCAAGCTGGTGCGCCGGTTGCGTTTTCGCCGCTTGTTGGTGCGCCCGCGCCACCCCAAGGCCGACCCGGCGGCCCAAGAGGCGCATAAAAAAACCATGCCGACCTGGTCGCAGCCAGCACCCCATCCGAAGCACGCGGCAAGCCGATCGAGCTCTGGCTCCAGGACGAAGCCCGTGTCGGCCAACAAGGCAGCCTGACCTACATCTGGGCCGAGCAGGGCAGCCGCCCGACCGCACCACGCGACCGTCGTTACGATTGGGCCGACATTTTCGGCGCCGTCTGCCCGGCGCGCGACATTGGCGCCGGGCTGGTGCTGCCATATGCCGACGCGGACGCGATGAACCTACATTTGGCCACGATCAGCGCGCTCGTTGCGCCTGGCGCGCACGCGGTCTTGGCACTCGACGGCGCTGGCTGGCATCAACTGGGCGGAAAGCTGCGCCTGCCCTCACCCATCCCCTTGGAGCGGACATGCGAATCCCCTTGGAGCGGACATGCGAAATCCAGGTGGCAGCGCAATCCGGCGGGGGCGCCCTGTCAACGCCGGCCCAGGAGATCATCGACGCGACCGTCGCCATGGCCCAGGGCGTGGGTGACCGGAGCTTTGGCAACGTAGGCTTTCAAGCCGTGCTGCAAAAGATCGACCGCGAAGACCCTTCTTACAAGCTCTGATGGCCAATTGGAGCTATCGCGCCGTTTCGCTCCCGGGACCCCTGGTACCAAGCCTCGTGCACACCCAGCACGCGCTACGATGACAGCGGCACGGCGGTAGAGCGGCGGCGGTTCAAGGGCAGGATCGCGGCCGCCCCTACGAGCGTCATGCACGCCAGCACATAGAGCTCGGCCTGGGACGAGTTAAAGTTGGCATCTACTCAGGCTTTGACACTCGGGGTGATGAAACCACCCAGCGCGCCGATGGCGTTGATCAACGCAATCCCGCCGGCCGCAGCCACGCCACCCAGATAATTCGTGGGAAAGGTCCAAAACAGCGGCTGGACAGCAATGAATCCGGCCGCGGCGAAGCAAGGGCGATCAACGCCACCGCGGGAGGACTCCCGGCGGACACGGCGATCCCAACCCCGGAAATAGCCAGCGTAACCGCGGCCAGAACAGCATGAGATCCATGCCGGTCCGCCCATCGCGGCAGGAAATAGGCGCATCCAAGTCACCGCGCTTAATCGCAACCGCCACATCCAGCTCACTTCTCAATCGAAAAAGAGAATCAAGCCGAGCCGAGCCGCTCCTAGTCACATCCGAGTCATCGCGAAAGGCCGCTGGTATCATACGGGCAAAAAAGTTCGCGCCGCAGCGTTGCTGCTGCCTCTCTTCGGATGGCTCGCTTCGTCCTTGGGCAAAGCTCCTACCGGCCTCGACCGGCTAGCTGCACTGACACTATGGTGCGAACAGACTATTTTTGCCTGATGGAGGCGGCACGATGACTAGGAATACGGAGGAGCGCGCCATCACCTCTTGCGCGAAACCGACGAAGGTTGCGCGGGTGGGTAACCGAGAAAACGTTGGCAATGGAAAGTCGTTATGACGCCTGCGCCGTTCACCCGTTTGTCCCGCATCGCCTACGCGCGACTGCCAACACCATTGGACGAGGCACCGCGCTTGGCTCGCGCGCTCAGGCTGTCTGCATTTACAGTCAAGCGGGAAGACCTGTCCGGTGATGCGCTGGGCGGCAACAAGCTGCGGCAGATGGATTTCATCTTGGCCGAGGCCATGGCACAGAGGGTGAACGCGCTCGTCACGACGGCTGCTGCACAGTCCAACTTCTGCCGGGCACTGGCGGGCGCTTGTGCCCGGTTGGGATTGCAATGCCACCTGCTGCTGCGCGGCGAGCCGGGACAGCCGCCCGGCGGCAACCTGCTGTTGGGTGGTCTATTCGGCGCAACGATAACGTGGACGCCGATCACCGACCCGTGGGATCCGGCGGTCTCGGTGGCGCTCGAGCAGATCGCGGCCAACTTGGTGCAGTCCGGGCAACGCCCTTACATCATACAACTTCCTGCCCGGAGCGCCGGGTTGGCGGCCGTGGGTTGGGCAGAGGGGGCAGCCGAATTGGCCGCCCAGTGGGACGCTTCCGGTGCCGATCCGGCGGTCCTGGCCGTCGCCTGCGGCTCGGGCTTGACTGCCGCGGGGCTCGCGCTGGGGCTGAAACGACTCGGCCGCGCCACGCGGGTGTTGGGCATCAGCGTGCAGCAGCCCGCGCCCCGTCTTCTGCCCTGGATGGTGGAGGCAGCGAACCGCGCCGCGGCCCTTGCCGGTTGGGAGACGCAGCTTTTGCCGGGTGACTTGGACGTGACGGACGACCAGGTGGCCCCCGGCTACGGAAAACCCTCGCCCGCATCGTTGGCTGCGGTCCGGTTGGCTGGGCGGGAGGCGGGGTTGGTGCTCGACCCCGTCTATAGCGGCAAAGCGCTCGCAGGCCTCGCTGCCTGTATCCGGGACGGGCGAGTTCCGGCCGGCGCGTCGGTCACCCTGCTGCATAGCGGCGGCGCGCCGGGTCTCTTCTACCATGCAGCGTCTTTCGCGTGAGCAGCCTCGAATTGCCCCTCGATCGGGCCGGCCTGCAGCGCGGCAAGCTGTCGATACCCTGGTCGACCGACCGCTCTGCCTACGGTCAGGTCGAAGTGCCTGTCTTCGCGCTGGTCGGGCCAATGCCGGGCCCAACGGTGCTGCTGGTGGGCGGCGTCCATGGCGATGAATACGAAGGCCCGCTCGTCCTCGCAGACCTCGTCCGACATCTCGACCCGGCGGCACTGCTTGGCCGCGTGCTGATCGTGCCACGAGCCAACCCGCTCGCCTGCCGCGCCGGCCGGCGCACCACCCCGGACGACGGCGGCAATCTCGCCCGATCCTTCCCCGGAAACCCGGCGGGACCGATCACGTCCGCATTGGCCGCCGCTTTCACCTCGCACGTCCTACCGCTCGCCGACGCCGTGGTGGACCTCCATGCCGGCGGCAGCAGCCTGGAATATCTTCCCTGTGCCTGGGGCCGCCTCCCGCGCGAGCGAAAACTGGCAGCGCGCGTGCTGGATCTGCTGCTGGCGTTCGGTGGCGATGTTGCCGCCATCACGCCAGCTCCGGAGCGCGGCGCTACCCTCGTCGCTGCCGCCCTGGCGCTCGGCATTCCGGCCATTGCCGCGGAACTTGGCGGGGCCGGCACACTCCTCCCGCACAGCCTTGCAGTGGCGCGGCAGGGTTGCCGGAACGTGCTGACCCATCTCGGTCTCCAGGAAGGGCAGCCCGGGCCGCCTGCGCCCCTGCTGGCCGTGCGCCCCCAGCACTTTCTTCGCAGCCCCGGCTTCGGCGTGTTCGAACCCGCCGTCATCCTCGGCCAGACCGTCGCCGCGGGCGCTGTCGCTGGTTGGCTGCACGACCCGGAGCGCCCCGAGCACGCTCCCGAACCGCTCCGCTTCGGTGCGCCGGGCCAGGTGATCTGCCGTCGCGTACCAGCTCGCGCCGAACCTGGCGACGTCCTCGCCCATCTCGGCGAGCCGGCGACGGTCGAGGCATTGTACGAAGAGGCCATGCGCCACACAGCCTGACCGCCTACAGCCTGACCGCCTCACCCCACCAGCAACTTCGTGCGCCGCGTTGCGTCCAACATCGCCTCCTCCACCGGCTTCAGGCCCAGCACCGCCGCCTGGACCTCCTCCTGGAAAACGTCAGCGGCCTTGGCCGCATTGTCGAAGGCGGGGACGGCCACGCGCGAGACCTGCAGCACCTGCCGCTCCGCGTCCGCGAACGGCAGCTTGGCTCGTATCCGCGGGTCGTCATAGGTGGAGGCTCGAACGGGGCCGTTTCCGTTGAGCGCGGCCATGACGGTCGCCTGCTTCGACGACATCGCGCGGATCAGGCTCCACGCCAGCTCCTTGTTGGCCGAGGCGGTCGGGATCGCCATGCCCCAGGATTCCACCTTGGTCGGGGCGACCGGATATTGGGCCCTCAGGGCTGCGACGACCGGGATCGGTACGGTTTTGATCTTGCCGGGAAAGCGCGACTTCGCCGGGTCGTTGTAGATCGCGTTGCGGCCCATGGCGCCCAGGATGGTGGCGGCGCGGCCGGTCTGCATCCACTGGTTCACGTCCTCACCATTGATCGCCGCAATACCGCGCGGCAGCGTGCCCGCCTCATACATCCCGCGCAGCGTCGTGATGGCGGCGACCATGGGCGGCTGGTCCGCGACCACGTTGAAGTCCGTCGTGATGAAGTCGCCATCCCAGGCGCGCGCGAAGGCGATGACGTCAGCATAACCCAAGCCGCCCATCACCAATCCGGACACGCGCTGTCCGCCCCGCATGTACGTGCAGGCCTTCGCTTCGGCCAGCAGGTCCTCCATCGTGGCGGGTGGACCGGTCACGCCGCGCTCGGCGAACATCTCCTCGTTGTAGTGCAGGCCGGAAGAGGCGTGGCGGAACGGCACGCCGTAGAGCGCGCCCTCGACGGTCATGGCCTGCATCAGCCCGGGGAAAATGTCCGCCGGGTCCTCCACCTTCTCCGTCAGCACGTCCAGCCTCTCGAACAGTGTGGCCAGGCGCTTGGTCGCTTGCGTGTTCAGGATGAAGCCGATGTCCACGTTGGTAGCGGACAGGGAGGCTTCGCGGAATAGCCGTTCCTGCAGCTCGGCGGTCTCGAAGGTGACCCACTCGACCTTGACGCCGGTCTGCTTGGTCCAGTCGGCCGTGATGTCGCCGCCTTGCGTGCCGGTTGCCACGATCTGATGGATCCGGTGGGAGAAGATGGTGAGCTTGGCCGATGCAGACCGCACCGCGGGGGCGGCCAGTGCTGCCAATCCTGCTCCGAGCAGGACGCGTTTGGTGACGGCCATTGTGCTCACTCCTTCAGGCTGATCGTGACGAGGACGGTGATCGCATGCCCCTCCGGCAACTCGGCCATGATCCGGATCCAGTTGCCGAAGTCGCGCAGCCTGGCGAAGGTGACTCCGTCGGGTGCATGCGGTAGCTCGAAATAGGTGCCCTCGTCGGCCCAGTGCATGCCGTCCGGAGAGATCTGCACTCGGGCCGTCGCCGGGCCGCCGCCGGTGAGAGAAAGGGCTCGGACAAAGACGATGGCCTCGCTGGCCCAGCCTGCTTCGTAGGGTTCCGTCGCGGCCGTCCCCTCCCACCGCTCGTTGCGGGCGATGACGGCGCTGTGGCTCTCCCGCAAGCTCAAAACTCCCCCGATAGGCAGACACTATCCACGTAGAGGAAGGCGCGCTTGTCGGTATCCGTCTCCACGAAGAAAGCCAGGTTCAGCATGCACCACAGATTGCGCATGCCGGGGATGCTGATCGGCGCGTACGCGGCAACGTCGAAAACGCGGTCGTTGCAGCGGAACCCGGTGCATTGCCAGGTCTCGAGATCGAAGTCGAAGCAGGCATAATGCCAGTTCACCTTCGTCGGGATCTCGTTGTAGCAGAGCCGCTGCTGGCCGCCGGGCAGGTCCTCCCAATCCTCGGGGCTGAGGTGGTAGTGGGTGACGGTCTTGCCATCGTTGCCGATCGGCTGGAACGGCTTGGTCTGGCGCTTGAACTGCCATTTCTGGACGTGCTCGCCATCAAGCGCGTTGAGAAAGCGCATATGCGGCATGACTCGCAGCGCGTCCGGCCCGCTGTCGCCGCTCTGCAAGTCGTACAGGAACCCGAAAGAGCGGACATCGGTCTCCGACAGGACGAGCTCGTTCGCCTCGGGCTTGAACGTGAAATAGAACTCCAGCCGGATCGGCCCCCGGCGACGGAAGGTGAGCCGCTTGATGGCGACGTTCTGGGCGCCGCGCCAGGCGGTGGTGGGGATCTTCAGCGAGTAGGTGCCGGAATGACTGCCATGGCTGCCAAACTCCCAGGCGCCGCACTGGGACAGCATGGCGCCGCTATGTTGCGCGTAGCCGGGCAGCATGGCGTCCAGCGTGTGCTCGTAATTGCCGACGAGCTGCGTCCAGCCGCGGAAACCTTGATCGAAGTCGTCATAGGTAATGATGCGGGGGAGCGGGTCGAACCGGCTGAGCGCCGGGTCGGCGTATCGCATGGCGCGGAGCAGCGCCGCCTCGGAGACTTCGACCATTCGTTATCCTTTCGTTGACCCGGCGGCGAGCCCTTCCACCAACCGACGTTGCGACACCAGTACGAACGCGAGCACGGGGATAAGGTGGAGCGTGGTGGCAGCGAAGAGCACCCCCCACTCGACACCATCGATGCCACCGGCCATCTCAGCCAACACGAGCGGTGCGGTTTTTGCGCGATTGGCGGTGAAGATGAAGGCAAAGAGATATTCGTTCCACGCATAGACGGCGACGAAGATCGACACCGCCACCATGCCGGGTGCTGCAATCGGCGCGATCACCCAAAGCAGGATCTGCGGCAGCCGTGCGCCGTCCACCACGGCGGCCTCGTCCAGTTCGCGAGGGACTTGGTCCATGAAGGTTCGCATCACCACGCTGCCGAGCGAAACGAAGAAGGCTGCGTAGAGCAGGATCAGCACCAAATGCGTGTCCGATAGCCGCAGCCAGTTGATGATCGGAAACAGCGGCAGCGTCAGCACGATGGGCGGGATCAGCCGCAGGAACACCAGCCCGGCGATGGAAGTCGCCATCCCAGAGGTACGGCGGCGGGAATAGGCGTAGCCTGCGAGTGCGCTAGCGACCGTCGCGAGCACAGTGGCACCGACCGTTACGATCGCGCTGTTGCCCATTCCGCGGAAGAACACGCCCCATTCCCGCGCGAGCCGAACGTAGTTGTCTGCGGTCAGCGTGAAACTGGTCTGGCTCGGGTCGAAGATTTCCCGATCCGGCCGGATGGAGGAGAGCACGACCAGTGTAATGGGACCGAGCGACCAGACCGCGATCAGCAAGAGGGCGAACGCCTTGCCGGCCATGGCTGCCGGTTTACGTCGCATGCGCCGCGTCCCGATAGATGCGTCGCAGATAGACCAGGCTGGCGAGGAAGGCGACAACCACCATGATCCACCCGGTTGCGGCGGCCACGCCGAAGCGATCGTAGCGGAAGGCTTCGAGGTAGAGGTAGACGGCCGCCACCTCCGTCAGGCGCGCTGGGCCGCCACCCGTGGTCAGCCAGATCTCGGAGAACAGGCGGAAGGCGAAAATGTAGCGGAACAACAGCGCCACGAGGATGGCCGGGCGCAGCAGCGGCAAGGTGATCAGCCGGAAGTGCTGCCAGGGGCTGGCCCCATCCACGCGGGCCGCCTCGTACACCTCGGACGGCAGCGCCAGTCGCGCCGCGTAGAGGATCACGAAGGTGAAGGGTAGGTGCAGCCAAACGGAGATCAGCCCGGCCAGGATCAATCCGTTGGAAGGCGTGACGGCCCAATCCAACCCGGGCAGGCCCACCATCTGCAGCCAGCGCGTCAGCATCCCCGTGTCCGGGTCCAGCAGAAAGCGCCACATCACCACCGCGGCCACTTCGCTGACGGCGTAGGGTGCGAGCACGATCGCGATCCAGACCGGTCGTGCGGGGATGCCGCCAGCGAAGAGCAGCGCCATGCCGAGGCCGATCACCAACTCCACATGCACCACGACGACGACCAAGATCGCGGTGTTCAGCAGCGCCCGCCAGAAATACGGGTCGGACAGCACCACCATGTAATTGGCGAGCCCGACGAACCGAGGGGCTTGGCCGAACGAGGATTCGGTGAGCGACAGGAACACGACATAGACGGCCGGGATCACGATCGCCGCCAGCAGCAATCCCCATCCCGGTGAAAGCAGCAGCAGTGCCGCCGGGCGCCGCAGGGCGCTAGCCAACGGTGAATTCCGCCAGCACGGCGCGGTCGACCTCGACACCCAGGCCCGGGCCATCCGGCACGGGAAGCAGCCCGTCCTGCAGCATCTCCTTCTCGCCGACCGGCGTCTTCAGCAGCCGGTCGCGCAACGGGTTGGCATAAACCATGCACTCGTAGGTGCGGAACGCCTCCGCCGCGGCGGCCAGTTGTAAGCTTGCAGCCGCGCACAGCGCGCCCGACCAGCCGACATGCGGGGCGTAGCCGACCTGGTGGGCGGCGGCTAGTTCGGCGATGCGCCAGGTCTCGGTGATACCCCCTGCCCGCGCGACATCCGGTTGCACCAGACCAATTGATCGGTCGGCGATCATGCCGAGCGCTTCGGACGCGACATAGTCGCTTTCGCCGGCAGCAAGACGGATCGGCAGTTGGCGGGCGAGGGTCATATAGCCGGCGCGGTCGTCCGGCCGGATCGGCTCCTCGAACAGCGCATAGCCAAGATCGACGAGGGCTCGGCCGACCTGCAAAGCTTCATATAGGTCGTAGGCCCAGTTGGCATCGACGAACAATTGCGTCATATCGCCCGCGAGACGACGGATCAGCTTGGCCCGTTCGATCGCGGCAGCGACCGGTTGTCCCAGCTTGACCTTGATTTCGGTGAAGCCGCAGGCGAGGGCGGCGGCGACCTCGGTGGCGGCCGTGTCGTCGTCCAGCCAGTTCAACGACGAGGCATAGGCCTGCACGCGCGTGCGGCCCATGCCGCCCAGCAGCTTGTGCACGGAGATGTCGGCAGCTTTTCCCGCCAGGTCCCACAATGCGATGTCCACGGCGGCGATCGCCTCGACCAATTGGCCGCCGGGTCGGCCGGAGAGGGGCGCCCGCATGGCCCGCCAAATGGCCCGGCGGTCCCAGGCATCCTTGCCGATGATCGCGGGGACCAGCACTTGTTCGATCAGCGTGGCATAGCCGCGCACCCCGCGCCGGGCCAAGCCTTCGCCCCAGCCGGTCAGCCCATCCCGCGTCACGATCTCGACGACCACGAGTTCGATGGCGGCGTACTCGCCCTGAGACGTGCGCTGCGGTTTGGACAGCGCGGCGCGGAGCGGATGGGCGACGATCCGGTCTATTATAAGAGCAGTCACGCGAACGAACCTAGCGGCTACGTTGCCCCGTTGCCAAGTCCCTCATATGCTTGCGTCATGCCGGACGTCCTCGCCGCCTTCGAAGCCGTGTCGCTCACGAATATCCGCTTGGTGGACCGTGTGGTGGCGGAGCTGAGTGCGGCCATCCTCGATGGCCGCTTGCGGAATGCCCTACCTGGCGAGGCGCGGCTGGCGGGCAGCTTCGGCGTCAGCAAGCAGGTTGTGCGGGAGGCGCTACGGCAGCTTTCTGCGCTCGGGATCGTGCAGACGGGACAGGGGCGCGCCACCCGCGTCCGCATCATTGACGCGGAGCCGCTTGGGCGATTCTGGCAATTCGCGGCCGGCAACACGGCCGAGGGCCTGGCCGAAGCCGTGGAGTTGCGGCGCATGCTCGAGCCGCAGGTCGCGCGACTGGCGGCGCAACGCCGAGACCTGGCCGGCATGGAGCAGCTTCGCAAGATCCTCGGCCGGATGGAGGCCGCAATCGGCGACACTGGCGCCTGGATCGAGGCCGATCTCGATTTCCACGACCAGCTCGGCCGCCTTTCCGGCAACCGCCTGGTGCGATTGCAAGTGCATGGGCTGCGGCCGGTGATCCAACAGGTTATGCTACGGTTCAATGCCCGCGCCAACCGCAGCGGTGCCGACCTGCGGGAGACCTGGAACCGCCACGCCCGCGTGGTCGCCGCGGTGGAGCGCGGCGACCCCGACGAGGCCGCGGCGGCGATGCTGGCGCATTTCGCTGCCGCGGACGATGCCATTGCGGAGCTGTTCCCGAGAGCCTGACTGCCAACCCGCCGACAGAGCGGAACGATCAAGGAGGATCGCATGACCAACCTGACCCGCCGCGCCGCCACTGCCGGGCTGCTCGCGTCCACTTCGGTCCGCCTCGTGCGGGCCGAGTCGGCGCCGTTGCAGGTCTTCGCCCACCGCGTGCACCAGACCGTAGCGACCGGCGCGCAGGGCGGCGACATCGTCGCGGCCTGGACCCAGCAGACCGGCGTGCCCGTGCAATGGACCACCTTCGACATCGCGCCGCTCGGCGAGCGGCTACTGCGAGAGGCGTCGCTCGACAGCACGAGCGTCGATGTTGGCTTCCTGGTGAACACCGAACTCGTGCCGCGCGTGGCGACGCTGTTCGAGCCGCTGGATGCGCGCATGGCCAGCGATCCCATCGAGGATGCGCCGGACATCTTTGCGGGATTGATGTCCGGCATGCGGGTGGCGGACAAGCAGGTCGGGCTGCCATTCCGCCATGCCTCCTCCGGTTTGCACGTCAACACGGAGATCCTGGCAGAGCACGGCTTTAGCAAGCCACCTGCCACGATCGAGGAGCTGGCGGAGATGGCGCGCGCCTGCACCGGGCGTCGCGGCGCGCAGCCCGTCGTGGGTCTGGTGCTGCCGGGTGTCGCCTATCCCAACGTGATCGATTTAGCACGCGCGTGGAACGGTGATTTCGTCACCTTGGATTACCGGTGCGTCGCGGATGGGCCGGGTATGCTGAACGCTATCCGGCTGCTTCGCGCGCTGTTTAAGGCCGGCGCCTTCCCGCGCAACTTCGCGTCGCTCGGGCCAGAGGACGTGAACACCTGGATGCAGCAGGGCCGTGCCGCGATGTGCCTGCAGAGCATGGGGCGGAACCGTATTTTCAACGACCCGGCACAAAGCAAATTCCCGGGCAAGATCGCCACTGTCGCGGTGCCCATCAGTGCCGAACTCCGAGACAAGTTCGACGTGGCGCCGGCGAAGGTCGAGTTCTGGGGCATGGCGATCCCGAAGGGCGCCGGCCGGAAGGACCTCTCCTGGTCCTTCATGAAGGCGATGCTGACCAAGAAGGCCACGCTCGCGGCGGCGTTGAACGGCAACGGGCCGGTGCGACAATCCACCTACGATGACCCGCGCTTTCGCAATGTCATTCCCTATGCCGACGAGGAGCGCCGAGTATTGAAGGTGGCACGCCTGCCTCTGCCCGCTTTCGATGACGCCGCCCGCGCCGCGGACGTGTTCAAGGAGCAAGCCGAAGCAGCGGTTCTAGGGCTAACGACGCCAGAGGCCGCGATGACGGAGGTTGTTCGAAGGATGAGCCCAATGTTTGAGAGATCCTGACGAGCGAGTATCGCAGTCGCCGTAGCGAACTGCAGGGACTCTGTTGCATGTGTGGACATCGGGTAATCGCGGTCAGCGGCGTGAGACGCCCATAGTGCCGTGATCCGGGCGGTGATGCTCGGCAGTTCGCACATGGGAGACTGCAAGATGACCCGATTTGTAGGTTTGGACGTGTCGCAGAAGCTGACCTCGATCTGCGTGGTCAACGAGACCGGTCGAAGGCTCTGGCGCGGCCAGTGCTCGACCGATCCGGAGCAGCTCGAGCGGATGGTCAAGGGGCATGCGGGAGAAGACGCTCGTGTGGGGCTGGAGACCGGCCCGATGACGCCATGGCTCGTGCACGCACTGCGGGAGCGCGGGCTCGATGTGGTCTGTCTCGACGCCCGGCATGCGAGTGCGGCGCTGAAGATGCAGATGAACAAAACCGACCAGAACGACGCCGAAGGTTTGGCGCAGATCATGCGCACCGGATGGTATCGGCCGGTGCACGTGAAATCGCTAGACGCGCATAGGGCTCGCGCCTTGCTCGGTGCTCGTGCGCAACTCGTCGGTTGAAGTTGAAGTTGCCCCGGTTTGGTGGACACCCCGCCCGCTTTCGCGAAAGGTGTCGTCATGCCGAAAACCCGTCCACCATATTCACCTGAGTTTCGTCGCCAGATGGTCGATCTGGTGCGTTCCGGCCGCGATCCATCTGATCTGGCGCGGGAGTTCGAGCCGTCTGCGCAGGCGATCCGCAACTGGGTTCTTCAGGCCGATCGTCAGGATGGCCGAGGAGCAAAGAAGCCGGCATCGGCCGCGCCGGCGATCACAGCCGACGAGCGCGAGGAGTTGGCTCGGTTGCGGCGCGAGAACAAGCAACTGCGGGTGGAGCGCGACATTCTCTCTCGAGCGGCGGCCTGGTTTGCCTGCGGCGCCGTGCCGTCCGGATCTTCCGGTTCATGAGCGCGAACGAGGCCAATTTTCCCGTCAGCGTCATGGCGCGTGTTCTCGGCGTGTCGAAGGCCGGCTTTTACGCCTGGCTGAGGCGCCCTGCCTCGAGCCACGCACAAGCCGATGCCGCGCTGCTGAAGCGGATCCGGACGGTGCACGCCACCTCGCGCGAGACTTACGGCGCGCCTCGCGTGCATGCAGAGCTTCGAGCTGATGGGGAAAGGCACGGCCGCAAGCGCATTGCCCGCTTGATGCGCGACGCGGGACTGGTCGGCGCCAGTCGCCGTCGGCACGGGCCGGTCACGACCCGGCGCGACAAGGAAGCCCGTCCCGCGCCCGATCTCGTGGACCGCAACTTCACTGCCAGTGGCCCAGATCAGCTCTGGGTTGCCGACATCACCTTCGTGCCGACGGCCGCCGGGTTCTTGTTCCTTGCGGTGGCTCTCGATGCCTGGAGCCGCAAGATCGTCGGCTGGTCGATGGCCAACCATCTCCGCGCCGAGTTGGCCGTCGATGCGCTCGAGATGGCGGTCGGCCAGCGCCGCCCGGCTGGCGACGTCATTCACCACAGCGATCAGGGGTCTCAATACACGTCTCTGGCCTTCGGCAATCGCTGCAAAGAAGCGGGCGTCCGGCCATCGATGGGCTCGGTTGGCGACGCTTACGATAACGCCATGTGCGAGAGCTTCTTCGCCACTCTCGAATGCGAGCTGCTGGATCGCCGTCGGTTTGTCTCCCAAGCCGAGGCACGCGTCGCCTGCTTCAGCTTCATCGAGGGGTGGTACAACCCTGTCCGCCTGCACTCCGCGTTGAACTACCGATCGCCCATCCGTTACGAGCAAGACATGCAAGCCGAGCTGCTGCCGACCAAGCCCTGAAACCGTCCACAAGAACGGGGCAACTTCAACTTCAATCCCACACCATCGCTCCAGCAGAGGTTTCTGTTTAGACCGTCGCGATCGGGGTCACGGGGGAGCCCACAGCGCCCGGTAGCCGGAGTGGCGGCGCGGTCAGCAGAAAGCGGGTTCGGCCGTTCAATGCCAGCCAGTCGTTGAGTTCGGTTAGATACCAAAGTTCGCCGAGATGAATACCGAGCTTGAAAAGGCAAAGCTCGTGCAGCCCCTCGTACGCCCTGCCATCGTGCTGCTCTCGAGGAGGAACCGCCTCCACGGCATAGTTGTCGGCAGCAATCGCCACTAACCCGCTCTCGTCAATCCAACGCAGCAGGCGATCGTCGCAGCCATCCAAGTGGCAGAACGCGTCCTCCATTGTCGCCCGGTCCGGCTTGCCGCCGCTTGCGAGCAGCGCCGCGGCTTGGCCAGTGTGCAGGCAAACGAGGTCGCCAGGTTCGACCACCACGTCACGCGCGTCCATTGCGCACATGAGGTCGTCGTAGCCGACGTAGCGGCGCTCCCGGCCAAAGGCGGCCAACAGATCGATCATGACCCCGCGGCCCTGCACGCCGGCTGCTGCCATATTTTCGATACCGAGCGCCCGCGCCCGTGGCGGGTCGCCACCAATATCCTGATGCCCGCGATAGCCGTTATAGTAAAGGATCTCAACCTCGCCGCCGGGTTCGACCGCGGCCATCGAGCCTACGTGGGCCAGTGCATCCCAATGCGTGGAGTAATGGGTGAACAATGTTGCGCAATCGTCGCAATACACATCGCTATATTGCGGCTGTGAGCGGAGATTGTATTTCGTCCGGCCATTTCTGACCACTGGCGCGACATGCGGTGGTTGACGTTGCAGGTCGTGGTAATTTCCTCCGGGATAATCGAGGGGCAGGCTGAGGCAAAAGACCTTACCCTCCCTGACCTCGGCGACACCTTGCCGCACCTTCTCGCTCGTCAGCAGGTTCAGCCGGCCGCGCTGATCGTCCGGGCCAAACTCGCCCCAGTTCGAACCCGGCGGCCGGATCGCCCATCTCGGATTGCCCAATACCTATCTCCTCGACCTTGTTACCCGGTGGTGATGAACGTTGACACGCGGAGAGCGCGCCTCCTAACCTAAATATGAAACAGTGTTTTGCAGGGAAAACTAATCTATAACGGAGGACCTATGCGAATTTTGTTGAGTGCCCTGCTGCTGCTCTTCGGTCTCGCGCCCTTTTCCGCGCAGGGGCGAACCCTGGATGAGATCCTCCGCTCCCAAAAGCTGATCGTCGGTGTGAATCCGTCCGTGCCGCCGACAGCGATGTTCAACGACAAAAACGAACTGGACGGGTTCGACGTGCAGTTCTCGCGCAAGATCGCGGCGATGCTGGGCGTCGATATCGAATTCGTGCAGGTTGGCGCGAACGACCGCGTTCCGTTCGTCGCCGCCGGGAAGGTCGACTACGTGATGGGCGCGATGACGCGCACGCCCGCGCGCGCCAAGGTGATCGACTTCACCGTCCCCGTCACGACCGAAGCCAATGCCGTGCTGACGATCGAGGGCAAGCCGTTGCAAAAATGGCAGGACCTGAACGACCCGAAATACACCGTTGCCGAAGTTCGCGGCACGACATCGGCGGAATTCGTCCGCGCCAACCTGCCACAGGCCAAGCTGCTGCTGCTGGACGATCACCCGAGCCTCGTCACCGCACTCGCCCAGGGCCGGGCCGACGCTTCGATCAATGTGGTCGAGCTCGAGATCAAGTATATGGCGCTGCACCCGGAGGTGAAGTGGCACACGCTGCCGACGCCGGTGCGGCTGTACTACAATGGATTAGGGGTAGCGAAGGGCAATGACACGCTGCGCCGCTGGCTGAACGTCGCCATCTTCGAGCTGCAGAGCGACGGCACGGTGGATGCCATGTGGAAAGAGTGGTTCAAGACGGACAATATCTTCGGCGTCAAGCCGAACCCGTATTTCTGACCGGGTGAGCGCCGCGGCTTCCGATGGGCTACACGCTTCAGTTCGGGCAGGTCACACACTACCTGCCCTACCTGCTAGGCGGCGCCTGGATCAGCCTGCAGATCGCGGTGCTGTGCTTCGTCGCCGGGCTGACGATCGGGTTGCCGGTCGCCCTCGGTCTCGTCCAAGGTGGGCCGGTGCTGTCCCGCCTGGCGCGCGCGTATACATCGTTCTTCACCAATACGCCGGGGCTGGTACAGATCTACTTCATCTACTACGCGCTGCCGGACCTCGGCCTTCTCCTGAGCTCCTATCAAGCCGTGGTGCTGGGAATTTCGCTCAACGCCGGCGGCTATCTTGCGCTCATCCTGCGCGCCGGCTTTCTCTCCGTCGAACGCAACGAGGTCGATGCGGCAGTTACTCTTGGCATGTCGCGCTGGCAATTGCTGCGCTTCGTCATCCTGCCGCACATCGCGCGCGTCCTCTACCCTGCCATAGGCAACAAATTCATCCTCATGGTTCTGGGAACGGCGGTTGCCGGCGTGTTCGGGGTCGAGGAACTGATGGGCCGCACTATAAACGCGAACGCGGAATCGTTCCGCTCGGTCGAGCTGTTGAGCATTACCGCTGCGATCTATGTCGGTTTGACCGTGCTGGCAACGCTCGCCTTGTCCGCGCTCGGTATCGCGCTGGTTGGGCGACGCGTGAGGTTCACCGGATGATCGTCCATCTCTGGCACGAGCTGCCGCGCTTCCTGGGCTACTACAACCTGCTCTTCCTCGCCACGGCGCTGCTGAACACGCTGCTGCTGTCGGTGCTGGGGTGCGTGGTCGGCGGGATTTGCGGCCTCGGTCTCGCGGTGATGCGCACGTCCCGGTCGCGCGCGATGGCGCTGCCCCGCGCTTTGGCCTTTCTCACGGTGGAGCTGTTCCGCCGCTTGCCGCCGCTCGTCGTGCTGATGCTCGCCTTCTTCACCGCGAGCCTGACACGAACCGATCTCAGCCTGTTCCATGTGGCGCTGATCGGCTTGTCCCTGATCGCCACGGCCTCGCTGTCGGAAATCATCCGCGGCGGGGTGCTCTCGGTACATCGGACGCAGTGGGACGCCGCCGCGACGCTGAATTTCGGCTATCTGCGCTGCTTCTTCACGGTGATCCTGCCACAGGGCTGGCGCGTCATCCTCCCGCCGGCGACCAGCTTCCTGCTGCTGTTCATTAAGGACACTGCCTTCGCCTCCCAGCTTGGTACGCTGGAACTGACCTACGCAGGCAAAATGCTGACCACGCGCGGTTTTTCCGCCGCCCTCTCCTACGGATCAGTACTAATTCTGTATTTCGCGCTCTCGACGAGCCTGTCGCGGTTCGGCACCTGGACGGAACGCCGCCTTGCCATTCCTGAACATAGCTGATCTCCACGCGTCCTATGGCGGCGTCCCCGTGCTCCGCGGGGTGTCGCTGTCGGTAGAGCGCGGCGAGGTGGTCGGTGTTATCGGCCCCTCCGGCTCGGGCAAGAGCACGCTGCTGCGCGCGGTCGTTGGGCTGCTGCCGCCGAAATCCGGCACGGTGAGCCTGGACGGCACCCCGGTCGACTACGCCAGCCCGCGCGCCGTACGGGCACTGCGCGACCGATGCGCGATCGTGTTCCAGCAGTACAACCTATTTCAGCACATGACGGTGCTGCGCAACGTCATGATCACCCCGGTCAAGGTCAAGAAGCGCCCGGCCCGGGCCGTGGAGGCGGAAGCGCGTGCGCTGCTAGCCAAGGTGGGGTTGGCCGACCGGCTCGACGCCTATCCGTCACAGCTCTCGGGCGGGCAGCAGCAGCGCGTGGCGATCGCCCGCGCGCTGGCTTTGAAGCCCGAAATCCTGCTTCTGGACGAAGTCACCTCGGCGCTCGACCCGGAGCTAGTGCACGAGGTGCTGGACATTATCCGGCTGCTCGCTGGCGAGGGCATGACGATGATCGCGGTCTCGCACGAGATGGGATTCATCCGCGAGGTCGCCACGAACGTCATGCTGATGAGCGACGGCGTGTCGGTCGAGGTCGGGACGCCGGACGAGGTTTTCGACAATCCCCGCACCGAGCGCGCGCGCGACTTCGTCTCCAAGATCATCCGGGGGCGCTGATCTCCCGCCTCCACCAATTTGGCGGCCAGGGTCCGATGGTTTCCGTTGACAGCACCGACAGCCACTCGTAGCGTTTCAGAAGCGAACTAGAAGTTTGCATATAAAACAGCCGCGAGGACGATTAAATGAAAGTCAGTAGCTTTCGGGGAGTCGTCCCTGCGTTGACCACTCCATTCCACTCGGATCTCTCGCTCGATATCGACGGGTTTGGCAGCCTGGCAGAACTCGTGATCGGCGACGGCGTCGACGCGCTGCTGGTAAACGGCTGCACCGGCGAAAGCTGGTCGCTGACCACCGATGAGCGCGCGGCCGTGTTCAGCACTGCGGCGCAGGCGGCGAAGGGAAAAGTGAAGGTCGTCGCGGGCTGCAGCGCGATCACCGCCGCCGAAGCCATCGCCAAGATACGCCAGGCCGAGCGCGCCGGCTGCGATTACGCCATGGTTTCGCCGCCCTGGTACGTGATGCCCGGCCAAGACGAGATCATGGACCATTACGCCGCCGTGTTGGACGCGACCGAGATCCCGGTCGTGCTCTACAACATTCCGCGCCGCACCGGCGTTCATCTCACGCCCGATATGATCGACCAACTCGCCGACCACCCCAAGGTCATCGCAATCAAGGAAAGCTCCAAGGACTGGGGCGTCCTGTCGCAGGTGATCCGCCGCACCAGCGATCGCATCAGCGTGTTCGCTGGCTATGCTAGCTTTTTCGGGCTTGCCGCCCTGACCGAAGGCGCAGTGGGATACATGGACTCCGGCACGCCGGTATTTGGCGCCCGCTCCCCCGAGTTCTACCGCGCCGCCATCTCGGGAGACCTGGCGACGGCACGACGGATCCAAGTCGAAATGGCCGGGATGCTGGACTCCTTCTTCGGCCTCGGCACCTTCCCGTCCAGCGTCAAAGCCTCGCTCGACCTGCTGGGCCGACCAGGCGGGCCGACCCGGGCGCCGATCCGGCCGCTGAGCCCGGCGCAGCGTGACACGTTGCGCCGCGCGATGGTCGCCGCCGGCTTCATCGCTGGCGAGCGCAAGGCTGCCGAGTAGCACCGTGGCCTCCGCCTTCCTCGCCCGAGCCTCCGACAACGACTTCTACGGCGCACTCACCTCGCGCGCCGCTTCGATCGAGGCGCAGTATCGCGCGCTTACGGCCGCTTCCGCCGCCCTGATCGAGCGCGCGCGGCAAGTCTTTCCCGGCGGCTATACACGCGACGCGTTGATGCGGGCGCCCTATGCCAGCTTCGTCGTGTCGGGCTCGGGCAGCACGCTAGTCGACGTCGATGGCCGCCGTCTGACCGACCTGTGGTTCAACGCGACGTCCTTGCCGTTGGGTCACGCCCACCCTGACATCGTCGCTGCGGTGCGGCAGCAGGTCGGCGACGGCACCGCCTTCTACGCGCCCACCGAGCATGAACTGGCGCTCGCCGAATTGCTGTGCGGCCGGGTACCCTCGTTCGAACGCCTCCGTTTCACCAATTCCGGCAGCGAAGCCATCATGATAGCGCTGCGCTTTGCCCGCGCCTATCGCGACCGACCGATCGTGGTGAAGTTCGAGGGCAGCTATCACGGCTCCTATGACGATGTGAGCTGGTCGGTCGCGCCGCAGTTGCAGCGAGCCGGCAGCGCCGGCCAGCCTATCCCCGTCCCAGAAACCGCCGGGCTCACCGGGACGGACGGACGTGTCGCAGTCCTGCCGTTCAACGATCCCACCCGGCTGCGCGAGCACGTGCGGCTTCACCACGCCAGCATCGCCGCGATTCTGGTCGAGCCGATGGCTAACCGGATCGGCCTGTTGCTGCCCGACCGTGAGTTCCTCGCCGAGGCGCGCCGGTTATGCGACGAATACGCGATCGCGCTGGTGTTCGACGAAGTAATCGCCTTCCGCGTCGGCTATCATGGCGCTCAGGGTCTACTCGGCATCTCGCCCGACCTGACGGCGCTAGGCAAAATCATCGGCGGCGGCTTCGCGGTGGGTGCCGTGGCCGGCAGGGCCGACATCCTCGATCGCTCCGCGCCTGGCCTGGCGAACCGCGTCACCCATGCCGGAACCTTCAACGGCAACCCGGTGACCGCCGTGGCTGGCCTGGCTACCATGACGGCGCTGACACCGGAGGTGTTCGCGGAAATCGGTGCGCTCGGCGATTACGTGCGGGCAAGGCTGCGTGCGGTGCTGGACAGTCTGCCGCTGCAGGTGACCGGCACCGGGTCGCTGTTCAAAGTCACGGCCACCGCGCAGACGATCCACAATTACCGGGATGCAGCGAGCGCCGACAAAGCCTGGGAGGCGACTGCCTCGCTCGCGCTTCTGTCGGCCGGGTTCCTGCTGACCCCCAACCTGGCAGGCTGCGTCTCCGCAGTGACCACGCGCGAGGAGCTGGATCGGTTCCTCGACGCATTCCAGCAGATCGTTCTCACCTGACGGAGCCCATACGGATGACTGATTGCCTTCATCGCCTGGATGGCAAAGTCGCCGTCGTGACCGGCGGCGGCACCGGCATTGGCGCGGCGATCGCGGCGGCATTCGTCCAGGCCGGGGCCACCGTGGTAGTGTCGGGCCGCACCGGCGACCGGCTTGCCGCAACAGCCGCGCGCATCGGCGCGAACGCCATCATGGCCGACGTCGCCGACGAAACGTCGGTGAGCGCGCTGTTCGGCGAAATAGCGACGCGCTTCGGCGGCCTCGACGTGCTGGTCAACAATGCCGGCATCACCGGCCCGGTCGCTCGCGCCGAGGAGCTCGACCTCGGGCAGTGGGATGAGACGATGGCCAGCAACGTGCGCGGCACCATCCTGTGCATCAAATATGCCGTCCCGCTCATGCGCCAGCGCGGCGGCGGCTCGATCGTGAACATGTCGTCGCTGATGGGGCTGCGCGGCTATCCGATGCGGAGCGCCTATACCGCCAGCAAGTTCGCCGTGCTTGGCATAACGGAGGCGGTCGCGCAGGAGGTTGGGATCGACAACATCCGGGTGAATGCGCTTTGCCCCGGCGCGGTAAACGGCGAGCTGATGCAGCGGGTGATCGCCGCGCGGAGTGCCGCGGAGAACCGGCCGCCGGAGGAGATCATCCGCAGCAACTACACCGACAAAGCGGCGCTGCGGCGATGGGTCGAGCCTGAGGAAGTCGCGTCAGCCGCCCTGTTTCTCGCCAGCGCCGCCGGCGCCCCCATCACCGGCGAACGGCTGCGGGTCGACGCCGGGCGGATGTAGCCCTCACTCCAGGCATTGTGCCAGTTCGACCCGGTATAGTGACCCAGTCTGCGCCTCGACGATCAGCAGCCAGCGCCCGTCGGGGCTGAATGCGACCGAGGTGGTCCAGGTGCCCCCGGGCACATGGATGCGGCAAAGCGGGTCTCCGTAGCGATCGAAGATCCAGGCGCGTCCGATCTGCGACTGCGCAACCGCGAGCCGGCCCATTCCGTCCATCGCCATCCCGTCCGGGCCGAGCCCGCCGAAGAGGTGCAAGTGGATGCCGGCCATCGGGTAGACCGGGTCTGGTGCGTCGGCCAGCAATCGCCAGACTGCATTGCCGCGGGTCACCGCGACATAGACGAACGTGCCGTCCGGACTCACGGCGACGCCGTTCGGGTAAGGCAGGTTGGCGAGAACGAGGTCCGGCCGCGCGCGGCCGGACCGCAAGCGGAACAGGCGCCCGGTCGGGTCGGACAAGCTGCTGCGGCCGGGGTCGGTGAACCACAAATCGCCGTTCGAGGCGCGGGTGATGTCGCTCAAACCGCGAAAGGCCTCGGTATTTATTCGATTGCACAGAACGCTGTGCTGCCCTGCCACCGGGTCGAGCAGCAGCAGCCCGTGCCGGTAGCAGGTCAGTGCGAAGCGCCCGTCCGGCAGCATCGCCAGCCCGTGTGGCTCGCCGTCATACTGGTAGGCGAGATGCCAGTCCCCGGCCGGACTGACGCGGAACAGCCGGCCATAGGGCACGTCGACGAGCCAGAGATGGCCGTCGGAATCGAAGCACGGACCCTCGAGAAAGGAATGCAGATTTTGACCAGGACGGGTGGTTCGCACCCAATCGTTCGGGTCGCCGCGGTGGTGCAGATCGACCGGAAGGTGGTGAACAGCGCCGCCTCGACATGGCGCGGGACGATGGGTGCAGGAAATTGCATGACGGCACCCTAGACTGTTTGCCTAGCAAGCGTATGTTTTGCCCATCAAATCGTCCAGAGCCGAATCATGCTGAGAGGAGCACCCGGATGAGCGCCGTCCTGCATCGCAATTTCCGTGTCCAGCCCCCCACCGCCAAACGCGGCGAGGGAATTAGTCTGATCGACGAGACCGGACGGCGCTACCTTGATGCGTCCGGCGGCGCCGCAGTCTCCTGTCTCGGCCATCACCATCCGGCGGTGATTGAAGCGGTGCAGGCGCAGGTCGCCACCCTGGCGTATGCCCATAGTGGTTTCTTCACCAGCGACCCGGCCGAGGAGCTGGCTGAGCATCTGGTCGCCCGTGCGCCCGCATGCTTCGGCGCTGGCCGCGTCGCTTTCGTGGGCAGCGGGTCCGAGGCGATGGAAGTCGCGCTGAAATTGGCACGGCAATATTTCATCGAGATCGGCCAGCCGCAGCGCAGCCGCTTCATCGCGCGGCGTATGAGCTATCACGGCAACACACTGGGGGCGCTCTCGGTCGGCGGCCACATGCAGCGCCGCGCCACCTACGCGCCGATGCTGATGGACGTGAGCCACATCAGCCCCTGCTACCCCTATCGGGACCAGACCCCGGGTGAGGACACAGCCGCTTACGGGCGTCGCATCGCCGACGAGCTGGAAGCGGAAATCCTCCGTGTGGGCGCCGACATCGTGGCCGCTTTCGTCGCCGAGACGGTGGCCGGCGCGACGCTCGGCTGCGTGCCGCCGCCGCCGGGCTATTTCGCCCGCATTCGGGAAATCTGCGACCGTTACGGCGTGCTGCTCATCTCCGACGAGGTGATGTGCGGCATGGGCCGCACCGGCACGCTGTTCGCGATCGAGGCTCAAGCCGCCTGCCCGGACATCATTACCATCGCCAAAGGTCTCGGCGCCGGCTATCAGCCGATCGCGGCGACCATGGCCAGCGAGCGCGTGGTGGCGGCGATCCGGGACGGGTCTGGGGTGCTGGCCAACGGCCACACCTATATGGGGCACGCGGTGGCCTGCGCGGCCTCCCTGGCCGTGCTGCGCACGATCGAAAACGAAAACCTGCTGGCCAACGTCCGAACCCGCGGCGCCGAGTTGCGTGCTGCCCTCGATCAGCGCTTCGGCCAACACCCGAACGTCGGCGATATCCGCGGCATCGGGCTGTTCCACGCGCTCGAATTCGTCGCCGACCGCAGCACCAAGGCGGCGTTCCCGCGCGCCGCGCGCGTGGCGGAGCGATTGAAGCAGGCCGCGCTCGAGAACGGCCTCATCTGCTATCCCTCCGCCGGCGCCGCCGACGGGGTGAATGGCGACCACGTGCTGCTGGCGCCACCCTATATCTCGGTTGCCGCCGACATCGACGAAATCGTCAACCGCCTGGCGGCGTCGCTTCCCTACGCTCTGCCGCAGGAGGCATAGGACATGGCGACTCCCACCATCCTGACCTGCGCCATCACCGGCAATCAGACAACGCGGGCGCAACATCCGCGCCTGCCGATCACTCCGGAGGAGATCGCCACCGCCGCGATCGATGCGGCCAAGGCGGGAGCGGCGATCGTGCATCTGCATGCGCGCGACCCCGAGACCGGCCGCGGCAGCATGAATCTGGCGCTGTTTCGCGAGATTGTCGCGCGCATCCGCGACTCCGGCACCGACGTGATCCTAAACCTCTCGACCGGGGAAGGCGGTCGGTTCCTGCCCTCCGACGACGACCCGAGCGTCGCCGCCCCCGGCACCACCCTGACCCGACCGGAAAACCGCGTTGTCCACGTCGAGGACCTGAAGCCAGACATCTGCACGCTCGATTTCAACACTATGTTCTCCGGCAGTGGCGTGGTGATCAACACCCCCCGCAACCTGGAAATCATGGCGCAGCGCATATATGCCGCGGGCGTGCTGCCCGAAATCGAAATCTTCGACACCGGCGACCTACAACTCGCGACCAGCTTCATCGAGCGTGGCCTGCTCAAGTCGCCGGTGCTGTTCCAGCTCGTGCTGGGCGTGCGCTACGGCGCTGTGGCCGACCCGCAGACCCTCGCCTACTATGCCGCACGGTTGCCGAAGGATGCCAAGTGGGCGGCATTCGGCATCGGCCGTATGGCGTTCCCGATGGTCGCGCAGTCTTGGCTGCTCGGCGGCCACGTGCGTGTCGGCCTCGAGGACAACGTCTATCTTCGCAAGGGCGTGCTGGCGCGCGACAATGCCGAGCTGGTCGAAAAAGCGGTCGGCTTGGTCGAGATGCTGGGAGGCCGCATCGCGACGGTCGGCGAGGCGCGGGCGATCCTCGCCCAATGATCGGCACTACGGGCTATACCCCATGCGCAGGGAGATGCGTGCGGCGGCGCTGCGCACCTCATCGACATAACAGCCGCCGATCTCGGCCAGCGCGAAGACGCTGTCCGGCCCCGAAATGTCGATTGCCGCCACAACCCGGCCCGAGCGGTCGAATACCGGTGCCGAGACCGAGCTGCCGCCGCTTTCGATGATGCCGCGGCTGATCACGGACCCGAGGGCGACGCCCTCGGCGATGCGGTTTGCGAGCGTCTGCACATCGAGCGGCGTCAGCTCGGTGAGCTTTTCGAACGTCTCGTTCGCGAACAGCGTCGCCAGCTCGCGCGTTGAAAGATCCGACAGCAGCAGCCAGCCCATCGGCGTGGCATAGGCCGGCAGCCTGGTGCCGACATTCATGTTGCTCAGAAAGCCGGATCGGCTCTGCACGCAGCTCAGATAGAGCACTTCACGGTGGTCGCGGATGGCGAGATGGGCCGAGACGTTGGTGTTGTTGCGAAGCAGTTCGAGGTCCGAGCGAGCCGTCTCGATCAGATCCTGCGACGCCAGGTAGGCGAAGCCGATGTTCAGCACGCGCGGTCCGAGACGGAACGTCTTGGCGGCCTCCGTCGGTTCGATGAACCCCATCTGGCCCAGCGTGTAGGTCAGGCGGAAGGTCGAGGAGCGGCTAAGCCCGAGCGTGCGCCCGAGTTCCGTCACGGTGAGCGGCCGGCGTGCGGCGGCGAGCGCTTCGAGCACGAGCAGACCACGCTGCAGACCGGGGACAAAATAGCTCTGATGGTTCTTGTGCAAGGGCTGCGGACGTCACTCTGTATCGAGATGGACTCGGCTGTAGACTAGCAGAGCCAAGCTGGTTTTGCCGTGCGCGCCGCTCAGTGTCCACTCGAAGCACCGTATCGCGCGAAATTCATTGACTCGCGGGGTATGTCTCGTTTTGGATATGAGCGGATGTTTTGTCTGCAATCTTTCCAGGAGGCAGAAATGCGCGAGTCCGGATTGGGCCTTTCACGCCGTCATCTGCTATCGGGCGCGGCGGTCGCGCTCGGCGTGCTCGCGCGCCCCGCTATTGGTCGGGCGCAGCAGAAAACCACGTTGCGCTTTTGGACCAGTCAAGGGGCGCCGCCGCAGCTTGCCGCCTGGAAGGACATCTTTACCCGGTTCGAACAGCAGCATCCGGCGTTCACAGTCTCGATCGAACTGTTTTCGGACGACGATGTCTGGCCGAAGCTCACGGCGGGTTATGCGGCTCGCAACCTACCCGACCTGGTCTCGTTCGTGCAGGCCTATTCGGTCGCGACGCTTGCCAGCAACGACCTCGTCGAACCGATGGATGAGGTCATCAAAGCGGTCGGTGAGGATGATTTCTTCCCCGGAATGCGTGACATCTACAAGATCGACGGCCGCTACGTCGCCGCGACCTACAACAACGCCACCAGTTCCAACCTCTGGTATCGCAAGGACCTGCTGGCCGAGGTCGGGCTGAAGCCGCCGACCACCTGGGACGAACAGCTCGTGGCCGCCAAGGCGATGACCAAGAACGGCACGTACGGCAACAGCCTGCCGTACGGCCGCACCTCGTTCACCAGCACGATGATGATCAACTTCGTGCACCAGGCGGGCGGCCTGATCGTCAATCCGGACGGCAGCGTCGGGCTGAACTCCGACGCGACCGTGGCCGCGCTCGACTTCCTCAACGAGATCGCCGCCTACGCGCCACCCGGGGCGACCAGCTATTCGTGGGGCGAGGTGCTGAACTCCTTCGTCACCGGGCGCGCGGCGATGGCGCCCTACACCGGACGGCCGATCTTCATCGTCTCCGAGCAGAACCCAAAGATGCTCGACAACATCTCCGTCGTTCCGTACCCCTATCGGACACAGGGCCATCCCGCCTTCGATTGCCCGTTCAACTCGTTGTTCATCCCGAAGGGCGCATCCAACGTGTCCGGGGCGAAGCTGCTGGCGGCGGCGCTGTTCGAGAAGCGCAACTACATTCAGATGCTGCATACGACGCCGGGACACTTCCTGCCGTCCCTGCGCTCGATCAGTACCGCGCCAGAACTGTATCAGCAGCCGCTGATGGCCAAGTTCCACCCGGAAATCGAGGGGATGATCGCTTCCACCGCCAAGGCGCGCAATCTGGTGCGCGAAACCGACCAGTCCCCGTATGACCTGAAAGCCGGTGATATCTTCAACAGCGGCGTGCTGGCCGAGATGCTGCAGGACGTGGTGGTCAACAAGGTCTCGACCCGACAGGCCGCAGCCAAAGCGGCGGACAAAGTCGCCGTCGTGCTTAAGAACGCATGATCCCCTATCGGCGGCGCGAGCAGGCGCTTGGCGCCTTGCTCGTCGCCCCGACCGTCTTGTTGTTCGCCGTCCTGATCTTCGTGCCGATGGCGCAAAGCCTGTTCCTTAGCCTGCACCGGGTCAGCACGCTGACGCTCCGCATGCAATGGAACGGACTGGCCAACTATCAAGCATTGCTGAGCGATCCGGAGTTCTGGACCGCCTTCGGCAACTCGCTGATCTGGACTTCCAGTTCGGTCGCGCTGCAGCTCGTAGTGGGAATCGGGGTAGCGCTGGTCCTGAACGGCCGCCTCATCGCACGCTCCGTGGCGCGCAGTCTGATCCTGTTTCCCTATTTGTTGCCAACCGCGGTGGCCGTCCTGGTCTGGCGGTGGCTGTTCAACGATCTCTACGGCCTAATCAACCAGGTGCTGATGTCGACCGGCCTGATCTCGACGCCGGTCGCGTGGCTGTCGCAATCGCCCAACGCCATGATCGCGGTGATCCTCGTCGGCGTGTGGAAATTCTTCCCCTTCGTCGTCCTGGCCGTCCTGGCTCGGCTGCAATCCATCCCCGAGAGCCTGTACGAAGCCGCCCGGATCGATGGCGCGTCCCGCTGGGCCCAGTTCTGGGACATCACCCTGCCGCAACTCGCCGGCGTGCTTGCCGTGGTCACCCTGCTGCGCAGCATCTGGGATTTCAAGGAGTTCGACCTGATCTACCTCATGACCGGTGGCGGCCCCGGGATCAGCACGGAGACCTTGCCGATCCTGGTCTATCGCGAGGCGTTCCAACTGCTCAATTTCGGCCGTGGAGCCGCGGTTGCGGTAACGATGTTCGCCTTCATGCTGCTGTTCTTCGCGCTGCATGTCTGGGGCACCCGCCGCGCCGAGGCGCACGGCGGATGATACGCAACCGGGTCGGATTCGCGCTGTACAATCTCGCCGTCTGGACACTGGTGTTGATCGTCGCCTTCCCACTGCTGTGGATGCTCAGCACCGCGCTGAAGCCGAATGACGAGACGTTCGCGATCCCAGTCCGACTGCTCCCAGTGCATCCGACGCTGGACCAGTTTCGGCGGCTTCTGACCGAGACGCCGTTCCTGACCTATTTCTGCAATAGCGTCGTCGTTGCGGTCTCGACGACGGCTGTGGTGATCGTGGTGGCGGTTGCCGGCGCCTATGGCCTCGTGCGGTTCCGCTTTCCCGGCCGGTCGCTGATCGCCCATCTCGTGTTGTTCACCTACATGCTGCCGGCGGTCGTGCTGCTACTGCCGCTCTACCTGACCATTTCCCGTCTGGGACTTGCCAACAGCCTGCTCGGCTTGGTGATCGCCTACACCACCTTCGCCCTGCCGTTCGCGCTCTGGCTGCTGCGCAGCTTCATCGCCAGCGTGCCCATCGAACAGGAGCAGGCCGCGATGATCGACGGCGCAGGGCGGCTAGAGGCGTTCGTCGAAGTCGTGCTGCCGCAGGCACTGCCGGGCATCATCTCGACCGCGCTGTTCTCGTTCATCCTGTCATGGAACGAGTACCTGTATGGCCTGGTGTTCATTAATGTCGACGATCGCAAGACACTGCCGCCCGGCGTGCTGACAATGCTTAATCAGAACCAGAACGTGGAGTGGGCGCTGTTGATGGCCGCGGCTGTGCTGATGACGGTGCCGGTACTCGTCTGCTTCGCTTTTTTGCAGAAACACCTTACCCGCGGCTTCGGCGTCGGCGGCGTGAAAGGCTAGGCGGTGTCGTCGATTCGACTGGACAATCTTCGGCTCGCCTTCCCGGATGGTACGGTCGGCCTGCACGGGTTGACGCTCGACGTCGCCGACGGCGAGTTCCTGACCTTTCTCGGGCCGTCCGGCTCCGGCAAGACGACAACGCTGCGCATGATCGCGGGGCTCGAACACCCGAGCTCCGGCACGATCAGCTTCGGCGGCCGCCGCGTAGACCAGCTTTCGCCCGCCGCCCGCAACGTCGCCATGGTGTTCCAGAACTACGCGCTCTACCCCACCATGACCGTGCGGCGGAACTTGGAATATCCGTTGCGGAAGCGCTTGGTGCCGACGGGGGAGCGAGCATCCCGCATCGAGGCGGTGGCGGCGCTGCTGCAGATCGAACCATTGCTAGAGCGGCGTCCGCGGCAACTCTCGGGCGGGCAGCAGCAGCGGGTGGCGCTCGGCCGCGCCATGATACGCGACAGTGACGTGTTCCTGCTCGACGAGCCGTTGAGCAATCTCGACGCCGAGTTGCGGGCGCATATGCGGGCCGAGCTGATCCAACTGCATCGCCGCCTCGCTCGGACCATGGTCTATGTGACCCACGACCAGATGGAGGCGATGACGATGTCGAGCCGCATTGCCGTGCTGCACCGGGGCCAGTTGCAGCAAGTGGCGCCGCCGGCCGAGATCTATGCGGCACCGGTAAATCGGTTCGTCGCGGGTTTCGTCGGCTCTCCGGCGATGAATTTTCTTCGCGGCCGACTGGAGCGGCGGGACGCGGCGCTATGGTTCGTGTCGCCGCATTTGGCGGTCCCGCTGCCGGCCCGCCGCAGCCACGAATTGGGCGCTCGCCTGCCGGACTCGGCGATCGCCGGCATCCGGTCGGAGCATCTGCGCCTCACCCCGGGTGCTGGCGACGCACAAGTGGCGGTGGTTGAACGCGCCGGCCACGAGGCCCTCGCCTGGCTCACGCTCGGCGACGACCGGCTGGTCGCCCGCCTGCCCGCCGGAACCGGCTTTCGCGCCGCCGACCACGCGGCGCTCGGCGTCGACGGTGAATCGCTGCACCTATTCGATGCGCAAAGCGGCGAACGGCTGATCGGTCCCTGTCGCGAGGCTACGCCAGCCGACTAAGCTCGACTTTGGCCATCTATGCGGCATAGCAGGCTGCTCCGATCAGGGCGTTGATGGCTGATCGCGGCATTTCGACCAGTTTGGGTCCATTTGCGGAGATGTCGA
>JAABUQ010003131.1_pt1 | contig 31052 bp, 29 predicted proteins | sample 5560001 | NCBI WGS metagenome assembly JAABUQ01 (sample SAMN10711888, study PRJNA513371) | rock metagenome | isolation source: Antarctica rocks | place: Antarctica: Victoria Land, Finger Mt nord | collected 2015-12-18 | reverse complement strand
CGAATGCCGTTGCCTCGCCGGTCGGGACAGCGGCGGCCGACCGACCCACCACCGTAGCAACAGCAACGGCAACAACGACGACCAGGCCTACTACGACCACGGCCGGGCTGCCGGAGCCGCCCAGCGAGCGCGCCCTGGCGCGCGACCAGGATGGTGCGGTTCTGGCAGCCAGCCGCCGGCCGGGCGAGCTTCCGGAGGCGGTCACCAGCAATGACCGTTTCTACGTCGTCACCAAGAACGCCGGTGGCGATCCCTTGCTGCATCCGGACGACTGGCGCCTGGTGGTCGACGGAGCGGTGCGGCGCCCGTTCGAGCTCGACTACGCGACGCTTCGCAAGCTGCCCAGCGTCGAGGTCACGCGCACGCTGGAATGCATCAGCAACCTAGTAGACAAGTGCGAGTTAGCGTCGTTTGGTTGCGATCTGATCAGCACCGCTCGTTGGAGGGGTGTTCGGCTGCCTGACGTGCTCGGACTGGCAGGTGGAGTCGGGCCGGGGGTGACCTTCCTGGCCACGATTTCGGCCGACGAGTACACCACAGCGGTTCCCATCGACGTGGCCATGTCGGCCGAGTCGCTGCTCGTGTTCGAGATGAATGGTGAGGTGCTGCCGCGCGAGCATGGCTATCCAGCCCGCGTGCTCATTCCAGGTCGCTATGGGATGAAGAATGCCAAGTGGGTGGTAGCTCTGCGGCCAATGACCCGGGAGCTTGTCGATTGGTATGGCCAACGCTCCTGGAGTCGCGAGGCACGCGTCAAGACGATGACCAGGATCGACGTGCCTGCCCGCGAGGCGAATCTGCAAGCCGGCGCGCAGCGCATCGCCGGCATCGCCTACGCCGGCGACCGCGGTATTCAGGAAGTCGAATTCAGCGTCGACGGCGGCCAGACCTGGCAGACCGCCGAGCTGACCGAGCCAGCGGCTGGCGTCGATGCGTGGGTGCGGTGGCAAAGCCGTTTCACGATCGCCGCGGGCGCCGAGCTCACGCTCGTGGCGCGAGCCACCGATGGCAGTGGTGTCCAGCAGCCGGAAGGGTTCAGCCTGGCCCAGCCCGACGGCGCGGCCGGCTGGAACTCGATCACCGTGCGCGGCGCGTAAGGGTCTGGCATCCTGTGAAGGCATGCCGATCCCGCTTCTTCCGTTCGGCCGAACCGGCCACCAGAGCACGCGCATGATTTTCGGAGCCGCCGCATTGGGAAGTGTCTCCCAGGACGTGGCCGACCGTACCCTCGACGTGCTCCTCGAGCACAACATCAACCACATCGACGTGGCAGCGAGCTATGGGGAGGCGGAGCTGCGTATTGCGCCGTGGTTGAAGCGATACCCTGACAGGTTCTTCCTGGCTACCAAGACCGGTAAGCGCCGCGCCGCCGAGGCGCGCGAGGACTTGCAGCGCTCGCTGGAGCGGATGCAGGTAGACCATGTCGATCTATGGCAGCTGCACAATCTGTCCGACCCGATCGAGTGGGACAACGCGCTCAGTCCTGGTGGGGCAATTGACGCCGCGGTCCAGGCACGCGAGGAAGGTCTGGTGCGGTTCATCGGCGTTACGGGCCACGGCGCGCAGATAGCGGCCACCCACCGCCGCAGCCTGGACCGATTCGACTTCGACTCCGTGCTGCTGCCGTACAACTTCACGACGGTTCAGTCAAGCTACTACGCTCACAATTTCGACGCGCTTCAGGTGGCTTGCCAGGACAAGAACCGCGCCGTTCAGACGATTAAATCGATCGCCTATCGCCCGTGGAGTGGTCGGCCGCGTTCGGCGACGACGTGGTACCAGCCGCTCGAGGACCAGGCCGACATCGACCTGGCCGTCCACTGGGCTCTCGGCCGGCCGGGCATCTTCGTCATTTCGAGCGGCGACGTGAACCTGCTGCCGAAACTGCTCGACGCTGCCGAGCGCGCACCCGCCCAGCGACCATCGGACGCCGACATGCGCCGCATGGTCGAGCACCTGGACATGGAGCCGCTGTTCGTCTAACGCGAGACTTGCCCGTGCACGAACGGGCACCTGGCGGGCCGATCGAAGCCATTCCTGTGCACTTGTCACAAGGGCGAGCACAAGTTGTCGCCAGTACGCTGTGGGCGTGCTCGGACGCCCGTCGCTTCAGCCGAAGCCGCACGCGGAGCGCTACGTCGAACCGACTGCAAGGTCGGCTGGCGTTGCGCTGGCATTTGAGCACGTCTCGAAAATGTTTCCAGACGGCACGCGCGCCCTCGACGACGTCAGTCTGCAGGTCAACGCGGGCGAGATGGTGGCCATCGTGGGCCCATCGGGATGCGGCAAGTCGACTCTCCTTCGCCTGGCCTCGCGCCTGACCAGCCCGTCCAGCGGCGACATCAGCGTCGGTGACGGCAATCTTGGCTACGTGTTTCAGGACGCGACGCTGCTGCCCTGGCGCACCGTGCAGCGCAACGTCGAGCTCCTGGCTGAGCTGGCCGGCATTGGCCGCGAGGAGCGCGCCCGACTTGCGGCTCAGGCAATCGCGCTGACCGGGCTGAGCGGCTTCGAGCGCCACCGCCCGCGAGCGCTGTCAGGCGGCATGCGGATGCGCGTGTCGTTGGCCCGAGCGCTCACGCTGCGACCGCGCATTTTCTTGTTCGACGAGCCGTTCGGCGCGCTCGACGAGATCACTCGAGAGCGACTGAATGGAGAGCTGCTGGATCTGTTCGAGCGTGAGCGGTTTGCCGGAGTGTTCGTCACGCATTCGGTGACCGAAGCTGCGTTCCTGGCGTCGCGTGTGCTCGTCATGTCGCCCCGGCCCGGGAGGTTCGTGGCCGAGATCGCGGTCCCGTTCCTGTATCCGCGGCCACCAGAGCTGCGCTTCGACCCACAGTTCGCGCGAGTAGCGGGCCAGATCTCCGCGCGTCTCCGCGAGCAGCCCCCGTGATCGCCGACGCAAGTGGCGCTCGGCGCGCCCGGGTGATTCAGGTGCTCGCTCCGCTGATCGTCTTCGCCGTGGTGATCGGCGTGTGGCTGTTCATCAGCTATGTGCTGCTTGAACCTCGCCGACGCTTTCTCATGCCACCACCTCAGGAGGTCCTGCGTGTCGGGTTGTTCGATAGCCGCAATCTGAGCGAGATCATGGGTGGTCTGTGGTCCACCACGCAGGTCGCGATCGTGGGCCTGCTGGTGTCGATCGCCACCGGCACCCTGATTGCCGTCACGATGATTCAGGCGCGGTGGGTGGAGTGGTCGCTGTACCCGTGGGCCGTCGTGCTGCAGACGATTCCGATTCTGGCGATCGTGCCGCTCATCGGCTTCTGGTTCCAGTTCGGGTTCAGCAGCCGGGTGCTGGTGTGCGTCCTGATCTCACTGTTTCCGATTGTGACCAATACGTTGTTCGGTCTGAAGTCGAGCGACCAGCTGCAGCATGACCTGTTCACCCTGCAGCGCGCCAACCGATTGCAGCGGCTCCTGAAGTTGCAGCTGCCGGCAGCGCTGCCGGCCATCCTGTCCGGCTGGCGCATCGCCGCCGGTTTGTCGGTGGTGGGCGCCATCGTCGGCGACTTTTTCTTCCGTCAGGGCGAACCTGGCATTGGCCGGCTCATCGACGACTACCGCGCCCGGCTGCAATCCGAGCAGTTGTTCGCCTCCGTGGCCGTGTCTTCGCTCCTCGGCCTGATCGTATTCTGGGCGTTTGGCTTGCTGGGGCGACTTCTCGTCGGCTCCTGGCACGAATCTCATCGCTCCGCCGAATGATCTAACGACTCGGGTGGCAAATTCTCCTACAAAGGGGTCCAGCATGCTCACTTCGCGATGGTTCACGAGCAGATCGACGCTGCCCGCACTGGCCGTCGTCCTGATGGCCTCCGGCTGCACACCGGCCGCGCCCACGCCAGCCCCGACCACCGCCCCGCCGGCGGCTGCAAAGCCGACGGCAGCCGCTCCGTCGTCGCCCGCCGCTTCGCCGGCGATCGCGTCGAGCCCGGCCCCAAAGCCCGCCGCGTCTCCGTCGCCCGCTGTTGCCGCATCGCTCGTGCCGTCCCCGAGCGCGGTCACGGCGGCTGCGCCTGCCGCGGCGCTGGTCAGTCTCAAAGGTATTTGCCCGGACAACGTGGTCATGCAGACAAACTGGTGGCCTGAGCCCGACCACGGCTTCCTGTTCCAGATGATCGGCCCGAACGGGACCATTGACACCAACAAGAACACCTACTCGGGTCCGCTGGGCACGACCGGAGTGAACCTCGAGGTGCGCGCCGGCGGCCCGGCCATCGGTTTTCAGACGGTGACCGCACAGGAGTACCAGGACGACAGCATCCTGCTCGCCATGGGCAGCACTGACGAGCAGATTGGCACATCCGCCGACCAGCCCACGGTGGCGGTCATGGCCTCCTACGACAAGAACCCCCAGGTGTTCTTCTGGGGCAATCCGGACTGGAACTTCACCCAGGTTGCCGACATCAAAGCCAGCGGGGCGACGGTCCTGGCTTTTTCCGCGGCGCCCTTCCTCGAAGTGCTTCAGGGCAAGGGCTTGCTCGACAAGAACCAGGTGGACACGTCGTATACCGGCGACCCGTCGCGGTTTGTGGCGGCCGACGGCAGCATTGTGTCGCAGGGGTTTGTGACGGCCGAGCCGTACATCTACGAGAACGAAGTCAACGGCTGGAAAAAGCCGGTCAAGTTCTTACTGCTCGCCAAAGAGGTGCCGATTTACCAGGACACCATGGTCATTCGGGCGGACAAACTTGAGGCCAATCGGGCGTGCCTGCAGAAGCTCGTACCGCTGATGCAGCGCGGGGCTATCGACTACGTCAGGAATCCCGGGCCGATCAACGCCATGTTGGTGGACTACACCTCGAAGATCAAAGGCGGCACGCAGATCTCGGGGCCCGGCTCGGCGGATGCGGTGCAGAAAATGCTGTCGCTCGGGATCGTCGCCAACGGCACCGATGGCGTGCTCGGGTCGTACGACACTGCCCGAATCCAAGCGCTGATCACCGACTTCGGCCCCGTCTTCGCCGCCAAAGGCAAAGCCCCCAAAGCCACCCTCAAACCATCAGACATCGCGACCAACGAGTTCCTCGACAAGTCCATCAAGCTCTAAGTCCCGACACCTGCAACACTCGGCGCCTCGCTTCGCTCGCTACGCCCCAGTGCGGACAGCAGACGAGCCTGCGAGGGGCGCGGCTCTGAGGCGTGCCCGGAGTCACGAGGTACAACCGCATTGTCGCGGGCGTCGAGCCGCCGGTCCGTGCGGAGTCACCGTGCGAAGCAACCTATGGCACCAGTCGTTCGATGCGCCACCCGCCTGGGGTGCGGGTGTAGCGCAGGCGATCCTGCAGCCAGTTCTGGCGACCCTGCCAGAACTCGATGGTCCTGACGGTCAGACGGTAGGCGCCCCAGTGCCCTGGTAGGCCATCGTCTGGGGCCTGCAGTGCCTCGGCGTACATGCGGTCGAGCTCGGCGCGGTCGGGGATGACCTGGCTCTGGCGGCACGCGCGCAGCATGGCCTGGATATTCGACGGATTCCGCGCGTAGTACATCGCCGATTCGTCGCGCCCCAGCCGCTCCACGCTCCCGGTCACTCTGACCTGCCGCACGGCGTACGGCCAGAAGAACGCCAGCGCAGCCGCGGGCGTCGACTCCAGCGCCTGGGCCTTCGGGCTCTCGAGGTTGGTCTGGAACACAAAGCCGCGCTCGTCGACTTCCTCCAGCAGCATCATTCTGAGCGCGGGCAGCCCGTCCGAGCCGACAGTGGCGAGCGCCATGGCGTCTGGCATGTGCGCACCGGCTGCCCTGGCCTCGGCGAACCACGTGCGGAACTGACGGTGCGGCTCAGGATCCAGGTCGCTCTCGCTGAGCGTGCGTTCCGGCTGGGCAGAAGCCATACATCCGCAGGGTACCTCCTGTCTCAGGTGTATCTCACGAGCCCTGAAATCGCCGCTCTGCCCAAAGAACGGGCGGTGGTGGTGCTGTCCGTGGCGTCGGTCGAGCAGCACGGACCACACCTGCCGGTCATCACCGACTCGCTAGTGGGCCAGACGCTCCTGGGGATGGCGCTCGAGCGTCTCGACGCAGCGGCTCAAGTGTGGGTCGTGCCACCGCTGTGCTACGGCAAGAGCAACGAACACCGGCCGTTTGCAGGCACCCTGACCCTGTCCGCCCAGACGCTAGCCGCGGTCGTGCGAGATGTCGCTCTGAGCGTGGCCAGGGCCGGGTTCCGGCGCCTGGCGCTGCTGAATAGTCACGGCGGCAATCCGCCCGTGCTGGACTTTATCGCCCGCGATCTGCACGAGGAGACCGGCATGCAGCTGTTCAGCATCATGATTTCGCGCATGGGCGTGCTGGAGCCGGCCGCCGATCCAGACGAGGCTGCCTGGGGCATGCACGCCGGGGACAGCGAGACGTCCTGGATGCTGGCGCTCGCGCCAGAGCTGGTGCACGTGGATCGGGTCGGAGACCTGGGCGACTATCCGCGCATGTCCGAGGGCATTCGCCACCTGGCGGTGCGCGGCCCCGTCGGCTTCTCCTGGCTCACTGCCGATCTCTCGGTACTCGGCGTTCTGGGCAATCCGAAGACCGCGAACGCCGAAAAGGGCCAGGTCTACGTTCGGGCCACGGTCGAGAAACTGGCTGGCGTCCTCGAAGAGATCGCCCGATTTGAAATGCCAACCCCGGCCGGACAGGTCACCCCTCGGTGACCGCGGTCGACCTGCTCATTCTCGGCGGAACCATCGTCACGGCTCGTCCAGATGGGGCGGTCATCGCCGACGGGGCGATCGCCATTCGCGGCGAATCGATCGAGGCGCTCGGACCACGCTCGGAGTTGGAGCATCGGTTTGAACCACGCGCAACGCTCGATGCGCGTGGTCAGTATGTCTTTCCAGGTCTCGTCGACACACACACCCACCTGTACCAGACGCTCCTGAAGGGTCTCGGCGACGACCTGCCGCTGATGGAGTGGCTGGAGGCCTGCACGCTGCCAAGCATCCCCCACCTGACGCGCCGGATGTGTTACGTGGCGGCCGCTCTCGGCTGCATCGAGTCGCTGCGCTCCGGCTGCACCACGATCTTCGACTACATGGTCGATCATCCGGACCCGACCGTGTACGACGCGATTCTCGAAGCCTTCGACGACGTGGGCATTCAGGGCATTCTGGGACGTGGCCTGCGCGATCGCCTGCCTAAGAACACCCCCATCGTGCATCCGCTGTCGGCCCAGCTGGCTGACTGCGCGCGCCTGCTGGACACGTACGGTCCACACCGCGTCTGGCTCGCTCCAGGATCGACGTGGGCGATGGAGTCGGATAGCCTCCGCGCGGTCCGCCGCATGGCATCTGAACGCGGCACGCGCATCAGCCTGCACACGGACGAAGCGCTGTTCGACAGCCAGGAGAGCATGCGCCGCTTTGGACAGCGCACGGTGCCGTTTCTCGACGGCATCGGCTTCCTCGGACCCGACGTCCTGCATGCCCACTGCGTCCAGCTTTCCGAGCAGGATTGCCAGATTCTGGCTCGACGCGGGAGCGCCGTATCGTACAACCCGGTCAGCAACATGTACCTCGGCAGCGGCGTTCCACCGATTCCCCGGCTACTGGACCTCGGCGTCACCGTCGGCCTTGGAGCAGACGGCGCCGCGAGCAACAATTCCCAGGACATGCTCGAAGCGCTCAAAGTCGGCGCGTTGCTGCCTAAGGTGGCGGCTCGCGATCCGGCCGTGTTCACTGCCGCGGATGCGCTGCGTCTGGCAACCTGCGGCGGCGCGGCGGCGCTGGGTCGAGACGATTTCGGCACCCTCGAAGCCGGCAAGCGCGCGGACCTGTTCGTGTTCGATCCACACCACGCCAGGTCGATCCCGGTCCATGATCCGGTGTCCACCCTGGTTTACTCTGGTGGCCAGATGAACGTGCGCACCACGGTCGTGGGCGGCAAGCTGACATTGCACGACGGCCAGATCCTCGGTGTCGATGAGGACGCCGTGTTGCACGAGGCACAGACGCTGGCCGACGAGCTTGCTCAGCTGGCCGGAACCCGCGCTCGGCTGCAGGGCCGCTGGGAGCGAACCGGTTCGCCAACCGGAGCACTCGGCTGATGGCTGCTCTACCCGAGTGGGCCAATCCACCAGGCGTGTGCGTGCCGCAGCCGCACTACTCGCAGGTGGCGCGGGCCGGCAACACGCTGTACATCTCGGGTCAGATCGGGATGGACGAGGCTGGCCAGCTGGTGGGCCCGGGCGATGCGCGCGCCCAGGCGCGCCAGGCGTGGCGGAATATCGTCGCGATTCTGGTCCATTACGGAGCGATGCCTCGGCAGCTGGTCAAGACGACGACGTATGTCACCCACTGGGCGTATCGACCGCTCGTCGGCGAGGCGCGCGACGAGGTATTTCCGGAGCCGCCGTATCCGCCGAGCACGCTGGTCGTCGTGCAGGGGCTGGCCGAACCGCAGTTCCTGGTCGAGATCGAGGCCACGGCCGTCCTTGACTGACGTGATGCCAGCGCTCGTCCAGATCGTGGGCGACGGGCACGTGCTGGTCGAGCCGGCGGCGCAGCAACGCTTTCTGCGCGACTTTTCGTGGTACTCGCCGGTGCTGACGGAGGCATTTTCTGATACCCGGATCGACGCCGTCGTCCAGCCCGGGTCGATAGACGAGCTCGAACGAGTGGTGGCAGCCGCTGTCGGGCACCGCGTGCCGATCACCGTGCGCGGTGCGGGCACGGGCAACTACGGACAGTCCGTGCCGCTGTTTGGCGGCATCCTGCTCGATATGCGTCGCTTGAACCGGATCGTCTCGATCGACGACGACGTGATTGAGGTCGAGGCCGGCTGCGTGTGGGAGGAGGTCGAAAAGATCGCCCGGCAGCACGGGCGCGAGCTGCGCATCATGCCGACCACCTACCACATTGCTACCGTGGCCGGCTTCCTGGCCGGGGGCTCGGGCGGTGTGGGCTCGGTGACTCACGGCCGGACCTGGGACGGCAACTTCCTGTCGGTCGATCTCCTGAGTGCAGAGGACTCGCCGCGCACGACCTATCTTGGCCCCGAGGACCTGCACTTCGTGATGCACACCTACGGCACGGTTGGTATCGTCACCCTCCTCCGCCTGCCGCTGGTCGCGGCCCACACCTGGCAGGGCTGGTATGCGACCTTCGCCGATTTCGACGCGGCCTACCAGTTCGGCTGGGACGTGGCCTCAGACGGGACCGTCCAGAAGCGGCTGGTGTCCGTGCACGAGGCGCCCATTCCGAGCATGTTCGAGCCGGTCAAACGGCTGTTCACGCCACAGCAGTCGGCGGCGCTCATGGTGCTCGACGAGGCCAGCGTCGAGCGAGTCCGCGAGCAAGCCGCTCAATACGGCGGACGTCTGACTGCGTGGCCCGCCAAGCCAGCGATCACCGAGTTTCCTTTCGCCCACACCGTGTTGTGGACCAAGAAGCACGACCCGGGCTCCACCTGGCTGCAAACGCGCTTTTCGAACGACCGGCAGCGTGCGCTGGAGCAGGTGCACCTGCTCCAGGACCGCTTTGGAAAACGCGTCGTGCACCACATCGAGTTCGTGCGCACGCCGGAGGGCCTCAATCCGTCGGGTCTGCCGGCGCTGTTCATGTCCGATCCGGCCGAGATCGACGGCGTGATCGGTTACTGCTCCACCATCGGAGTCCAGGTGGCCAACCCACACAGCTACGTCGTCAAGGAAGGCGGCATGGTCAAGGACATTGGCCGCATTGTCGCATTCAAACAGCACACCGATCCGTACGGCTTGATGAATCCAGGCAAGCTTGACGGCACGTTCTACACCGGCGCCTCTACCAGTTCGGTGTCGCCTCCGGAGGCGTCGGCGGCAGGGGGACCGACGGCGGGTGAATAACGTAGACGGTGCCTGAAGACCCGCGCAGCCAGACGCGCTCGAACTGAGACCGGTCGTAGACGCGGCGGACGCTGGCATTTGACCAGGCGGCCGGATCGTTGACGATGGGATTGCCGGACCCGTCGAAGCCGACGACGACCACGAGATGGCCGTTTGTACCGCCGGCGAACATAAACCCGTCCAGTTCGCCGGGGCGCGCGGCGATCGACACCACGAGCGGGATGCCGGCGCGAATGAAGCGTTCGGCCTCGGCCAGCGAACGGAGCTGGGTCACCAACGCCTCGAGTCCGAAGCGCGCGGCATAGGCCGTGTTGAAGGGCCAGTTGCCGGTGCCCTTGTAGGCCGGGTCGTACGTCGACCGCGCGGCGAAGTCGACACGCGGGTCGGCATACGCTGGGTCGACCCAGGCCAGGGCATCCGCGCTAGGCCCGCGGCCCCAGAACCCGATCACCATCTGGGTTGAGGTCGGGCTGCACCAGGCCTCGCCCCCGCCGCCCCACTGGGGGTACTCCTTTGCGTGTACCTCTTGCGACAGGCCCGGCACGGGCAGCTCGAACGGGTCGCTGGCCAGCGGGGACGACGTCTGGCTGCTGGCGGTGTAGGCGAGGTCCGACGCCGCTGCGCCAAGCATGCGCAGGCTGGGCGAGGGCTGGTCGCCAGCTGCGCGCTCCAGGCGGACCCTGAGTGAGTAGCCGGCGAACGGGTCACCGCGAGCGCGCAGCGTGTCGGCGTCGACCTTGCCCAGCGCGTCGGCCTGGCCGTTGACCGAGGTCCGCTGGGACGCACGATCGTCCGCCGACCAGATGCCGAGGACGTACCAGTCGCTCGTCTCGTCAGAGGTCGTGGTGGCTTGCGCCTCGACCCGCACCCGGCTGGCGCCCGGCGTCTCGGCGTTCCACGACGCCACCAGCCGGCTGAACTCAAAGTCTGGCCTGATGCTCGGCGAAACCCAGACCCCGCTGACCTCGCCATCCGCCAGCACGACGCTTCCGTACTGGATGACCGCGCTGCTCATCGACCCAGCCCCAAACTGGGCCGCCGAAGGATCCGCAGCTCCGGCGGCATAGCGAGAAGCGGATCCTTCGCAGGCTCGGGATGACATGCTCGTCGGCGTTCGAGGGCTGGCCGATCCCAGCCGGCCAGCGTGCCTCCTCAGGATGACATGCTCGTGTGGGTAGGACCTGGAACGTACGGAATCATGTGCTTAGCGTTCTGAGAACAGGACTCCGCCCTTGGCTTTGTCTGTGCGCGGGTTCTCGTGGATGATGACGGTGACGGCTTCGGCTGGGGCGTCGCAGTGGCGGACGACGGCGTCGGTGATGTCTTTGACCAGGCCGCGCTTCTGGTCGAGCGTGCGGCCCTGGGCCAGCTCGATAATTACTTCAGGCATACGCGCAGCGTACGCTAGACAGAGCCTTGCGTTCACCTGAAGCCAGCCCACTCGTGACCCCGCGCGCCTGATGGAGGCATACGCACTCGACTGGCTCAACCTGCTCGTGCGCTGGACGCACGTCATCGTCGCCATCGCCTGGATCGGCACGTCCTTCTACTACATCGCCCTGGACTACCACCTCCGGCCGCCGAAAAGCGACGCCGCCGTCGAATCAGGCGTTGGCGGCGAAGCGTTCGAGATCCATGGCGGCGGCTTCTATCGTGTGGCGAAGTACCGGGTCGCGCCGCCCACGCTGCCAAGCCCGCTGCACTGGTTCAAGTGGGAGGCGTATACCACCTGGCTGACCGGCTTCACGCTCCTGGTCGTGCTGTACTACGCCAATGCCAGCACGTACCTGGTCGATCGGAGCGTTGCCGACCTCAGCCCACTGGTGGCAATCGCCATCAGCGTGGCCCTGCTGGTGGTCGGCTGGCTGGTGTACGACGGGTTGTCGCGCCGGCTGGAGGGGCACGATCGGCTGCTGACGGCGGCGCTGGCGGCGGTCATCGTGGTGACCGCGTTCGGGGCGAGCCACCTGTTCAGCGCGCGAGCGCTCTACATCCAGGTGGGCGCGATGATCGGCACGTGGATGGTCGGCAACGTCATGGTCGTGATCATTCCTGGCCAGCGCGAGCTGGTGGCTGCCAAGCTGGCGAATCGTGATCCGGACCCGACACCTGGCCTGCGTGGCAAGCAACGCTCCATCCACAACAATTATCTGACACTGCCGGTCGTGTTCGCCATGATCAGCAATCACTATCCAATGACGTACGGGCACCCGTACGGCTGGTTGATGCTGGTGGCGATGATGGCCCTTGGCGCCTGGGTCCGCCATTTCTTCAACCTGCGCCACCAGGGCCGAGTGGTGTGGGCGATTCCGGTGACGGCTGTGCTCGGCGTCGTCGGGCTAGCGATCGCCATCGCGCCGCGATCCGGGTCTTCGCCTCGAGCGAGTGTGAGCTTCGGCCAGGCCCAGGCGGTCATTGCGAGCCGGTGTGTGCCGTGCCACTCGTCACAGCCGAGCCAGCCCGGGTTCACGCAAGCGCCGAATGGAGTGATGTTCGACACGCCCGAGCAGATTGTCGCCCGGGCTCAGCAGATCTCTCAGCAGGCGGTGGTCACCAAGAACATGCCGCTCGGCAACCTGACAAACATCACCCAGGACGAGCGCGACCTGCTGGCGGCGTGGGTCCAGTCGGGCGCGCCAGCACAATAGACCGTGCATCCGCCTGGACGGGTCGTCCTTGCCGACAATCTCGAGGTGCTGGCCGGCCTCGCCGACAACAGCATTGATCTCATCTACGTAGATCCACCCTTCAACACCGGTCGACGCCAGACGCTGGAGAGCTTGCGGACCGTTCAGGACGAGGTCGACGGGGATCGGGTTGGGTTTCAGGGGCGTCGTTACCGCACCCTGCGCCTGGGGACGTCGAGCTATCTGGATGTGTTCGACGACTACCTGACGTTCCTCGAGCCGCGCCTGAGCGAGTTCCGTCGGGTGCTCACGGCCACGGGTACGCTGTACGTGCATCTCGACTACCGCGAGGTGCACTACTGCAAGGTCTTGCTGGACGGAATCTTCGGCCGCGCCTGTTTCCTCAACGAGGTCATCTGGGCGTACGACTACGGCGGTCGAACGCGGCGGCGGTGGCCGCCCAAGCACGACACCATCCTGGTGTACGTCAAAGATCCAAGGCGCTACTACTTCGACGCGGATGCTGCCGAACGGATCCCGTACATGGCGCCGGGGCTCGTCGGGCCGGACAAGGCTGCTCGGGGCAAGCGGTTGACCGACGCCTGGTGGCACACGATCGTGCCGCCTGGCGGCAAGGAGCGCACCGGCTACCCAACACAGAAGCCGCTCGGGATTCTGCGGCGGGTCGTGCAGACGTCGGCCCCGCCGGGCGGACTCGTCGCCGACTTCTTCGCTGGCAGCGGCACCACGGGCGTGGCCGCCTACCAGTCGGGCCGGCCGTTTCTGATGGTCGACGACAGTCCCGAAGCCGTAGCCGTCATGACGCACCGCTTTGCTGCCATCAGCGGCATCGAATACGAAGGTTTCCTCCCCTGACGCTGTGCCAGGACCCAAGGCCTCGCCCGCCGCTGCGCGGCTCCGTACCGGGGTTCAAAACCTGGGGAATGGAGAATCCGTGTCTTCGGCCTGGCCGCACGAGGCAGATCCGTTGTGACGGCCCCGCCAGCGGGACGCGGGTCTTCGGCGTGCCTCCTCAGGATGACACTGTAGCTGTGTGAGGCCGGCTGTGAGGGCATGCCCGTAAAGCACCCTCACCAAACGTCTTTGTCATCCTGACGAAGGAAGAACCCGCCTCTCGTCGTGAGGCCGGAGGTGCGGGGCCCTCGTCCTCGAGGACTACCCGTCGGCGAGCAGACCCGCGACTAGCGCGGCGCGGCGGGGAAAGCTTTCGGTAAGGACATGCTCGTGGGCGGCGTGGGCGCCCTCGCCTTCGGGTCCGAGGCCATCGAGCGTGGGGATGCCCATGGCGGCCGTGAAGTTGCCGTCTGAGCCGCCGCCGGTGCGGCCTTCTTGGAGGTCGAGTACGCCCATGGCCGCCGCGATCTGTTTCGCCTGTGCGAAAAGCGCGGCCATGGCTGGCGAGCGCTCCATCGGTGGACGGTTCAGCCCTCCGTCGACGTCCAGCCGAGCGCCCGGCACCCGGGGTCGCAAACCGCGGATCGCCGCGTCAATGCGTGCGGCTTCGGCCAGCGTCTGCACCCGAACGTCGACATGCGCCTCCGCCTCAGCCGCCACGACGTTGGGGCGCGTGCCAGCGCGTACGACCCCGACGTTGACCGTGGTGCCCGAGACGTAATCATTGAGCCCGTGCAGGGCAATGATCTGATGCGCCAGCTCCTGAGTTGCGCTGATGCCCTTCTGCGGCTCGACGCCGGCATGCGCTGCGCGCCCTGCAATTCGGACGAAGTAGTCGCCGGTACCTTTGCGAGCCGTCTTGAGCGTGCCGCCTGGCAAGGGCGACTCGAGGACGTACGCTACAGCGGCCCCGGTCGCGGTCTGCTCGATCAGTGATCGGGACGTTGGACTGCCGATCTCCTCGTCCGAGGTAAACAGCACCTGCAGCCGACGGGCCGGACGCAGCCCCCGAGCTCGTAGCGCTTGCAGCGCGAAGTACAGCACGACAATGCCGCCCTTCATGTCGAAACAGCCAGGTCCGCGCGCCACGCCGTCCGCATCGACGCTGAACGGGATGCGATCGAGCGTGCCTGTCGACCAGACGGTGTCGTAGTGGCACAGGCCGACAGCGTGAGCGCCATCGATCGCCCCCTCGAGACTGAGCCGCAGATGCTGCCCCCGCTCCGGACTGGCCGCGTCGATCCGTTCAAGAGAGCCGAGGTCGCCAAACAGCGCCTCGAGCTCATCCGCGAAGCGGTCCAGCCCGGCCCGATCGTCGCTGGGAGATTCAATGCGCACCAGTCGGCCGAGCAGGTCGATCATGTCCTGCCGCCGCGGCTCGAGCTCGGCGCGCACGCTGGCGGCGATGTCGGCGCCGGTCACGCGTGCAACGCCGCCCGCTCGTCTTCGAGCAGCAACTCGCGCACCGTGTTGGCCTTGACCAGCGCGAAGTCCGTGTCGAACCCCAGTCCAAGCCGGCTCCAGGGCACCTGGATCGTGCCCGAGTGCGCCCGTATTGGCGGATCGACAATGTCCTGTCGGTAGGCTTTGTCGGAGCCAGACACATCGCCCGGCAGCGTGAAACCAGGCAGGCTGCACATGGCTACGTTCGCGGCACGCCCGACCCCGAACTCGTGCATGCCGCCACACCAGACGGGTATGCCGCGGGCAAAACACAGGTCGTGCACTCGACGCGCTTCGCTCAGGCCGCCGAGCCGACTCACCTTGATATTGATGATGCGACAGCTCCCGAGATCGAGCGCTTTGCGGGCGTCGTCCACAGAATGGATGCTCTCGTCCAGACAGATAGGCGTCTCGAGCTGGGCCTGCAGGCGGGCGTGATCGACGATGTCGTCGTCAGCAAGCGGCTGCTCGATCATCATCAGGTTCAGAGCGTCAAGCGCTCGCAACGCGGCGACGTGTTCGGCGTTTTCAAGTGAGTAGGCCGAGTTGGCGTCGGCCATCAGCAGAACAGCTGGCCAGCGCTCGCGCACGGCGCGCAGGTACGCCAGGTCCTTGCCAGGCCCGATCTTCATCTTGATGCGCTTGTAGCCCTGGGCAAGATAGTGCTCGACCTGTTCGAGGATGCCTTCGACGGTTGGCTCGATGCCGAGACTCACGCCCGAGTGAATCTCCTGGCGCGTACCACCGATGGCGCCGGCCAGGGGTTCCCCGCGTACGCGCGTGAACAGATCCCAGCACGCCATCTCCAGGCCAGCTTTGGCGAAGCGATTGCCGCGCACCCTGGCCCAGGTCGCGGCCGCTTCATCCGGCTGGCCCCAGCGCACACCCAGCAGGGCTGGGGCGAGAAAATCCCGCAGCATGTGCCACGAGGTTTCGCTGGTTTCGGAGCAGTAGTACGGGTCCGACGCGCTCGCGCATTCGCCCCAGCCCTCGGCGCCGTCCTGGTCGCGTACTCGGATCAAGGTGTGGTCGAGATGGTGCTTGGTGTGACTGGAGGTCGTGAACGGCCGCACCAGCGGCAGCCGCACCAGATACAGCTCGACCGACCTGAGCGTATGGCTCACCGCGTCCGCTCCAGCAGGTAGCGTGGCCGTTTGGGGTCGGCGCGGCTGAAGCCTACGGCTACGAAGCCTCGACCGAAGGCTGCCTGCAGCGCCTCGCGAACTGCCTGCTGCCACGCCTGTGCCGCGTTCGGAGCTGCAGAGCCTTTGATATCGGCAATGCTCGACGGAATCTCGACGTGCAGGTGTTGGGCGCCAGGTGGAATCGCGCGGACGTGACCGGGCCTGAAAAACCCTCGCTCGTGGAAGGGCGTGGTCTCGATCAGGTCGAGGCCCTCTGGCCAGGCGTCGACTCGGCCTTCCGGCTCGGCCCGAGTCGACCATTCGGTGAGCAGCCGGTCGGTGGCCAGGCCGGAGTTCAACGCGTCGCTTCGGGAACCGTACAGGTCGACCTCGTAGGTGCGGCAGGTTGCGCCCAACACGCCCAGGTTGAAGGCCGCGTTGCTGGCCTGGAGTGGGTCGAACGCCCACACGACCGCATCCACCCCCATATCGCGAGCGCGCTGGCGCTGTTCGAATTTGAGCAGGCGACCGACGCCGGCGCTCTGATGGGCAGGATGAACACCCGTCAATTGTGAATACAGGATCAGACTGCCCTTGAGACGGCCGAGGAAGGCGAACGCGAACCCGACCAGCTTCTGCCGGGTGTCAAAGGCGCCGAGGACGAGACCACCCACCTTCTGCGCGCCAGCCATGATGGCCACCGGCAGCACGTAGCCATCCTCGGTGATGCCCCAGGCGCGCCGCTGGAGCTCCTGGCAGGCGCGGAGCTCGTCGGCGCCATACACGTCGCGAATGGTGACCGTGCTCGTCGAAGGCTGCGAGACGCTGTGCGCCACTGAGCGAGCATAGCGCGTTTGGGCGGCGTGTCCCAGAGGCAGGGCCAAATCACCCGGGCTCAGTCTTCCACGAGCTCGGGGGTGGCGGTGGGCAGCGTGAAGTGAAAGGTCGAGCCGTGGCCGGGACCGTGACTTTCGACCCAGATTTGACCGCCGTGGGCCAGAACCAGGTGCTTGGCTATGGCCAGACCGAGCCCCGTGCCTGTTCCGGCTGCTCGCGCCCGGGACGGGTCCGTTTTGTAAAAGCGCTCGAATACCCGAGTCAGGTGTTCGGGCTGTATCCCCACTCCCGTGTCCGATACCCACAACTCAACCCATTGACCGCGCCGGCGGGCGCCGGTCTCGATGCGTCCGGCAGCTGGGGTGAACTTCGTCGCGTTGCCCAAAAGATTCGAGAGCACCTGTCCGATTCGCCGAGAATCGGCGGAGACCCACAGCGCGTCGCCTGCAGCGATCGCCACTGCTAAGCCCAGATCGGCCTGTTTCGCGGTGGGCCGGATGCGCTCAGCAGCGTCGCGCACCAGCTCGTCGGCGCGACACGGTGCCAGCCGCAGCTCCAATCGCCCGGCCTCGGCTCGGGCGAGATCCAGGAGCTCGCTGACCAGCTGAGCCAAACCGTCCACCTCCACGTGCATGAGGTGCAAGAAACGTGGACCCTCCACCGGATCGTCGATGGCGCCCTCTTCGAGCGTTTCGACGAGCGCCTTCAGCGCTGCGACCGGGGTCCGAAGCTCATGTGAGACATTGGCGACGAAGTCGCGTCTGGCCACCTCACCCCGGCGCAGCTCCGAGATGTCCTGCAGCACCAGCAAGCGGCGCCGCTCGGGCAGCCGGGTGGCGACGGCCTGGATCCAATGCCGTTCGCCCGGAGCCTCGCCTGTGTCTGAGGCAACCCCCGGATAGAAGTCGATGAGCCGCGTGAGCGGCCCCGCGTCAGACACGTTGCGTACCAGGTCCACGAGGTCGGCGTCCCGCGCGACCTCGGCCAGGCTGCGTCCGAGCGGCGGCGACGTGCAACGCAGCATGCGTTCGGCGGCCGGATTGCTGAGCACGATACGCTCTGACGCGTCCAGCAACAGCACGCTGTCACCCATGTGCTCGAAGATGGCGCCGAATTCGGCGCGGTCCTGCTCGACCTGACGCAGTGTGCGCCGTAGGCGAGCATGCGTGACGTGCAGTCCATACAATAGGGGGGCCACCTCGGCGGGCACCTGGCGCACCAGGTTGTGGAGGCTCTCTTCGGCGATCTCGGCTTCTTCGATCGAACGCACGAGGCTCCGCACCGGTCGGACCAGGCGCTCACCAGCTGACTCGACAGAGATGCCTGCTAGCGCCACGCCGACGGATGCAACCACCGTAGCGATCGGTACGTAGGTCTCCCAGGCGCTCACTGGGACGAAGGCTAGGCTGGTGAGCAGCATCACCAGGGCCGTGGCGCCGACCAGCATGACCGTTACCCAGGCTAATCGGCGCGTCACGGCCGAATGGTACCGAGTGCAGCAGGCTCAGGCCCGAATCCCAGCAGTGCTGACCGCGACGGAACGCGGCGATGCGCGGCTAGAGGGGCGGCCTAAAAGTCTTCTGTTCGGACATTGCCCCTCTCTAGTGGTGGGCGCTTTCTTTCGCGGCTGAATCGACGCGTTCGATGGCCGCGTCGACGATTGATCGCAGCGCCAGCAATTCCTCGCGTCGCGCAGCGTACAGGTGTTGGACCGTCTCCTCGGGCAGGAACGCCCGCAGAAAACGTCTCGGACTTGGAAAGCGGACGACCACCTCTTGCTTGTGCTGGGCATGCTCCACGTGTTCGCCTGAGACCGTAGTTTCGCTTGTCATGAGTTCGCGTACTCCTGGCCAGATGATAGGATGCGCGCGCACAATGGCTGCCGAACGCATCCTGATCGTCGACGACGACGAGAGTATCCGCCAGATCGTTCGGATCTGCCTGTCGGATGAAGGATACGAGGTCTTCGAGGCTCAGAACGGTCAGGTGGCGCTGAAGATGGTGACGGCGATTGCGCCCAGGTTGATCCTGCTGGATCTGCGGATGCCCGTCATGGACGGCTGGGAATTTGCGAAGCGGTACGAGAGCATGCCCGCGCCGCGCGCGCCGGTGGTCGCATTCGTAGCGGCGCTGAACGCGGAACAGGACTGCGCCGAGCTCGACGCGGCGGGCATCCTGGCCAAGCCGTTCGACCTGGATGATTTGCTGCGGGCTGTCCGCAAGCTGCTGCCGATGGCTACGTGAAGACGTAGGCGCGGGTTCTTTCAGATCGGCCTGCGCGTGAGTCCAGCGTCTGCAATGCCTCTGGCTATAGTCTCCGTGCCAGCGAACCGCTGCCCAGTCCTAAACATGCCCGTTCGACAGAATGATCCCGAAGAGCTCCTGGAGGTATTCGATGCCGACGGTCGCCCGACGGGCCAGGCCAGGTCGCGTGCCGCCGTGCACCTGAATGGCGAGTGGCATCAAGCGTTCCACTGCTGGATCCTGCGCCGTCACGGCCTCGAGGTCGTGTTACAGCGCCGAGCGCTGGCCAAGGATACGTTTGCGGGTCTCTGGGACGCCGCCGCTGCCGGCCACTGGCGCTTCGGCGAGCAGCCCGAGGAGGCCGCACGCGAAATCTCCGAAGAGCTCGGACTGGAAATCACCTTTTCGGAGCTCGTGTACCGCGGGCGCGAGCGCACCTCACGCATGTTTGGCAACGGTCTGACCGACCAAGAGCACCACCAAGTGTACGTCCTCGAGTGCGACCGGCCACTGAGTGACTATCGCCCTAACCCGCGCGAGGTCAGTGGCGTGGCGGTTTTTCCGTCCGCTGGTTTACTCGACCTCGTCGGCCGGCGGCAGCCGCGCCTGGCAGCTAGCGAGGCAATGGCGGTGGGAATAGACGGGCGCCTGGAACGGGTTGAAGTAGTCGTAGAAAGAGCGAACCTCGTTCCCTATTCAGTTGCGCGCCTGCGACGAATGTTGGGACGAGTTTGGGATCGTTGAGTAGAATTTACTGCCATGGCTGAATCTAATAAGAACCAGACTGCCGCCGAGCGCGCCCGAGCAAGGGAAGTAACCGGCTTGCAATTGACCGATCATATGTGCGCAAACCCGGCCTGTCCCACGGCCGGGCACCGCATCATCCAGAAGGAGCTGTACCCCGTCGTCACGCTCGCTCCGCGTCGCCGCACGGTCTTCTACCACAAGGCCTGCGGCCCAAAGCTGGCCTGAAGCGCCGCCCCTCTCCCGTCATCGGGAGAGGGGCGATCTCAGTTGCCCGGGAAGGGCGCGGCGTTCGCAGGCAGATACGCCTTCAACAGCCGCTCAACAGTGAGCACGTGAGCGCACAGCCGCTCGTGCACGTAGTGGTCGCAGTCGCAGCTCAGGCGGCCGTCTAAGAGCTTGACCGCGTGCTCGCTGTTGTTGTCCCCGCGCACCAACGCTTCGATCTGGGCGAGCCGGACGCGGTCAGGTTCCTCGGCGTACCGGTGCGCCTTGTCGATCATCCCGTGCAGCGACGATTGCATGGCGGGAATACTAAGCCGGCGTCAGGGCTCGGCGGCGCTCTTCGAGGCGTTGGACGAGGTGATCGAACGAGTCGCCGAAGGACTTTACCCCTTCGCGCTGCAACTGCAGCGTCACGTCCATCAGGTCGATGCCGGCCGCTTTCAAGTTGCGGATGGTGGCCTGGGCTTGCTCCAGCGCCTCCGGCGTGTCGATCGTTCGCGAGACGCGCCCGTGGTCTTTGAACGCCTCCAGCGTCGCTGGCGGCAGCGTGTTGACCGTGTTGGGCCCGATGAGCTCCTCGACGTAGCGCACGTCGCGGTACCTCGGATTTTTCGTGCTGGTGCTCGCCCACAGCGGCCGCTGCACATCGGCGCCACGCTCAGCCAGTGTGTCCCATTCGGGTCCGGCAAAGATCGTGCCGAAGAGGGCGTACGCCAGCCGCGCGTTGGCGATGGCAGCCTGGCCCAGGAGCGCCTCGTACCGTGTGACGGCGCCGCCAGCAGCGATCTTCTCGCCCAGCAGCTTGTCTATGGACGTATCGACTCGACTGACGAAGAAGCTGGCCACGGACGCCGGGGCCGGCCTACGCGCCGCCGTGTGGGACAGGTTGCGCGGCTGGTGACCACTGAAAAACCGCTGCAACCCTTTGACGTAGGCCCGCGCTACCTGCTCGTACAGCTCGACGGCGAACAGCAGCGTGACGTTGACGTTGATGCCCGAAGCGATCGTCGCCTCGATCGCCTCGATGCCCTCCGTGGTGGCCGGGATCTTGATCATCACGTTCGGGCGGTCGAGGCGCTGCCACAGGTCAGCCGCCATGGCGATGGTGCCCTGTGTGTCGTTGGCCACCGACGGCGCACATTCCAGGCTGACGTAGCCGTCCTGGCCATCGGTCAGCTCGTACGTCGCGCGCATGACGTCGGCCGCGCCGCGGATGTCCTCGATAGCCAGCTCCCAGAAAATCTCCTCGGTGCTCTTCCCCTGCTCGGCCAGAGCGCGAGCCGGGGCTTCGTACTCGGGACCCTGGCTCATGGCCTTCTCGAAGATGGTCGGATTCGAGGTGACACCCGTAACCCGGTCATTCCAGGCCAGACGCCGCAGCTCGCCTGAGGTGAGCATGTTGCGGGCGATGTTGTCGATCCAGATGCTCTGGCCCTGACGCCGGAGGGCCTCGGTGGGGAAATTCGATTCGGCCTCGATGGCCGCGATCTTGCCGACGCGGCGACGGTGGCGCTCCTGCTCGCTGAACTGCGCCCGCAGGAAGGCGCGGGCGATTTCGATCGCCAGCTCCGAGCCGGTGATTCGCTCGCCCAGGCACAGGATGTTGGCGTCGTCGTGCTCTACTGCCTGATGGGCGGTGTAGGTATCGGTGACCGAGACTGCCCGAACGCCGGGAAATTTGTCGGCCGCGATGCATGCTCCAGCGCCCGATCCGCAGACCACGATGGCCCGATCGGCATCGCCGCGCACAACGGCATTGGCGGCCAGGCGTGCGTAGTCCGGGTAGTCGACTGGCGGCGCCGCCGCGTGGGTGCCCAGGTCGACGAACGACAGGTCCGCCTCGGCGGCGAGTCGATTCAACAAGAGCTCTTTGAGCTGAAATCCAGCGTGATCTGAGGCGAGAGCAATACGCATAGGTGGTTCTCCGTTCAGGCTGATTCGGAGTCTCCGCCGCTGGCGGCCTTGGAAAAAGATGCTCGGTCGGCTGAAACCGTGCTGGGCGGCAGGCCCGCTCCGTCGCGCTGCGCGCCGCGCTCTACCAGATCACGCGCGCGTTGGGCGATGGCATCCGGGGTGAAGCCCAAATGTGTGTAGATGTCGTTGATCGGCGCCGAGGCGCCGAAGCGATTCAGGCTGACGACATCACCCTGCAGACCCACCCAGCGTTCCCAGCCGAGGGGCGAGGCGGCCTCGATAGCCAGCCGGGCGGTTAGCGCGGGTGGCAAGACTTCATCGCGATAGCTCTGCGGCTGTGCGCCGAACAACTCCCAGGAGGGCATGCTGACAACGCGGGCTGGGTGTCCTTGCTGTTCGAGCAGGTCGCGAGCCGCGACCGCCATGCTCACCTCGGAGCCTGTCGCTATCAGGATGACCTCAGGCTTGCTTCCGGCAGCATCCACAAGAACGTACGCGCCCTGGCGAGCACCGGCGGCCGGTCCGAACCGGCTGCGATCGTAGATGGGCAGCGGCTGCCGGCTGAAGATCAGAACTGTCGGCCCGTCCCGTCGTTCGATGGCTACGCGCCAGCCTTCGGTCACCTCGTTGGCATCTGCCGGACGGAACACGACCATGTTCGGGATGGCCCGTAAGGACGCCAGGTGCTCGATGGGCTGATGGGTTGGGCCGTCTTCGCCCAGCCCGATCGAGTCGTGGGTGAAGACGAAAATCGACGGCAGCTCGCTCAGGGCCGCCAGGCGCATCGGCGGCCGCATGTAGTCGGAAAAGACTAGGAACGTAGCGCTGAAGGCGCGCAGCCCGCCGTGGTAGACCAGCCCGTTGGTGACCGAACCCATCGCGTGCTCACGGATGCCATAGAAGATGTTGCGGCCGGCGTAGCCCCAGGCGCCGCCAGTGGCGCCCTGGCGGTCAGCGTTCAAATTGAGGGGGCTCTCGAAATCGCCGGCGTCCTTCAAGACGGTGTCAGTCGAGGGGTTCAGGTCGGCGCTTCCGCCAATGAGCTCCGGCAGCGCTTTGGCCACGGCATTGATCACGACGGCGCCAGCCGAGCGGGTGGCGATTTTGCCGTCTTTGCCGTCGGCCGGGCTAAAGCTTGGCAGGTCGCGGTCCCAGCCCTGAGGTAGCTTGCGGGTCTGAGCACGGCTGAAATCCGCGGCCAGGTCGGGGAACGCCTCTGAATAGGCGTCAAAGCGTTGCTGCCAGTCCTGCTCGATCTGCGCCCCGCGGTCGGTTGCCTGGCGAAAGAGCTGCAGCGCGTCGTCTGGCACGAAGAAGGTCTCGGTCGTCGGCCAGCCAAGATTGCGTTTGGTGGCTTCGACCTCATCGGCGCCGAGTGGATTGCCATGTGCTTGCCAGCTACCGGCTCTCTTCGGGCTGCCGTAGCCGAGGGTCGTCCGCACGATGATCAGCGATGGACGGTCGGTGACGTCGACACCGCTCTTGATCGCTCGCTCGAGGGCGTCGAGGTCGTTGCCGTCCTCGACGCGCTCGACGTGCCATTCCATGGCCTCGAAGCGTTTCTGGACGTCCTCGCTGAAGATCAGATTCGTCGCGCCTGAGAGCGTGACCTGGTTGGAGTCATACAGATAGACGAGCTTTCCGAGGCGCAGGTGACCGGCCAGGCTGGCGGCTTCGTACGCGACGCCTTCCATCAGATCGCCGTCGGATGCGATACCGAACGTGCGGTGATCGACGATGGTATGACCCTCGCGGTTGTAGGTGGCCGCGAGATGCGCCTCCGCAATGGCCAGCCCGATGCCGTTGGCGAAGCCCTGACCCAGCGGCCCGGTCGTCAGCTCGGCGCCCGGGACGAGGCCGTATTCCGGGTGACCCGGCGTCTTGCTGCCCCACTGGCGAAAGCTCTTCAGGTCATCCAGCGTCAGGTCGTAGCCAGTCAGGTAGAGCAGGCTGTATAGCAGCATGCTGCCGTGGCCTGCCGAAAACGCGAATCGATCGTGGTCGGGCCACTTCGGATTGCGCGGGTTGTGACGTAGAAAACGCGTCCACAGGACATAGGCCATGGGCGCCGCACCAAGCGGCAGCCCCGGGTGGCCGCTGTTCGCCTTTTGAACGCCATCGATCGAAAGCGTGCGGATCGTGTTGACCGCAAGCTGGTCCAAGGTCGTCGGGGGCATGGGCAAAGCCTTTGGTGAAATTGTAGGCCAGCCGGGCCGCGGCCGAAGCAGATTCACTCGCGATGGATTTGCCGGCATTGCATGGCCCCGGCTATCGGCTGCCATGAGTACCGGGCTGAGACCGTAGCTGTGCTGTTACCCGCTTCGGGTAGCCTCTAAATTAGGGCAGGTGCCGCGCTGGCTGTACGCGCTGTTGGTGTTCGCGCTGCTGGCCGTGGCCGGTCAGGCACTCGGGGCTCCGCCGGCGCTGGTGTTCGCGGCCGCGTGTCTCGGCCTCGTACCCCTCGCCGGCCTGATCGGCCACGCCACTGGACAGGTGGCGCTGCATCTTGGAGCCCAGTATGGGGGTCTGCTGAACGCCACCTTTGGCAACGCCGCCGAGCTGATCATCACCCTGCTAGCCCTGCGCCAGGGCCTGTTCATCCTGGTCAAAGCCTCGATCACCGGCAGCATTGTCGGCAACACGTTGCTCGTCCTCGGACTGGCGTTGCTGGCGGGCGGCTTTCGCCACGGGGTGCTCAAGTTCGACGTGCGGCTGGCGAGCCTGAACGCGGCGCTGATGATCCTGGCGGTAGCCGGCCTGCTGCTGCCGGCGCTGTTCTCGACGCTCGTCCCAGATCACGCCAGAGTTGAGGAGCTCAGCATCATAGTGGCGTGCGTGCTGCTGCTGTCGTACGGCGCGTACCTGGTCTTCGTGCTGCAAGGCACGGGACCATTTTTGCGCGCCAGAGGCAGCCCGGCCCAAGCCGGCGAACGATGGTTCGCCAAAGCCGAGGGCGAAGACCTGCCGATCTCAGACCCCGCCGCGTGGGGCCTGCGGCGTGGGTTGTTGACCTTGGCGGGCGCCACGGTCGGCACGGCCTTCGTCAGCGAGGCGCTGGTGAGCTCGGTCGATGCGGTGACTCGCCAATTCGGCTGGACGGAGCTGTTCGTGGGCGTCATCTTGATCCCGATCGTCGGCAACGCAGCCGAAAACTGGGCCGCCGTCCGCGCAGCGTGGCGCAACCACGTCGACCTGACACTCGGCATCACCGCCGGCTCGTCCACGCAGATCCCGCTGTTTGTTACTCCCGTCCTGATCTTTGCCAGCCTGGCGCTGGGGCAACCTATGACCCTCGTGTTCGAGCCACTCGAGCTGATGGTGCTGGCGCTCAGCACGGCCATCTTTGCCTACATCTCGCTGGACGGGGAGTCGCACTGGCTCGAGGGCGTGCTGCTGCTAGCCCTGTACCTGATGACCGCCGCCGTCTTCTTCCTCGACCCCGTCGGCACGCCTGCCTAAAGGCGCGGCAGCGTTGTCTGCAAGGGGCGCGAGTTTGTACGACAATGGCGGTTTGCAAGGCTTACTTGTGACGCCCCTGCGGTCCCTCCTGTTCAGCCTGGCGCTGCTGGCGTTCACGTTTGCTCCAGCCGTCGGGGCCCAGGACGCTACGGGCTTGGACGATGTGCGGGCCGCGTACCACGACCTGCTCGACCTGTTCTATCGGCCGATCGAGCCTCCCGATCTGCTCCAGGCTGGCTGGGCCGCACTGGGTGCTGATGCCGACCAACGTGGCGTTTCGGCGCCTGGCCCGCTGCCGGATTTGCCGGCCGACGCGGACACCGCGCTCGAGACGTTCGCCGGTGCGTACGCCAGTTACGTTGCCAGCTTGCCGCCAACGTTCACGCCGGCCATGGCCGCCGCGGCGGTCGACAGCGGCATGGCCGACAGCCTGCATGAACAACACACGCATTACCTGCCCCCAGCCATCATGCAGCGGTTCCTGACCACGGTCGGGGGCGGACAGCAAGCAGTCGGTCTGGGCATCAAACTTGGTGGTGATCCGCCCGGGCTCATCGCCGACGTCGCTCCAGACGGGCCGGCGGCCAGGGCCGGTCTCAAGGCCGGCGACATGATCCTGCGTGCCGACGACACGGACGTATCGGGTGCGGATCAGGCCACCCTGGCGGCCGCGCTGGCCGGCCCAGAGGGCTCGGTGGTCAGGTTGTCGATCGATCGCGGCACTGGCCCTCAGACCATACCCGTGACTCGTGGCTCGTACTACTTTCCGCCGCTGGAGTCGCACATGCTGCCAGATGGCGTGGGCTATCTGCGGTTGGCCGATTTCGTGATTTCAGGAACGCAGCTGCCGAACGGCGCCGACCTGCTGGCCGAGCTCGATCGCGCCCTGGACGATCTGGATGCCCGCGGCGCGCGAGGCCTGGTCCTGGACCTGCGCAACAACGGTGGCGGCAGCGTCCAGACCGCGGACGAGCTCCTCGGACGGTTCGTGTCGGATACGACTCGCTCAGTACACGAGTCCGACTTCCGGGGCCACGACACGTACGAGCTCGCCTCGGGACGCTTGCACGCTCGCCAGCTCCCGATGGCTGTGCTGATCAACGGCGGCTCTGCGTCCGCTTCTGAGATTACGGCGGCGGCGCTGCGCGACGCACACCGTGCGGTTCTGGTCGGCCAACGTACAGCTGGCGCGGTCGCCTCGTCCGAGCTGATCCCGCTTCCAGGTGGTGGAGGTCTACAAGTCGCCGTCGCCGCTGCCACCGCGGCTGACTCGGCGGCGCTGCTCGACGGCGTGGGGATCACCCCGGACGTGGCCACCTCGGCGGCGCGGACGCTCGCCGACTATCGATCGGGTCGTGACCCGCAGCTCGACGTCGCCGTCTCAGCGCTCGCCAACGCGCCGGCGCCGCCGTCGATAGCCCCGAGTTCTCCGGCGATCACCTCAGCCGAGCTCGACCGCTCGCTCGAGGCGGCACTGCCAGCCGCGGGTGAGGTGCCCACCAACGATCGGCTGACTACCACCAACCGGTGGCAGCGGCTCGACTTCCTCCATCCCAATGAGCTGATCGACCAGAATGGGGGCGCTCCGGATCCGGTTGCCTTGCAACAGACGCTGCGTGCGCGCGGCTATCAGGGCAGCGTGCTGGCCACCTACGGCGGCACGCCCGGTGCGCTGCCCGCGGTGACCGTCGACATCGACCTGTACGCCACAGTCGACGGCGCGCACGCCGCGGTCAGCACCAACGACGTGCCGGCCCTGCAGCAGTCAATCGACGTGCCCGCGCCAACGGGCGACGAAACGGTGGCATACCGCGGTACCTGGCTCGGTGCCGGCTCGACGCTGATCGTCTGGCGGCGCGGCCGCGCGGTGCTGACGGTCACGTACTCGGATGTCCCGGGCCTCGACCGCACCGATACCCTCGCGGCCATCGCTCAGATCGTCGACGTCCGAGCTCAGCAGCTCACGTTCCCCTGAAGAATCGGACTCTGCGTTTTCTTGTTCTGTGCTTCGGCGTCTGGCTCGCGGTTGCGCCGGCGGCATCGGCTCAGGACGCGCGTTCGGCGGACTGGTTGCGAACGGTTCGCGCCACCGATTTGTGGTCCGGGCCGTCAGAGCCGTCGGTCAAGTTCACGACACTCCCAGTCGGCTCCTTCCTGCAGCCGCTGGCAGGCAGCGAGCTGGGCCGGCTGCTCGTGTATTACCCAGGCGACAGCGCCACGCGTCAGGCCGGTCAGGCCTGGGTTGCTGCCCAGGACCTCGCACCCAGCGGACCGCCGCCGTGGATCGTCGCCTCGGAGCTCGACGGCGACACCGCGCGCCCTTTGCAGCCAGGCGCACCACGCCGACAAATTCCCATCGCCCCGCCTCCCGTAACGGCTCCGCAAGTCGCCGTCGTGGACGACGGCACCGGCTTGCTGCTGTACGGTCGCGACCCGCACGCGCGTGAGGCTCCAGCCAGCACCACCAAGATCGCCACCGCGCTGGTGACGCTCGAGCACGCGCAGTCTCTGGACGCCGGGGTTGCTGTCACGGTCGACGGCGAGGCGATGGCCGTCTCCGACGGTTCCTCGATCATGGGCCTCTCGCCCGGCCAGCGGGTCAGCATCCGCACGCTGCTGTACGGTTTGCTCCTGTCGAGCGGCAATGACGCCGCCGAGCAACTTGCGCGAAGCGTCTCCGACTCCCGTGACCAGTTCATCACCTGGATGAACTCCGCGGCAGCCGAGGACCTTGGCCTGGCCGACACCCACTTTGTGAACCCCAGCGGCCTTGATGCCGACGGCCACTTTTCCAGCGCCTATGACCTGGCGGCCCTGGCGCGTCGAGCCATGCGAGACGACGTGTTTACGCGGATTGTCGCCAGTCCTCAGGTGCAGAGCCAGGGCTTCACGCTGATCGGACACAATCCATTGATTGGCGTCTATCCGGGCGCCGATGGCGTCAAGACAGGCTTCACCGACTCCGCCGGCCGAGTCATGGTCGGCTCAGCCGTCCACGACGGCCATCGCGTGTACGTGGTGGTCATGCACACTGACGACCCGTTCGCCGATAGCACCGCCCTGTTCGATTGGGTGTGGCAGTCGTTCAGTTGGTAGCTCCGCAAATGGATCGCGACCAGGTTGGGCGGCCTGAATCCCGCGCCGCATGCCTGTCAGGATGACACTGCCCCCGATAGGGTTCGTAACTTTCGGGATCACGACTCGACTTCAGGATGAGCGGTAGAGTGGCTGTCGAAGAATTCCCAGATGACTTCAGCGGCGTTGATGTCGTGGGTGGTTCTGCCGAGCACGAACAATGCGTTTTGGTTGGGGTTGGGGATGACGTGGCCGCCGCCCTCGACGGTGTAGAGGACAACTGGCTGCTTGCCCGGTTGGTCGAAGCTTGTGCTCGTGACAGAGGTCTTACCGGACTCCGGCCGGTGCGGAAGGGACCGGCTAGCTGGTGGTGTGGTAATGCCGTTCCGCTGAGCAAAGTATGCAGCTGTTGCGGGGCCGAAAGCCCCGAGCCGCGAGGTCGAAAGCCCCACAGGCTGGCGACGCCGCCGGCGTAGGGGACGAGCGGGTCTCTGGTGCCGTGAATGATCAGGACAGGTAGAGGTGAGTATCGGTCCGCTACTGAAAAATTATCGGGAGTTGGCTGCGTGGCGCCTATGAGCGCCAGGCCGCGCAGCCGGTCGGGGATTTCGTGGGCCAGCCGAATGGCCATCTGTCCGCCGTTGGAATAGCCGACAGCGAAAACGTGGCTGGTTCCATACTGGCGGACACCATGGTCAATCAGCTCGGCGAGAAAGGCGACGTCATCGACGTTGTCCTTCCGGGCAGGCGACTGCATACTCCTGCGGGCGTCGTTCCAGAGACCCTTATATGCGTTTGGGTACACAACGATAGCTTTGCGACGGGCGGCCAGCTCGTCGAAGGTGTGGCCGCTGAATTTGCGCACCCCGGCTCCGGTCTGGTTCGAGCCGTGCAGCACGAGGACCAGGGGAGGTGGACTTTGCGTCTGAAGGGGTGTGGGAATTACTGCCATGTACGTGCGAGCGCGTCCCCCGGCGGTGATCGTCTCGATCGAGGACCTGGAGGAGCCACGCATCACCATCAGGACCCCACATCGAGGACGATCTTGCCTGTGGCGCGATCGGCACCGAGCTCCGCTTCTTGTTCAATCGGATGTACCATCCGTTCAGGCAGTGTAGCATAAGTGGACACATCATCCATTCGGATGTACTATCCAGGGGAGGCGATCACCGGTCGCCACGTCGACGATGCAGCCAACCGACTTACGTGCCGATGCAGCCCGCAACCGCGAGAAAATCCTGCGCATTGCCCGTGAGCAGCTCAACAACGGCGACACGTCGCTGGCGATGAACGTCATCGCCCGTCAGGCTGGCGTAGGCGTCGGCACCGTGTACCGGCACTTTCCCACCCGGCAAGTCCTGCTGGAGACGCTGGCCATGAGCAGCTTCGAGCAGTTGCTCGGCCACGCCCGGGCAGCCGCTGCTGAAGCTGACCCACGGACGGGCTTGCGGAACCTGCTCACCGCCGCGCTGGTGTGCCTCCTCGACGACGCCGGACTGGTCGCCGTGCTCCGTTCACCTCAGTGCGCGTGCACCGAAACTTCACAGCTCCAGGTCGAGCTGCTCGGTGCCCTCGGCCGTCTGCTCGAACGTGCCCGCGAGGTGGGCGCCATCCGCCCTGACATCCGCGCCGACGATCTCAGGCGTTACCTGCTCGGCCTCGAGCAAGCCGTGCGCCTGGGCAGCCGGGAGCAGGACCAGATCAGACGCGATCTGGAGGTCCTCCTGCTTGGCCTCCAACCGCACCTACATAATCAGCTGCCAGCGAGCGCTCCCATCGGGTCCCACGGCGGCAGGATGACCGGCTCCAGCTCGAGCGCGGCCTGCAGCTCCGCGGGCAGGTAGTCCTTGCGCGCGGAGATCTCGAACATGAACTCGTCGAACCACGAGTCATTCATGGTAAAGAAGCCCTTCTGGCCTGGCTCCGCGCCCCATGAGTTCTCGACCCGCCAGCGGCGCGACTCGCCGTCGACGACGTCGACGCCGGTAAAGAGCATGGCATGCGTCATCTGGGTTTCCCCGTATTCCAGCCGGGCAGCCTTCTCCAGCTCGAAGCGCACGCCATACACCGCTTCGAGGTCGTACATGTCGCGATCCATCACGCCGATATCCTTGCGCATCTGCTGGCCGACGTCGCACCCAAACCACACCGGTTCGCCGGCCTCGAGCGTGCGCTGGGCAATCCGTTTCATCAGACCCATCTCGACGTTCAGATACGTGACCCGCTGGCCACCGACTACGTTGCCGAGGTACTGGACCGTATACGTCCGCCCGGGCGGGTTGGACGGGCGCGGGTCGTGAACCAGGCACACGTACTCGTCCAGCGGCAAGTCCACGAACTGCGTGGCAAATTGCTGGGGCGTCAGGTCTTCGGTCCGATGGAAGGCGCTCGCGGTATCGCGCCATTGCCACGCGAAGCGGTTCGGCGGCGTACCGAGATGGATACACAGGATCCGATTGACGGCCTGCAAGTAGTCCTGCTTCGTGGCCCGCATCTCGTCCAGGGTGGCGCCTCGCGCGTGCAGGTTGCGTAGCCGACGGGCACCCTCGCGTAGCTTGCTGCGCAGGACTCCGTTCATGCGCCTCGAGTTCGAGGAGCTGTCCGTCTCGGGCATGACTGCCTTCGGAACCA
>JAABUQ010003130.1_pt1 | contig 31057 bp, 29 predicted proteins | sample 5560001 | NCBI WGS metagenome assembly JAABUQ01 (sample SAMN10711888, study PRJNA513371) | rock metagenome | isolation source: Antarctica rocks | place: Antarctica: Victoria Land, Finger Mt nord | collected 2015-12-18 | reverse complement strand
GCAGAAGCTTTTAGACTTTATTGCCTACTACAACCGCACGATGGCTAAACCATTTTTGTGGAAGTTTGAAGGCTACCCAGAGTCTGTCTAATCTGGTGCGTTACTTCTGCCGAACTGCACTAGTGTCCGGCACGGAAACTAGCAGATGAAACTTTCTACAAACCTTTTGGGTCTCTTTCTATACAAATATTCAAAGGTAGCGGGATAAGACTTCAGCGGTGGCAAGTCCAGTTTTTGCCCAACTGAATTGGTTAGCTCTGGCGAGGCTAAGGGTGCTCATGTGCGATCGCAATCTGGAGTCAGCTGCTAAAGTTTGCATTGCCGCAGCAATTTCCCCGACGTTGTAGGGGTTGACGAGGATGGCAGCGTCACCGGCGACTTCTGGCAAAGAGGCGAGGTTAGAGGTGATGACGGGGGTGCCGCAAGCCATAGCTTCGAGAACTGGGAAGCCAAAACCTTCCCAGAGGCTGGGGAAGACAAGCGCGATCGCGCTGTTGATCAGGATGGGCAGCTGGCTTTTGGGTACGTAATCAAGGAATTTAACTTGAGTAGTAATATTGAGCTGGTCTACCAAAGCTTGGAGACTCGGCATGTAGCGTCGGTCAGTTGGTCCTGCTAGCCAGAGTTCGTAATCACTTAAGCTAGGTAGTGCAGCGAAGGCAGCAATTAGCCGGTGCAGGTTTTTGTAAGGGTCCTGCCGTCCGATGTAGAGGAAGTAGTTACACTGGGGCAAGTTGAGAAAGCGGAATTGGTTGGCATCGTGGGCGAGGAGGATAGGGGTGATTTTGCTAACACTGATGTGGAAAAAGTCGGTGATGTCTTGGGCAGTGGCGGTAGAGTTGCAGAGGATGTGTTGAGCTTGGGCTAAGACTTGGGGGATATAGTAGCGGTGGTAGGGGGTGAGAGGTGATCGGGGGTTGGGAAAGCGCAGGGGAATGAGGTCGTGGACGGTGACGATGTAGCGGCAGTTGGAAAATAAGGGGGCTTCAGTAACGGGGGAAAAGATGAGGTTGGCCTTCAACTTTTGGTAGATTTGCGGCAGCTGCAGCTGAGTCCACAGCAGGCGGCGAAAATGACCCAAAGCCCCTTGAGCGGGGGTGAGATTAGGAGGAACTGGGTAGCAGGTGTAGTTAGCAAGGGGCTGTGAAGTCAGTAAGGTCGGGTTGAGTGGCTGAAGGTGAGGAAAGAGATTAGTGGCGTAAGTGGTTATACCTGTTGGTTCATTTATGAGAAAAGACAGGTTAACCAGTACTGAATTCAACAATTTGGTAGCGATCGCCTCAGATTTTGAGCCCTTTAGTGACTTAGTAACTGTCATTATAGAAAAAGATATCACCTACACTATATGCTCCATCACCCTGTAGAGGCTGGACGACAAGCCGGTTAAATGGTTTTCCCAGTATTGATTTTGGTAGTGGTAAATATCTCGCCTGTATACCCGGTTTAGGAATCATTGGAACGGTTAGCTGGCCCAGTCGGGTTTGATCCATAAAGAAATTAACTACGTAATCATCATTACTATCAGCAGCAATTTCTAGTATTTCGCTTACTACTGGTGGGTCAAGTTGAACCGATACCTCGCCGTTCTTAGGAATGATGACATTTCCTGGTTCATTCCATCGTTTGCCATTAGGCACGTATTTTCTCAAGCTTTTAGGGCTTAATATTGATGAAGGCACCGACACCTTTGCTGCAATGGTTGCCGGTATGCGGAGGAAATTACGAAAAGCCACATCGCTCTTCCTGTTGTAAATGTAAATTTCAGTGCCAGGGCATTGTTTGCGGATAGCTGGTTGGCCGAATCTTGCCTCTATTTCTGCCTTCGATAACTGCTCAGTCAGAATGAACTGGTATTTCGGATACTGTCCACTACCTTCTCCCACTTTATTGATGTACCAGGCCGGATTATTAATCCAATTATAAATATGCATGTTTGACTGCACCTGGTTCACACGGACTTTGGAACGCGACAGTATCGTCGTATATTTGGCGTTCCAATAATCACTGTAGCCGTATTGGAGGTCATAATTCGTCACCACCCTATCCAAGCATTGAACCATTTCTGGATAAGGAAGCCTCAGGTTTGCCGCTAAGAGTGTTACTGCTTCAGGTATAATATGACGTAAACTGAAAATAACAACAGTGCATAAAAGGATTACCTTCAATCGAAATGCCTTCCTGTCGTTATAAACGGCGAGAATCAGGGCAAGAAAAAATAGGGGCAAGAAATATAGTGGCTGTATGTACCGAATACTGCCTTTGTCTGCCCAATTACCACTAACAATCAGCGCACCTAGCGTGATTATCAGTGAAAAGAAGTAAAAAATAATTAAGAAAAGAACGAGCTCTGTTGAATTATCCCCACGACTTCGAATGCTTGCGTCCGCTAATAAGTAATCCCTATTTCTGAAGATAAAAACAATAGAGCTTACTATAAAAATAGCAAAAATAACAAATAAATTAGATATACTAATCAAATAATAACTTATGTCGCGGATAAATTCGATAAATGTGTCAAACAAACTTCCTATATGGATATAGCCTTGAGTGGGAACATTAAAAATACCCGTTAATTTAATTACTGTTACCACACCTGAGCCAACCAGGTAAGCTAGCACTGTCAATCCGGCTGTAACTCGGAAAGTACGGCGTGGAATAAAGTTAAGACGATAAAAAATGAAATTCGTTATTACTAACGGTAGCAAAAACTGTGGAATGATGAGTATGTCTGATATGATTATTAGAAAAGACAGACAGAAAAATAATGTCCCTGAGCCGTAGGAGTATCCCTTTTGCACAGCGTTCAGAGATATGGCAATTAATGTCAAGCCAACAAGAATAACACCAGCGTGAGCGGACGGCAAGAGATATTCTGTTATAGGCACGTAGTTAATATCTTGTATAAAGGCCACAAATAGAAGCCCTGCTGAAAAAATACAGAAGAAACAGTTAAAGCTATTCTTGTTTAAAAAAGAGGCAATTTTTGTGAGAATTACTAACAATAGCAGGAAAAATATAACATAGTATAATACAAACGCATAACCAATATCAGGCATACTCCAGAGCAGTGGAAAGAACATAACCAGGTCTGGGAAAAAATATGGAGCTGGGGTAATGTTCCAACCTAATATACTGTAGTGATCCACAAATAAATCTTTGTAGAAACTGACAAGATACAAAAAATCACTACTAATCACATGGCTTATTAGAAACTGGCTGCTAGTCAGCAGGCCAATGCTTACCAGTAATGGCAGGAGGAAATAGAGCATAACATGTATTATTTTTGCCGAAGTTAATTTTCTATTAACATGGGTACGCTCCATTATGTACTCCTTTAACCCAATGATGGGGTTGACTTATCCAAATCACTCAACCAAGCATCAAGCAATGATAGCTCCTGTTCTTTAACTAGGGACATACTTACAAGCTTTTCATAACAGACAAGAAGATTATCATTCAACTTGTCAATACCAGGAACTAGGTTTAAGCTCTCAAGAGCTTCGCAGATAGAACGATTGTAAAGATACCCTGGAATCTCGTCACTAAAGTCATGCATAAGGTCGTGCTTGTTTCGCTCTTGCCATACAGTCGGTTCATGGAATAGAATACTCCACTCATTTATCCAAGCAATTCGTTGGGCAACAAAGCTACGCCAGATATCAGTCATTCTAAATGAACAGTATGCTGGCAAATACATAAGTTTATATGCATCAGGCCACCAACTAGTATTCTGACTGTTAAATGGGGACCACGTACCAGATTTTAACGCTAATCGCCTGTCCTTTCTAAAATTTTGTGGCAATGGAAAAATCAAACGGTAAATTGCATCAACGTCAGGGTTCTCATCTGCTAAACCTTGCTGAATAGGACAATCGACATGATTAATATCAAGCGAATCCCAAAGGGGACTTTGAGATTGGACAGCATCGAGAGGGAATCCACGGGGCCAAATGTTATTCTCTGTAAAATAGCTATAAACATTCACCCAGCCAGCATTTTTGATTGTAGGTACGTATTGCTCGCGTTTACGAGCAACCCAAAAATCCTGGCGAGGAATGTTATCATCATCGAGTTCCATTATCACAGAGGATTTTTGCTGAATTGCTAATAGGTAACCAATGTTTTTGCGTGCATAGTGTCGCTTTGGGCATAGTTCAGCAAATTTGAATCCAGTCTCTACTTGCTGTTTAAGACTATAAAAGTTACATCCATCAATTTCAAAATTCAAGGGACTAGCTTCATCGCCAATTACAATAAATTGATAGTCCCTTTGTTTTGCTGACTGAGCTATTTCACATAACACTCTGTTAGGTTGTGAAATTGAAGTTATAACTACTGCGATTCTGTCATTCATGTTTTAGAAATTAAAAACCTATGCTTCCTTACTTTGCCTTTGAATCGTTGTATAGTCAACCGCAAGAGATTATTAAATGCATCTCTGATTACCAAATTATTCACACTTGGGCTAGCTGACTTGTAGTGAATAGGAACTTCAGTGATTCTTAAATGTCGACAATGTACCTTGATTTCTGTTTGAAAAAAATGTCCTCTTGAGTAAATACCTTTGTTTAAAACCTGTTGCAGGGCATGATTACTGAATAACTCAAACCCACTAGTCATATCTTTAAGCTTCGTTCCAAGAAGCAAGTTTGTCAGCAAACTTCCTCCACGGCTAATAAGATAGCGTTTGAGTGAACTTTCTGTTATCTTTCCTCCCTGACAAAAGCGACTACCAAATACACAGTCGTATCCTTGCAGCATTTTGTCAAAAAACTTTGGAATATCAGATGGTTGGTGACTAAACCCGGCATCAATTTCTAATATCCAGTCACAGCCAGATGCTAACGCTTCTTCGTATCCACGCACATAAGCATCAACTACACAGCGATTTTTTGGGGCCCAGATCACGCAAAGTTCAGGCTTGGATTTGGATAAATTTACCAGAAGCTCTCTAGTACCATCCGTGCTCACCTTATCCAAAACTGCAAAAAACTTGACCGACTTAAAACCTATACACTGCTCCAGCACCAAATTCACGAAAAGTTCTACAGAATTACGTTCATTTGCCATTGGACATACAATGCCCAAATTAATTGAACGTAGGCTGAACCTATGATCAACCAACACACCTCTTACCATTCACACCACACTTATTCATTCTCACTCCATAGCCATAATATAGTATTTAAATCAAAATGGATCACGTCTAGGTACTACTCGCGCTTCCAGTCCCTACCGCCCGTTGTTCGCGATCGCTGCAACAGCATCCAGTATTCTGCGGCAACAGATGGAGATCTGGGTAAATTTTGTCCATTCTGCTTACAAAGCAGGGGCTAGGGGTCAGGGGTCACGCTTCGCGCCGGGGAAAGGGGAAAGGGAAGGGCACCAAATTTGCTGTATCTACCCAATATCTATCGTCTGGAAACGACATAATATGCTCTTTATCCTCTGCCTGAAGTAAAAATCTTAAAAATTATTTAAAATTTTAAATAATTTTATAGTAGGCTTTGGATAAATTATTCACATAATTATCCATACTGAATAGCTTCACCCTTTCTCTTCCAGCCTCTGAAAGTTCGGCTCCCAGTTGGGGGTTATTAATCAGCTTCTCTATCTTTTCTTTGATGTCATCTACATCATAAGGATTGACATAAAGTGCAGCATCTCCACAGATCTCTGGTAAAGAAGCGACGTTAGATGTTATTACTGGACATCCAAAGGTCATTGCCTCAAGAGGTGGTAACCCAAATCCTTCATAAAGGGATGGAAAAACAAAGCAGTACGCCCCTAAATAAAAGTACTTTAAATCTTGATTAGAAACGTACTCTAACAACTTGACTTTACGCGAAAAGTTTTTACCAAAAATATTTTCTAGCTTTCCTATTTCACCTTCCCATAACCAACCTTTTTTACCAACAACTACCAGTTGCATATCCGTGTCTATTTCTGCATATGCATCTATCAATCTCCCTAAATTCTTCTTTGGTTCTATAGCTCCTACAAATAAAATGTATTTCTTTAAATCTAGTTTATATCTCTTTTTTAAAAAATTAGTTATTCTCTCCTCTGACACCAAGCCAGGTTGTAGTACTAGAGGTTGATAAGTCACATAAACTTGCTCTGGAGCAACGTCAAAAGTGTTCAAGATATCTTTCTTTGAGTTCTCCGACACAGTTATAATAATTTCCGAATCTTTGATACTGTCCTTAACAATTTGATAAAAGAATTTTTTATTATCCAGTGTGGTATAGGGAAGCCTAAGGGGTATTAAATCATGAATTGTTGTGATCTTTTTTGCTCCTTTTATTTTTATAGGCAGTGGATAGGTCGAATGCCACACATCTATTTTATTAGGAGTAGCAACCTTTGTCTTAAGTCGAAATTTTTTATGCAGAGTGTTAGCCAATAGATAACACGCTTCAAGATTAAGGATTCCTACCGATTTTATCAATTCCTGGTTGGATTCAGTCTTGATCACGAGTTCACTGGGTTTTATTCTTCTTGCTCTGTAGAACAAACCACTGGCTGCCTGAGTCATAGCTTTAATCAGACTGATTTTATCAAGACTTCCGTTTTGGTTGTCAAAGAATAAAACTTCATTCAGGATTGGATCACTACTGCTACTGCCACAACTGAATAATACATCTACATTGGCTTCCAGTCGATTTAAAGCTTGGGTTAGACTTATGCCATAAGTCTTTATGCCTGTACCGCTTGCCAGTTCTATGTTATAACCATCTACCAGAACATTTATTCCTTTTAAATTCATCTATTCGCCTCATTATGACATTTAAACAGTTGTTCCTTCTACGGACTCCAGATAATGTTGAACTGCCGCTGCCGTCCTACCTAAAAACTTAATCTTTCCTTTGTCCAACCAAACAACTTGGTCACAAGATTGAGCAATGAACTTTAAATCATGTGACACAACTAAAACCGTTGCATTTGCCTCCCAAAAATTCTCAATCCGCTGCTTGCATTTATTTCTAAAACTTTGATCTCCTACAGACAGCACTTCATCCAAGATTAGAATATCCGGTTGTACGTCTGTTGCGATCGCAAACCCCAACCGCGCCACCATTCCTGAAGACAATGCCTTCACTGGTACCAGGGCATATTCCTCCAACTCCGCAAACTCTAATATCGATGACGCTCGTGCTATCATGTCTGCCCTGGAAAACCCGAGCATCACTCCATACAGGAGGATATTATCCATCACTAAGATTTCTGGATCAAACCCTGCCCCCAGTTCGATCAGCGGCGAAATCTGCCCTCGCACCCGCACTGAGCCAGTTGTCGGCGGCAAAATGCCACAGATCACCTTCAACAGCGTTGACTTCCCGGCACCATTCGCCCCAATAATTCCAATCTTTTCGCCAGCGAGCACCACCAGCTCAATTTGATCCAGAACTAACTTCTTTGCGGGCTTGCGGTATTTACCTTCCAAAACCGACAAAACAGTTTTCTTCAGGTCGTAAGAAAACTCTTCCTGCGTCCGTCGCCACAGCGAAACCTGATCTAAACGAATAACTTCCATTTACAGCAAATCCATAAACTGATGTCGCCACCACTGAAAACAAGCCCATCCTAGCGATAAAATTATCACGCCACTGAGCAAGGCACCCCAAATTAAACTCAAATTGGGTAGCTCTCCAGACAAAGAAATCTGACGAATGCTTTCAATAATCGGTGACAACGGATTCAGTGCCAATAAAGGCTGAACTGGAGTTGGTACAATGGCTGCTGGATAGAATACAGGACTGCTAAGCCACAGCACAAATACAACTAACTCATAGAAATAAGGTAAATCTCTAAAAAATACATATAAAGCACTAACCAGAAAGCCAACTCCTGTAGCGACAAAAGCCAGAGCCAACAAAGGCAACAGCAAAGCCAGCACATTCACTATACTCTTACAGGTTACGAGGGTGACGATTGCCAGCAACGGCAACACCCCAATCGCAAACTGAAACACATTCGCCGCAATCATCGACACCGGAAAAACACTTACCGGCAGACGAATCTTATTCAACAGCGCCCCATTACCCACCACACTCGTCAACGCCTGGGACGTCGAAGCCGAGTAAAAATTAATCACCACCAGCCCCGTAAACGCTGCTAACACATAATTGATAATTGAGTTGCCATAATATTTCTCAAACGCCTTCCCAAAAATCGCTGCATACAACCCCGTCATAATCAACGGACTTAACAGCGACCAATAAACCCCCAACACCGAACCTCGATAACGCACCTTAAGATTCCGCGCCACCAATACATGAAGCAACTCCCAGTAGCGTCCAACCTGGGACAACCTAGCGTGAGCTTGGTGAGACAACCTGGAATTAGATTTCAGCGAAAGAGCCATCCTCAAACACCAAGAAAGATCAAAGGCAATTCATCCAGGTATTTTATCGCATGCGATGGCTAAGCCGACGTGTGTAGACCACCGCTCCCCGATTTCGCTACACTGAGTCAAGGTTGATCGCCGAAGTGAGTTGGAATGGAAATCGGACAACAAGTCAAAGTTTACCGTCTGAGAGACCGGGTGTCTCCCCCCATCGTCAAACGCCTGGGGCAAGTCGGCACCGTTCAAGGCTTTAAAATGCTCGATGGTAGTAACGTTGGCGTGGTGGTTCAGTTTGAGGACAAATATGCCACCTGGTTCTTTGAAGATGAAATCAAAACCGTGTAGTAGGGGTGGAGATATCTACCCTAGCCTACGTGGACACTTAAACAGATATTGCCAGATCGCGCTGTTAATTAGAACTGCTCAGGAAATCAAGTAATGGCCCTGATATTGACATTTTTGGGCAAAGGTGGAACGGGTCGCACCACAATCGCGATCGCCGCCGCCAAACACTTAGCTAGCCAGGGAAAGCGAGTGCTACTGGCGGGGCAGGATACCAGTCCTGCCTTCGGACTCTTAGTGGGGGCAACTCCCAGCCCCGACCCCCAACAACTGGCATCAAACCTCCAAGTCGTCCAGTTCCAAACAACTGTGCTCTTAGAACGCAGTTGGGAAGAAGTGAAAAACCTAGAAGCGCAATACCTCCGCACCCCCCTGATTAAAGAAGTATACGGTCAAGAACTAGGCGTATTGCCGGGAATGGACAGCGCCTTAGTACTAAATGCCATCCGGGAGTACGAGGAGGGCGGCAAATATGACATCATCATCTACGATGGCAGCGGCGACTCCTCCACACTGCGAATGCTGGGAATGGCAGACACTCTGGGCTGGTACAGCCGCCGGTTCGGGAAGTTGCTCTCAGATTCCGACATCGGCAAAACGGTTTCACCTTTCATCCAACCAGTTGTTAGCACCGTCTTCAACGTCGGCTGGAGTGGCGATAACTTCGCCCAACCCACTAACAAAGTCAACAATCTGTTGGAGCAGGGTAAAGCCGCCGTTGCTGACCCCAACCGCGTCGCCGCCTATCTCGTAACCACTGATGACCCAGCTGCCGTTGCCACCGCCCGTTATCTCTGGGGCGGAGCTCAACAAGTGGGTCTAACCGTTGGTGGCGTCATCCTCAACCAGTCGCCCACGAGCGCAACCCTAGGGTCTGAGTTTTCTCCCCTGCCTATCAGCACCGTTCCCAGTTACCCAACTGGTGAATGGCAACCACTGATGGACGCCCTGCCAGATTTCACCCAAGCGGCAAAGGCTCCCAAACCACTCGAGATAGACGTTGCAGCCGGTCAGGTGCGCCTGTTCATGCCCGGATTCGACAAAAAGCAGGTCAAGCTCACCCAGTCTGGTTCCGAAGTTACCGTGGAAGCAGGCGACCAGCGGCGCCATATCCTGCTACCCGCAGCCCTGAATGGCAGATCAGTTACTGGTGCCAAGTTTCAGAATGGTTATTTGACGATATCGTTTTAGGTATAGAGTCAAGTAGGCCGTATGTCTAACTCAACTCCCTCGCAGTTACCCCCAGACTCCAACTCAGAGCAGGATCTTGATCCTGCAGCGCCAGCCGAGATGAATATTAACCCCAATCCGGCAGCTCCTCTAGCTCCCAACCGCAGTGCTAGAACCCGACAGTTGTTGGGTATGAAAGGCGCGGCACCTGGGGAAACCTCAATCTGGAAAATCCGCCTCCAGCTGATGAAGCCGATCACCTGGATTCCCCTAATATGGGGTGTCGTGTGTGGCGCTGCTTCTTCCGGCCAGTACACCTGGACGCTGGAAAACGTGTTAGTGGCAGCAGCCTGTATGTTGCTATCGGGACCGTTGTTGGCGGGTTATACCCAAACGCTGAATGATTTCTACGATCGCGACATCGATGCGATCAACGAACCCTATCGCCCCATACCCTCTGGAATAATTTCAATTCCCCAGGTCGTCACCCAAATTCTGGTGTTGTTAGTGGCTGGGATCACAGTGGCATATGCCCTAGATCTCTGGGCGGGTCACCAGTTCCCCACAATGACGGCTTTAGCCCTGGGCGGTTCCTTCCTGGCATACATCTATTCGGCTCCACCTCTGAAACTGAAGCGCAACGGCTGGCTAGGAAACTTCGCCCTCGGTGCCAGTTACATTGCTCTGCCTTGGTGGGCGGGTCATGCTTTGTTTGGCGACCTGAATTGGACGATAGTGATTTTGACGCTGGTATACAGTGTGGCTGGATTGGGAATTGCGGTGGTGAATGACTTTAAAAGCGTGGAGGGCGATCGCCAGTTGGGGTTGAATTCACTCCCCGTAATGTTTGGCATTAACACTGCCGCCTGGATCTGTGTGGTGATGATTGATTTATTTCAAGCAGCGATCGCCGCCTATCTGATCACCCAGCACGAGAATCTCTACGCCACGATTGTACTGCTGCTAATTATCCCTCAAATTACTTTCCAGGATATGTATTTCCTGCGCGACCCCCTGAATAATGACGTTAAGTACCAGGCAAGCGCTCAACCCTTCCTCGTCCTGGGGATGCTCGTCACCGGCTTGGCGCTGGGTCATGCAGGAGTTTAAATTTTCCCAAATTCCACGCATTCTCAAGGAGTTTTCGTGTTCCAACTGCTCTATTTCCTAGTTAATGCCATCCGACCATTTCTAGTACCAATTTGCTTTGTTTGTGCCTGGAGTTTAATCATTGTCTTCGCTTGGAGCCTCTGGACTGCCCTGCGAGACAGCGTCAGCACAACCAAGCGAATGCATCAAATCCCCTGCCCCAACTGTCAATTTTTTACCGGCGATTACCGGCTCAAATGCACAGTACAGCCCGCGATTGCCAATTCTGAGGAAGCGATTCAATGTTCCGACTATCAACCGCAGACCAATCCTTTACTCTACTAATTAGATTAACAATCGCTCCGCAAGGCTTGGGCTGCTAGATAGACCTTACTCCATTCGCCCATAACCTGATGGGTTTTAAGCTTCAATTCAAGCGCTATCGCCTCTATATTTTTGCCAGATTTTAACAGCTCGCACAACTGCCGCTGTCGCGGGCTCAATTTCGAACTCAATTGCTCCCACTGCTGGGGCGTCAAACCGAAGCTGTGTTCTGGCAAAGTCTCTAGCCAGTTGCCAACGAGTTTAGTCTCGCGTTTCAGGGCAAAGACGCGCACGGCATGATAGCTAATTTTTTCCCGCAGTCGGTAGACCTCTTTAACTGGCAAATTCAAACAAGAGGCGATCGCATCTTGAGACCGACCTTGGAGATAGAGCTGGAGCCACTGCGCGGCAACTGGTCCGAGCTGTTCTGCTAGATGATGCTCAAATTCCTGCTTCACCGCCGTCCTCGCGAGTTGTTGCTCAACTACAGCAAGCTTTTCTTCATACCGGGCAATTGCCTCATTATCTAGCAGGCTGATCGGGTTGTCACTCTCCTCAATGAGCATATCCTCAGAAACCAGCCTGACTAAGTTACTGGTAGGCACATGCGTCAGACCTCCACGCTGCATGCGGCGCAGGTAGTTGATAAACCTGTAAACCAGTAGTGGTTGATTACTAATCGATCGTAAACAATACTCTTCGATACTGGCGAACAGTAAGGCATTTCGTAGTTGCCTTTCCCCAGTACACTCGGCAATCCAGGTGATTTGCTGCTGGATATAGCGATCGCTTTGCAGTAATTCCTGGATAACTTCTTGCAAGACATCCACCACAGCCCGGTGGCGATCGCGACTCAGAGCCACCCAAGTGCGGATTTTATTCCTCAGCAACACTAAACTGCCAAGCCGAGTAGTCAGGTGGCGATAAGCCTGCTCTGGTTTTACCCCCAGATACCGATGCCGTAAAACGCGGTAGCGATATTCCATCGCCAGCTTAGCAGTTTCAACTTGTTCAGGGTTAAGCATCTCAAACCGCTTTAAGTCGTTTCCTAGTAGCCAGCGAATAATGCTCTCCCTAGTCGCGGGGCTTTGTTGCGGACAGTCGGAAGCAAGGCGCGATCGCCAATCTTGCCTCAAGTCTGACGCCACCCCCATCATCCATTCGGGCTCCTCGAATCCGTGGTTTAAAGTTTGCATGTGCCTTCCCCCATTTGTCGCACTTACTCTTTGCTGCTAGCAGCTGCTCCTTCTTTCACTAGGTCTAGCGGGAGATAAATATGCTTGCACTTCCATCTCCTTCCTACAACCTCACATTGGCGCTTTGACCCACAGAGCTCTGACGAAAAACAAGCCAACCTCTAATTACTCCTCAGGTTCAGAGCCAGGAATAATGCCATATTTTCACAAAACTTTACAAGTGAGGCGATGAGCAAAAAATCGCGGTAATAATTTGTCATCGGCAGAAGGGGAAGACTGCCGTTTGCTCTGACTGACTAGGTAGGTATTAACTTGGCATAATTGAATTAAGCTATGGTTTTGAGCATGTTTTCACCTTTGGGTCGAAATTCAAGCAGGATAAGCTCTAGCCAAGTTACTGAGTATCATTTTTAACTAGAGGATCGGATGAGCGAAACGAGCCACCGTCGCATTTTTATCGGGGATGTCCATGGCTACTATGATGGCCTTATGACCTTATTGGAGGCGATCGCCCCCGGCTCAGACGATCAGGTTTATTTTCTCGGAGACTTAATTGATCGAGGGCCGCAAAGTGCACAAGTGGTGAGTTTTGTCAAACAAAGTTCTTACCACTGTCTGCTGGGTAATCACGAGCAAATGTTACTAGATGTCCGGGCTTTGGTCGGGGGAACTACCGTAGTGGAGCAAGCCTGGCTCTACAGTGGAGGGTATGCGACCGTGACTAGTTATAAAGAAGGCAGCATTCCCCAAGAGCACCTAGACTGGATGCTAAGCTTGCCCACACACCTGGACTTGGGGGATATTTGGCTAGCTCATGCCGGTATTGACCCCAAAATTCCGTTGTCACAACAAACTGCCGATCAGCTTTGCTGGGTGCGTGACGAATTCCACAGTATCCCCCAGCCCTACTTCCCCGATAAGCTGATCATCATCGGTCACACCATCACCTTTACCCTACCGGGCGTTACTCCTGGTAAACTTGCTCAAGGAGCAGGGTGGCTCGATATCGACACCGGCGCTTATCACCCGAAAAGTGGCTGGTTGACGGGAGTCGACATCACCAATCGCCGTGTCTATCAAGTCAACGTCTTTCAGAAGTGTGTTCGCACGCTGCACCTTGAAGAAGCTGTGACGCGGATTGACCCCGCGCGGGTGCACCGTCGTCATTAGGCTCGGCTGATGCTCAACACTTATATATCGTAAAAGTCATGATAATCTGGCACAAGATTGCCAGAAAAAGCATATTCCATCTGGAGGGTACTATGTGAAAAGCAGTTGCTGCGCTGTTAGCTAAAAAAACACTTATGAAGATTTTGGATTCTAAAGGTCGCTTATTTGGCAAGGTAAGCATTCTCGACTTGGGTGCTGCCTTAGTAATTTTGCTGGTTGTAGTAGGCATATTTTTCTTTCCCGGCGCGTCCGGTTCTGTGGCTCAAATCGGCGCTCCCACCAAACCTGTCGAGGTAGATGTGCTTGTCCGGGGTCTGGGTGTGGGCAACCCTCAAGATTTATTCAAGCAAGGGCTAAAGTCAGGTGGGAAAAGCAATATTATTATCCGCAATCAACCTCACGGTGAGATTGGGATTAAAACTGTCAAACAGCTGCCTAGAACGACCCTTGTAACACAACCGGATGGCTCAGTCAAAGAGTTGCCTGATTCAAGAGCAAACCAATTTGCTATGGATATGCTCTTGACCTTGGACGGTAAAGCTCAAATCACCAGCACTGGCCCAGTTGTAGGCAACAGCAAACTTAAAATTGGGGATCAAATTGAGCTCGAAGGCTTCAATTACGACTTCAAAGCCAGCGTGATCGGTATAAGAATTAAAGACAAAGAATTAGGTTAGCACGGCAAAAATCGCCGAATTAGGCCAATAGTTACCGCTGGCAATTCCAGCTGGGGTGTTAATCCGACATCTTCCAGGTGTTGAAACCGGATTGCCTGGGGATTCATATTCGCAAACCGGCGACCAATTTCTGGGCCAGTGAATTCAGACTTTTGGCCCCAGATAATGGCTGTGGGAATGCCGAGCTGGGTAATGTAAAGAGATAAATCAAAGCACAAGTCGCCGCGCACAAAAGAAAGCGCCGCATATTCGGCATTGGGCTGCTGAGCAGATTCCAGGTAAGCGTCTACAATTTCCTGGTACACCCGGCTGCTGCGGGCAAATTGACGTTGCTCTAGGAAGCTACGAATGCCGTTACTGGTGGCAACGCCAGTGCTGTAGAGCAACCGATCAAGAATCGGGGTGCTGACCAGCTGGGCAAAGAAGCTGCGGCTATAGTTTTCCCCAAAGTCCGAGAGTCCAGCGGGTGTAATCAGAATCAGAGACTTGAATAAATCAGGATGTGCGATCGCCACTCGAATCGTAAAAGCAGCTGTGAGGGAAGAAGCAATCACGGTCACCGGACCACTACAGGTCTGCTCAAGAAACTCTTTAATGGTGGTAAGGTAATCGTCAATCTGGTAATTCCGTGCTGGATGCTCCGAGCGCCCCCAACCGATCAAATCCGGCGCTACGATGCGATATTCCGCCGCAAACGCTGGATAGACCTTGGACCATTCATAGGCAGACGAGCCGCCGCCAAATGCGTGCAGGAACACTAACGTTGACAAATTGTCTTCTAAGCTTTGTGTATCTTCGACGCGCCAAAGTAAACCTTTCTCAGCAGTGTAGTACACCATTCTGCCGAGGGATGTGATCACAGATCGCTGTTCAAACCCAGGTGGCACAAACATAAACCTACCTCATTACTAATTTAATCATGGGCTATTTTGTTACTTTTGAGCTTTTGATCGTTAGTTCACCATTGATGAGTTGAGTCTCTTCATGTAGGGTGTAAATGAGAGACTCTACCAAGTAGCCATGAAGCCACGATTTCTGCATCGCTTTCGAGGACCGGGGAGCTGGCTTTGGAGCCTAACGGTAGCCGTCGCCATGCTGTTTTGGAACTGGAAGCTCCTGCTTGCTACCGTCGTGGGAATTTTGGTGATGGTTTTGGTCTACTGGATGCAAGAGTGGAACTGGCAAGTGCACTGGTCAGATCTGCGCCGGTTCTTGAAAGGCTCGAACCGCCAGTTAACCTTAGCGGCTTGTAGTGGCTCAGTTGCGACCCTCAGCACTTACATGGCGGTCTCGATCTGGATTGATTCTGATAGCCCCTGGATAGCTGCTGGTGCGATTCTTCAGGGCTTGGGAACGCTGTTCACTTTAATCTTGCTGGCTTGGCAAATCATCAGTTGGCAAGTGAGTCGCCAGGAAGCCCAGGTGGATCAGCTGCTAACTGACTTGACGGATATAGACCCGCTCAAGCGTATAATTGCTGTACGGCAGCTCACCCGGTTGCTAACCCATGCCCAGTTAGATCAAGCGACTCAGCGCACCGTTGCCGACTACTTGCGACTGCTGCTAAGTCGAGAGCAGGAAAGTGTGATCCGGGAAGCAGTTCTCGATGGTCTGCTAGCCTTGGATAAGGTGCAACAGTTATCTTTAGCCGCTGTGCTGTCAACACCCGCCGCCCTCAAGCGTTCTGCTGCTACCAGCCAAAAAATTAAAAATTAAAATAAAGCTCTTCACCAGAAAATGCAGCTGGCACCGCTATATCCCTTTCTGCACCGAATTCTTCAACCCACCTTCAAGAGCTGCCTTTGGGCTGGTAATCCAAATTCAAAAGTAATCGCCCTGACGTTTGATGATGGTCCCCATCCCCTCTACACCCCCCAGCTCTTGGAAGTTTTAGACCACTACTCTATCCCAGCTAGTTTTTTCTGGTTGGGTGCTTGCGTAAACCGCTCTAAGAAGATCGCCAAAGCCATCTACGATCGCGGACACTGGATTGGATTACATGGATACGACCATCGCTCTTTTCCCTTACTCACCCCAGCTGCCCTCAAGCAAAGTTTGCAAGAAACTCAAGCCGCGATCGCTCAAGCCTGTCAGCTGCATCCTGATGCCATCCGCGACGTCCGACCCCCCAACGGTTTGTTTACACCCCAGACCTTGAATTTATTACACCAGTGGCACTATCGACCCGTGATGTGGAGCGTTGTACCAGAAGACTGGGTTCGCCCTGGAGTCTGTGTAGTGGTGGAACGAGTGCTGCACCAAGTCCAGAACGGCTCACTGATTGTTTTGCACGATGGCGCCCAGGGCGGAGAAGACGTTGCCGCAACAACGCTCAAGCTAGTTCCCCAACTGCTGCGACAAGGCTATCACTTTGTTACGGTCGATACTCTGTGGAGGGATAATTGAGCGCAACTGCATTTATTCCATGCGCTTTCTTCATCAACTAGTAATTTTTATCTATCCCAGGTGTCAGGCAGCCGCTGAATTCACTACAATGACAAGGAGAAGGTCAGCAATTTGTCAAGCTCCATTAAGTTGAAATTTAAGTAGAACTGATGTTACGTGATACTAAGATCGCATTGCTTAAATTTGAGTTAACCTACATCAAGTGCTAAGGTGATTCTGCCAAACCTTCAACTCCTCAGTTAAGGCGGATTGCAGAAGGCACTTGCTCACTGTTTCCTGTTCTCAAGCGCTCTTTGTGAGCGCCTTCGGGCGAATATCGCTCCCGCACAAAGAGCGCTTGGAGCTAGAGGATCGAGTTGACAGCGATTTAGTTAAACTGGCAAAAACTGGGTAATTACTTTTCCAATCAAAACGAGTAATCGGATAGCAACGGTGAGGGGCGCGTTTAACTCAAGGACAATGCCGCTCAAGATTGCTAAAACTTTTGTAGACACTTCAAGCGTATGACTCCAGATTTTACTGTCTATCTGGAAACACAGACTTTGGCTTACCTTCGTACTTACTTCATACTCAGAACATTAAACGCGTGCAATTTTTGTGAAAAAGGCTACAATCGGAAGGGTCTTTGAGACCCCAGAGATTAATAGCAATTATCAGCGCCTCTATCTAACGCTAGATTTGTTTCAGAAGTACAGTCCGTTTAGACCAATCAGTCAAAAAATGTGTGGCTTTGCAGGTGCCTATTGCCTTAAATACAACGCTTCGCCAACAGCTTGTCTTAGCCACGAACGCTTGCTGCAAAGAGCAGTAAACAAAACTTGAGTAATTGATTGTTGAATTAAGGAGCATGAGGAACGCGGCATGAACCAGGCTAACAACGTACTCGAAAGCATTCATCAACCTGAACTCGAAACGATCCATCAGCCTGAGATCGAGTTAGAGCTCTTAATCGACGAGGAAGAGGAGTTGCCCATCCTAGACTCGGGCGAACCCGATGAATTTTTAGAGGCTCAGCCTGAGGAGGACGACGCTAAAGCTGGTAAGGCATCAAAATCCCGTCGTCGCCCGCAAACCAAGAAAAAGCACTACACAGAGGACTCAATTCGCCTCTATCTGCAAGAAATTGGTCGGATTAGGCTTTTGCGGGCGGACGAAGAAATTGAACTGGCACGTAAAATTGCCGAGTTACTGCAATTGGAACGCATCCGAGAGCAACTTTGGGAACGACTGGAGCGGGAGCCTTATGACAGTGAATGGGCAGAGGAAGTCAAGTTGCCGTTGTCAGCGTTTCGTCATCGTCTCTACGTCGGTCGGCGGGCTAAGGACAAAATGGTGCAGTCTAACCTGCGCCTAGTGGTTTCAATTGCCAAGAAATATATGAATCGTGGACTCTCATTCCAAGACTTGATTCAGGAAGGAAGTCTGGGTTTGATCCGCGCCGCTGAAAAGTTTGACCACGAAAAGGGCTATAAGTTCTCCACCTATGCGACGTGGTGGATTCGTCAGGCAATTACCCGCGCGATCGCAGACCAGTCCCGCACCATCCGCCTGCCGGTTCACCTCTATGAAACCATCTCCCGGATTAAGAAAACCACCAAGCTGCTTTCTCAAGAAATGGGCCGCAAGCCCACGGAAGAAGAAATTGCTACGCGGATGGAGATGACCATTGAGAAGCTGCGGTTTATTGCCAAATCAGCCCAGTTGCCCATTTCACTAGAAACGCCAATTGGGAAAGAAGAAGACTCCCGACTGGGCGATTTTATTGAATCCGATGGCGAGACGCCAGAAGATCAAGTTTCCAAAAATCTCCTGCGCGAAGACCTAGAAAAAGTTTTAGACAGCCTCAGTCCGCGCGAACGGGATGTTTTGAGACTGCGCTATGGGTTGGATGATGGTCGGATGAAGACTCTTGAGGAAATTGGACAGATCTTTAATGTAACCCGCGAGCGGATTCGGCAAATTGAGGCCAAAGCACTCCGCAAGCTACGTCATCCAAATCGCAACAGCGTTCTGAAAGAGTATATCCGCTAGCTACACATCTACACTTAGTTAAAACGCCGGTAGCTGCCAATTCTCGGTGTTCTTCTGTTCAGAGGGCTGATAGGGGATCTCTTGCTAGAGAATCCCCATGCCTTCCGGCACCTACAATAGGCCCCAGAAGTGGAGAAAGCCTTGACCGTAAAATACTTCAATCAGTACGGCGGCTAAAAAGCCAATCATTGCTAAGCGACCGTTCCAAATTTCTGCTTGGGGGGTAAAGCCCCAACGCCAAGCATTGCGATCATCCATAACCGGGGTGGTGACTTTTGTTGTGTTCTGCATAGTTGGAACTCCAAGCTATTGTTTAGATTTAGCGAGCTCTTTTGTGGCTATGTAAAGTAATATAACAAATATTTGTAAAACTTCAACACTTAGTTCGGGGATTAGCTACCCAACCTACAGGTTTTGTGTGTATCGATTGCTGATCGCTTATCGTACAGCACGACTGGGATCACAAATCAATCAAAAAAATTGGGAGCCTCGTTGAGAACTCCCACAATGGTCACTTAATGTGGCTTCAGACTGACGTTTGACAGGCTTTAAAACTACATGATGCCCCAGAAGTGGAGAAAGCCATGACCGGAAAACAGTTCAATCAGTGCGGCGGCTAAAAAGCCAATCATCGCCAAACGACCATTCCAAATTTCTGCTTGAGGGGTAAAACCGTAGCGCCAAGCATTACGATCATCCAAAACCGGAGGGGTGATTTTTGTGGTAGTTTGCATGGTTTTAGCTCCATTTGCTATTGGGTTTGTTAAATTCTGTTACCAACTTATGTAAATAAATGTAACGCAGATGGCTTTGGGGTGTCTCTATCCCAGGTAAGAGATGGAAAGAAGAGATCTCCAGGAGAAAGTTCAGTCAGGCCAGATCGCGAGTTTCGTTTCAGGAGCAAAAAAATGAATTTTGTCCAGTGCCAGCGATAGCCAGAGTTGCTCACCGAGGCGCACAACTCGCTCAGGTGCAACTCGCACTTGTAGAGAAGCGGTTGCGGCGGGGGCTGACTCCGATGGACTAACACAGAGATGGGTTTCGTTGCCGAGGGCCTCCACAAGGTCTACTTTAACCGGCAGATTTTTAGGCGCGGCAACACTCAAGCTCAAGTGTTCTGGTCGGATCCCCAAAATTAAGGACTGCCCGTCATATTTTTGCAGCGCAGCAGCCCAGACATTTGGGAGGGTGATGCGAAACTGAGGATGGGTAATTAGGAGGGGGGCATGAAACTGCACTGGGAGGAAATTCATTGGGGGTGAGCCGATGAATTCTGCTACGAAGCGAGTAGCTGGGCGATTGTATAGTTCCAACGGATGAGCCACCTGCTGGATCGAACCCGCATTCATGACGGCAATGCGATCGCCCATCGTCATCGCTTCCGTTTGGTCATGGGTGACGTAGATGGTCGTTGTACCTAGCTGCCGCTGGAGTTTGACGATTTGAGCTCGGGTTTCGGCTCGGAGTTTCGCATCCAGGTTAGAAAGCGGTTCGTCCATTAAAAAGACTTGGGGATTGCGAGCGATCGCACGTCCGAGTGCCACTCGCTGCTTTTGTCCCCCAGACAGTTGTTTCGGTAGGCGGTTTAAGAGAGCTTCAATTTGCAACAGCGCCGCGACATTACGCACCCGCTGGTCAACTGCTCGTTCTCGCTCAGGGAGATAGCGGAGTCCTTTGGGGAGCGATCGCGTCATTCCTACTAATAGATTATCAGTCCCCCTCCCTGTGCGGCGCAGTCCAAACGCGAGGTTGTCATAGACCGTCATGTGGGGATAGAGGGCGTAGTTTTGAAACACCATAGCGATGTCTCGTTCCTTGGGCGGCAGCTCATTTACCAAGCGATCGCCCACCCAGATATTGCCCGCAGTCATTTCCTCTAGCCCAGCAATTAACCGCAGGAGGGTACTTTTGCCGCAACCAGAAGGCCCCACCAGCACCATAAACTCGCCATCTGCCACTCTCAGGTTAATCCGCCGCAAGATATTGACGCCAGAATAAACATTGCCAGCTGGGTCACTATCAACCAGCGCCGTTTCATCTCCTGGCGTGAGCAGCTTAGGCGCTGCTACTGGGACAATCCGTTCACCCTGACGAGCGGGAAAGCTTTTGTAGACGTTTTCTAAAACAACCTGCGCCACGATAGTTTTCTAATAGCTGGAATTTTCCCAAATCACACACTCAGCTCTAGCAATTGCCAGGAGCTGAATCAATAGTACTTCGATAACTAAGCTATCAATTCAAAGACAGCTGATTTGATCCCGGTGCCAAGACGGTGACGGTGGTGATTTTTTCGTCGCGATTGAGTGAAGGAATGCGCTCGCCACTTCCCTCTTTGCCCAACAAAGTTATCGAATCCACTGGTAAACGCACCACCCGTTGAGTATTCGTCAGCAGCGCCACCTCAGCTGCAACTGGAGCCAGTACCATCGCAGCCAGAGCATCTGACTTAGTAGTAAAGTACAGCGCCTGAGTGCCAAGGTCGTCTCTATTGCCTAATCGCAACGCACTCACCGGCAGTCGCTTGGCATATCCCAGTTGAGAAACCAACAACAGGTTATGATCTGATTCACCCACACTCACACAACCAACTAGCTGTTGCTGCTTTGTGAGCCGTAAAGCTCGCAGACCAATAGCTGTACGTCCCATAACTGGCAGCTGTTTATCATTCACCTTAAAACGCAAAAGTCGCCCACCAGTAGTCGCTAAAACCACATCTTGACCAGGTAGGGTGAGATGGGCAGACAACAACTGGTCATCCTCCTTGAACTTAATCACCGTAAGTCCGCGACCAGTCAGGTTAACAAACTCTGAAAGCGACAGACGCTTAATCTGCCCCAGCTGAGTCAACAGAAGCATCTGGGATGTTTCCAGATCTAAAGGCCGGAAAAAGTGCGCCACAACAGTCTCTGTAGGACTTTGAGCGGTGCTGGGCAATAAGCTTACCAGAGGCATCCCCCGCGATGATGCGTTTGAGGAAGGAGGAATCTCACCGACTTTGACTGGGTACACTTTACCACTGCCGGTTAATACCACTAAATCCTGTTGTGTACTAACTACCTGGGTTTTGACTACAAAATCATCACTCACTTTCGCAGACGCCGATTTTGCCCCCGTTAATGCTCGCCGCCGCACATACCCGCGAGTAGTAAATTCCACCAGCACTTTTTCCTCTCTTGCCTGATCAAACTCTGCGTCTGGGCGGTTCCCCTTTTCTTCATTCTTGATCTGACTGGCTTGGGTGGGCTCTGAACCACTGACAACTAGCTTGGTGCGACGTGGATCGCTGTACTTGCGTTTAAGCGATCGCAAATCCTTTTTCAAAGCCTTCAGTAACTCACGGCGATCGCTCAGTAACTGCCGCAACATTTGAATCTGCTCACGGATCTGGTCAAACTCTGTTTGTAAATTCTGCCGTTCCAAATTCGTCAGGCGTCGCAATGGCATAGCGAGAATGGCATCCGCTTGCACCTCACTCAAATCAAATCTGCTCTGGAGGGTAATTTTTGCCGTACTTCCATCGCTCGCCTGCCTCAAAATTGAAATCATCTCATCCAAATGAGATAGAGCACTCAGCAACCCTTCAAGCACATGCAGACGACTTTCAGCCTGCTCTAACTCGTTTGTGTAGCGCCGGTTGAGGGTATGTTCGCGGAAATTCAAGAACTCTTGCAACAGCTGCCGCAACGTCAGCTGTCGCGGTTGCCCATCCACCAAGGCTAGTAGAATCGCACCAAAGTTAGTAGAAAGCGCGGTTTGGTGATACAGCTGCCGGAGAATGTCTTGCGGGTTAGTGTCCCGTTTGAGTTCAATCACCACGCGCATCCCGTCGCGATCGCTCTCATCCCGGATATCAGAAATCCCTTGAAGGCGGCCGTGATTCACCAACTCCGCCACTTTTTCAATCCAGCCAGCCTTATTCACCTGGTAGGGCAACTCTGTCACCACAATTGCCGCTCGCCGCTTAGTCCCCCGAGCGCCGGAAATTTCTTCTATCTGGGCAACTCCCCTCAGCAAAATACTGCCTCGACCTGTGGTGTAGGCTTCCCGAATCCCAGCGTCACCCACAATTTCGCCCCCAGTGGGGAAGTCTGGTCCCGGAATCAGCTTGAATAACTTTTCATCTGGCAAATCGGGCTGATCGATCAATGCAATCAAACCATCGACCACTTCCTCCAAGTTATGCGGGGGAATATTCGTCGCCATGCCCACCGCAATTCCAGCGCAGCCATTGAGTAACAGCAATGGCAGCTGGGCTGGCAGCACGGTTGGCTCCTGCTGGGAGTTATCGAAGTTGCCAGTAAATTCAACTGTTTCTTCACCAATTTCTGCCAGCATCGCCTCATGGCTAATTGGAGCCAGGCGCGTTTCAGTGTAGCGCATCGCCGCCGGTGGGTCATTATCCACTGAACCAAAGTTGCCATGACCGGCGAGTAAGGGATAACGGCTGGAAAAAACCTGCACCAGCCGCACCAAGGCATCATAAACAGATTGGTCGCCGTGGGGGTGGTATTTTCCCAGCACGTCTCCCACCACACGGGCGCACTTACGGTAGGGCCGGTCTGGGGTCAGCCCCAGTTCGTGCATGGCATATAAAATGCGCCGGTGAACCGGCTTTAATCCATCACGCACATCCGGTAAGGCCCGCCCTACTATCACACTCATGGCATATTCAAGATATGACGTTTGCATTTCTGTATGCAGGGCCGTCGTAATAACCTGTCCCTTTGAGAGAAGGTTTAATTGTTTCGCCATGAGTTCTGTTTCCTGATTCCTAACGACAAAAAAGTTCGGAGTAGCTTGAGAGCGTTGATCACAGCATAAGGGATGACTTGCTTTTCACCATCTATTCACTGGTAGCTATAGGATAATCACCAGTAGTATCATCCTTGATCAAAGATAACCACCTTTATTGCTATGCTTTTGTCTGCCTCAGCCACTTTAGTGAGGTATCCAGCGGCAAATTATCATGAAAACCGTTTTGATTGTGGAAGATGATCTGATTAATGCTCGCGTTTTTTCTAAGATTTTGACCAAGCGGGGCGGCTTAGAAGTCAAGCATACGGAAAATGTAGAAGAGGTAATCCAAATTGCCCAGTCTGGGGAAGCAGACATTATTTTGATGGATGTTTCTCTGTCTCGCAGTATTTACCAGGGTAAGGCAGTTGACGGCATCAAGATTACACAAATGTTGAAGGCTGACCCTCAAACGGCTAGTTTGCCCATTATCTTGGTTACCGCCCACGCTATGGAGGGCGATCGCGAGAACTTTCTCAAGCAGAGCGGTGCCAATGGTTACATTTCCAAGCCTGTCGTTGACCATCAACAGTTTGTCGAGCAGATTCTGGCACTACTGCCAAAAGACTAGGCTGATCAAGGTCACCATGCCCTCTATCTTAGTACATAAGTACTGCTGGGAAACCCTGATGTCAAGCGTGGAAGATAGTTTGGCCTTCTGGTTTGGTCAACCTGGTGAACCAACCTATGGGAAACAGCGTTCCTTATGGTTTAATAAAAAATCGAAGTTTGACCAGGAATTGCGAAACCACTTTTTCGGCTACTATCAACAGGCTGCTGCTAGAGGGCTTGAGCACTGGCATTCTTCACCCCGTAGCTGTTTAGCACTGATTCTCCTGTTCGATCAGTTCCCGCGCCATATGTTTCGCGGTAGTGCTAAATCTTTCGCGACTGACCCCCAAGCGCTGTGGGCAGCTCAGCACGCCGTTGCCAAGGGTTTTGATCAAGAACTGCTCAATGTACAGCGCTGGTTTATCTACTTGCCCTTTGAACACAGTGAAAACCTCGATCATCAGCGCCAGTCAGTCGAGCTGTTCGCGACTCTGAGTGATGACCCAGACAGTGCTTCAGCCATCGACTACTCCATCCGCCACCGTTCGGTAATCGAGCGCTTCGGGCGCTTTCCTCATCGCAACAAAATTCTCGGTCGGGCGACGACCCCGGAGGAGGCGGAGTTTCTCAAACAACCAGGGTCCTCTTTCTAAGTCGTTAGTGCGACGGGGTCACTTGTAGTTGAACGGGTTGGGCTGGGTGAACTTGCAGACTGGCTTGAATGCGCGGTGTTTCCAAAAGCTTTTTTGTATCAGTGAGAAGGCGAGCGCCCCAGAGATTTTGTTTGAGGAAATCTAGGTCGCCGTAGTGGGGATCCAACCGTAGTGCCTCTTCTCCCATTGCTATACCTTGTTCGCGATTGCCTTGAGCGTAGAGCGCCACCGCCATGGCGAGCCGGGGTTCTGCTGCCTGTTTTTCGATGGCGATTGCAGCCTGCCACTGCTTAAGCGCTGCTTGGACATCGCCCTGTTCGTATTTGAGTAGGCCGATATTGTTAATAGCGGGCCAGTATTTTTTGTCTAGGTTGATCGCCTGATTGTACTGAGCGATCGCATCTGGCAAGCGACCCAGCTTATAGTAGGCATTGCCCAAATCGAACAGCCCTTCTTTATCGTTAGGTTTTAACTTCAAACCGGCTTGAAAATTCTCAATCGCCGGATTGTATTTTTCCTGCTGAAAGTTGGCTGACCCCAAAGCGAACAGAATTGAGGCATTTCTGGGGGCTAGCGATCGCGCCTGTTTCAAAGCTGTGAGCGCCTGGTCAAACTTATTCGTTTGCAAATACAAGCTCCCCAGAAGGAACCACGACTGGTACGTTTTGGGCGCCAGCTCAGTTGCTAGTCGCGCCCGTGGCAAAGCCAGTTCATATTGTTGAAACTGTGCCAACTGAGCTGCTTCCTGTGCCAGGCTCAACCCTTGCTGCTCCAACTGGGTGGCATCCAGTTGCAGTGTGTGGGGTACGAGTGCTTGCCCCAGAGCAGGCGGAGACACGCTCCACAGACCACAGAAAACCAGGAGAGAAATCAAAGGAATGCGATTAGGCACACTACCGCCTCAGTCAACAATCATAGAATCTTCAGTTAGCTTAAACCATCCGCAAGGGAATCGGGAGCAAAATTCTATTGACTGCGAACACTTCCCTCTTCCAGGTGAAGTCAGCGGGGATCGGTAACCCCTAACTTGAATAGGGACACTTCCGCCTTTCTGGTGAAGGCAGCAGGGGATCGGTAACCGCTAATATGAAGAAAGATTAACAAAGTCTGGGCCTGTTGTCGGTTGTCCGATGACGATTGAGTCCTGAGTAATTGAAAAATCAAAACTTAAAACTCTGTACCGGCGAAGCCTTCGTAAAAGAACAACTCGCTCTCTCGCCAGAAGTCGTCTAAGACATTTGCTTTGCCCCCATAAACTCAAAACTTTATTTATGCAACTTACTCAAATTGGCAAAGTCAAGAATCGGTTTGGGTGGATAATCGGGCTAATGACCGCTGGGGTTCTCGCCGTGGGCGCTACGACTTACTTCATCGTGAATCCGGCAACGCCTAAGTTAAACATCGCTGAATTGACCGTACCCGTCGAGTCGAAAAACCTCACCCTGAGAATTACCGCCAGTGGCACAGTGCAGCCGGTTCAAAGTGTTAACCTTAGCCCCAAACAATCTGGGCAGCTCAAGGCATTGTACGTTGACCAGGGTGCCCAGGTGAAGCAGGGACAAATCGTGGCGCGGATGGATGATGCAGACCTTCAGGCGCAACTCATCCAATCTCGTGGCAGCCTGGAGCAAGCCCAAGCCCAACTAGCCCTAGCCCGTGCGGGGAATCGTCTACAGGACATAGAACAAGCCAAAGCCCAAGTGGAAGCGGCTAGAGCCAAGGAAAAACTGGCTGTTGATCGGGTTTTAAGCAATCGGGATTTATACCGCCAAGGAGCCATCTCCAAAGATAAGCTGGATGAATTGTTGTCAGATGAGGGTAGCACTATAGCCAACCTCCGACAAGCACAACAAAATTTGTCAGCAGTAAAGAGTGGCAGCCGTCCGGAGGAAATTGCCCAACGCGCTGCTGCTGTTACCACAGCATTAGGTCAACTGCGAGCCATTCAAGTCCAGTTGGAAAATACAATTATCCGCGCTCCGTTCTCGGGGATTGTGACGCAGAAATATGCAACGGTTGGGGCGTTTGTGACTCCCACGACCTCGGCTTCGACTACTGCTTCGGCGACTTCGAGTTCGATTGTGGCGATCGCTAAAGGTTTGGAAATTTTGGCGAAAGTACCAGAGGTCGATATTGGACAAATTAAGCCAGGACAATCAGTTGAGATTGTGGCGGATGCCTATCCTGACCAAGTCTTTAAGGGGCGCGTCTCTTTGATTGCACCAGAAGCAGTGGTGGAAAATAATGTCACCTCGTTTCAAGTGCGCCTGGCTCTAGTGACGGGTCTAGATCAGCTGCGCTCAGGCATGAATGTGGATGTGACTTTCTTAGGCGACCAGATCCAGAATGCCTTAGTTGTCCCCACTGTGGCAATTGTGTCCCAAAATGGGCAAACTGGTGTTCTAGTTCCCAATGCCGAAAATACAAAGGCCACATTTAACCCGGTCACCATCGGCCCCAGCATTGGCAATCAAATCCAGATTCTCAAAGGCGTCCAAGCGGGTGAACGGGTGTTTGTGAACCTGCCCAAGGATCAGATTAATAATTCAAATCAACCACAGCCAATGCCGAAAGCGAAAATCGGTAGATAAGATGGATATTTTTGAAAGCGTCAAAATGGCGGTTACCACACTAACAGCCAATCGGTTGCGTAGCACCCTGACGATGCTGGGGATTATCATTGGCAACGCCTCTGTGATTACCATGGTTGGAGTGGGACAAGGTGTACAGAAGATGGCTGATCAACAGTTTGGGTCTTTGGGTCCCAATGTGCTGTTTGTAGTTCCAGGCAACCGCAACACCAGGCGCACAACGTTAGATCAGCCGAAGACACTGGTGCTGTCAGATGCTGAAGCGATCGCCACCCAAGTGCCAACGGTTGCGGCTGTTGCTCCCCAAATCACCAATAGACAAATAGCCACTTACCGTGGGCAAAACACTTATACCTCTGTGATCGGTACGACACCAGCGTATCTCTCGGTGCGGAGCTTTGATGTCGCCAGAGGGCGTTTTGTCACCGACCTAGACTTGAAGCGCGATGCCTTGGTTACTACCCTTGGTTCAGACTTAGCTCAAAGGCTGTTTGGCGACAGTGACCCCATCGGCCAGCAGGTGCGGATGAAAAATTTAAGTTTTCAGGTGATTGGGGTAATGGCAGCCAAAGGAGCATCTCTGGGTTCGAATCAAGATGATGCCGCTTTTATACCAATCACCACGATGGCAAATCGGCTCGTCGGCAAGACATCTCCCTATGGCCTTCAGTTGACATTCATCGCTTTATCTGCTAAAAACCCTGAAAGCATCGATGCCGCCCAGTTTCAGATTACGAACCTGCTACGGTTGCGGCACAAACTTCCTGGCGAGGATGACTTTACCGTCGATAGCCAGAAGAGCATCCTTGGAGTGGTGAGTACAATCACAGTCGGTCTAACACTTCTGCTAGCTGCGATCGCTGGCATTTCCCTAGTGGTGGGCGGCATTGGCATCATGAACATCATGCTCGTATCTGTAACAGAGCGCACTCAAGAAATCGGACTGCGGAAGGCGCTCGGAGCCACCCAGCAAGATATCCTGATTCAGTTCCTGATCGAAGCTGTGATTCTCTCAGCAGCTGGGGGCTTACTTGGTACCGCATTGGGCGTAGGTGGCATCTTGCTAATTGGGGCAGTGACCCCGTTACAGGCTGCGGTGTCGCCGCTGGTGATCGCTGTTGCAGTCGGTGTCTCTGGCGGCATCGGTCTATTCTTTGGCGTCGTCCCAGCCCGTCGCGCTGCGCAACTAGACCCAATTGTTGCTTTGCGGAGCGCTTAGGATGTATAACCAAGGAAATTCTCAGTCTACCCCACCCGAAGCAAATCGCTCGACAATTCCCAGTCCTGTTACCAAACCAGTCGTTGTTCGCCTCGAACACATTTCTAAAATATACGGCTCTGGCGAAACAGAAGTCCGAGCCCTTGCTGATGTCCACCTGATTGTGGAGCAAGGAGAGTATTGCGCCATCATGGGGGCGTCTGGCTCCGGCAAATCTACAGCCATGAATATTATCGGTTGTCTCGACCGCCCTACAGCTGGACGGTATTACCTGGATAACGTGGATGTAGCCCATCTCGGTGATGCCGAGTTAGCCCAAATTCGCAACCTCAAGATTGGGTTTGTGTTCCAACAATTCCACCTGTTGCCCCAGCTGAGTGCGCTAGAAAATGTCATGCTGCCGATGATTTATGCCGGTATACAAACAGCCGAACGACGCGATCGCGCGATCGTCGCCCTGACGCGAGTGGGGTTAGATAATCGACTTCAAAACAAACCAAATCAACTTTCTGGTGGACAGCAGCAACGGGTAGCGATCGCTCGTGCCATTGTCAACCGACCGGTTTTACTACTAGCCGACGAGCCCACCGGTGCCCTTGATTCGCGGACAACCCAGGAAGTGATGAACATTTTTACAGAGCTAAATGCCAGCGGCATCACGATTGTCATGGTCACCCATGAACCCGATGTAGCACGTCAAACCCAGCGCATTGTTTTGTTTCGTGATGGTCAAGTTTTACACTCTCATCTTTTGCCCGAAGATATGGGTCAGGTTGCAGTCTCCTGACCCTTTCCCTCTTAGAGACTTGAGGTTTTGCCGGTTTGAGCCTGAGTTGCAATCGGCTTCACATCGGTGTAGCCCATTTCACCGGCTATTGTCCGTAATATCGACATTTGCTCTTCAAAGTCAAGCTCTTCCATTTGGGAAAGCACGTCGTCAATTGCTTCTGTTGCTTCGTAGTTCTCTGGCATATCAACCACCGTATCACCCATGCCTTGTGCCCAGGCATACCAAACCATTAGCTGATTGTTTTCTTTTATTGCACCATAGGCACGGGAGTAGTCTGTGTCATCGCGGTTCACAATCTCCCGCATGATCGCTAATTGCTGTTCATCCGACAATTCATAATAGTCTCCTAGCAACCTGGGAGCTAGTTCCGGTTCCGCTGCCGCTGGGGCAGCTGGAGTGATGGAGTCTCCCATTTCTTCATAAACCAAATAAAGCAGAGCCAGTTTCGCATCGGTGTCTAAGGCGTTAAACGCTTGCACCACTTTTTGAGTTTGATCGGAAAGCGCTTGAGACCGGTTCTGATCGTAGCTTGAAGTCATACCTCATCTCCAAAGCAAGTTAACAGGTCAATTTTAGGCGTATCAGAGTTTATGGCTCTAAGTCGCCCTCCAAGAGAGAGAGTTTGACCAATTTAGCGAAGAGTCGCCAAATCGTTTCCCTCAACAGAGGTTGAAGATATATCTCAATTAGGTTATGTGAGTGGGGATCACTTTGGTAAGATCTCGGCACGAATAGAGAAATTCAACTAGGAGTTACCTATGCCGGAAGAATTGAAGCCCGACCCGAAGCAAGCTCCAACTCAGGACGCGGAGCTAGCGGCTGAACAAATGCTCAGCGGTAAAGAGCAAATGCCAACACTCGATTTGGATGCTGACTACGAAGCCTCGAAGCAATTTAGCGTCAGTGATATTGACCGCACTGGAGCTGGTGCTGAGGCAGCTGAAGCGGCGACTGCGCCTAAATTTGAAGTGTCTGAGCCGGAAAAGACAAAAGTGGAAGCGCAGCCTACGAGCAACCCCGATGATTACCGCCAGATGGCTCGTGATATTGGCTCTACGAGTAAGGGTGCCGCCAACGTCAGTGATGATTTAATTCAAAAAGCTTTGGAAAAAGGTCAACCTGGTCATTGACATCCCCTCCCCCGCTATATTGCTTGAGCAATTAGCGGGGGATTCCCAGAATCACTTGCGAGACTTCCTGCTTCATCGGGTTGCCCAGGCTCCTGACTCGGCAACTCATAAAAGAGGTATCCCTGCTTGTTGCCAGCTTCTGAGCACCTCAATCAATTCATGAGGTTTGTGAATCAAAAAATCTGGTTTATGCTCTGCTAGTACTTCTTTTGAATTGAAACCCCAACTAACTGCAATTGCCTTGATCTGCGTTCTTTTCGCTGCTTCAATATCTCTAGTCTCATCTCCGACATAAATGACCTCTTCAGATTTGAGATTTTCTGATTTCAATACCCGATTTATTACTTGACTCTTACCAAAAATTGTTGCTCCAGAGTAAATAAAATCAAATATAGCGTTTCCCGACCGAGTGAGGTACAATAAAAGCAGATAAACATCGTATTTACGGCCTGAAGGGGTGACAAGGAGGGCTACAACACTTATAGGTTCAAGGTTTCAGGTATTCATGGTATAAAGAAAAGAGGTCTAGCTTTGTCAACAAGACCTCCTTAATGATAAGATGCCTGAATTTTA
>JAABUQ010003129.1_pt1 | contig 31064 bp, 31 predicted proteins | sample 5560001 | NCBI WGS metagenome assembly JAABUQ01 (sample SAMN10711888, study PRJNA513371) | rock metagenome | isolation source: Antarctica rocks | place: Antarctica: Victoria Land, Finger Mt nord | collected 2015-12-18 | reverse complement strand
GACTGCAACGCCGCAGCCTGCACGCCTACCTCATCGACGTGCTCACCGCCGCCGCCCGCTCAGACCCAATCCCGCTCCTCGCCTGACCGGGCGCACGCAGCCCCCGACCCACCGACTGAACGCTTACAACTTCCTCCCTCCCTGCTCCACCCCGCCATGCCAGAGAGCGCCAACCCATCGCGACGCGAGGATCCACAGCGCACCGTGCCCGTAAGCATGCGGATCGCCCCGCTGCCGGCAACCGTTCCCGTGCTCGGGGTCCCGCTCGGCGTGTGCGACTACGAGCAGGTCATCGAATGGATGGACGGCGTGGTGGACGGCGACGGGCGGGTCTACGTCACCGCGGCCGCCGTCCACCTGATCATGGTCGCCCGCGAGGACGAGCAGACCCGTCGGGCCGTGCTCGGCGCCGACCTCGCCGTTCCAGACGGCCAGCCGCTGGTGTGGGCGCTGCGTGCCCTGGGTCAATCGGGCGCCTCACGCGTGTACGGGCCCGACCTCATGCTGCGCTATTGCGAGCACGCCGCGCGTACCGGTCGCACCATGTACCTCTACGGGGGACGTGACCAGGGCGCGCTGGGACAGTTGTCGAGTCGCCTGCGTCAGCGCTTCACCGGCCTGCGCATCGTCGGCAGCTACTGCCCACCGTTCCGGCCCCTGTCCGACGCGGAGGAGCAATGGGTGATCGGGGACATCAATCGCTCCGCAGCCGACGTGGTGTGGGTGGGCACCGGGCAACCCAAGCAGGAGCTGTGGATGGCCGACATGCGCTCTCGCCTGCAGGTGCCGGTCATGGTCGGCGTGGGCGCGGCCTTCGACTTCCATGCTGGGCTCGTGCCCCAGGCTCCCGTCTGGATGCAGAGGCACGGACTCGAGTGGGCCTACCGCCTGGCCCGGGAGCCGCGCCGGCTTTGGCCTCGGTACGCTCGCTACAACCCCCGCTTCGTGCTCGGGTTCGCCCGCCAGTGGGCCCGCGCGCAGCGCGGCTGAGGCTCTCCTACGCCCGCGGACAGGGGCTCGAGCGGGCAGCCGACGGTGTCTGCTCGCGTTCATGGGGGGGCGGAGAGGCGCCGCTAACCTGCAGCGGGCCCATGACTGCTGACGTATCCATCATCGGCCTTGGTCGAGTGGGCCTGCCTCTGGCGCTGAGCTTCGCCGACCGCGGGCTGCGCGTTGTCGGCGTGGACAATGATCCGACCCGCCTCAGCGCCGTGCGCGACGGCGTCATGCCCTTCGAGGAGGAGGGCGCGCAGGAGCTGCTCGACCGGGTTCGCGCCGGCGGGCGTCTGAGCCTGTCCGATCGGGTGCCCGACGCCGCCGCGGCGCGCCACATCGTCATCACGCTGGGAACGCCGTCCTTCTCGCACATCGAGATCGATATGCGCGACATACGGTCGGCCCTGGATGACCTGTTGCCCGTGCTTGCCGTCGGCCACGCGCTCACCCTGCGCTCGACCATCGCCCCGGGTACCACCGACTTCGTCGCCGGTTATCTGGCCAAGCACCGCGACCTGCGCGTGGGGCAGGACATCTTCGTCGCCCACGCCCCCGAGCGCATCGCCGCGGGCCGCTTCCTGCAGGAGATCGACACGCTACCCTGCATCATCGGCGGCGTGGGAGAGGCCTCCGGCGAGGTGGTTGGCGGTCTGTTTGAGGTCTTTCGCGCGCCGATCGTGCAGACGACCCCGGTGCAGGCGGAGCTGGCCAAGATCTGGACGAACATCCTGCGCTACGCCACGTTCGCCCTGCCCAACCTGCTGATGATGGACTGCGAGCGCTACGGCGCGAACGTGTTCGCCGTGATCGACCTCATCAACCGCGACTACCCGCGCGGAGGCATCGCCCAGCCGGGTCTGACCGCGGGCACGTGCCTGCGCAAGGACTTCACGTTCTCCGAAGAGCGCTCGAACGCGCCGGGCATGCTGCTCGCGGTATCGCGGGTCCACGAGTCCGTACCGCTGTTCCTCGTCGAGGGAGTGCGGCGGCGTCTGGGCACGATGGCCAACCGCAAGATCGCCGTCCTGGGACTCGCCTTCAAGGCCGACACCGACGACGAGCGGGACTCGCTGGCCCACAAGCTCGTGCGCCTGCTCGAGCGCGAGCTGGCTGACGTGGTCGTCCACGACCCCCACGTCTTGACCCCCACGGCCTCCTTCGAGGACGCCGTATCGGGCGCGGAGGTGGTGATGGTGGCCGCGAACCACACCGCGTTCCGCGAGGCCACGGCCCTGTCGACCCTCACCCGCCTGGCCGGAGGCGACTGCCTCGTGGTGGATCCGTGGAACTGCTGGGGCGCCGGTCAGGTCTTTGCCTACGCGTCGGAGATCGGCGCCCTGGCCCGGGTCCCATGAGCCGGGTGCTCGTCACCGGAGGCGCCGGCACCATCGGCGCAGCGGTCGTGAGGCGTCTGCTGGCCGATCCCGCCTGGGAGGTGCGCGTGTCCGACCAGCGCCCGGCGGCGCAGTGGATGCGCGAGGGGTGCGAGGTGCACCGCGGCGACCTGCGCGAGCTCGACCAGGCGCGCCTGGCCGTAGCGGGCTGCACGCACGTGGTTCACCTCGCGGCCATCGTGGGTGGCATCGCCAACTTCCACCGCCTACCTCACACGCTGACCGAGGTCAACAACGCCCTGTACAACGCCGTGGTGCGCGCCGCTCTGGACCACGATGTCAACCGGTTCGTCTACGTCTCCTCCTCCATGGTCTTCGAGCGCGCCGAGCGCTATCCGACCCCGGAGGACTACCTACCCGACTGCCCGGTACCGCTGTCGGCCTACGGCTTTTCCAAGCTCACCGGCGAGGTCTACTGCCGGGCCGCCCACGAGGAACACGGATTGCCGTACACGATCTGCCGCCCGTTCAACGCCTACGGCCCGGGCGAGCTGCCGGACGCCGAGGCCGGCATCGCCCACGCGGTGCCCGACCTGATCGCCAAGGTCCTTTCGGGCCAGAGCCCCCTGGAGATCTTCGGCTCCGGGGAGCAGACGCGAACGCTGACCCACGTCGATGACATCGCGGACGGAATCGTGTGCGCGATGGGCTCTCCGGCCGCCCTCAATGAGGACTTCAACATCTCCGCGTCGCGCGAGCTCACGGTGGCCGAGATCGCCCGCATCGTGTGGGAGGCCTGCGGACGCGACCCGCAGGAGTTCGTGCTCTCTCACCGGCCGAGCTTCACGGTGGACGTCGAGCGCCGCTGGCCCTCGGTTGAGAAGGCCGAGCGGCTGCTCGGCTGGCGGGCACGGATCGATGTCGAGGAGGGCGTGGCCGCCACGGCGGCGTGGCTGCGCCGGCGCGAGCCCACCCTGGTGGGACCGACCTCGGCTCAGAGCCGGGCGGCCGACCGCCAGCCGCGGACACGGCGCAAGGACGGTCGCGCGCCCAGCGCCCGTGCGCGCCGGGCCGCCCCGGAGGTCCGGCCATGAGCCCTCAGCGCTCGGCGCTGATCACGGGCATCACCGGCCAGGACGGTTCTTACCTCGCCGAGCTCCTGCTCGAGAAGGGCTACGAGGTCCACGGGATGGTGCGCCGCGCCTCCACCGAGAAGTTCGAGCGCATCGAGCACCTGCGCAACCGAATCATCCTGCATCAGGGGGACCTGCTTGACCAACGGTCGCTGGTGGATACCCTGCGGGCGTCGCGGCCGAGCGAGATATACAACTTGGCCGCCATGTCCTTCGTGGCGGTGTCCTGGCTGCAGCCGACGCTGACCGCGGAGTTCACTGGCGTCGGGGTCACGCGCATCCTTGAAGCCATGCGCGAGACGTGTCCGGAGGCGCGCTTCTACCAAGCGTCCTCGAGTGAGATGTTCGGCAAGGTGCGCGAGGTGCCCCAGACCGAGGACACGCCCTTCTACCCGCGTTCGCCCTACGGGGTCGCCAAGGCCTATGGGCACTTCATCACGGTGAACTACCGCGAGTCCTACGACCTGCACGCCACCAGCGGGATTCTGTTCAACCACGAGAGTCCTCGGCGGGGGCTCGAGTTCGTCACTCGCAAGATCACCTGGCACGCGGCGGCGATCAAGTTGGGCATGGCCGACAAGCTGCACCTGGGCAACCTTGACGCGGAACGCGACTGGGGCTACGCCAAGGACTATGTCGAGGCGATGTGGCTGATGCTTCAACAGGACCGTCCGGAGGACTTCGTCATCGCCACCGGCGTTGCTCACTCGGTCCGCCGCTGCCTGGAGATCGCCTTCGACCAGGCCAATCTCGAGATCGACGACCACGTGGTGATGGACGATTCACTCAAACGCCCGGCCGAGGTCGACCACCTGATCGGCGACGCCACGAAGGCCAAGCGTGAGCTCGGCTGGGAGCCCCAGACGAGCTTCGAGCACATGATTCGCCTCATGGTCGACACCGACCACGAGCTGCTGGCGCGCCGTTGAGCCTGGGCGATGACCGTCCCCCTGTTCGACACCTCCAGCCCGCGACGACCGTTGCGCGAGCGCATGCAGGAGGCGATCGCCTCCGTATTGGAGAGCGAGCGCTACATCCTGGGGCCGGAGGTCGCCGCCTTCGAGCGGGAGTTCGCCGCCTTCTGCGGGGTCGCCCACGGCGTGGGCGTGGCCAACGGCACCGACGCCATCACGATCGCCCTACGGGCGATGGGCGTCGGGCCGGGCGATGAGGTCGTGGTGCCCTCCTTCACGTTCTACGCAAGCGCCGAGGCGATCCCACCGACGGGAGCGACGCCGGTCTTCTGCGACATCGACCCGGAGACCTACTGCGTCACCGCGGAGACGGTGAAGGCCGCCATGACTCCCCGCACCAAGGCGGTGATCGCCGTGCACCTGTTCGGCAACCTCGCACCGGTGCGCGAGATCGAGAGCCTCGGCGTGCCGGTGCTCGAGGACGCCGCCCAAGCCGCCGGTTCGCTATCACCCCACGGCCGTCCCGGTGCGCTGGGCACGGTCGGCACCTTCTCGTTCTTTCCCTCCAAGAACCTGGGGGCCCTCGGCGACGGCGGCATGATCGTGACCTCCGACGAGCGCGTCGCCGAGCGCGCGCGCGTACTGCGCTTCCACGGGTCCCGTGACAAGGTGACCTACGAAGACATCGGGTACAACTCGCGCCTGGACGAGCTGCAGGCCGCCATCCTGCGCGTGCAGTTGACAAGCCTCGAGGACTGGTCTGAGGGGCGCCGGCGCGCCGGGCGCCACTACGAGCGCTCCGGCTTGGGCGATCTGGTCAGGCTGCCGGCGCCTACCGCCGGAGCGGCGCCGGCGTGGCACCTCTACGTGATCGCCTCCGACCGCGTCGATGAGGTCGCGGCGGCCCTGACCGGCGCGGAAATCGGGCATAAGGCCTACTACCGCACGCCGGTGCACCGTCAACCCGCGATGCAAGGCTGGGCCGGTGAGCGCGAGCTGCCGGCAACCGAGCGCGCCGCGGCGCAGCACTTGGCCATTCCCATGAGCCCCCTGCTCACCCGCGAGCAGGTCGACGAGGTCGTGTCAGCCGTGTCGGCCGCGTTCATCCAGACGGGGTAGGCAACCTCGCAAGTCTGTGACGATGAGGGCCACCCAAGCGAATCTCCTCTGGCCGAGCAGAGGCGAAAGGCTCGGCGAACAGCGACCGCCGTCGAGCGTCAGCGCCGAAGCGCCTCAGCCTTCGATACCAGCGCGGGCAGAGCGTCGGCCAATTGCTCGAGCTCCCAGTTGGTACCGCCCACGCCCGACCCCGTCTGCACCAGGTCCTCACCGATGGCGGCCACGCCGTCCTCCATCTGGGCGAGCGTCTCGGAGATCGAGCGGAGCCGGCGCGCGATAACGAACAGGTAGATCGCGAGCACCACGACGAGCCCGAGTATCTCGGCCACCGTTAGGACGATCAGGAGCGTCATCGTCGTCGCTCCGAGAGGATCTGCGCGTGGACCGACAGCTCGTCGCGAATCTCCCGGACGGCGGAGCGCACGGGCTCGAACTGCTCGGCTGCCGCGGTGTTGGCGAGGATGCCCTGCGCCACCCCAAGAGCCCCGCGCATGCCCCCGTCGATATCCCGAAGGAAGAGCACCAGCAGCGTGAGCAGCGCGACCACCACGGCCAGCACCACAGCCCCGACCGCCAGTGCGACATACCAGAAGGTCCGGTCCTCAGCGGTGATGGCGAGCAAGGTCACGTCGGTCCTTTCATCAACGCACCGCGTGCGCCGCGCGCCGCATCGCGGACCTGTGCGACCAACTGCTCGATCGAAGGGACGTCCTGCAACACGTCCGTACTCGCCCGCGCGCGCTCAAGGGCCTGCACCGTCTGCTGACCCTGCTCGGCGATGCGGGAGGCAAACGTGAGGATCGCCGCCACGACCGCGACCACGACCACCACGACGACAAAGCCGATCACCAGCCCCGCGTACCAGCCGGGATGGCCAGGAGAGGCGTCGGCCGCGATCAGCATCTCAACCGGCGGGCGTCTCGGCCGCCGCTGGGTTACCGGCGAGGGTCTCGGCCGCCGCCGGCTCGCCGGCGAGCGTCTCAGCTGCCGCCCGCTTGCGACCGATGAGCCCCGCCAGCACCGCCGCCACACCGCTCGCCAGGTGGAGGAAGTTGTCGTACGCGAGCGACCCCCTGATCGCAAGCAACTGGTCGAGATGGTTCGTGAAGCCGAGGAAGGCGGCCAGCAGATACACGAGCCCGCCACCGATCAGGACGCCCTGGGTCACCGTGGGGTCGCGTTGAATCGCCGCCCCGATCAGGAGCGCGCCGACACCGAGGTGCACGATGTTGTGGAAGCCGTTGAGCCCGAAGCCGAGCAGCGCGGCGTCCGTGTGGCTCACCCAGTCGTGAAAGCCCGTAACCGCGAACCCGACAAGGCCGACCAGGACATAGGACGAACCGACCGCGAGCGCCAATATCCGCGACGGATGCCACCGATGAATCCTGAGCACGTTTCTCCTCCTCCAAGAGCACGTACGTCGTGCTGCGCGGCGAGCATACTCACTGACCCAGGCAGCGACAACCGACTCGGATCATCCGGCGCCAGTCATGCCACCTACAAGTTCGCCGCTGGTGTCGCAACGCTCCGCGATTCGTGGTAAAGATTGCCAGGTAACGACGGCCGCTCTCGCTGACATGCAGCGCGGCCACAGCGGACGGCGTTCTTGGGGGGGGCCGTGAAGCGCTCTGCTTTTTCGGTGACTAGCGTGCTTGTGCTTGCCGCGGTGCTCGTCGTCGCCGCACTCGCCGCCATCCTGCTTGCGCGAACCGTCTCCGTCGCGCAACGGATCAGCAGCAAGGCGGCGATGATCGCCCAGAGCGGCCGCGGCATCAACATCGCGACCGACTCCGTCATACAGCTTCAGCGGACCAACGACACGGCTGCGTCGATCCTGCGCTCGGCGAGCCCGCTTCAAGGCAAGCTCACCGCGATCGTGGGTTCAGCCGGCGCCATCAACAGCGTGGCCGGCTTGATCGACCTCAACGCCGCCACCATCGACTCGACCGCCGGCTCGATCAACACGAGCGCCGGGAACATCAACTCGACCGCCGGGAAGATCAACACGAGCGCCGGCAACATCAACTCGACCGCCGGCTCGATCGACTCGACCGCCGGCTCGATCGACTCCAGCGCGGGCGCGATCAACTCGACCGCCGGGAAGATCAACTCAAGCGCCGGGAAGATCAACACGAGCGCCGGGAAGATCAACACGACCGCCGGAAACATCAACTCGACCGCGGGCTCGATCGGGTCAACGGCCGGAGGGATCAACTCGGCCGCCGCCGCGATCGTCCCGGTCGCGCAGCGGATCGATCGGGACGCACGGCTGATCAACGTCTTCCTCGACCAGAGCATCTCCATCGCGCACGGCATCAAGCCCGACACCGGGAACATCATCATCCAGGCCGTGTTCGCACACGACCACGCCGCCTGCATCGATAGGAAGGTCCTAGGCGCGAGCGGACACGACGGCGACTGCCAGGGGCGTGGAGGTTGAGCGCCCCCGTCGTCAGGCGACCGCGCGGCGCAGTTGCGCGACCCACCCCGGGGAGGCCGGGGACGCCGAGCGTCACTGCGCTGCGATGGATGTGGATCTGGATCGCGGTCGCGACCCTGATCGTGGTGGTCGTCATCGGCTTCCTGTTCGGCATCGCGGGGGCACTCGAATCGATCGACTCGGGTCTCGCCGAGGCCAACCGAGCCGTGGGTGGCTCCAACGGCGAGGTGCGTCCCCTTCCGGCCCACATCCAGGACATCAACGCGACGCTCGGCCGCGTGGACAGCGCGCTGAAGCCATTGGGCGGCCAGGCCGTCCAGATCAACGGCGCGCTCGGGACGATCGGCTCGACCCTCGGAAGCGTCAACGGCTCCCTCACCGGCACCTCCTCGTCGCTGGTGAGCACCTCCTCATCGCTCGTGAATACCTCCTCTTCGCTGGTGAGCACCTCGGGCTCGCTGCGCGACACCTCCACCACGCTCATCGACGCGAACGCCACGCTCAGGCACACCTCGGGCACCCTCGCCCAGACCTCGGGCACGCTGGCACGCGCCTCCGGGACGCTTGGCACCACCTCTGGGACGCTTGGCCACACCTCCGGCACCCTCGGCGACGTCTCCTCGACGCTGCGCGGCGCCGAGGGCGGCCTCACGAGCATCCAGCAGGTCGTCGGTCAGATCCACTCCATCCTCTCCGTGGCTCAGAGCGATCCCATACTCGGGACGAACGCAATCTGGAAGCACGTGCGCTTCCTCAACGGAGGAACGTTCAGGCCGGGCCTCGACATAAACGGCCGACCCATCAACGGTGACCCGATCAACCCGCAGGGGCTCAGCTTCGTCCGCGGAGACGCCGACCTGATCGTCGGCGGGCTCGTACAGGTGAACAAGCACCTGCTCAGCATCTGCCGTGCGCTGCCCCAGTCCCCGAGATCCGGTGGCCTACCCCCCGTGGCGCTACCGGGGAGCGGCGGTGCGCAAGCGAATGGCGGCTGCTAGTGGTCGACTGCGTCGATCGTCTGGCTCAGCCGGTCGGCTCGCAAGCCAGCGCCTGACGCATGCGGATCTTCACCGGCCAGAGGGGACTTGCGGGGCTGATCCTCGTCGTGGTGATCGCCTGGGCGCTCGCCGCCGTCCTCATGCTGACCGGAACCCTGGTCGCCGCGCACACGATTCGTCGGCAAGTGGTGGTCATCTCGGGCGTGACCTCGAAGATCGACCGCAACCTTCGGGCGGTGACCCTGGCCGGGACGACCGCCACGATCGCCTCTCGCATCTACCGGCGGGCCACCCCGCTCTCCGGACAGCTGGCGCGCGTCGTGGTCGAGGCCAACCAGATCAACACGACAGCGGGCTCGATCCTTCGGCACGCGGGCTCGATCAACAACCGGGCGCTGGCGATCAACACGAACGCACGAGCGATCAACGCAAACGCACGAGCGATCAACGCGAACGCACGAGCGATCAACGCAAACGTGCACCTGATCGCGGGCAACGTCGGCTCGATCGACACACGGGTCGGTTCGATCAACGCACGGGTCGGTTCGATCAACGCACGGGCGACCTCGATCGGCGCGCGCGTCGGCAAAATCAACGCAAGCGTCGGATCGATCGACCGCAGCGTGAGGTCGACCCGCGGCACGGTCGGCCTCATCTCTGCCAATCTCCGCGCGACGCTGGCCATCGCGCCCCTGATCCGCGTAGACGTCGCCGGGATCAACCAACGCGCAGTCCCGTTGACCTTCATCGTAGCCCCGATCTTTCAAGACCTGTCAGGCACGCTCTTCCAGGTGGGGCCCGGTCACACCGACTCGACGGGACACGCCACGCTCCACGGGCACGCGAACTCGATCGATTGCAGTCCGGTGATCCAGGCGAGCCGCACGGCAACTGGGGCCGCGGGCTCGAGCTACTGCGGGATGTGATCAGGACCTGCGCCTGAAGGTGCCCAGGATCTGCGCGAAGACCGGGCTGGCTCGCGACAGCTGCTCGGCAGGCAGCGTCTGCAGCACGACCGAGATCAGCGTCGCGCCGTCGAACAGGAAATAGTGCACATGAGCGCCGCCCCCGGCGCCTGGCGAGGCGCCGAACGAGTACGTGTAGGCGAAGCCGTCGAGCCCACCGAGCCGGATTCGCGCGGGCCTGCCGAGCAGCTTCACATCGGTGCCCGCGGCCACGATCGTATCGGTCAGTGCTCTGGCGGCAACAAGGTTGGAAGGTCCGAAGACAAAGCCGGTCCGGACCGTGCGCACGAGCAGTGACGTCCCGTCGCGACGGGCGAGAAGCTCGACCCCGGCGCTCGCCGAGCGCAGTCGCTGCCAGCTCCCCGGATAGGCGATCGAGAAGCGCCTGCGCGAGTCCTCGAACATGACGAACCCGGGTGGCGGGGCGGCGGCGGCCAGGCGCTGCGGGGAAGGTAGACCGCGCCGCTGCGCGGGAGTAGCAGTGGAAGGGGGACCCAGCCGCTGCCCGGGAGTAGCAGCCGAAGGGGGACCGAGCCGCTGCGCGGGAGTGGGAACGGGAGCGAACCGGTGCGCGGAAGCGCGACCGAAGGCTCCCCCGGCGACGTGTCGCCCGACGGCGACGGCCAGCACGGCGGCTGCCACCGCCACGAGCATCAGGGCGACCAACCAGCGCCACGGCGGCAGGCCCCGGGACACCCCATCGCTCGTGCGCTCCCGATGGCCGGCCGCCTCGCGTGCGCCCGGACGGCTGGTCGAGCTCGGCCTCAACCCTAGTCCGCGTCGGGTGTCACCCGGGGACTCGTGAGCGACCGCTCCAGCTGAGCGAGCCCCGGCACGATCGACTCGACGATCGACTCGACCGGCTCCACTCCCTCCTGAAGGATGGCGAGCGCCTGGATTACGCCCTCGAGCCGCGAGCTCACCGACCTGAGGACCACCGCCACCCCGATCAGGTAGGCGGCGAGCACGAGCACGATCACCGCCGCCAGGACCACCGTCACGACCGCCGCGCTCATCCTCCCCGGTCGCTCCAGTCTGTGCGGTGGCCCTCGCCGGACGGCTCGCCTGGCGCCATCCCGCTCCAGTCTGTGCGGTGGCCACCTTCGGGAGGCCCGCCGGGCGCGTCGGGAGGCCCGCCTGGCGCGTCGCGAGGCTCGCCTGGCGCCATCCCGCTCCAGTCTGTGCGGTGGCCAGCGTCGGGAGCACCACCAGGCGCCAGCCCGGCGAGGGCGACCCCGTAGCGCTCGAGCCCGACATTCAGCTCTTCCACGAGCTCAAGGGTAAGCGTGAGGCCTTGGATCGGTTCCGCGCCCGCGGGCAGCGACCGACTGTGCTCGGCGATGTTGTCCGCGTGCCTCTTGATCTTGACGGCCGGCTTGCGCACCGCCTCGAGAAGGACGACCACGACCGGAACGACCAGCGCAATCAACATCGCGTTGCCTACCCACCACAGGGTCATGGTGTGCGCCTCAAATTGCCGCACGCGACCGGCAGCCTCTTTTCGTAGGCGAGCGCTCCCGCCGGACCGACATCGGAGTTCATCCCTTGCAGCACGATGACACGCCGCGCTAGCGGCTGCACCCGCTTGGCCTCGACCTTGAACGTGAGGCTGTAGCGCAGGTCGCCGCTCGGCCCGACCGTCGGAAAGGGCTCGAGCTTCAGGACGCTCGTCCCGTAGGCGGCCGCCGTTTGGGAGGAGCTCGGCGGTGTTCCGCCGGAGAGCTTGGGGCACGCCGCGCGGCCGCCACCCTCGAAGCCATAGAGCCCCTGCTCGTGGATCCACTTCGGCTGGAGCCCGCCCGCCGCGATGCTCACCGTGAGCTGATCGCCCGCCAGCGACAGCGTGGCCATGCCGGTCACGTGCGAACCGCTCAGCGGATGCAGCACGGCGGAGTAGTGCGGAGGCGGAGGGTGGACGCTGCTGTCAGTCCTCGTGCCGGCGCAACCCGCGAGTAGCAGGAGCGCGCATGGCACGAGCGTTTTCCTCATCCACGATGTATAGCCGATCGTGAGCGCCAAATGGCCGGCACGGGCAGGTACGCTTCAGCTCACTGCGGGCTCGTGCCAATCGCTTGCCAGCGGTCGAGCAGGTCCCGGTCGGGCACCACGCGCACCATGCGAGCGGGCACGCCCATCACGACCGCGCGAGCCGGGACGTCGCGGATGACCACGGCCCCCGCCGCCACGAAGGCCTCCTCGCCGATCTCCACCCCGGGCGTGAGCACGCTGGCCCCTCCGATCCGGCAGGCGCGGCGCAACACCGGTCCGCGCAGAGGCTCGCCGGGGGGATGACGACCCATGGTGCTGTCGTTCGTGGTGGTCACCCCCGGGCCGATGAAGACATCGTCCTCCACGATGCTGTGGGCAGTCAGGTAGACGTTGCTCTGCACGCGAGCGCGGGCCCCGACGCGTACGTCGTTGTCCACCGTGCACGCCCGGCCGATGACCGTGCCCGTCCCCAGGTGGGCTCGCTCTCGCACGTACGCCTGATCCCCGACGATGACCTCCGCTTCGAGCCTTGCCCCGGCGAACACGATCGCGGCCGTGCACACCTTCACCTCAGCACCCAGCACCAGTTGGCCGAGCGCTGCCGCTTCTGAGGGTGAGTTCGCCGCCAGGCGGGGGCGCTTGCCCAGCACGACGTGATCCTCGATCACGCAGCCCGAGCCGACGTGTGTGCCCGAGTGCACCACCACGTGGGAGCCGAGCGTGACATCCATCCCGATGACCGCGCCACCGTGGACGACCGCGTGAGCGCCGAGCACCGCGCGCGCGCCGATGATGGCACCGCCGTGGACCACCGCATGCGCGCCAACCTGCACTCCCTCGCCGAACCCTGCCTCCTGCTCGCTGGGCCCGCCGTCGTTGGGCACGGACGCGGCCACGCGGTTCGGCGGATCGGTCATCCGGTCGCAGCCGGTCGCGGGGAGCTGGGGGAGGCGTGGTCGCGTGCCGGCTCGGGCACGACACGCCGAGTGGCGTCCAGCGAGCGCTGCAGGCCCTCCAGGACCCGCACCACCCGCAGACCGCTGTCCCCATCAGAGACGGGGACAGATCCCTGCCGCACGCAGTCCAGGAAGTGCTCGATCTCCAGCCGCAGGGGCTCGGCGTTGGATATGCGCGGGCTGTGGATGTCCCCCGTGCGGGTGATGTACTCGCCGTAGCTGTCGGCTCCCTCGTCGAAGCCCTTGTCGTAGACGGTCACCTTGCGCTCGGGCTCCATGTCGTCGAAGGTGGCCATGCGCCGGGAGCCCACCACGGTGAAGCGGCGCTCCTTGTGCGGGTCAAGCCACGACAGGTGCAGGTGTGCCGCCAGGCCCGAGGCAAAGCGCAGGTAGGCGAACACCACGTCCTCCACGCCGGGGCGCATGTAGGACTCTCCCCGCGCCTGCAGCTCGCTGGGCTCTTCCCCGGCCAGATGTAGGACGACCGATACGTCGTGCGCTCCGAGACTCCACAGGGCGTTCTCGTCGGCGCGCAGCTGTCCCAGGTTGAGCCGGTTGGAATAGATGTAGTGCACGTTGCCCAGCTCGCCGGAGTCGATGATCTCCTTGAGCTTGCGCACGCCCGGGTGATACTCGAGCAGGTGGCCGACCATCAGCACCCGCCCGCTACGGCGCGCCGCGGCGACCGCCCGCTGTGCGTCTTGAAGCGACTGAGCGAGCGGCTTCTCCACGAAGCAGTGCTTTCCCGCGTCCAGCACGCGAACGGCGAGCGGCCCATGGGTCGGCACCGGCGTGGCCAGCATCACGGCGTCCAGGCTCGGGTCTGAGAGCAGGTTGCCCAGGTCGCCCGTGAAACGCGCCGCGGGGTATTGCGGCGCCAGGCGCTCCCGCACCTCCTCGCGGGCGTCGCAGCCCCAGGCAAGCTCGCAGCCGGGCATGGCGTCCAGGTTGCGAGCCAGGTTCGGTCCCCAGTAGCCCAGGCCGACCACGCCCACTCGCACCGAGGCCTCGGCGGGACCGGCGAGGGTCATGATCGCCTCGCGGCCTCAGCCGCTCGCTGCCGTCTCACAGGCGCACCACCCGACCGGCCGAAGCCGGTGCGCATTCGATGTGTCGCGTGACCCCGCGCAGGTCCACCAGCAGGGGCGTGCGCGCGGCGACGAGCTCATAATCGACCTCGGGGTGGGCGGTGACGATCAGCGCCAGGTCGGCGTCTCTCAGGACCTCTTCCAGCGGTCGGCTGACCAGGCCGAGCTCAGCGAGGGCAGGCACGTGCGGATCGTGGTAGCGCAGGTCGGCACCGAGTGCGCGCAGCAAGAGAAGGATCTTCAGAGCCGGCGACTCGCGCGTGTCACCCACCCCGGGCTTGTAGCTGACGCCGAGCACCGCGATCCGCGAGCCCTTCACCGGGCGAGCGGCGTCGTTGAGGACCCGCTCCACCTTGCTCACGCAGTGGTAGGGCATCTGCTGGTTGACCTTGCCGGCCAACTCGATGAACTCAGTGGTCATGTCGAACTCGCGGGCTCGCCAACTCAGATAAAACGGATCGACGGGCATGCAGTGGCCGCCCATCCCGGGACCCGGATCGAAGCGCATGAAACCGTAGGGCTTGGTGGCCGCCGCATCGACCACCTCCCAGATGTCGATGCCCATGCGGTCGGTGAGCATGGCCAGCTCATTGACCAGGGCAATGTTCACCGAGCGGAAGATGTTCTCCAGCAGCTTGGTCAGCTCGGCCGCCTCGGGCGAGGACACCCGCACGACCTGGTCGCAGACGTGACCGTAGAGCTCCTCGGCGCGGTCGCCGCACGCCTGGCTCAGTCCTCCAACCACCTTCGGCGTGCTGCGCAGGGTGAAGTCGGTGCGTCCGGGGTCCACCCGCTCGGGGGAGAACGCGAGCTGGAAGTCGCGGCCCGCGGCGAGGCCCGACTCCTGGAGCAACGGCACGAGACGCTCGCGCGTGGTGCCCGGGTAGGTGGTGGACTCCAGCACCACCAGCTGGCCGGCCACCAGGACACCGGCCAACGAACGCACCGCCGCGATCAGCGGAGCGAGGTCGGGCTCACGATTGGGGGTGAGGGGGGTGGGCACACATATGAGCACCGCCTGCGCGGCGCTCAGCTCGGCGTAGACGGTGGTTGGGTGCAGCCGCTCGCCCACCGCGCTCAGGCGCCGATCGGCCACGTCCTCGACGTGCGAGCGCCCGGCGGCCACCTGATCCACGCGCCGAGTGTCGATGTCCAGCGCGATCACGTCGCACCCGGCCTCGGCGAAGCTGACAGCCAGGGGCAACCCGACGTAGCCGAGCCCGATGATGCCCACCGTGGTCATCGAGGGGGGCATGTTAGGGGCGCGTCCGAACGCCTGGACCGCACCGCCGGGGATCGAGAGCATCCAGGTCGGCGCGCACCATGCGCTCCACCAGCGCTTGGAAGGTGACTCGCGGTTCCCAGCCCAGCTCGCGGCGTGCGCGCCCGGGATTGCCCACGCTCGGCGTCCCCTCGGGGGGGCGCACCAGGCTGGGATCGACGCGTACGAAGCGTTCGAAGTCCAGATCCACGCAGGCGAAGGCAACCTGCGCCAGCTCGCCCACCGTGCGCGCCACCCCGCTGGCGAGAACGTAGTCCTGCGCCCGGGCGTGCTGGAGCATCATCCACGCCCCGCGCATGACGTCTCCGGCGAAGCTCCAGTCGCGCACGGCGTCCAGGTCACCCAGGCTGCACTCAGAGGCCTGGCCGAGGCTGATGGCTGCCGCAGCGCGCGTGATCCTCCGCGTGACGAACGCGGATGGCCGGCGCTCGGACTCGTGGTTGAAGACGATGCCCGAACAGGCGTGGAGACCGTCGTGCTCGCGCATCGCACCCACCAGCTGGTGAGCGGCGAGCTTGGCAACCGCGTAGGGGGTATCAGGACGACAGGGCGTCTGCTCGTCCTGGGGCGCAGTCCCCGCGTCTCCGTACATGGCGCCCGAGGCCGCCACGAACACGCGCGGCCCGCTATCGAGCTCGCGCACGGCCTCGAGCACGGTGGCCGTGCCCTGCACGATCGCGGACATGGTCTCGCCGGGGCGCTCCCACGAGCGAGGTACGTAGGACGGCCCTGCGAGGTGGTAGACCTCGTCGGGCGCGCTGCCGTGCACCGCCGCCCGGAGGCTGGTGGGATCGGCGAGATCGCCGACGAGGAGCTGCACGCGGTCGCGCAGGTGCTCAGATGCGCCCAGCGGCTCGCAGAGGGCCCCTCGCACCATGCCCGTCACCTCATAGCCCCGCTCGAGCAGCAGCTCGCTCAAAAAGGAGCCGTCCTGCCCGGTGAAGCCGGTCACCAGAGCCCGGCGGGCCCGCGGGCCGTTCACCGTTGTGGGCTCATGGGAGCGCGCCCGCTAGGCGCCGCCGGCGCCGGCGGCCGTGCGCGTCGCCTCGAGGGTGAGGCGCAACCCCTCCGCGAGCTCCATCTGAGGCTCCCAGCGCAGCGCGTCCCAAGCGCCGGCGATGTTCAGGCAGCTGCGAGCGACCTCCCCGGGGCGTTCGGGAGCATGGGTGACCGAGAACCCCCGGCCGGCCTCGAGCCCCTGCAGGGCGCCGACCAGTTCGAGCACCGAGGTCTCACGACCGGTGCCGACATTGATCTCCGCCGGGGCCCCGGAGACGTTCGCGGCGGCCAGGTTGGCGCTCACCACGTCGCCGACGTAGACGTAGTCGCGCGTCTGGCTGCCGTCACCGTAGATGGTGCCCTGCTCGCCCGCGAGCACCTTTCCGCAGAAGATGGCCACCACGCCGGCCTCGCCCAGGGGATCCTGGCGCGGTCCGTAGACGTTGCCGTAGCGCAGCGAGACGGCCGACAGCCCGAACAGCCGCCGGTACAGATCGCAGTAGCGCTCGGCACAGAACTTGCTCTGGCCGTAGGGCGCCTTGGGCAGCGGCTCGGTGCCCTCCGGCGTGGGCAGTACTGCGGTCTCGCCATAGATCGCGCCGCCAGTCGAACTGAACACCAGTCTCTGCACACCGGACCGGCGCGCGCACTCCAGCACGTTGATCGTGCCCTCCACGTTGACCCGAGCGTCGAAGCCAGGATCGGCCACCGACTTGCGCACGTCGATCTGGGCGGCCAGGTGAAACACGAGCTCGGGGCGCTGGCGCTCGAAGTGGGGCGCGAGCGCCGCGCGGTCGGTGATGTCGACCTCCGCCAGCGTCGCTCCTCGATTGAGCGCCTCCTGCAGGTTCTCGGCGCGCCCGGTCGAGAGGTTGTCCAGCACCTCGACCTCGTGGCCCCGCTCGAGCAGACCGTCGACCAGGTTGGACCCGATGAAGCCGGCTCCGCCGGTGACCAGTGCGCGCATCAGGGCGCCATCTTAGGTTCTATCTCGGGTTAGGTCGCCAACCGAGTCGAGATCGGGTCCGCAGCGTCGCCGGCCGCGCGCTCATAGGCGCCGATGAGCCCAGCGTGGACCGCCTCGGGACGCGAGCGCCCCCATGCGCGCCGCCGAGCGTCGTCACCGAGGCGACGGCGCTCGGCGGGATCGGCCCACAGCTGCCCAAGCCTGGCCTGCCAGTGGGCGACATCCTCGACGGACAGCGTGGCGGACTCCCCGGCCAGCTCGGGCAGCCCTCCGAGCGAGGAGGCCAACACGGGAACTCCCGCCGCCATGGCTTCGAGCACCGAGTAGGGGCTCTGCTCCTCACAGCGCGACGGGCACAGCAGCACCGCCGCCCCCCGCCGCACGCTGTCGAGCTCAGCGCCCGCGAGCTGGCCCAGCAGCTGGACGTCGGCGCCGCCGGCCAGCTCGCGCAGCCGGCCCTCGGCCGGACCGCTGCCCACGACGCGCAGCGGCACGCCCGCGCCGCGCGCGGCTCGCACAGCGATATCGAACCCCTTTTCCTCAACCAGGCGCCCCACGCACAGGGCATAGCGCCCGCTGTCCGCCGATGACGCTTCGCTGAACGCAGCTTCGGGCAGCGCGTTGGCGATCACGTCGGTGCGCTCCAGGGGCAGGCCCAGCGCGCCGAGCTGCGTCCGCGTGGCTGCGCTCAGGGTGAGGAAGCGGTCGGTGGCGGCCAGGATCGCCGGCTGCTGAAGGGCCAGTGCGCCCGCGTAGACGACGCTCTCGGCCACGCCACCGCGACAGCGCAGACGCAGGCCGGGCCGGGTGTCGCGGCCCCGACAGCGATGGCACACCGATCCCTCGCGGTAGGCCACTCCGATCGCGCAGAAGAGGCGAAAGTTGTGCAGCTGCAGGACGGTGGCGGCACCGGCGCCGCGGGCGGCAGCCAGCGAGCGCGCCCCGAAGAGAGGGTGCAGGTTGTGGGCATGAACCACATCGGCTCTGGTCCTTGACACCGTGCGGGCCACCTGGAGCTCATCCTCGCCCCCGCGCAGCAGCGCTCGCGCCGCGCGCGCCTGGCCGCCCAGACCCGACAGCTCGGCGCTCGATCGCTCGAGCACGTGCACCCGATGTCCGTAGGCGCGCAACACACCGGCCTGCTCGCAGACCGCGCGCTCCTCACCCCCATGCTGGCGGTAGCGGTTGTGAAGCAACAGGACGTTCATCTGCGCGCCAAACCTAGACTAGGTCCGCCCCGGGCCCGCGGCGCACGCACCCCGGGCCCGGCGCGACACCCATGCGCCGAGTGACCGTCGCCATCCCCGTGCTCCAGGGCGCCTCCACGCTGCCGGGAGTGCTTCATGCCCTGGAGCGCCAGCGCGTGGAGGCCGATGTCGAGCTGCTGGTCTGCGACTCAGGATCGCGCGACGGCTCCCGTGAGCTTGCTCTCGCCGCGGGGGCGCGGGTGATCGACATCCTGCCGGGGGGCTTTGCTCACGGCCCGGCACGCAACCTGCTCATGGATCGCGCGCGCGGAGATTTCGTTGCCCTGCTCACCCAGGACGCCGAGCCGGCTGACGAGCACTGGCTCAGCGGACTGCTGGAGGGCTTCGCCGCGGGTCCGGACGTCGCCCTGGTCTACGGCCCCTACCGCCCGCGGCCGGACGCCGGTTGGCGCGAGCGCACCGAGCTGGAGCGCTTCTTTGCCGCGCTGGCGCCCGACGGCGTGGCGCGCTATGACCGGCTCGATGCTCACGAGCTCATCGCCCCCGCCAGCCAGCTGCTGGGCGGGCGCACCTACTTCACCGATGCCAACGGCTGCGTGCGCCGGTCGGCCTGGAAGCAGATCCCCTTTCCCCCCTCTCCCTACGCCGAGGATCACGCGCTGTCGCTGGCCATGCTGCGCGCAGGCTGGGCGAAGGTCTTCGTGCCCTCCGCCGCCGTGCTTCACTCCCACCGCTACGGGCCGCTGGCAGAGCTGCGCCGCTGCTTTGACGACTGGCGGGGGCTGCTCGAGGTCTACGGTTGGCGCGAGCCGGCCAGTCCCCGGCATTTCGCGCTGCAGCTGCGAGGGCAGATGGGGGCTCGCGGTCGCAGCCTGCGCGCCGCAGGCGCGCCGGCCTGGCAGAGCACGTTGGCCATGCTTCCGGCCGCCGCCGGCCAGAGCGTGCGCGTCACCGGCGCAGTGCTCGGCTCGCGCGCGGATCATCTTCCCGCTTGCGTGCGCGCGTGCCTGTCATTGGACGGGCGGCGCAGCTTCGTCCCCATGGCGTCCCTGGTGCCCGGCGCCCCGGCGGTGCTGGCGCCCACCCGCGATCCACCCCCCCGCGATCCACCACACCGCGATCCACCACACCGCGAGCGTGAGTTGACAGCGGACACCCCCCAGGTGTGCGTGGCCGTGGTGTCCTTCAACACGCGCGAGCCCCTCGCCCGCTGCCTCACCGCTCTGCGCGCCGACGTCGAGGCCCACCTGGTCGAGGTGGTGGTGGTGGACAACGGATCCCGTGACGGCTCCCCCGAGATGGTGACCGAGCGTTTCCCGTGGGCGCGACTGCTCCTCCCCGGCGCCAACCTCGGATACGGCCGCGCCGTGAACCTGGCCGCGGCCGACTCGCGCGCTCCGTTCATCGCCGCGTCGAACGCCGACGTGCTGGCCACTCCCGGCGCGCTGAGCCGGATGTTGCGCGCCGGCGCCGAGCACCCCGGAGCGGGGGCGATCGCGCCTCGGTTGGTCGACCCCACCACCGGAGCGACACAGCACTCCGTCCAGCCCTTCCCCACGCCCGGCCGCGTGCTCGCCTACCACCTGGGGCTGACCGCTCTCGTACCCGGGCTGGGTGACCGCCTGGCGCTGGCCGGACACCTGCGCATGCGTCCGCGCCGGGTCGACTGGGCCCACGGGGCCCTGCTGCTCGTGCGGCGCTCGGCCTGGGAGCAGCTGGGCGGCTTCGACGAGGGCCACTGGATGTACGCCGAGGACCTGGACCTGTGCTGGCGCCTGGCGCACGCCGGCTGGAGCGTGCGCCTGGAGCCCGCGGCCGTCTTCGAGCACTTCGAAGCCGCCGCCGCCCGGGAGGCCTTCGGGCCCCGGCGTGGGCTGCGCTCGCGCGCCGCCATATACGCATGGATGCTGCGCACGCTCGGCGCTCCGCGCACTCGGCTGGTGGCGGCGGTCAGCGTGGCCGGCTGCCTGGTGCGTGCGCTCGTGGCCCTGATGGGGGCGTGCGCCGGACGTCGCGGGGCCCGTGAGGAGGCCCGGCGGCTGCTGGACCATGCCCGCGTCCACCTGGTGGGCCTGTACCCGCGGCGGGCCCTCGAGGCGTTTGGGACGCGGGGCGCCTTCGGGGACGCGTGCCTGAGCGCTCCTCGCCGCGGGGCTGAGCACCCCGCCCGGTGAACACGGGCGCCGGGCGCCATCATCCTCGTGTGAGGGTCGCGGTCATCGCCGAGTACTACCCGCGCCGCGCAGACCCCGTGCTCGGCGTGTGGGCCCATCGCCAGGCCCTGGCCGCGCGCGATGCCGGCGCCGCGGTGCGCGTGCTCGTGCTCCACCGTCTCGTGCCGCCCCGAGCCAGCCTGGCCGGGGGACCGCAGGGTGCCGCCCGGGCGCTGGCCGCCCTGCTCGCCCAGCCGCGACGGGAGATCCGCGACGGGCTGGAGGTGACCTTTGTGCCCTACGTCGCACCGATTCGCTCACGTGCCTACGCGCACTGGGGGGCGTGGTCTGCCCCCACCCTGGCGCTGGCGCTGGCCCGCCTGCGGCGCTCCTTCGCCTATGACCTCGTGCACGCCCACAATGCGGTGCCCGCGGGCGACGCGGTACTCCACACCCGCGTGCGGGTTCCGGTCGTCGTGTCGGTGCACGGCAGCGACGTGTTCTACACCGCGACACGGGGCACGGCCGGCCCGGCGGCGGTACGCCGCAGCCTCGGCGCAGCCCGTCTGGTGTTGGCCAACAGCACGGGCATCGCCGAGCTCGCCCGCAGCCACGGTGCCCGGCGAACCGAGGTGGTTCACCTGGGTGCTGACCTACCCGAGGGACCGCCCATCCGCGACGGCCCGGCGACCCTCGTGACGGTGGCTCACCTGGTGGCTCGTAAGCGCCACGCTGACGTCCTGCGCGCCGTGGCGGTCCTCGGCGAGCGCCACCCCAACCTGCGCTACGTGGTCATCGGAGACGGGCCCGAGCGCGAGGCACTGGCCACACTGGCCCGCAGGCTGGGCATCTCCGACCGCGTGGAACTGCACGGTCAGCTGTCCCCCGCGCAGGCCTTGGAAGCGGCTCGGCGGTGCACGCTGTTCGTCATGCCCAGCACCGACGAGGCGTTCGGGGTGGCCTACGTCGAGGCGATGGCGGGCGGCGTACCCGCCATCGGCTGCCGGGGCGAGCCTGGCCCGGAGGAGATCGCCGCCGCCGGAGACGGCTTCACCCTGGTCCCCCCGGGCGATATCGAACGCCTCACCCAGCGCATCGACGAGCTGCTGTCCGATCCGCTTCGTCTGCGTGAGGCCGGGCGGCGAGCGCGCCTGACCGTAAGCCGGCACTTCACCTGGGAGGCGTGCGGGCGGCACACCGTGGCGGCCTACCACACCGCCCTGCGGTGAAGCCCGTCCTGTTCGTCACCGGGCATGCTCCCCCGGCGCGCGTGGCCGCCTTCGCGGCTCTGCATGAGCGCGAGGATGTCCACTTCGCCCTGTTCGGAGGGCGCATGACCCACGGAGTCGCCGCTCCTGGGGTGAGCGACCCGACGCCCGCCGAAGGCCCCACGGCGCGCGGCGCGCCCGGCAGGGGGCACAGGCTCCCCGGAACCCATTTCCCGGCGCGGAACGTAAGCCAGCGGACGGTCGCCCGCCTGGCCGCCTCGGGACGCTACCGCGCCGTGGTGGCCTCAACCGGCGGACGAGTCGCTCTGCCCGCCGCGTGGGCCGGGGCGCGCGCCGCACAGGTCCCGCTGCTCCTGTGGACATCGCTGTGGGCCCATCCCCGCTCGCCGGCGCACGCGACCAGCCTGCCGGCGCTGCGGCGCCTGTACCGCCACGCCGACGCGGTCGTCACCTACGGGCCCCACGTCAGCGCCTACGTACGCGAACGCGGGGCGCGAAACGTCCACGTGGCCGTCCAGGCGGTGGACAATGACTTCTGGAGCGCTCCGGCTCAGGCGCCCGAGCCGCACGGTTGGCCAGCGCGCACGGGGGTCCGCTTCCTGTTCGTCGGTCGCGAGGCAAGGGAGAAGGGGCTCGCGGTGCTGCGCGAGGCGTGGCAGGTCTGCGACCTCGACACGAGCGCGGCCGCGCTGGTCCTGGTGGGAGTCGGACCACACGGCGTCACAACGCCGGGGATGGCGGGCGTCGGGCCGCAGGACGCCGCGCAGGTGCGCAACTTTTATGCCGCCGCCGACGTTCTCGTCGTACCCTCGATTGCCACCGCCACGTTCCGCGAGCCGTGGGGACTCGTCGTCAACGAAGCCATGAACCAACACACGTCCATCATCGCCAGCGACGCAGTGGGCGCGGCGGCCGGCGGTCTGGTGCGCCACGAGCGCAACGGCCTGATCGTTCCCGCTGCAGACGTCCCGGCCCTGGCCGCAGCCATGCGCCGCGTCGCTCAGGACAGCGACCTGCGCCGGCGCCTGGGCGCGGAGGGGTCGGTGGACGTGCGCGCGTACAACCACGAGGCTTGGGCGCAAGGCTTCTCAGGCGCCCTGGCCTCCCTGGGGCTCTCCCGAGCCCGCTGATAGCGTGACCATGATGCCCCGTGCCCGCATCGTTGGCCTACTGGTGGCGTTCATCGCCCTGCTCGCGCCGGCGACGGCAAGTGCCGACCAGGGCGCGAAGGTCATCCAGGCCTGCGAGCACGGCAAGTCCCTGGCCGGGTTCAGCCAGAAGGCCTACGCGCAGGCATTGGCCGAGCTCAACGGCAGCGCCGCGGAGTACAGCGACTGCGCCGGCCAGATCCGTCAGGCCAGCCTTGCCGCCGCGTCGGGCTCCGGAGGCGCCGGGAACGGCTCGGGACCCGGCGGGGCCGCCGGTGGTCCGGGCTCCGGCTCGGGTTTCGGCCCGGGCTCCGGCGGGTCGGCCACCACGCCTCTGAGCCCGGCCGAGCGCCAGGCGCTGGCCGCCGGCGGCCTGCTGGGGGGAAAGGTCGTTCACCCACAGGTGTTGAACGCCAACCTGGCCGCCGACCTCAAGGCTCTGCCGACGCCCCTGGTCCTCCTGCTGGGCGCCCTGTCCGCGGGCGCGTTGCTCCTGCTGGCCGACTCGCTGCACTCCCGCGGTCCCCTGCGCAACCTTGTCCCCCGCGGCCCCCTGCGCAACCTTGTCCGCGCACGCGGCGCCCACTGAACGACCCTCGCTGCCCTTCGCCGGCCGCCGCGCGCGACCGGGCGCGCGCGGGCTGAGCCTGCCCGCCGTCGCCGGCGAAGTGTGGGTCACGCTGGGCATTGCGCTCGTACTGTGCCTAGTCGCCTTTGTGGGGGGGGCGGGCCTCAGCCAGACCTCGGCCACCGAGGTCGAGATGGGACTGACCCTGGGCGGCGGACTGGCCGTGGCGGCGGCCATCGCCCTATCGCCGGCCGCCGCGCGCCCCCACGGACGGCTGGCGATTGGCCTGATGCTGGCCCTCGCCGCCTACACGGCGCTGTCGGTGTCCTGGTCGGTACAGCCGGACGCCAGTTGGCAGCAGGCCGCCCTGATCGTGGCCTACGCCGTCACGTTCATCGCGGCGGCGGTCATGGCGCGCGCGCTCCCCGGTCGCTTCGGTGCCGTGCTGGGCGGCGTGCTCCTGAGTGGCGTGATCCTGTGCGCATACGCGCTACTCACAAAGGTGTTGCCCGCGCGGCTGGATGCCGCCGCCGAGTACGCCCGCCTTCAGGCCCCCTACGGCTACTGGAACGCGACGGGCCTTACCGCGGCCCTCACCGTCCCGGGCTGCCTGTGGCTCGGCGCGCGGCGCGCCGGACGCCCGGCGCTCAACGCCCTGGCCTATCCCGCCGCCGTCCTGGCCCTGACGACGCTGATGCTCGCCTACTCGCGCGGCGCGCTACTGGCCCTGGCCTTTGGCCTCACGCTGTGGTTCGCGGTTGCTCCCCTGCGCCTGCGCGGAGCCGTCGTGGCGCTAAGCGCCGGCGCCGGCGCCGGCGTGGTCGTGCTGTGGACCTTCTCCCAGAAGGCCCTGAGCGCCGACCACGTCGACCTCCATGCCCGCCCCGTGGCCGGGCGAGCGCTGGGGGTCCTGCTCGTGATCACGCTCGTCGCTCTGCTTGCCGTCGGGCTCGCCGTCGGCTTTTTGACCGCGCGTCGCGCGCCATCGCGGCGCGCGCGCCGCCGCGCGGGGACGGTGCTCATCGTCGCGGTCGCGCTTGTCCCTGTGGCCGTCGTGGGCGCGCTGGCCACCAGCCACCGCGGCCTGACCGGGACAATCTCCCATGGCTTCCAGAGCCTGACCGACCCCAACGCGAGGCTGCCCTCCAACGCTCCGAGCCGTCTGACGGCCGTGGGTAGCGTGCGGGCGCTGTACTTCGACCAGGCGCTGAAGGTGTACCGCTCCGCACCCGCGGTGGGCGTCGGGGCGGCCGGCTTCAGCGTGGCCCGGTTGCGCTATCGCAGCGACACCATACGAGTGCTGCACGCCCACGGCTACATCCCCCAGGTCTTGGCCGACCTCGGCCTGGTGGGACTCGGGGTGAGCCTGATCCTGTTCATCGCCTGGCTGACCAGCGCTCTGCACAGCGCGCGTCCGCTCATCCTGCGCCGTGCACGCGGAGAGCTTGCGCCGCGCGCAACCGGGCGCGTGGGCGCACTCGCGCCTCGCCGCTGGATCTTGTCCCGGACCGCGGAGCCGTGGACCCCTGAGCGAATGGTCCTGGTGACGATGCTCACGCTGGTGGTGATCTTCGGCGTGCACTCGTTGGTGGACTGGACCTGGTTCGTGCCGGGCAACGCCTGCGCGGCGCTGCTGTGCGCGGGCTGGCTGGCCGGCCGCGGGCGTCCCCCCACGGCCAGGGCGGCGCCCGAGGTCCTCGTCCCCGATGCGAACGGGCCCACCGCGACAGGACCGACCCGCCGTCACCGGCTGGCCCGCGGGCGTCGCGGCGACGAGAATTCGCGCGTGGCGCCTCGTGCGATCGCCGCTGGGGTCGTGCTGGTGATCGCCCTTCTGGCGGCGTGGGCGCAGTGGCAGCCGCTGCGCTCCGCCCAAGCGGCCGGCGATGCCCTCACGGCCTTGGATGGCCACAACCTCGTCCGGGCCCACGCGCTGGCTCAGACGGCGATCGAGCGCCAACCGCTGTCCGTGGCGCCGTTGCTCGACCTCTCGGCCATCGACACCGCGTCCGCCCGCTTCGTCCAGGCCCGTGCGGATCTCGTGCGCGCGGTGCATCTGCAGCCGCGCAACCCCGAGCCGTGGCAGTATCTCGCCGCCTTCGACCTCGAGCAGTCCAACCGACCGCGTCGGGCCCTGGCCGACCTGCGCGCAGCCGTGTACCTCGACCCCGAGAGCCCGCAGAACCGAGAGCAGTACGTGAACATCCTGCGCCGCCTGCACCCGTTCACGGTGATCGCGGGTGCGGCTCCGCCGGTGCCCGTGCGCAACCCGGGCGCGGTGGTGGCGCCGGGCGCCTAGGACGGGGTCGCCGACGCTTGAGCGCGCTGCCAGTCGCCCTTAGAAGCGCATCCGCGTGGCGCTGGCCAGCAGCGTGCGCCGGGCCCCCGGCACGCCCCCGACGGCCCGGATGGCGATCGCCTCGAAGGCGAAGTCATTCAGCAGCGTGCGCAGAGTACGACGCGTGTAGAAGCGCAGGTGGTCAGAGCGCGGATCAAAGTGGCGGTCGAAGAGATGGGGGCGCAGGGCCATCGACGCGGTGCTGAGGGGACCGTGGTCGGGGGTGCTCATCAGCAGCCGACCCCCGGAGCGCAGCACCCTTCGCACCTCTGAGAGCCACGCCGAGGTGTCATCCACGTGTTCGGCGACCTCGCCGGCCCACACCGCGTCAAAGCCGGCGTCGGGTAGCGGCCACGGCGGTTCGCCGGGGAGCAGGCGGACAGGGAGCCCTGCGACGCGCCGCTGGGCGCGACGGAGGGGCTCGGAGGCGACGTCGGCGGCGGTCACGATCGCGCCTGCGGCGCCCAGCACCTGGGCGAAGTGACCCTCCCCGCAGCCCAGGTCGAGCACGCGCTGACCGGCGCTGACGTGGGCCAACAGGAAGCCGCGCCGCCGCGGGAAGTCCGGCGGCTCGAGGCCCTCGGGGATCTGCTCCCACAAGGGCTCGTGGCGGTTCTGGGCGCTCATGAGCGGCTCTCAGCCTATGTGTGGTTGGGGCGGCGAGGCCGGCGGCTATAGACTCAGCGACTTGGACGCCTTCGGGGGGAGAGGCCGGCCGGCTGGGAAACCGTCAACTGCGCGCGAGCGGGCCGAGCACGGACACCTATGTCGGCGCTAGCCCCGCCCCCGCTGAGGGTGGCCTTCGACAGCCGTGCGGCCGGTGAGCCTGGAGGAGTCGGCCGTTACACCGGTTGCCTGCTGGAGGCGCTGAAGACGCTGCCGGCCGGCGGACCGGACGTGGTGGAGTCCCACCGTCCGCGGCGCGTGGACGTGTTCCACTCGCCGTCGATGGAGGGCGCGCTGTTGCGCAGCCCGTGTCCCATGGTGGTCACGCTACACGACCTGGTCCCGCTGAAGCGCCCCGGTGAGTATCTGAGGACCGGCCTGCGCTTTCGCCTGCGTTACCTGGCCATCCAGCGCGCCGACGTGGTCATCGTGCCCACGGCGGCGGTGGCTCGCGACGCCATCGAGCACCTGGGCCTCGAGCCCGGGCGCGTCGCGGTGATCGGGGAAGCCGCTGCCCCGACCATGTATCCGCGTTCGGTGCCGCAGGTGGAGAAGGTGCGCTACCGCTTCGGCCTGCCGGAGCGCTATCTCCTGTGGGTGGGGTCCATGCACCATCCCCAGCCGCGCAAGCGCGTGGCCGAACTGGCCTCGACCAACCGCAACCTACCTCTCGTCCTGGCGGGACCAACCCGTCAGTGGGCCCGTGAGCTACCGGACGTGCTGCTTACGGGGAGGGTATCCGACGAGGACCTTGCCTCCATTTACAGCGGCGCTCACGCACTGGTCGTGCCCAGCGACGACGAGGGCTTCGGCCTACCCCCGGTGGAGTCGCTGGCCTGTGGCACGCCGGTGGTGGCCTGCGATGTTCCGGCCATGCGCGAGGTCCTCGGCGATCGCGCAACCTTCGTCGAGCAGGGCGACTACGAGGGCCTCATGCAGGCCGCGGAGGACTCCGTCGGGCCGGCGCCCGCGCCACCGAGATGGTCCTGGGACGACGCGGCCCGAGCCACCTGGCGTGTCTATGAGTCAGTGGTCGCCAAGAAGTCGCCGACGTCGGGGTCTCTGGCGCCAATGCCCAAGACCGTGAGGATGCACCCGACCACTCAGACCTAAAACGCGCCGCGGCGCAGGAACACCGCCGGGATGGTCTTGAGCAGGATGGTGAGATCCAGGGCCAGCGACCAGCGTTCCAGGTAGAGGAAGTCGAGTCGCACGAGGTCGTCGAAGTCGAGGTCTGAGCGACCGGAGACCTGCCACAGCCCGGTGATCCCGGGCAGGACCAGGTAGCGCTTGCGGTGCCAGTCCGCGAGACGCTCGTAGTCGCGCTCGGGCAGCGGCCGCGGACCGACCAGCGACATGTCCCCGCGAAGCACGTTCAGCAACTGGGGCAGTTCGTCGAGCGAGAAGCGCCGCAGCAGACGTCCCACCGGCGTGACGCGCGGATCGTCGCGGATCTTGAACAGTGCCCCACTGGCCTCGTTGTCGTCCTCCAAGGCGGGCTGACGCTCCTCCGCGTCGCTGTACATAGTGCGGAACTTCAGACAGGCGTAAGGCTGCTGCCCGATGCCGGGGCGCATCGAGCGAAACATCGCGGGTCCACGCGAGCTCAGGCGCACCGCGATCAGGATGCTCAACAACAGCGGGCTGAGCAGGACAAGGAGAACGCTGGCGCCGACCACGTCGAATGTGCGCTTGAGGGCGAAGTCGACGCCCTCGAAGACCAGCGGCTTGAGTTCGAACAGCGGCACAGACTCTCCCGGCAGGAACTCCGCGCGGTGGACGAGGATCTCCATGGTCGACGGAGCCACGCGGACGCGGACGCCGCGGCGGTGGCACTGATCTACCAGCTCGACCGCCTGCACTTGGGGAAACTCGGGGTCGGCGATGATGACCTCATCGACTCGCTGCTCGGCAATGATCTCACCCAGGCGCCCAAGCGACCCAAGGGAGCGCAGTCCGTTCTCGGGTAGCTGGGTGAGCGAGATGAAGCCCACGACGTCGACCTTGTTCTGGCCGGTCTCGGCGAGCGCACGGGCCACGTCGCGGATGTGCTGGCCGGTGCCCACCAGCAGGGCCCGCCGTTGATAGCCGGCGGCCCGCAGCAGCACACCGGTGACCCATTCGTAGGCGAAGCGCAGCAGCGAGACGTAGAGCAGGGCGAAGGCCAGAGACCCGTAGAAGATGTAGTAGCTGGAGAACTGCTCGCCGTTGACCACCGCGAACGCCAGCGCCAGGAACGCGACCTGAAACAGGCAGCCCACGATGCGGGTCAAGCCCGGTCGTTGGCCGCGGTGCGCGTACAGTCTCGAGCGGGCGAACAGGAGCACGCAGACCAGGTAGGCGAAGGCCAGTATGTGGCGCGTCTCCTGTGCCGCGCGCGAGGCATTGAACCCGTGGCGCAGCGCCTCCTTGAGGGCCAGGGCGGTGAAGATCGCCATGAAGACCCCGACCAGGTCAAGGCCCAGCAGGGACACCACGCGCGCCACCCGACGTGCCGTCTCCAGGCGCAGCAGCAATCCCAGGGCGGGAGGACGCTTGCGCCGCACGTCGCGGGAGGGCGGGGCCAGCACGACGGCCTGGGGCGGACCGGCGGCTCTGCGCGGGGCCAGTCTCACCGCACCCGTGTCGCCGGCGCCGCGCGCGTAGATGTCGGCACCGTCCGCATCGAGGCTGTCGTGCTGCGCATCGAGCGTCCGCTCATGAGGCTCCATCTCACTGCTCACAACGCATCAGGGTCGCAGATGTAGCGGCCGCCGCAATGGGTGGGGAAGAGTGGTGCAGGCTCGCGGCAGTCGGCCCCGACGCCGCGGCACGTGCGCCGAGGGCGCCAGCCGCGACTAGGCCGACAGCTCGCCCAGCAGCAGCTCGGTGCCGGAGGACTCGATGGTCCGCCGCAGGCCCTCCTCCAAACCCACCTCGGGCTCCCAGCCCAACAGCTCCCGCGCCTTGGTTATGTCCGGCTTGCGCTGCTGAGGATCGTCGACCGGCAGCGCTTCGTGAACGATCGCCGATCGCGAGCCGGTGATCCGCTTGACCGTTTCGGCCAGCTCGAGCAGGGTGAACTCGTCGGGATTGCCGATGTTCACGGGCAGGTGGTGACCGGATTCGGCCAGCGCGATGATCCCGCGGATCAGTTCGCTGACGAAACAGAAGGAGCGCGTCTGGTTGCCGTGCCCGAACACGGTCAGCGGCCGGTCCCCCAGCGCTTGGCGCAGGAAGGTGGGGATCGCCCGTCCGTCGTGTGGGCGCATGCGAGCACCGTAGGTGTTGAAGATGCGCACGATCGAGGTGTCCACCCCCTGCTGACGGTGGTAGGCCATGGTCAGCGCTTCGGCGTAACGCTTGGCCTCGTCGTACACGCCCCGGGGACCGATGGGGTTGACGTGGCCCCAGTAGGTCTCGGACTGCGGATGGACCTGGGGATCTCCGTACACCTCGCTGGTGGAGGCGATCAGAAAGCGCGCCCGCTTGCTCTTGGCCAGCCCCAGGGTGTGGTGCGTTCCGTACGAACCCACCTTCAGGGTGTGCAGAGGCAGGCGCAGGTAGTCGATGGGCGACGCCGGCGAGGCCAGGTGATAGACGAAGTCGACCGGCTCCTCGACATGGTACGGGGAGATGATGTCCACGTTGAGGTGGATGAAGCGCGCCGCATCGCGGATGTGCTCGATGTTGACCAGCGAGCCCGTCTCCAGGTTGTCCACGCAGATGACGCGGTGTCCGCGCGCGAGCAACTCGTCGCACAGATGCGACCCAAGGAATCCGGCGCCGCCGGTGACCAGGCAGGTGGCCATCAGCTGCGCAGCCTAGTGACTGGCCGCCCGGCGCAGCATGCGTCGATCATCGGGCAGGCGCCGGGTGACCCGCACCGAGTCCAGGTGCTCGAGCAGCGCCTGGGCGAACTTGCGACTGGTGTGAAGCTCGTCGCGCAGGGTGGCCAGGGTGACCGAGCCCTCGTTGGCGATGAGCTCGACCACCAGCCGCTGCACCTCCGCCAGCGCCTCGGGGTGGTAGTGCAGGGTGCGCCCCACGCGCACCGCCCGGCCCGCCGCGCGCAAGGCCGGCAGCTGTGCCGCCTCGGCGACAGACAGCTCGCCGGGGGCGGGCGGCTCGAAGTTCGCCTCGCGCAAACGCCGCTCGAGGTCCAGCGCCTCGGGTCCCAACTGTGGCCGCGCGGGGGGGTCGGGGACCGGTGCGACCTCCAACGGCTGTGCGGGCTCGGGCTCCCCCCGCCGACGGCGCTCGAGCCGCGCCGAGAGCTCCGGTCCGCCGCCGTGGCGGCGTGCGCGGGCATCGAGCACCACGCCGCCGCCCAGCGTGTCCGGCGGAGCCAGGCGCCTGACCACCAGGCGGTCGCCGTCGAGAGCCATCAGCGGCCGCTCCAGGCGCAACTGCCAAAATGGTCCACCAAGCCAGGCATGGCGCGCGGAGGTCTCCCGGGTGCCGTGATGCACGGCGACTCGCTCCCCCGGGCGTGGCTTGGCCGCGTTCTCGGCCAGCTCCAGGGCCACGTCGATGATGTGGGTGGCCGTCAGGTCGCCCTCCACGCTGGCCAGGACGTCGCCGCGAGCGAGCTC